>Ga0209698_10007321_pt1 | contig 11592 bp, 11 predicted proteins | sample LitLauG_LLR_2012_FD_187203 | JGI IMG/M metagenome (GOLD analysis project Ga0209698, IMG submission 187203) | Freshwater sediment microbial communities from Pennsylvania, USA - Little Laurel Run_MetaG_LLR_2012 (SPAdes) (version 2) | ecosystem: Environmental > Aquatic > Freshwater > Creek >... | reverse complement strand
TTCTTCATTGCCGGTCTCCTTTTTATCTGTGCCTCTGAGCACGTCGATAACTTGGGAGCGTACACCGCATCCCGTCCGGAGACCGGCCTTCTCATCCCAGCTGATTGCAACAGTTGTCGCGCCAATTCGAGCCCCCTACTCGACCGAGCAGCGGACTACAGCTTGTTAATGAGTAGCTTCAGGAACTTCACGATCTCCTCATCGGTGTCGTTCAGCTGGTCCAAGTAGCTGCCGAGCTGCAGCAGAGCCGGTATTACGATGGGGGTGCCCTTTTCCGAAAGGACGGGTTGGGAGAGCGTCGCTCGCGCGCTCGATATCGTCGCATTGCTAACCTGAAATTGAGCCTCAAGGGCCATGAACTTGGCGGTGATCTCTTGCTTCTGTTGCGGCAGCATAGAATTGTTTCCTCTCTCCCGCTTTCTGGCGCGGTCGGCGTCATTGTACGCCCTCCCTCTGCTCGCAACCTCGCCGACGAACCTTGACTACCGCTGGAACCGGTGTGATCGAAAGCCAGAACGCATTGCTGGATGGAAGCGTGCACATTCCGACCAATGCCGGGTTGCTGAAGGTTTCCGGCAGCGACGTTCTGAATGTCCAAGGCACAATCAATAACACGGGAGTCATCGCTCTGGATTCGACCGGCGGCTGCCTCTCCCTGAACACCCCGACCACGATCACCGGCTCCTGGAAGGTGACAATGGCTGGGCCGAGTGACTGCATTGACGCATCCTCGTCGACCGACCCGTTGACGAACCAGAGCACCATTACGGGCGCCCAGCGGTTCCACGACTTCATACGGCCCGAGTCTTGTGCCAGAGGTCAGCGCCATCCGTGTGCGCGCAATTATAAGCCCAATGAAAGGCCTTGAGGCTGAACCGGCGATTCTGGATGGATTGTCGGCAACTCGTAAATTGAAAGAAGGGCTGGTGGTGAAACATCTCGATTGCACGCATCTTCCGATTAAAGGCAAACGCTTCCGAAGCGAACCGAATCGAAAGGAGTCGAGATTTGAGTGTAATCGCTTGTTACGTCAGGTCGGACTATGAGATCCAGAGCATCAAACGATACTTTACTGTCCATTGACCATTCTCTTTTGAGAGCAAGTAAAGATGGCCTGTCCCACAGAGTCCTCCGCAGGCGTGAACAACGTAAAACCACGCGGTGTCATGCGCCGGGTTGAAACCGGGCCGCGAGAATTGCCAGTACCCCGAACTATTCGGGTACTTTTTGTAAAACTCCTCCCAGCCCTTGCCAACGCTCTTGCTGAACAAGTCTTGAATCTCTTTGCCTGCAATGATCCTGTACGATCGAGAATCGCCAAATTGGGCCTTCACACCGCACGAATCGTGACCTTTTTTGAGGTAGTCTCGGAACGCCTCTACCGAACGTGAGGGTTGGGAATTGGAATACGACTCAAGCTTTTCCGGTTCTTCTGTTGCAGTCGTGTCGAGGATCAGCCTTTCCTTGCCTTGCCAAGTCTCTTCCGGGTGTTCCGGTTTGCCGAGCCCCTGAATCAATCCTGCAAAGACATCGTAGTCTTCCTGTGTCAGTGCACAGTGATTCGTAGCTGATTCTGCATGTGTCTGACGGGCTACAAAGCAGAAGAGTGCGCCCAATAACACCGATACAACTCGCTTCGACATGCTTTCTTTTCGGAGACGCGGACTGATTGTAAGCCCGTGGCCCCCGTGTCCCGACTCCTTCTGGCGCGCTGACCACGCCCTTAATGCGGCAGAAAGCTGTCCCCTTCGATCCATAGAAGCATGATGAAGGGCCGCCCTTTTTCAGGCTCGTTACTTCAGTCCCAAGGTCGATGCTTGTAACATCCCGATAGCACTCGGTCTGATCCCTGTGTCTCTGGATTGTCCCGGCGGAAACACGGCAGGCGAAGGGTTGGGTACTCTCAGATTGGAACTCGCGAGGACCAGCCAAAGCGAAAATGGCCAGCAGTCTTGCGAAGTGCTGCTGGCCAGTGGGTTTTACTCTACACGAGACTGGGTTTACTGAATCGCGCTGCCGACTTGCGAAAAGACGTTATTCGCGTTGGATCCGATCAGGCGCACTGTGCCTGCTACGATTACGAGAATGACTGCCAGCATGACGGAGTATTCGGCGATGTCCTGACCGCTTTCCTCGGACCAGAGCTGCTTCAGCCACGCGAACGAACGGTTTGTATTGTCCTCCATTGATTCTCCCCTTGTCTTATGCAAGTGCCGAAGCCGGAGATGCGCTAAACAGCTCGTCGGGCTTGCTTGCCTGCTCGGCAAAGGTCAGTCCCCAAGCCTCTTTCTCCTGCGTCGCCGCCTGCAGTCCTATTTGAAACTCAGACGTGCCTTTCATCTTTTTCGTCCACACCACGCGAAACTGCAATTTTCGCTGGCGGAAGAAAATCGTCACTTCATCCTTCGCGCTCAACTCGCGCCGAACTGAGCCCAGCCGCACACCTGAGGGCGTTACATCGAGCGTGTGTGCCAATTCCTCAAAGGCCTTGCCACTGCTGTCTGTGCCTTTAATCCTCACCGGCAGAACAGCCTTGGTGCGGCTTCCCCGGCGCGTATTCTTTTCCACACTCACGTGCATTCTTTCTCCCGGTAGTATTCTGCAAGCCCAGGTTCGATCTGTGAATGGCTCTGACGGGCAGTGGGACGGCACGAGGGTGTTAGGCGGTACTTGGTCCGCAGGTGCACTATTTCACGGCACTTAGCTCGCCTTCGATGGGGAGCGTTCCGGCCCTGACGTGGCCCGTTTGTTCCTCCTTTCGTACGAAACTTTTCTGGCGCTCCTGTGGTCTAATGGGTCAAGCGGGTGTTTGCCCGCTATCGCATGCGATTTCCCCGTTCTCTACTGGTTTCTCTGGTTTTTGGCTGCCTTTCTACCGTGCTGTTCGCGGCATCCGCGCCCGCAGCACAAGCTCCGCCCATTCTTCCCCAGGCCTTCGCGGGCTGGCAGATACAAGGCACCGCGCAGACGAGCACCAGCGCTGCCTCGGCCGATCCGACGAACGCCGCCGTGCTCAATGAATATCGCTTTGCCGATTTCGCCTCCGCGACTTACACCCGCGACGATGGCCGCACCCTCAAGATTCGCGCGGCCCGCTTTGCCGATGCTTCCGGAGCCTTCGGCGCCTACACGTTTTACCTGCAGCCGGCGATGAACAAGGAGCAGATCGGCGATCAAGGAGCCGCTTTGGGCGATCGCGTCCTGTTCTATCGCGGCCATGTGCTGGTCGACGCGAAATTCAGCAAGGAAACCCCGATGTCAGGGGCGGAGCTGCGCGAGTTGGCGGGAGCTCTGCCAAGTCCCGGAGGAAGCGCGGGGAACCTGCCGTCGTTTATCCAATTCCTGCCGCGCCGTCAGTACTTAGCCAATACGCAGAAATATGTGATGGGGCCAGTTGCGCTGTCATCGCTCGAACTGCCCGTTACAGCTGATCAAGTCGATTTCGGCGCCAGTTCTGAGCTTACTGTCGCCCATTACCAGACGCCCAGCGGCGAAGCCACGCTGGTTCTGATTGCGTATCCCACTCCGCAACTCGCCGCCGAGCATCTGCGTCGCATCGAAGCAGCTCATGGAGTGAGCCCCTCCACCCAGGCTGGCGTTGCCACCATCAATGGCGTCGGCACCTTCTTCGACAAACGCACCGGACCGATTGTGGCCGTGGCCGCAGGCGGAATCTCCGACAGCGACGCGAGGGCGCTGCTGGGCATGGTGAACTACGAGGCCAGCGTTACCTGGAATACTCCCACCGACAACGCACAAGTCCGCGACCTGTACATGCTCATCCTCAACATCGTCGTCCTCTGCGCGATTCTCGCCGGGCTCGCGATCATCGCCGGCGTAGCGTTCGGAGGATTTCGCATTTTGATGAAGCGTCTGTATCCCGACAGGGTTTTCGATCGCCCCGAACAGATGGAATTCATCTCGCTCCACTTGACCGAAACCGTGGTCAAAGGAGCCCCTCCGGGAGCGAGCGACCAGGCCCCGCAGCTGCCTCGGAACCCCTCCTGACACCCGGTAAGTGCCTTAGAAGTATCGGCTTACAACTGTAGGCGGAGCATTTTGTCTCACTTTGGTACAGTTTTCGATACTGTTAACCTATTTCCTAAGTTATTGAAAACAATAGCATTTATTTCCCAAAAATCGCTTGACACCCCTGTTTTTCGGCTCATAAGATTTCCGCAGAAAGTTTTGACGGAATCTAAGCCTCCGTTGGAACTATTCTCCCTTGAAGAAGAGGCCGCCCAGTTGCCGGGTGGCCTTTTCGTTTTGTCCGCGGCCGCACGCAGAGGTAAACTTCGACCTCGCGCAGTTGCTCGCGGAGGGAACTGTTGTGGTTCTTCTTCGTATCATTTGTTACGCGTAGCTTGTGGGTGCGTTGAATTCCGGTTCATTCCTGGAGGGAACATGTTCTGCGACGGATGCGGCGGTGCGGTGCAACCTGGACAAGCTTTTTGCAGCCGGTGCGGCAAGCAGATTGTCGGCCCGGTTTCGGTCATGCAGCCGTTCCCGGGCCGCGTGCAACAGCATGTGCATCTGCTCGGAATTCTGTGGCTGGCAATGTCGGCCTTCAATGCGGTGGGGGGCCTGGTCCTGCTGACGCTAGGCAACGTTCTATTTCCGCACCTGCGTGAGATGAAGGACGTTCCATCAGACGTGCCGGTCGGGTTTCTGACTGCCCTGTTAACCACGATCGGAATTATCGTTCTGGCCAAGGCAGCGCTCGGATTCCTGGCCGGCTGGGGACTGATGCAGCGCGAAGCCTGGGCGCGCGTCCTGGTGCTGGTGCTGGCGTTTATTTCCCTCTTCAATATTCCCTTCGGCACTGCGATCGGAGTCTATTCGCTGTGGGTGCTGTTGCCCGGCCAATCGCAGCAGGAATACGAAGCCTGGGTTGCCGCCCGAGCGGCGTAGCCCGATTGGCGGTCTGCCGTTTCGGCGCGTGGAAGAAATTTGTGAGTTGGGTCGGCCTCTCCCAAGTTGAATCGTGCGATTTGGTAAACTATTGAGGTTCCTGCAGAGGCCGACGTAGCTCAGTTGGTAGAGCAGTCGATTCGTAATCGACAGGTCATCGGTTCAAGTCCGATCGTCGGCTCCATTCTAACTCCGGTCATCGGGCTAGTTTACAAATCCAGGCGTTGCACCTGAATCTTGGTCTAGTGGCCGATTGGTGGCCGTTAAGGTTTGATGCCGATCGAAGAATGAAGACCCGCACAGCCTGCATGTTTTGAATGCAGCTACAGCGTTGGCAATTCCCCGCTTAGGAATGAAGCTCGACTCTGTCAATCAGAACATCCTTTCTCCTTCAAGAACGTTCAATCGGCCAAAGCATACTACGCCATTCCGGTAAGCGGTCTCAATGTCGTGGTCGGTGATCGACGGCGCCTGACACCTTTCCAGCGGGAGGCTCGATCCTTCTAGTGAAACCGCACCGCGTCAGCGTCTCAGCCCGATAAAGAGCGGAGAAGTGAGGCCGTACCCGTGGCCTGAAGTTATCAACCTTGGGCCAAGAGCGTGTAGAATTTTTGAATCTGGCCAAATCCTAAGGAGGTGGCGAGAGATGCACTTTGATCTAAAGCAGTTCCTGCGGGCGGTCACGGCTGGTGTTCTAGTTTGGATCTTTGCCATACCACAGGGCCTGTACGCGCAGGTCGCGGAACACGTGGTGAGTCCCGCGGAACTAAGAAAAGCAGCAGTGGACGCCTCCCGCGTAAGGCAGAAGAATCTGGAGACGTTGAAGGATTTCTTCTCTTCGGATAGGGCACGGCAGGCGTTGAAGTCAGCTCATACTGACCCGGAGCAGGTGAAGAATGCAGTGGCCAGCCTTAGTGATGCCGAGCTGGCGCAGCTGGCGGCACGTGTGCACAAGGCGCAGGCCGATTTTGCTGCCGGCAAACTCAGCGACCGGGATCTGATCATTATTCTGATCGCCATCGCGGCGCTCATTCTCATCATTGTCGCAGTTCGTAGCTGAAGCAGGTGCGCATTGCAGGGCACGACCAAAACGATCCTCCTGGTATTGCTGGTCTGCGGCGTCGGTTTCGCCGCGGACCCACCGGGAGTTTGGCTCGACGTCCCATTTGTAAAGCAGGAGGCGGACGGGTGCGGTGCTTCCAGTATCGCGATGGTGATGCAATACTGGCAGCAACAGGGACAGTCAGGGAGTCCAGGTGCCGACGCTGTGCAGATCCAGCGCGTCTTGCATTCGCATGGGGCGCGCGGGATCTATGCCTCCGACATGGAGCGGTATTTCCAACAGAACGGATATGTTGCCTTCACCTTTCCGGGAGAATGGGCGGACTTGAAGCAGCACCTTGAAAAGGGCCGCCCTCTGATCATCGCGCTGAAGCCAGGCTCGAGACAGCCTCTCCACTACGTGGTAGTGGCCGGTCTGGACGAGGAGCACCAGCTTGTGCTCCTGAACGATCCGGCCCAGCGCAAGCTGCTCAAGGAGGACCGCTCCAGATTCGAGCAGGAATGGCAAGCTGCCGGACGTTGGACTCTACTGGCTGTCCCCCGGACTGGCTCACACTAACGCCGGTAGTTGGTTTCACTATTCGGTTCGATTGTCTCTGAGCTTTTTCAGTAGTTGTGTGCCCATGCGAAACGGCATGCCTGCCCGTTGTTACCATCCAAATGCGAAAGCCACAGACGGCAGGCGCCGAACGCAACGTCCCCTGAAAATTCTGAGGTTGGGTCTTACATGCCTCCTGCTCTGCAGTTGCTTTTCCTTGAGGGCTGAGCCTGGCCCCGCTGACATTCCTTCGGCAGAAGAAGTCCGTCAGCTCGCAGCTCAGGAACGCTGGCAAGACATCGTGCTTCTGCTGGCACCAGTGCGATCGCGTTCCGCCGACTTGACTTTCTACTACGGCACGGCGCTGGCGCGCCTGGAGCGATGGCAGGACGCCGAGCATGCCTTTCAGGCTGGACTTCACATTGCGCCCAACGATCCGCGTTTCCCAATCGAACTGGCGGGATTGGCTTTCAAGCAAAAGCAGTACCCGCAAGCCGCTCGTCTCTTGCGGCGGGCCCTTAAGCTGGCCCCGCACGACTCCTATGCGAACGACTTCCAGGGTACCGTCTATTTTCTTCAGGGGAATCTGGAAGCTTCGCTGAAGTATTGGAACCGCGTCGGCAAGCCTCAGGTTGTGGAGTTGGAGGTGGATCCGCCGCCCCAGGTCGACCCTGCTCTGCTGGATCGGGCCTTCGCATTTTCGCCCGCTAGCACGCTGCATTTGCCGGAGTTTTTGGCCACGGAGGCGCGCATCCGAGGTTTGGGGATCTTCCCGCGTTACCAATTCGACCTCCGGACTCGCGAGGATGACAAGTTTGATGTTGTGTTCAGAAGCCAGGAGCGCACCGGGTTCGGGCGCAACAAATGGGAGGGAATGTTCTTGTTCCTGCGCGGACTGCCGTTTCTGAGCGTCAATCCCGAGTTCTACAACTTTCGCCATGACGCGATCAATTTCAAGTCTCTATTCCGCTGGGACCCTCAGAAACGGCGTGTCCTTGCCGAGTTCTCCAGCCCTTTCGAGCACAGCGCGAAATATCGCTATGAATTTGTGACTGATCTGCGAAACGAAAACTGGCGCATCGTCCACTCGTTCGAAGGGCCGGTTCTGGACTTGGGGAGCTTAAACCTGCGTCGGGGGGCAGTGAGTTTTAACCTTAGCTCATTGGTTAGTGGACGATGGCGTTGGTCGGCGGGGGCAGAAGTTTCGCATCGCGATTTTCGCGGCGTAGTTGCTGCAACGGCCCTGACTCCTGAATTCCTGGCCAAGGGCTATCAACTCAAACAAGATGCCCAACTGGAGGCGACGCTTTGGCGCGTGCCCGAGAAACGGTTTAGCCTGGATGCAGGAATCTCGTCGCAGGCAGCTCGTCTGTGGTCACAACCAGAGGAATCCTTCGAAAAGCTGCAAGGCTCAGTGCAGTGGCACTGGTTTCCCCAGGCAGAAGGGAATGACTACGAGATGCAGCAACAATTGCGTGCGGGTAAGACCTTCGGAACCGCACCCTTCGACGAGCTCTTCATGCTAGGGTTGGAGCGGGATAACGATCTGTGGATGAGGGGACACATCGGCACTCGCGACGGCTACAAGGGCAGCGCCCCACTGGGGCGTGACTATTTACTTTCCAATTGGGAGATGGACAAGAACGTCTACGGGAATGGACTCGTGCGGCTGCAGCTTGGACCATTCCTGGACACAGGCAAAATCACGGATTCTTCTGCCGGACTAGGTTCACATGAGTGGCTGTGGGACGTTGGTGTTCAGGCAAAGCTGCGCGTATTCGGCACGGGCGTCGTGTTCTCCTATGGAAAGGATCTGCGCTCGGCGAACAATGCTTTCTATCTGACCATGCTGAAGTAGGGCGAGGACCAGTGTGCATCCCCTGGGTGTAACCGTACCCAGCGGGCACGCAAAATAACTGGCCCGCTTTAAGAATGGCGTACTGTTTCGTGCATCAGGATCGCCGTAAGGTATTGTGGGTTAGGCGGGGTGCGGTTCCTTCCCCAGAATTCGTAATCGACAGGTCATCGGTTCAAGTCCGATCGTCGGCTCCATCCTCCTTGTTTTCGGGGTTCAACTTTCCGTCGCAGCTTCGTGAAACCAATCATCGCTTCGACTTCAAGCGGACTTCGTCGCCGGCAGACGGAACTCCAGCACCTTCCCGCGTTCCTGCGGAGGAAGCCACTTCACGCGCTTCGAGAATGTAGCCGGTATGTAAAACTCGATCACTTTTGCCACAGCCAGTCCCTCCAGTCGCTTTTCCAAAGTAAAGCTGCCAGACCGTCTCAGTGGCCTAGCCACTCCCACCCGCACTGACAGCGGATAGAATCGCTCAACCTCAGCTTTTTCAGAAGCGCCTTACACGCCGCGCATGACCTCATCCACATGACTCTTACTCCTGGAATTCCGGTATAAAGTTGGACTCGCTGATCGCGGTTTGCGATGCAACCAGGATGTCATTTGATTGTCAAACGAGTGCTGCGCGAATGTCCGCACACAAGGGGGGTCACATACTTCGTTTGTTGCGGGAGTCCAAATTAACCGGCACTTTCAGTTTCGTCCCATAATCATTGTGTCAATCGGAGCGAGTCCGTTTCATCAGGGTCCACCGACAACGGTCCCGGAACTCTCTACTTCTCCTCGATCAGAATCAGATCCCAGGGCTTAACCGTGATCTTCTGCGATGGTGCCGCGGCCGCTTGCGTCAGCAACTCGGTGCCGGCCCCGTGCGTGTAGCTGAAAGTTTGCTCTTCGCTCGAATAATTCAGGTAGTAATGAACCATCTTGCCGTTGCGATTCGTTCCATGCTTCGCTCGAACCGTCGGCGGAAGCTCCTGGTCCGGCCCAGCGACCCCGGCGCGCTGCAACACATCCAGCAGTAGCTTGGTCTGCAGCGTATCTGATAGAATCGTTCCCTCATAGGTGAGGCTTCCCTTTCCAAAGGAATTTCGGGTAATTGCGGGATATTTTCCAAAGAACGGGTGATCGTAAAAGGCGATAGGCTGGGCTGTATCGACCGTCAGCATCTCCGCCCAATCGGAAACTTTGTTTTCGTCCCCTGCGTGCAAGGGATCACCTTTCAACGCCAGGGGCTGGCGGAGATTGGAAAACTCCTGGTAGTGGAATCCAGCAGCCTCGCGAAGCATCGCCGGCATCGTCGTCCAGCGCACGGTATCGAATTCGTTGGTGAATCCACTCTTGAACGCCATCACGACGTGCCCGCCATTCCGCACGTAGTCGACCAGTTTGTTCAGTAGTGCGTCGCTCGCTACGTACAGCGGCGGCACCACGATCACCTTGTAATCCGAAAAATTCGCGCTCTCAGGAAATACGAAATCGACGCCGACATTGCTCTTATAGAGCACGTGGTACATCTGCTTCAGAATCGTCCGATAATTGTCATGATCATTGAACTTCATGAACTCGATGCCCCAGTATGAATCCGAGCTGTACAAGATCGCTACCGGACTGGTGCGCTTGAAATCCGCAATCTGCGGCCCGATGCGGCGCAATTCGTGCGCTGTCTTGCTCATCTCCTGATACGGACGCCCGGGTTCCAGGTCATGCCCCAGAATGCCTTTCCAATACGTTTCCTGTCCGTAATGGATCGAATGCCAGTGCCAGTACTCAACCATGTTTGCGCCCGACGAGAGATGCGTGTACACGTCGAGCCGTAGCTGACCGTCGTACGGTGGATACTGATTCTTCGAATCCCAGCCGATCGTGTCGGCGTTCGTTTCCGTGACCAGGTAGTTCGTGTGCTTGAGCGAACGGCTGTAGTCGCCCTCGTACGACGAACCCTCGCCGTCGAACTCGTCCTGCGTGCCGTGATATGGGTTGACCGCCACAATGTCGAGACTCTTGGAGATATCGTTTTCGTTGACCTCCGGCCGCGGCGGTCCGGCGAAATCCTGCGTGACAAATTGATCCGGGCGCTTGTACTGATTGACGATCGAAGCCTGCCACGCCAGAAAGTCCGTCGTGATCCACTGCGCATAGCGCTGCCACTCCAGCTTCCATCCCGGGTTGAGAATGCCGCTCTCCGGAGGGATCTCGGTCCAGTCGTTCAGCCGCTGGCCCCAGTAATTCAGCCCCCAATTCTTGTTCAGCTCCTCGACCGTCTTGAACTTGTGTTGCAGGTACTCGACGAATCCATCCTGTATGTCTTTGTTGGCCGCGCCGCCCGGCGGGGTCTCATTATCGATCTGCCATCCAATGACCGCTTGATTGTCCTTGTAGTGCTCGGCGAGCTTGCGAATGATCCGCTCGCAATAGAACCGGTACGTAGGATTCAAAAGATCAGCGTTCTGCCGCATGCCATACGTGATGGTCCGGCCATCGAGCCGCGTCGTCACAATCTCCGGATGCTTCTTATACATCCACGCCGGGATGGAATAGGTGGGCGTGCCCATGATGACCTTGATCCCGGCCTTGTGCATCTGCTCAACCACCCGGTCCATCCAGGCATATTCGAAGCGCCCGTCTTCCGGTTCCCACAATCCCCAACTGGATTCGCCCATGCGCACGACGGAGATGCCGGCCTGCTTCATCAGTTCGACATCTTTGTCGAGACGCTCATACGGCATGTATTCGGGATAGTAGGCCGCGCCGTAAAGAACGGTATCCATCTTGTCGGGACGGAAGCTGCCTTGTGCGAAGGTCTGTGGCAATGTGGAAAAAGCCAACAGGGCCGCGAGCAGAATCGTATGATTTCGGAGCATGTGTCCTCGGGCGCGAGCGGAAATCTCGCCGCGCCATTGTTTTCCATCGCGCCGTTGGAGTCAAATTCGGAAGGCTCCCGCATGCGGAACGAACAAGGATGTTCACACCAGAGCCAGTCTTGTCAGTATCAACGTTACGGTGGCATGAATGCCCGGTCTGGAATCGACGTGATCGCTCCCGGGAAGCCACGTGCTTTCTTCGCCTTGCGGGACGCCTACCCGTTCGTGCCATATCTGGCACCGAGGGGCTATTTACCGGATCAGGGGTCAGGAATACATTAGCAATCGAGCAGCACTTGGGGGAGGGCTGATCAACAGACGTCCCAAGACTCAAATCGAGTCTGGGGCGTTTTGTTTTGCGC
>Ga0209698_10007320_pt1 | contig 11593 bp, 9 predicted proteins | sample LitLauG_LLR_2012_FD_187203 | JGI IMG/M metagenome (GOLD analysis project Ga0209698, IMG submission 187203) | Freshwater sediment microbial communities from Pennsylvania, USA - Little Laurel Run_MetaG_LLR_2012 (SPAdes) (version 2) | ecosystem: Environmental > Aquatic > Freshwater > Creek >... | reverse complement strand
CCTCGCCCTCGCGCAGGCGCTGGCGGAAATACCCGAGCGAGATGTAGCCCCAGATGTCGCGGTCCAGGTCGAGCAGCACGGTGTTGGCCCGCGCGATCGAGTCAAAGAGCTCGGCCATGCCGTCGTGCGGTTCGATCTGGATCGTGTGGCTGTTGAACTGCAGGCCGAAAGCCTCGATGCGCGCGCGCGCGAAGGCCTCCCAGTCGACCTCGGGCGCCGCGGCGACGTGGGCGTTGTAGTTGCCCACGGCCCCGTTCATCTTGGCAAGGAGGGGCGTGGCGGCGATGCGCGCGATCGCGCGCTCGATTCGCACCGCGAAGTTGGCGAACTCCTTGCCCACGGTGGTGGGCGTTGCCGCCTGGCCGTGCGTGCGCGAGAGCATCGGCAGCTCGGCGTGCTCGTGGGCGAGCGCGCGCAGCCGCTCGTGCACCGCGCGCAGCCCGGCCAGCGCCAGCAGGCGCCCCTCCTGCAGCAGGAGGGCGTGCGAGACGTTGTTGATGTCCTCGGACGTGCAGCCGAAATGGATGAACTCGGCCGCGGTGCGGATCGCCGGGATGTGGGCTCCGCGCTCGCGCAGCCAGTACTCGACGGCCTTGACGTCGTGGTTGGTGCGCTCCTCGATCGCCTTGATCGCCGCCGCGTCCTGGGGCGAGAAGGCGGCGACGATCGCGCGCAGCGAGGTCGCGGTGCCCCGGTCGAAGGCGGGAAGCTCCGGCAGGCCCAGCTCCGAGAGGCCGATCAGCCACTCGATCTCGACGCGCACGCGGGCGCGCAGGAAAGCGAACTCGGAGAAGACCTGGCGCAGCGGCGCCGTGATGCGGGCGTAGCGGCCGTCGAGCGGGGAGAGGGCGGTGAGTGGCGTGAGCCCGGCATCGCCCGCGAGGGCCGCGGCGGATCGCCGGGCGCTGGAGTCGGAGGAATCGCTGTGGGAGTCGTGGGACACGGCGTGCCGTCCAGGAAAATCCGGAACCCGGCGGGACGCGTGCAGTCTAGCACCGCGCCCCTCGCGGCCCATGGGCCGCTCCGGGCGCGCAGGCGCAAGATATACTCGGGTGGCGCCATGTTGCGCTGCATCCGCTCCGATTCCGCCCCGGTCTGCGACAGGAAATGCCCAGAGCCCCGCGCCTCATCGCCTCGCCCACCAGCCCCTATGCGCGCAAGGTGCGCATCGTCATGCTGGAGAAGAAGATCGATTGCGAGATCGAGATGACCGACGTCTGGTCGCCCTCGACCGAGATCGCCCGGTTCAATCCCCTGGCCAAGGTCCCCTGCCTCGTGATGGAGGATGGCGGCGCGGTCTTTGACTCGCGCGTGATCGTCGAGTATCTCGATACGCTCACGCCCGTGGGCCACCTCATCCCGCACGGCGGGCGCCAGCGCGTCGAGGTGCGCACCTGGGAAGCGCTTGCCGACGGGATCGTCGATGCCCTCGTCACGGTGCGCCTCGAGAAGGTGCAGCGGCCGCCGCACCTGCAGTCGCAGGACTGGATCGACCGGCACATGGCCAAGGCCGAAAACGCGCTGATGGCGGCTTCGGGCGGCCTCGAGGAAAAGCCCTGGTGCAACGGCGAGCGCTTCACGCTTGCCGACATCGCCCTGGGCGTCGCCCTCTCCTACATCGACTTCCGCTTCCCGTCGATCGAATGGCGCGGGAAGCACCCCAACCTGGCGCGCCATCACGAAAAGATCGCCGCCCGCCAGAGCTTCGTCGATACCGCCCCGCCCGCGGCCTGAGGCCCGGACGGGGCCCTTTGGGCGCCCGACATGCCCGGTTCGGATTTCGATGTCCTAGTCGTCGGCAGCGGCCTTGCCGGCCTGAGCACCGCCCTCGCCCTGTCGCGGGAGCGGCGCGTGGCCGTCATCACGAAACGCTCCCTGGGCGACGGCGCGAGCGCCTGGGCCCAGGGCGGGATCGCGGCGGCGATCGGCGAGGGCGACAGCTTTGAGTCCCACGTCGACGACACGCTCGCGGCGGGCGCGGGCCTGTGCGACCCGGCGGCGACGCGCTTCGTGATCGAGCGCGGCCCGCAGGCGATCGCCTGGCTGCGCGAGCTGGGCTCGCCCTTCTCGCAGGAACTCGCCCACCCCGGGGAACTGCACCTCACGCGCGAGGGCGGGCACAGCCGCCGGCGCGTCGTGCACGTGGCCGACGCCACCGGCGCGGCGGTGCAGCGCGTGCTGGTCGAAGCCGTGCGCAAGTCGCCCAATATCGTCGTCTTCGAGCGCCACACCCTCGTCGACCTCATCACGAACCCGCCGCGGGCGCAGGCCGGCAAGGGCGCGCCGCGCCGCGGCGCGGGCCTCTACGCCCTCGACGAGGAGAGAGAAGAGGTGCGCACGTTCGCCGCGCCCTTCACCGTGCTCGCCACGGGCGGCGCCGGCAAGGTCTACCTCTACACGACCAATCCGGACAGCGCGACGGGCGACGGGATCGCCGCGGCATGGCGCGCCGGGTGCCGGGTCTCGAACATGGAGTTCATCCAGTTCCACCCGACCTGCCTCTACCATCCCAAGGCCAAGTCCTTCCTCATCAGCGAGGCCGTGCGCGGCGAGGGTGGGCGGCTCATCCTGCCCGACGGCACGCGCTTCATGCCCCTGCACGACCCGCGCGCCGAGCTCGCCCCGCGCGACGTGGTCGCCCGGGCGATCGACTTCGAGATGAAAAAGCGCGGCCTGGACTGCGTCTTCCTCGACATCACGCATCGCAGCTCCGAGTTCCTGCTCGAACACTTCCCCAACATCCGGGCGCGCTGCCTCGAACTCGGGATCGATATCGCGCGCGAACCCATCCCCGTGGTGCCGGCCGCGCACTACCTGTGCGGCGGGGTGCGCACGGATCTGGCCGGGCGCTGCGACATCGAGGGCGTGTACGCCGTGGGCGAGACGGCCTGTACGGGCCTGCACGGCGCCAACCGCCTTGCGAGCAACTCGCTCCTCGAATGCATCGTCTTCGCGCATGCGGCCGCGCAGGACATCCTCGGCCGCCCGGCCGTCCCGCCGCCCATGCCGCCCGCCTGGGACGCGAGCCAGGTCACCGACGCCGACGAAGAGGTCGTGATCTCGCACAACTGGGAGGAGCTGCGCCGATTCATGTGGGACTACGTGGGCATCGTGCGCACGAACAAGCGCCTCGAGCGGGCGGCGCACCGCATCGCGCTCCTCGCGGCCGAGATCCAGGAGTTCTACTCGACCTTCCACGTCACGCGCGACCTTCTCGAGCTTCGCAACCTCGTGCTCGTCGCCGACCTCATCGTGCGCTCCGCGCTGGCGCGCCACGAGAGCCGCGGCCTGCACTTCAGCCTCGACTTCCCCAAGACGGACGCGATCGCGCGCGCGACGCTGCTCACCCCCGGCGATCCTTCCAGCCCATGAAACCGCAACCCACGCTGTTCCTGTCGCACGGCTCGCCCATGCTCCCTCTCGAGCCGGGAACGGCCGGACCCATGCTCGAGGCGCTCGCCCGCGAGCTCGCGCCGCCCGAGGCGGTCATCGCCTTCTCGCCGCACTGGATGGCGCGCGTGCCCGCGGTGGGCTCGAGCCCGCGTCCCGGGACGATCCACGATTTCGGCGGCTTCGACCCCAGGCTCTTCACGCTGCAGTATCCGGCGCCGGGAAGCCCGGAGCTCGCAGGACGCATCGCCGCGCTCCTTGGCGCGGGGGGCTGGAGCGCGCCGCTCGATCCGCAGCGCGGCCTGGACCACGGCGTGTGGGTGCCGCTCCTGGTGCTCCTCCCCGCGGCCACGGTGCCCGTCGTGCCCGTGGCCATGCCCTGGCCGCTCGATGCCGCCGGAGCCTACCGCCTGGGATCCGCGCTCCGGCCGCTCGCTTTCGGGAACATCCTGCTCCTGGGTACTGGCAGCCTCACGCACAACCTGCGGGAGTTTCGCGGCGGCGGCACCGACGAGCCCGCCGAGCCCTATGTCGTCGAATTCGTCGACTGGATGCGCGCCGCGATCGACCGCGGCGACATCGAGGCCCTGCTGGATTACCGGCGCCGGGCGCCGCACGCGGTGCGCGCCCATCCCACGGACGAGCACCTGCTGCCCCTCTTCTGGGCGCTGGGCGCGGCGGGCGGAGGCGCGCGGCCGGCCCACCGCTCGGGCGGCGTGCACTACGGGATGCTGAGCATGGACGCCTGGAGCTTTTCGCCCCCGCCGGCCTGAAACCGCGATGGCGCTTCAGTCCGGTTTGGCGCCGCGCGCGGCGAGAAACCGGCGCACATCCTCGAATCCGACCGCGCCCTCGCGGCGCTGGTCGATCTCCTCGAAATGCGCGGCGACGAATCCCAGTCCCCCGCTTTGCGCCTGCGCACGCGTCAGGCGTCCCGCGTGGCGGACATCGGCCGCATCGAACGCGCGTCGCAGCTTCGCCTCCACCTGGGCCTGCAGGGCCGCGCCGCGGGTGGGAGTCCGGTTCGACGCAAGTCGCGCTGCGGGAGGAACCCAGGGATCGCGCAGCGGCTCCTGGGCCACCGCGCCAACCGGGTCCGCGGCCGGAGCGGAGGCGGGCAGGAGCGCCCAGGCGAGCAGGAGCGCCGCGGCGCCGGGCCTTCGAATCCGGAGGATCGGCTTCATCGTTCAGGGTCCCAGGGCGAGTGCGTAGAAGGCGACGAGGTCGGATTTTTCGAGCGCCCTCGCCGCATCGTCGAGGTAGGTCATGTGCCCTCCCCGGTAAAACGCCAGCGAGACGCCGGGGTTGACTCCGAGCCGCGCGAGATCGCCCTGGGTCTGCAGGAACGGCGTCGCGAGGTCGTAGTAGCCGTTGGCCGAGAGCACCTTGAGGCGCGGATTGAGCGTGAAGGCGGAGGCCAGGTCCGGGATCACATCGGGCAGGGCGAGGCCGTCGTGCGCGAAATTCCAGGTCTGGATGGCGCTGCTCGTGACGGTGTAGGTCGACGGGGTCGTGAATCCGAGTTCCGAGGACAGGTAGGCGCCGATGGCGCTCGTGAAGGACGGGGTGATGAAGGTCGAGGACGGGTCTCCGTCGGCGGCCAGCGGCGTGCCGTTGCGGGCAGAGACGCGGGCGTCGTAGCGCCCGATGAGCGTTCCGGCGACGAGCCCCGACTGGAACGAGGCGGGATCGAAATTGAAATTCGCCTGCCAGGCGCCGGTGCCGATTCCCGTGTAGTCGGCGAGCTGGGTGATCGTGGCGGGGGGAGGCAGCGTCCCCGAGGCGAAATAGGGAGCGAGCGCCGGCGCATAGGTCGAGGTCGCAAAGGCTTCCACCTGCGATACGAAGGCCGGCAGGCCCGCATCGGGCGGGTTGGGCACGTCGAGCTGGTACCAGGCGCCGATCGCGCCATAGGTCGGGAGGTAGCCGGTGCAGGGCACGGCCGGGCCGGTGGCGACGCCGCAGTTGGCGTTGTAATCGAGCACCGAGGATTGCAGCACCACGCCGTGGATCGTCACGCCGGCGGTCTCGAGCAGGTTCGCGAGCACGGCGCTGCGCGTCGTGCCGTAGGACTCGCCAAAGAGAAAGAGGGGCGAGGCCTGGCGTCCGCTCGCGGCGAGGTAGCGCACGATGAAATCGCGAAACGCCGCCGCGTCGGCGTCGACCCCCCAGAACGTGGAGTTCGTATTGGGCAGGATCGCCTCCGAGAACCCGGTGCCGATGGCATCGACGAAGACGAGATCACTCGTGTCGAGGAGGCTCTGCGCATTGTCGACGAGGGGAAAGGGCGTGGGCGCGGTCGTCAGCGGATCGCCGGTCACGAGCCGGCGCGGGCCGAAGGACCCCAGGTGCAGCCACACCGAGGCCGAGCCCGGGCCGCCGTTGTAGAAGAACGTCACGGGCCGGGTCGCGGCGCTCGCGCCATCGAGGGTGTAGGCGACGTAGAAGAACGAGGCTTCGGGCCGGCCGGTCGCGGGGTTCACGGCGCTCAGGTGGCCCGCCGTGGCGGTGTAGGCGAGGGTCGCGCCGCCGACCACGATCTGGTGGTGCGTGACCGAGGAGAGTTCCGCGGCCGAGGCAAGGCCCGACCCCGCAAGGCTCGAGTAGCGCACCGGATCGACATAGACCGGAGCGGACGAGCCGCCGCCTCCGCCGCAGGAGAAGAGGAGGACGCTGAGCGCCAGGAGCGGCAGGGCGCGGGCGGCGGATCGCATGCCAGGCCCCACGATCAGGCCGCCTCGCCCGCGACTGCGGGGTGCGCGGAAGCCGCCGGCGCGCCCGTCTTCCGGTGCGCATGCGCAGCCCGCACCGCATCGTCGACGCTCCAGGTCGAACAGATCGCCTCCGGGAGCTCGGGCAGTTTCGCGCGCGCGAAGAGCTCGCGCACGGGTTCCTTCACGCGCGCCAGGATGAGATGCACTCCGCGCTGCGCGAGCGTGCGGGCGAACTCGCGCAGGGCTTCGAGCGCGGTCGCATCGAGGTCGGGGGACTCCTCGAGGCTGAGCACGAGGGTGCGCACGGCGCACCCCGGGGGCAGGCGCTCGAGGATGTGGGCCAGGATCGCCTCGGCGTTGCCGAAGAAAAGCGGCGCCTCGGGGCGCAGCACCAGTACCCCGGGTTCAATGCGCGCCTGCGGGTGAAGACGCAGGACGACGAAGTCGTGTCCCGATCCCAGCCGTCCCAGCTCGGAGATCCGGGGCGTCGAGAAGTCGCGCAGCATCATGAAGATGCTGGCCGCGATGCCCGCCAGGAGGCCGTCCAGGACGCCCAGCGAAACCACCGCCAGGAACCCGGCGAGGGCGATGACGCGGTCGCGCCGCCAGCGAAAGTACGGCGCAAGCACGGTGGGCCGCAGCGAGCGGCCGATGGCGTGGAGGACGACCGCGGCGAGCACCGGCTCGGGCGTGCGCTCGATGGCGCCGCGCGCGACGAGAAGGAGGGCGAGCACCGCCCCCGCCGCATACCACCCGGCCCGGCGCGACTGCGCGCCCGCGGCCTCGTTGGCCGTGCTCGCCGAGTAGCCCGCCCCCACGGGCACCCCGTGCGCGAGGCCGGAGACGAGATTCGCGATCCCCAGGGCCGCGAGGTCGCGGTTGGGCGAGACGGGATCGCCGTGGCGCAGCGCGAGCGTGCGCACCGTGCCGTAGGACTCGGCAAAGAGGACGAGGACCATGGCCCCTGCGAGTTCGGCGAGGCGCAGCCACTGGGAAGCATCGAGCACCGGTGGCCCGAGGGACGAGAGCGCGGGCTCGATCGGACCCACGGCGCCGATGCCGTGGGCCGCCATGGGCACGAGGGCATCGAGTCCGATCGCCAGGGCGATGACGACCAGGGCCGAGGGCACGCGCGGCAGCCGGCCCAGGAGGTGCAGCAGGGCGTAGGCGCCAAACCCCAGACCGATCCCCCAGGGATTGAGATCCCCGCGCCGCGCCACGAGATCGGGGAGCGCGTGCAGGAGCGTGCCGTGCATGTCGAGTCCGCCCATGCGCGCCACCTGGCGCACGGCGATGACCAGGGCAAGCCCGAGCGCGAAGCCCTGGAGCACCGGGCGGGCGATGAACCCCGAGGCGTTTCCCAGGCGCGCGGCCGAGGCGAGCACGAAGAGGCCCCCCGTGGCGAGCACGAGGCCCGAAGCGAGCGCCGCGCGCGTGGCGGGGTCGCCCGGCAGGCTCGCCACCGCGGCGGCAAGAAAGGCCGCCGAGGAGGAGGTCGCCGAGACCACGGCAAAGCGGCTCGAACCCAGGGCGCCGTAGGCGAGGAGTCCCGCAAAGAGCCCGGCGAGGCCCGCGACCGGAGGCAGGTTGGCGATGGCCGAGTAGGCGACCGCCTCGGGCAGGAGCAGGCCGGCGATGGCCAGTCCGGCGATGAGGTCGGCCCCGCGGGCCGGTGCCGGCTCGGCCGGCGCGGGATCCATCCCCTAGGCCGCGCCGATTCCCGGCACCATCGCGCCCGGCGCGCCGGCCGTGCGCGCGCGCGCGGTGAACGCGAGCATGCGGTCGATGGGAATGCGCGCCCGCTCGCCGAGCGCCGGGTCGACGTGGACCTCGTTCTCGCCCGTGCGCAGCACGTGCTCGACGCCCGCAAGACCGTTCATCGCCATCCAGGGGCAGTGGGCGCAGCTCTTGCAGGTGGCGCTGTTGCCCGCGGTCGGGGCTTCCAGGAAGAGCTTGTCCGGGTGCTCGGTGCGCAGCTTGTGCAGGAGGCCGGCATCGGTGGCGACGATGTAGACCGGGGCATCCATCTCGCGCGCCGCGCGCAGGATGCCGCTCGTCGAGCCCACGGCATCCGCCAGGGCGATGACATCGGCCGGCGCCTCGGGGTGCACGAGGATCTTCGCCTGCGGGTTCTCGTCCTTGAGGAGCTCGAGCTCGAGCGCCTTGAACTCGTCGTGCACGATGCACGAGCCCTTCCAGGGCAGGATGTCGGCGCCCGTCTTCTTCGCGATGTAGGCGCCCAGGTGCTTGTCGGGGGCCCAGAGGATCTTGTGCCCGCGCCGGTGCAGGTCGGCGACGATGTCCACGGCGCAGCTCGAGGTCACGAGCCAGTCGGCGCGCGCCTTCACGGCCGCGCTGGTGTTGGCGTAGACGACGACGGTGCGGTCGGGATGGGCATCGCAAAACGCCGAGAACTCGTCCGCCGGGCATCCCAGGTCCAGGGAGCAGGTGGCGTCGAGATCGGGCATGAGCACGGTCTTGCCGGGCGAGAGGATCTTCGCCGTCTCGCCCATGAAACGCACGCCGGAGACGACGAGGGTGCGGGCGGGATGATCGCGGCCAAAGCGCGCCATCTCGAGCGAGTCGCTCACGAGGCCGCCCGTCTCCTCGGCAAGGTCCTGCAGGTCGGAGTGCACGTAGTAGTGCGAGACCATGACCGCATTGCGCTCGCGCAGGAGGGCGCGGATCGCCTCCTTCAGGCGCTGGCGCTCTCCCGGCGCGGGTTGCTGCGGCACGCGCGCCCAGGCGTGCCGCGTGGGGCAGGCGGGCTGCTCGTAGGCGACGTCGATGAGGGGGATGGTGGTGCTCATGGACCCGGGTTCCTTCAGACCGCCTCGATGCGCATCGAAAAATCGACCGCGTGCACGTCCTTCGTCAGCGACCCGACGGAGATGCGGTCGACCCCCGTGAGCGCGACCTCGCGCACGCGGTCCAGCGTAACACCGCCCGAAACCTCGAGCAGGACACGGCCCGCGGCGCGGCGCACCGCCTCGCGCACCTGGGCGAGTTCCATGTTGTCGAGGAGCACCATGTGCGCCCCGGCCGCGATCGCCTCCTCGAGCTGATCGAGGGTTTCGACCTCGATCTGCACGAAACCCGCGCCGCGGGCCGCGGGCGCGACCGCGGCAAGGGCCTGGATCACGCCCCCCGCGGCGGCGATGTGGTTTTCCTTCACGAGGATCGCGTCGTAGAGGCCCATGCGGTGGTTGGCTCCCCCACCCGTGCGCACGGCGTATTTTTGCGCCGCGCGCAGCCCGGGGATCGTCTTGCGGGTGTCGAGGATCGCGGCGCGCGTGCCGCGCACCGCCTCGACAAAGCGCGCGGTCTTGGTCGCGACGCCGCTCAGGAGCTGGAGGAAATTGAGCGCGGTGCGCTCGCCCGTGACGAGCGCCCGCGCCGGCCCCTCGAAGACGACGACCGCCTGGCCCGGCACGCAGCGCGCGCCCTCGGCGACGTGCCATTCGAAGCGGACCGGGGGATCCAGCACGCGAAACGCCTGCTCGAACCAGGGCCCGCCGCAGACGACGGCCTCCTCGCGCGCGACGACGCGCGCCAGGGCCCGCGCCGCGCCGGGCACGAGCAGGGCGGTGCGATCGCCCTCCCCCACGTCCTCGGAGAGGGCCCGGGCGACGTCGTCGCGCACCGCCTGCGCGATGGGCCCGGGCAGGTCGGAGTTCATGGCGCGATCCAGTGGCCGCTCGTTCCGCCGCGCTTTTCGAGGAGACGCACGCCGTCGATGCGCATCCCCCGGTCCATCGCCTTGCACATGTCGTAGACCGTGAGGAGCCCGATCTGGACCGCCATCAGGGCCTCCATCTCGACACCCGTGCGTGCGTGCGCGTGCACGAGGACCTCGCAGTGCACCGCGCAAGGGTCGCGCGCGAGCTCGAAGGACACCTCGACGCGGGAGAGCGGCAGGGGGTGGCACAGGGGGATGAGATCGGCCGTGCGCTTGGCGCCCTGGATGGCGGCGATGCGGGCCACGCCCAGCACATCGCCCTTGCCGGCCGTCCCCGATTCGATCGCCTCGAACACCGCAGCGCCGACGAGGATCGTGCCGCGCGCGCGCGCCGTGCGGTCGGTCTCGACCTTGCCGCCCACGTCGACCATCCGCGCCCGGCCCGCCGCGTCAAAATGCGTGAGGGAAGTCCCCGCCTCATGTGCCACGTCGACCCCGTTTTCCGGTCCCCGCCCGCGCACACCTGGTAACACCTCCGCGCCGGGCTGCCGGGGAACCAATCCAGCCCCCGGATATCATAATGGGCTCACCATGCGATTTCCCCGCCCCTTCCGGTTCCGCCTCCTTGCGGTGCTCGCCTGCTGCGCCTCGCTCGGCTTGGAGACGCTGGCCTGGGCACAGGAACTCCCCAGCCTGGGGGAGGCGGGCGGCGAGGAGCTCTCGCCGCGGGACGAGCGCCGCTACGGCGAGCAGATCATGCTGCAGTACGTGCGGCCCGATCCCTCCTTCCTCGCCGATCCGCCCACGGTCGAGTACCTGAACCATCTCGGCTACCAGCTCGTCGCGGCGAGCGCGGCGCGGCACATCGACTTCGAGTTCTTCGTCATCCGCGACCCCACGATCAATGCCTTTGCGCTGCCCGGGGGGTTCATCGGCGTGCATACCGCGCTCATCCTCACCGCCCAGGACGAGTCCGAGCTCGCCTCGGTGCTCTCCCACGAGATCGGCCACGTGCAGCAGCGCCACCTCGCGCGCTCGCTCGCGCGCCAGCGCGAATCGACCATGATCGCGCTGGGCTCGATCCTCCTCGCCCTGCTCGCCTCGCGCGCCGGGGGCGGCCAGGGTTCCGAAGCCGCGCTGATGGTGGGACAGGCGGCCGCCATCCAGCGCCAGCTCGCCTTTTCGCGCGACGACGAGCGCGAGGCCGACCGGGTGGGTTTTGCGATCCTCGTGGCGGCGGGCTTCGACCCGCAGGCCATGCCCGACTTCTTCGGCCGCATGGAGCAGGGCATGCGGGCGTATGCGAGCGTCGCGCCCGCCTACCTGCAGACCCACCCGCTCACGGTCGAGCGCATCGCCGACATGCAGGGCCGGGCGCGCGAAGTGCACACCCACCAGCACCTGGACCGGCCCGAGTTCCAGCTCGTGCGCGCGCGCCTTCGCGTCCTGCAGGACGAATCGACTCCCAATCTGCACGACGCCCTCGATACCTACACCGACCAGATCGCGCACCACAGCGCGGTCTCGGAATCGGCCGCCTGGTACGGCGTCGCCCTGGCGCGGCTCAAGCTCAAGCAGCCCCAGGCCGCGCTCGAAGCCGCCCGCAACGCGCGCCGCCTGGCCAAGGTCGCCTCGCCCATGCTCGATGCCATGGTGGCCGAGACCTCCTATGCGGCCGCGGGCAGCGACGCCGAGCGCGCAGCCGCCCTCGCGATGGCGCGCGAGAACGCGACGCGCTACCCGCTCTCGCGCTCGCTCGCGATCGATTGTGCCGAGATGATGCAGGCCATGGGCCGCAACCAGGAGGCGA
>Ga0209698_10007319_pt1 | contig 11595 bp, 10 predicted proteins | sample LitLauG_LLR_2012_FD_187203 | JGI IMG/M metagenome (GOLD analysis project Ga0209698, IMG submission 187203) | Freshwater sediment microbial communities from Pennsylvania, USA - Little Laurel Run_MetaG_LLR_2012 (SPAdes) (version 2) | ecosystem: Environmental > Aquatic > Freshwater > Creek >... | reverse complement strand
AAGCCCGTGCCCGGCCTGAAGCTCCAGGTGCAGAAGCCGGATGGCACGCCGACGGAACCGGGCGTGGTCGGCGAACTCATGCTGTGGCGGCGCGACCGGTGGGAGACCACCAAGGACCTCGCGAAGATCGACGAAGACGGGTATTTCTACCATGCCGGCCGCGCGGACGACGTGATCATCTCCGCCGGCTGGACCATGAGCGCAGTCGAGATCGAGAACACCCTGCTCAAGCACCCGGATGTGCGGGAAGCTGCCGTCATTGCCGTCCCCGACGCCACGCGCGGGCAGGTCGCCAAGGCCTACATCGTCACCAACCGCGCGCCCAGTGACGCCTATGTCGACGAGCTCAAGACATTCACGCGCGAAAAGCTGAGCCAGCACGAATTTCCGCGCCATATCGCTTTTGTGAGTGAGATTCCCAAGACCCCTGCGGGGAAGGTCAACCGCAAGGTGCTGCGTGACCGCGAAGCCGCTGCCGCGATCAAGAACTGATATTTCCAGCATTTCCAAGTATTTCCAGGAGAACATTCATGTCGACCCCCCTGAAAGCCGTCACCACCAATCGCTTCCCGAAGATCACCGAAGAGGGTCTGAACGACCTGCGCAAGCGGATCGGCATCAAGATTACCGATACGCTGGAGCCTTGGAACTACGAGGCGACCCGTGACGCCATCCGTCACTATGCGCACGGCATCGGCGACGACAATCCGCTGTGGACCGATCCGGCCTATGCGGAAAAGACCCGATTCGGAACCATCGTAGCGCTGCCGAGCTTCCTGTTCTCGACCAACCGCATCGTGTCGGGCTATTGCGGCGGACTCTCCGGCGTCCACGCCATGTGGGCCGGCGCGGACTGGACCTGGCACAAGCCCGTGCTGCGCAACGACGTGATCACCACCGAGGCCTATCTGAAGGATCTGGTCGAGCACCAGACCCGGTTTGCCGGCCGCAGTTTCCAGCAGATTTACCACGTCGATTTCTTCAACCAGCGCGGCGACAAGGTAGCGGAAGCCGATTCCTGGGTCTTCCGCACCGATCGGGACGAAGCTCGCGAGCGGGGCACGAAGTACACGGAAGCGCGCGGCCGCGTCGAACCGTATACGGAAGAGCAGCTGGCCGAGTTCTACAAGATCTACGAGGCGGAGAAGGTCCGGGGTGCTACGCCGCGCTACTGGGAGGACGTAACGGAGGGCGAGGCGCTGCCGCGAATGATGAAGGGTCCGATGACGGTTACCGGCTTCATCTGCTATGCGCAGGGCTGGGGCGGTCTCTATATCCGCGCGAACAAGCTCGCCTGGAAGATGCAATCGAAGCACCCGGGGCTGGGGATCAGGAATCGTTTCAACGTGCCGGATTGCCCGGAGCGTGTGCACTGGGACGAGGCCTTTGCGCTCGAAGTCGGCGCCCCGGGTGCCTACGACTACGGTCCGGAACGCTGCTCCTGGCTGACGCATCATGTCACCAACTGGATGGGCGACGATGGCTTCCTGCGCAAGTCCAAGTGCCAGATCCGCCGCCATAATCCGGACGGCGACGCCATCATCATCGAGGGTGTCGTCAGCCGGAAATATGTCGAGGGCGGCAAGCATCTCGTGGAAGTTGCGCAGAAGGCGCAGACGCATCGCAACGAACTGTCCGCGAGCGGCGTTGCGGTCGTTGAGCTGCCCAGCCGTACCGTGGCCCGTTGATCGACGGGTCGTGATCCCTGCATCCCGGCCGCGCCTCCTGCAGCGCGGCCGGGATCGACTGCTGGCGGAGCGCTTGCGCCATCCCTCATAATGACCTCCATGCATGAGAGTGCGGCTGCGGATTGGATCGGTCCCCTGAAGGGTATTCGTGTCCTCGATTTCACCCGTGTCCTGGCGGGTCCCGCGGCGTCGCTTGCGCTGGCCGATCTCGGCGCCGAGGTGTTGAAGATCGAACCGCCGGGAAGCGGAGACGAGACACGGTCCTTTCCGCCTTTCCGGGCCGGTGAGAGCCACTATTTCCTGAGCATCAACCGCGGGAAAAAGAGCATCGTCGTGGACCTCAAGAGCGCCGCCGGCCTGGCACTGGCCCGGGATCTGGCGGCAAAGTCCGACATTCTGATCGAGAACTACAGGCCCGGCGTCATGGATCGCCTGGGGTTGGGCTATGAGACCCTGGCCGCGATCAATCCGCGGCTGATCTACTGCGCGATTTCGGGCTTCGGCATGACCGGCCCGCTGCGCGATCGTCCCTCCTTCGACATCGTCATGCAGGCGCTGTCCGGTGCGCTCAGCGTGAACGGCGAACCGGACCGGCCGCCTACGAAATTGGGGATTCCACTGGGCGATCTGGTGGGCGGGGTCAATGGCCCGATGGGCATCCTGGCAGCCCTGTATGAGCGCAGCGTCACCGGACGCGGTCGCCTGATCGATGTGAGCCTGTTCGACGGCATGATTGGCCTGCTGGCCTACCTGCCGCAACTGGCATTCTTCACCGGCAAGGATCCGACGCCCCAGGGATCGCAGCATCCCAACCTCGTTCCCTACGGCGTATTCCCAGCCCGCGACGGATCCATCGTGATCGCCTGCCTGACCAACAGCTTCTGGGCCAATATCTGCAGAGCCCTGGGGATGGACGACTGGATCGACGATGCCCGGTTCAACACGCTGGAGAAACGTCGTGACATCCGCGACGTGGTAAACGAGCGGATTTCCGGCGTGACCGGCGGCAAGACCGTGCAGGAACTCGTCGGTATCTTCACGCAATGCCAGGTCCCGCATGCACCCATACTGGGTATCAGGGATGCGCTGGCACAGCCGCAGGCGGTTGCGCGGGAAATGGTGGTCGAGACCGATCACCAGCTGCTGGGGAAGATTCCGATCGTGAGCCGTTCCATCAAGTTTCCGGGCGACCGGCAGCCGGTTCCGGCCGCACCGCCGGTGCTCGGCCAGCACACCGATGAAATCCTGCGCGACATTCTTGGACTGACTTCCGAGAAGATCGAGGAGTTGCGCGCCGCCCGCGTCGTGGCCTGAGCGCACGCCGGTTCCAGAGCGATTGCAGAGGGGGAATGCACGATGACAGAACTCAGGTTCGACAACCGCGTGGCCGTCATCACGGGCGCGGGACGAGGGCTGGGGCGCTCCTACGCCCTGCTGCTCGCTTCGCGGGGTGCAAGGGTCGTCATCAACGATCCGGGCGCCAGCCTGAAAGGCGACGGCATCGACCTCGGGCCTGCGGAAGCGGTGGTGCGCGAGATCAAGGCCGCCGGTGGCGAGGCGGTCGCCTCCACCGCCTCGGTGGCCACCCCCGCAGGGGGGCAGGCGATCATCCAGGCGGCGCTTGACCACTTTGGCCGGATTGACATCCTGATCCACAATGCCGGCATCGTGCGCCGCGCTCCGCTTACGGAGATGAGCTACGAGGACTTCGAACTGGTCCTTGACGTCCATCTGCGCGGTGCATTCCATGTGGTGCGGCCGGCCTTTCCGCTGATGTGCAAGGCGGGTTACGGACGCATCGTGCTGACGTCATCGATCAACGGCCTGTATGGGAACTACAAGAATGCGAATTACAGCGTCGCCAAGGCAGGTACGCTCGGCCTGTCGAGCGTCGCCGCGCTGGAAGGCGCGGAACATGGCGTGAAAAGCAACGTCATTCTCCCGGCGGCCGTGACGCGCATGTCCGAGGGGGTGGATACCTCCGCGTTTCCGCCCATGCCGCCGGAGATGGTGGCGCCGGCGGTGGGCTGGCTGGCCCACGAGTCCTGCGCGATCACGGGCGAAATGCTGATTTCCGCTGCCGGACGCGTGGCGCGGGCCTACGTGGCCGAGACTCAGGGTGTCTACCGTCCGGCGTGGACCATCGAGGACGTGGCGGCGCAGATCGATGGCGTCCGCAGGATGGAGGGCCCGCTGGTGTTTCCGCCGGTCCCATGGGGCCAGCTCGAGCACCTGCGCTACAGCTTCGAGATGGCCCGGCGCGGCGCCCAGCCATAGTCGCGGGCGCTTTAGCGCCAACGGAGGACGCTGCCGGATCCCTGGCCATGCGGCCCGGATTCCTTCCCGCCGTTCAGGCCGGCGTGAACTCGATGTGCAGGTCGGAGAGGCTGCGGAAGCTGTAGGTCGGTTCAAAGCGGTAGCGTCGGGCCCCCGGCGGCCCGTGGTGCCGCTCGGATATGCGGATATCCGCCATCCTCGCGAGCAACCGCTCGATCGCGACCCGGGCCTCGAGCCGCGCAAGCGGCGCGCCGGGGCAGGCATGTATGCCGCGGCTGAAAGCCATGTTGTCCCGCAGCCGGGGCCGGTCGATGTCGAAGACCTCCGGATGCTGGAATTGAGCGGGATCGTTGCTCGCGCCGGTCAGGCTGAGCGTGACCACCGTGCCTGCGGGCACGTCGACATCCGCGATCGTCGTGTTCTTCACGGCGAGCCGGTAGATGACCTTCACCGGTCCATCGTAGCGCAGTACCTCCTCCAGGAAATCGGCAATGCGTTCAGGTTCATGCCGCAGGCGCGTCTGCAGTTCCGGCTTTTCACCGAGTATCAGCACCGCCATGGAGATCAATCGCGAAGTCGTGTCCTGACCGGCGCCAAACAGAAAGCGGGACAGCAACGAGCACATGTCGGGGCTGGGTGAGGAGCCGTCCTTGAAGCGCGACGCGACCAGTTCCGACATCAGATCGGTGCCCGGATGTTCCAGGCGCTCCTGGATATAGGCATCGAAACGCTCCTTGAGAAATATCAGCGGATCCGGTCCGATCTTGTGCGGGGCGTCGCCGTCGACCTGGCTCGGCGGGGCGCCGATCAGATCGAGCAGTTTGGCGCGATCCTCCTTGGGAATACCCATGAGATCGGAAATGGCGTAGGTGGTCGCGGCATGGGCGAAATCGGTGGCGACATTGCAGCGTCCCGTGCCGATGAAGCCGTCGATCAGGCGGTCGGTCAGGTCCCTGAGATAATCCTCGTTCTCCTTGAGCCGGGTGTAAGTCAGCAGGCGGGTCAGCAGGGTCCGATGCGCAAAATGCTTCGGGCCGTCGAAGCACACCAGATGGGAGGACCAGGGAATCTCGGCGCGGTGGGCTTCGAGCTGCTCCCGGATATCGTCGCCCGCCGGTTCGAACGGCAATGGCGGGATGGGCCCGATGGTCGAAACCACGGAAGAGAAGGTGTCGTCCTTCCGGTTCAGGACCTCGAGCAGCGCCTCGTAGCCGGTCACCATCACCGAGTCGTGATAGCGCTCCCGCAGCACGGGGCATTGCGACCGCAGCCGGTCGAAATAGCCCTTCGGGTCGTCAATGACCCCCCGGTCGCTGTAGAAATCGGGAAACTCGTTATTCATGATCCTGCCCCGCTGCCCGCATGGCTGCTGCCCCCGCAGTAGACCTGGCGCCGCCGAAGTTAAGCATGTATTCATCCAACTTTGCAATTGCCCGGCTGGTCTTGACATGGCAAGATTGCCTGAAGCAGCGCTGCCGGGGGGCGGGTTGAGGAACAGAAAGCGCGTGGCGGCGAAGCGGTCCCTGTCGTTTGCACGATTCGACGAGCTGACCTTCGACCGGGAGGAACAATACAAGCGGAAGCTGGACGTCATTCTCAGGACGGCCACCTACTGCCTCAACCAGCTGGGCTACAGCGGGACTTCGCTGCGCACGCTGGCAGCGCAGCTCCGGATCACGGACTCCGCGCTTTATCACTATGTGCGCAGCAAGGATGAACTGGCCGCGCTTTGCTACATGCGCACGCTGGAACTGTCGGAACGTGCACTGCAGAGGGCTGAAATGGAGGGCACCACCGGGATCGACAAGCTCCGGCTCTACATCAGGTACCAGATCGAAAGCACCTGTGGCCCGGAGGGACCCACGGCGACCTTGAGCGATCTGCCGTCCATCCGCATGGCGCAGCGCATCCAGATCCTGGAGCGCATCGATAGGACCCACAGGAAGGTCCTCGGCTTCTTCGAGACCGGATTGCAGGATGGCACGATCGCAAAGTGCAATCCCCAGTACGCGGCGCGGGTGATCTGGGGATCGATGGCCTTCCTGGCCAAATGGTTCGACCGGCACGGCAAGCTGAATGTGGACGAGCTGGCGGACACCTACGTACACGTGCTGGCAGACGGGGTGGCGGCAAGAGAGGAATTGTGAATATGGAGTTTAGCGGCCGTCACATCGTCATCACCGGCGCCTCGAGCGGCATCGGACTTGCCACCGCGACCAAGATCGTGTCGCTGGGCGGACAGGTGACCCTGCTCGCGCGGCGCGCGGATGTGCTGCAGGACGCCCAGCGTCGCCTCGGCGACGCCGCCAGCTGTGTGGCGGTCGATGTCGGCGACAAGGTTCAACTGCTCGCCGCGCTCGATCACGCGGTGAATCGCGGCGGCCCGCTTGACGGCGTGTTCCTGAACGCGGCGCTGGGCGGCGATTTCGTGCCGATCTGGGACTATCCGGACCGCACGCTTGAGGACGTGATGCGCGTGAACGTGCTGTCGCCGTTCTGGGCCGCAAGGCATGTGCTGCCGGCGATGATGGCCAGGGGCAGGGGCTCGATACTCGTTACCGGCAGTCTCGGTTCGGCAACCGGCATGGCCGGAAACAGCGCCTATGTCGTCAGCAAACATGCCGTGCTTGGGCTGGCGCGCGCGGTGGCGATGGAAGTCGCGGCGAGCGGCGTGCGCTGCAACTGCCTGCTGCCGGGCTTCATCGATACCGCAATGCTCGCGAGCGTGCCAGAGGCGAAGAAAGCGGCCATGGCGGGGCGCGTGCCGCTGCAGCATATCGGCCGGCCTTCAGAGGCGGCCGAGGTCGCCGCCTTCCTGCTGTCGGATGCCGCCAGCCACGTCACCGCCCAGAGCTGGGCCGTTGACGGGGGCCTGCTGGGTACCCTGTTGCTCTGACGGGCATGCAATCTGATGGGAGTTCAAATTGTCGAACACCAGTAAAGTCGCCATTGTCACCGGCGCCAGCCGCGGGGCGGGGCGGGGCATCGCCATCGGCCTTGGCAGCCACGGCTGCACCGTCTACGTCACCGGACGGTCGGAACAGACCGGTGATCACGCGCTGGCCGGCACCATCGGCGAGACTGCCGCTGCGGTGACCGCTGCCGGCGGCCAGGGCATCGCGGTCCGGGTCGACCATGCCCGCGACAGCGAAACCAGGGCGCTGATAGAGCAGGTGCAGCGCGAGCAGGGGCGGATCGACATTCTCGTGAACAACGCCTGTGCGATTCATGACGAACTCATGATGCCCGGAAATTTCTGGGAGAAACCCCTGAAGCTGGTCGACATGATGGACGTCGGGCTGCGCAGCAGCTACGTGGCCACCTATTGGGCCGCACCGCTGCTGGTCAAGCAGCGCCAGGGCCTGGTGCTCTTCACCTCGGCTTCCGGTGCGGTCCATTACTCGATGGGACCCTCCTACGGCGCCCACAAGGCGGGCATGGACAAATTCGCCGCCGACATGGCGCTCGACTTCAGGGATTACGGTGTGGCCGCACTCTCGATCTGGATGGGCGCATTGCTGACGGAGCGCATGCGTCTGCTGATCAAGGCTGACCCGGCGAAATTCGGCCATCTGGAAGCGACGCTGGAGACACCGGAGTTCACGGGCCACATCATCTGGGCGCTCGCCAATGATCCCGAAGTGATGAAGATGAGCGGGGAGACGCTGATTGGAGCGGAGCTGGCCGTGAAATACGGCATCAGAGACGTTGCGGGCCGGCAACCGCCTTCCTATCGGGACACGCACCAGGTCGCGCCGCGAGTCCAGTACCCGACGGTCATTCGTCCATAGCAGCGGTTCGGAAACCCGGGGGAGTAGACCATGCAACGGAAACGGGTAGCAGCCCTTTGTGCAGCGGCCACGGCGATGATCGTCGCCGGCTGGGTCCACCGGGCGGCCGGGGAAGAGCGGGCAGGCGCTTCTTCCAACTGGGCCCTTCATGGCGGCGGGACCGATGAGAGCAACTACAGCCCGCTCGGCTCGATCAAGGCGGACAATATCGGCCGCCTGGGTCTGGCCTGGTCCCTCGACCTCGCGGACGAGGTGACGCTCGAGGCCACACCCCTGGCCGTGGACGGTATCCTCTACTTCACGGGAAGCTATGCCGCCGTCTACGCGGTCGACGCGCGCAGCGGCCGGCTGCTCTGGAAATACGACCCGCAGACCTGGAAGTACAACCCCGCCAAGCAGGCGATGAATTTCGGCGCCAACCGCGGCGTCGCCTATGCGAACGGCAGGATCTACTCGGCGGTGCTCGACGGACGGCTGATTGCGCTCGAGGCCGGGACGGGCAGGCTGTTGTGGAGCGTGGACACGGTGCCGCGCGACGATTTCCACACGGTCACCGGCGCACCCTGCGTCTTCAACGGCAAAGTCATCATCGGCAACGCCGGTGCCGATTCCAACATGCGCGGCTACGTGACCGCCTATGACCAGGCGACGGGGCGGCAGCTCTGGCGCTTCTACCTTGCGCCGGGCAGACCCGAGGAGAATCGGGGGAACCCTGCCATGGAGGCGGCGGCGAAGACCTGGGGCCACGGTGAATACTGGAAATCCGGCACCGGCGGTACGGTCTGGAACGGCATCACCTTCGACCCGGAACTGAACCGCATCTACCTGGGTACCGGGAATGCGAGTCCCTGGAACCCGCGCGTACGCGATCCGGGCGGCGGCGACAACCTGTACACGGCCGCCATCGTTGCCCTGAACGCCGATACCGGCCAGTACGCCTGGCACTATCAGCTGAACCCGCGTGAGTCCTGGGACTATGACGCCGATGAGCAGATGACGCTGGCCGACCTCGTCATCGGCGGCGCGCGGCACCGGGTGCTGATGCAGGCCCCGAAGAATGGTTTTTTCTACGTACTCGATCGCGACACCGGCAGGCTGATTTCGGCTGGGAAGATCGGCACGGTCACCTGGGCGGACCACATCGATCGCGCGACCGGGCGCCCCGTCGAGGCACCGAACGTCCGCTATGAGACCGGCGAGACGATCCTCTATCCGAGCATGCTCGGCGCGCACAACTGGCAGTCGATGTCCTTCGACCCGCAGACGGGGCTGGTCTACATCCCCTACATGCAGCTGGGAGCGCGCTACACGACCCGGGCCAAGCCGGGCGAATTCGTGTTCGGCGGCATGACCCCGGAGCCCTACCTCGGCGGTCCCGAGGATGGCCACGGCGCACTGGTGGCATGGGATCCGGTGGCGCAGCAGGCGCGCTGGCGCGCACCGATCGGGACGATCTGGAATGGCGGCACGCTGGCCACCGCGGGCAAGCTGGTCTTCCAGGGTACGGGGGACGGCTATTTCTCGGCCTATGATGCGCGCACCGGCCAGCGCCTGTGGCGATTCAACGCCGGACTCGGCATCGTGGCCGCACCGATCAGCTATGCGGTGAACGGCAGGCAATATGTCTCCGTGCTCGTAGGCTACGGCGGTACGACCGCGGCGGTGAGCGACATTCTCAACGCCGGCTGGAAATTCGGAGCCCAACCGCGGCGCCTGCTGACCTTCAGCCTGGATGGCACGGCTGTGCTGCCGCCGTCCCCGGCGCGTGACATGACGGCCCACGCGCTCGATGACCCTGCGCTGCAGATCGACGAGCAGGCCGCTCGTGCGGGCCAGGCCTTGTCGATCGCCTGCCTTGCCTGTCATGGCCCGGGATTTCGCGGCGCCGGATCGCCTGCGCCGGACCTCAGGGAAAGTCAGCTCGCGCTGAGCGAGCCCGGCTTCCAGGCCGTGGTTCACGACGGCACGCTGATGAAGCTGGGCATGCCGCGTTTCGACAGCCTGAGCCCCGAGCAGGTGCACGACCTCTATATGTACGTCCGCGCGACCGCCCGCGAGGCGGCAGTCGGGCACAAGCCGATCGCAGGGCAATCGGGTGAATCGCGGCATTGACGGCCGGAGCGGATCGGGGCGGACGGCTCACGCCGATTTGAGCAGGGACCAGCCTGATTCGATGTGCCGGCGCATCGCCAGCATGGCCGCGGACGCATCGCCATCCAGCAGTGCGGCCAGGACCGCATCGTGTTCCCGAGCGGCTTCCTGGCCGCGGCCCTCGACCGCGTTGATCAGGTCGAAGGGATAGCGCGCCCACAGGATCTGCACGAAATGCAGCGTTTGCGGCATGGCCGCGATGCTGTAGAGGCGGCGGTGGAAACGGTAATTGACGCCGCGCGCGGCGGCCCGGTCGCCGACGTTGAAGGCCTGCTCGAACTCGTCGGCGAGGGCCCGCAGTTCCGCGATGTCCTGCGCCGATACCTTTTCGCACGTGGCGCGGAGCAGCCGCGATTCCAGCAGCAGGCGCAGTTCCAGGACCTCCTCAGAGGCCGAGGCGTCGAACGGAGCGACGCATGCGCCGCGGTAGGAATTTCCCGTCACATAGCCTTCGGCCTCCAGAAGCTTCAGCGCTTCACGCACGGGCGTGATGCTCAGCTGCAGCCGTTCGGCAATGTCCGCCTGCTTGAGGCGGGAACCGCGCGGGAACAGGCCGGAGATGATTCCCTCGCGCAGGAAGTCGGCAACCTGCTCCTCCTTCGTGCGCGGATCGATGCGCTGCGGAGCAGGTTGTGGCGGCGCGTCGCGCTCCTGCGAGGTCAGACTCTGCAATGTCCCCTCCATGGGCAGGGCGCCGCCGGGCGGTGATCGGGTCGCCGGGATTTCACTCGAAGGCCACTTCCCTTGAGGTCGTGACCCTGCAGAAGCGCTGCAGGGACTTGACCGAGTTCTCATGTTCTTCCGTGGACAAGGCGCAGCAGCAATCCTCCAGCAGCACCATGTCGTAGTCGCGATCATGGCCCTCGCGGACGGCGGCCTGAACGACGGCATTGGTGGAGATTCCGGAACAGTAAATGCGTTTCACCCCGTGCGTGCGCAGGATCAGATCGAGCGTGGTCCCATGGAAGGGGCTCACGCGATGCTTGACGATGTCGAAGTCGCCCGGTTGTGGCCCGAGATCGGGATGCACCTGGGTGCCCCATCCGCCCAGCTTGAAGATCCCGTTCCTGCGAGCCGTGGAGAAGATCGGTGAGCTCGCCGGGCACTCCCGGTAGTCGGGCGAAAAGCCTACCCGCACGAAGCCGATGCGGACACCGGCGGCGCGGGCCCTGTCCAGCGCTCCACGGGTGTTCTCTACGATGCGGCGTGCGCGCGCCTGCTCGCCATACGCGGCCTTGCCATTCGGTCCATCAACGTGGACGAGGTCGTTTTCCATGTCCAGCACGAGATAGATGCTATTGCTCACGATCGGTCACCCCCAGGTCATGAATGGATTATGCATGCCGGCCGGACACGCGCACAGTGGCGGCAGTTCGGGATCTCACAGGATCACCTCGCGTCTTTCCAGCTCGGAGCGCTGTGCGGAGCTGAGGCCCAGGAGCTCGCCGAACACATAGTCCTCGTCCTGCCCGAGTACCGGCGTCAGGCGCCGGATGCCGACGTCCGGGGTCCCGGAAAATCGTGCCGGTGCGCCCACTGCGAGGCGGGGCGGTATGCCTGGGGCGCTGACTTCCGTCGTGGTACCCCGTGCACGCAGGTGGGGATCGAGCGCAATGTCCCGCATGCTCCATGAGACGTGGGCGCAGACCCCCGCGCGCTGCAATCGCTCGGCCGTGATATCGGCAACC
>Ga0209698_10007318_pt1 | contig 11595 bp, 11 predicted proteins | sample LitLauG_LLR_2012_FD_187203 | JGI IMG/M metagenome (GOLD analysis project Ga0209698, IMG submission 187203) | Freshwater sediment microbial communities from Pennsylvania, USA - Little Laurel Run_MetaG_LLR_2012 (SPAdes) (version 2) | ecosystem: Environmental > Aquatic > Freshwater > Creek >... | reverse complement strand
ACGGGCACCTCCACTCCGTCATCCTCGTCCGGCCAGTCGGGCTCGTCGGGCTCGGGCGGCGGCGAAGGGGGCCCGACCAAGGGCTCCAAGCCGTCCAGCGGCAGCACCGCGTACGACGTCGCGGTGCTCTTCGGCGAGACCGCGACCGGCTCCTCCACGGCGCTGGTGCTGCGCCAGCGTCTGAAGCTGATGACGCCGCTGCCCTCGAGCGCCGAGCCGATCGTCGTCTACAGGGGCGTCAAGAAGGGCGGCAAGAGCGCCACGTTCACGGTCTCCGGCGAAGCGATCCTGCACGGCGCGGGCATCTGCGCGCCCAGCGAAGCACAGTGCGAAACGATCAGCCTCAAGGTGGGGCAGTCCGAGCAGCTGGAGTATCTGCCCGCCAACGCCCAGAGCCCCGTCACCTACGAACTGCGCGTGGCGAGCATCGCCGCGGTGGAAGCCACCGCTGCCACTGTGGCGAGCCTCTGGAAGGGGCAGTCGGTCGCGGGCCTTGAAATCCTGCGAAGCGGCGACCTGCTCTCGCTGCCGGGACTGCGCGAGAGCGCCGTCGCCGGCGTGCTGCTCCCCGCCCCGTAGCGGACCGCTCGGTGGGCGGCCCGACGCACGCGGGCCGGGGGACGCGGCGAGCAGCAAATAAGCTAGACGCGTGGCGCTGTCGCTGATCACCGCAGGGGAGTCGCACGGCCCCGGCCTGACGTGCATCGTGGAGGGGCTGCCCGCGGGGCTCGAGCTCGCACGCGAGCAGATCGACGCGGACATGGCGCGCCGTCAGCTCGGCCACGGGCGCGGCGGGCGCATGAAGATCGAGCGCGACAGCGCCAGCGTCACGGCGGGGGTGCGCCACGGCAGGACCCTCGGCGGGCCGATCGCGCTGCAGGTCGAGAACCGCGACTACGCCAACTGGGAGGAGCGGATGAACCCGTGGCCCGTCGCCGAGGCGGTGGCCGAGGTCCACCTGCCGCGCCCGGGCCACGCCGACCTCGTCGGTACGCAGAAGTTCAAGCACAGCGACGTGCGCAACATCCTCGAGCGCGCATCGGCCCGCGAGACGGCGGCGCGCGTCGCGGGCGGGGCGCTGTGCAAGGCGTTCCTGCGGGCGCTCGGCGTCGAGGTCTACTCGCATGTGGTCCAGATCGCCTCGGTGCACGCACCCGAGCCGTCCCGCGCGCTCACGCCGGCGGACTTCGGCGAGGTGGACGCGTCGCCGGTGCGCTGCCTCGACGCGGAGGCGACACGCGCGATGGTGAAGGTGATCGACGAGCTGCGGCGCGCGAACGAGTCGCTCGGCGGCGTCTTCGAGGTGCAGGCCTTCGGCATCCACCCGGGCCTCGGGTCGCACGTCTCCTGGGAGGAGCGGCTGGACGGGCGCCTGGCGATGGCGATCTGCTCGATCCAGGCGATCAAGGGGGTCTCGCTCGGCGACGGATTCGCGATGGCGGGCCTGCCCGGCTCTCACGCCCACGACGAGATCTTCTACTCGCCGGAGCGCGGCTACTACCGCGAGACCAACCGCGCGGGCGGCCTGGAGGGAGGGATGACCAACGGCAGCCCGCTGATCGTGCGCGGCGCGATGAAGCCGCTGCCCACGCTCACCAAGCCGCTGCGCTCGGTGGACATCGGCACGCACGAGCCCGCGCAGGCGCTGCGCGAGCGCACCGACTCGTGCACCGTGCCGGCCGCGGGGGTGGTCGCGGAGGCGATGGTCGCGTTCGTCCTCGCGGACGCCTACAGGCGCAAGTTCGGTGGTGACCACATCGACGACGTCAGGGACGCCGTGCGCTCATACGAGCAGCGGATCGGATGGCATTCGTCCTGATCGGCTTCATGGGCGCGGGCAAGTCCAGCGCCGCGCGCGAGCTCGCCGCCGCGCTCGACAGCAAGGCGCTCGACAGCGACGAGCTGCTGAGCGAGCGGCTCGGGCGCTCCCCCGCGGAGGACTTCGAGCTGCGCGGCGAGGCCGCGTTCAGGGCCGCCGAGGAGGAGTTCGTCTGCGAGCTCCTGGAGCGCGCGCCGTCCGGCGCGGTGCTCTCGCTGGGCGGCGGCAGCGTGCTCTCCGAGCGCGTGCGCGCGGCGCTTCAGGGCCATGTGACGGTGCTGCTCGACGTCGCGCCGGAGCGCTGCTGGCAGCGGGTGCGTGCGGGCGCGGATGGTGCGCAGGGACCCGTGCGCCCGCTCGCGCGCGACCGCGACACGTTTCTGGCGCTGTACCGCGAGCGCAGCGCGCTGTATGAGGCGCTCGCCGACGCGGTGCTGCTCGAGCCCGCGCGCGGCGGCGCGGCGCGCGCGGCCGGCGCGCTGCGCGCGCTCTCGCGCGCACCCGCCGGCACGCGACTGCTGTGGGCCACGGCCGCATCCGCGCAGTACCCCGTGTTCCTCGCGCGCGGGCTGCTCGCGGGCGACGGCGCGACCGCGGAGCTGCTGTGGCCGCTGCAGCGCTCCTCCTCGCGCGGCTTCCTCGTCAGCGACGAGCACGTCGCGCCCCTGTATGGGGCCGGCCTCGGCGCCGGCGCCGGCGCGGGAGCGGTCACGATCGCGGCCGGCGAGCAGCACAAGACGCTCGCGAGCGCAGAGGTGGTCTGGAGCGCGATGCTCGCCGCGGGGATCACGCGCGCCGACCATGTCATCGCGCTCGGCGGCGGCGTCGTGGGGGATCTCGCGGGCTTCTGCGCGGCCACCTACCAGCGCGGCGTCCCCGTCGTTCAGGTCCCCACGACCCTGGTCGCGCAGGTCGACTCCGCCTACGGCGGCAAGACCGGCGTGGACCTGCCGCAGGCGAAGAACTACGTGGGCGTCTACCACCAGCCCGCGGGGGTGCTCGTCGATACCGGGGTGCTCGCCACGCTGCCCGCGCAGGAGTTCGCGGCCGGCTGGGTGGAGGTCCTGAAGACCGCGCTGATCGCGGGAGGGGCGCTGTGGGACAAGGTCAGCTCCGGCGCGGAGGTGGACGAGCGGGTGATCCTCGAATGCGCCCGCACCAAGCTCGCGGTGGTCGCGGCAGACGAACGCGACGCCGGCGCGCGCCAGGTGCTCAACCTCGGACACACGGTCGGGCACGCGATCGAGGCGAGCGCCGGCTACGGTCGCTACCGCCACGGCGAGGCGGTCGGTCTCGGGCTGCTCGCGGCGCTGCGCCTGTCGGGGCAGCCGCAGCTGCGCGAGCGCGTGCGCGCGCTGCTGCTCGAGCACGGGCTCCCCGTGACGCTCGACGGCGCGCCGAGCGAGCGCGTGCTCGAGACGATCGCGCACGACAAGAAGCGCGTCGGGGTGCAGGTGCCGTTCGTGCTCGTGAGCGCACCCGGCGAGATCATCCACGGCTGCGCGGTCGAGCCCTCCGAGCTGCGCGCGGCGGTGCAGGAGCTCGCGGCTTGAGCGGGGAGCGCCACCGCATCGAGGTGATGCACGGCGTCAACCTCGATCAGCTCGGCAGGCGCGACCCGCGCCTGTACGGCACGCTCACGCTGCCCGAGCTGCAGCGCCAGATAGAGGCCGATGCGCACGATCTCGGCCTGCTCGTGCGCTTCTTCCAGAGCAACCACGAGGGCGCGTTCGTCGAGCACCTGCACTCGCTGCGCGCCGGCGCGGACGCGATCCTGATCAACCCCGGCGCGTGGTCGCACTACGCGTGGGCGATCCGCGACGCGCTCGAGATCGCGGCGCTCCCCGCGCTCGAGATCCACCTCTCGGACATCGAGCATCGCGAGCCCTGGCGCAGGCTGTCGGTGGTCAGGGACCTGTGCTTCGCGAGCATCTCCGGGCGCGGCCCGGAGGGCTATCGTGACGCGCTCGTGGCGCTGCGCGAGCACCTCGACGGTGAGTCCGCATGACGCGCGCCGCCGGCGCGCGTCCCGGCAGCGGCGAGCAGGCGCGCGACGCGGATGCGTGCGAGGCCCGCACGGAGCGCCTGATGGCGCGCCTGCGCGAGCTGGGGCTCGACGCGCTGCTCGTGCAGTCGCTCGTGAACGTGCGCTACCTGACCGGCTTCACGGGCAGCAGCGGGATGGCCCTCGTGATGGCCGACCCGGGGGGCTCGAGGCTCGGCTCGCACCGCTTCTTCTCGGACTTCCGCTACGCAGAGCAGTCCGCAGAGGAGGTCTGCGGCGCCTACGAGCGCGAGATTGTCTCCGGCGAGCTCATCGATGCGCTCGGCGCGTGGATCAGCCACGCGGGCGGCCGTCTCGGGTTCGTCGAGGGCACCGTCACCGTGAAGGCGCACCGGCTGCTCGCCGAGCTCACCGCGGGCGCGTGGGAGCTGGTGCCCTGCGAGGACGAGGTGGCGCACCTGCGCGCAGTCAAGGACGCGGGCGAGATCGCGCGCATCCGCGCTGCCGCCCAGCTCGCCGACGCCGCGCTGAGCGAGGTGCTCGAAGGCGGGCTCGCAGGGCGCAGCGAGCAGGAGGTCGCGCTGGAGCTCGAGATCCGCATGCGCCGGCTCGGCGCCCAGTCCGGCAGCTTCCCGGCGATCGTGGCGGCGGGAGCGCACGGCGCGCTGCCGCATGCACAGCCGCGCCGGGTGGAGATCCCCCGTGACGTGCTCGTGATCATCGACTGGGGCGCGCTGCATGAGGGCTACTGCTCGGATTGCACGCGCACGTACGCCACCGGCGAGGGGGTGTCCGAGCGCGCGCGCGAGGTCTACAGGCTCGTGCTCGAGGCCGAGCTCGCGGGGCTCGCCGCGCTGAGGCCCGGGATCAGCGGTCGCGCGGCGGACGCGGCGGCGCGCGCGGTGATCGACGATGCCGGCGAGGGCGAGCGCTTCGGCCACGGTCTCGGCCACGGCGTGGGCCTCGAGATCCACGAGGGCCCGCGACTCTCGCGCACCGCCTCCGAGGCTCCGCTGCGCCCGGGAAGCGTGGTCACGGTCGAGCCGGGTGTCTACATCCCCGGGGAGCTGGGCGTCCGCATCGAGGACCTCGTCGTGCTCGGAGAGTCCTCTCAGGAGGTCCTCACGGGCCTTTCCAAGGCCCTCACTGTGATCTCCTGAGCTGGTTCCGGCGCGCTCACCGCGCCGGCGCTCGCATGGGGCGGGATCCGCTCACGCAGCAGCCTCATGCCCAGCCAAGCCCCCAGCGGGAGCGTCCACGCGAGGAACACCGCGGCCTGCACGTCCGGCGTGGCGTACGGCGGCAGTCCCGGGAAGCTCGCCCATGCGAGCACGGTGCACAGCAGCGCGAGCAGCGGCGGAGCGTCGGGTCGCGCGAGCAGCTCCCACGCGAGCAGCGCGAACAGGAAGGGCAGCATGTAGTAGGAGACGTCCCAGGTGTCGAACACGCAGCGCGCGAGCATCACAAGCGCGAGCGCGAGCAGCGCCTGTCTGGCCGGCAGCGGCCCGCCGCCGCGACGCTCGCTGCGGTGGGCTCGCACCAGCAGCGCGAGCGCGAGCGCCGCGCCGGTCCCAACCACGAGCGGGTGGCTGATCGTGGCCGCCCACGCCGGCCCGATGCGGTAGCCCGGCTTGTGCGCGCCGAAGAGGCCGCGCACGACCGCGCCGTGATGCCCGAAGAACCACCACAGCTGCCAGGGTTGGAAGATTTCCGCGTTGGTGGAGGCGACGCCGCGCGCGCTGGCCAGGAAGGCTCCGCCCGGCGCGAGCAGCAGCGGCCCCACGATCGCGCCGGCCGATGCGATCGTGCCCCCGAGGCCGAGCAGGCGACGGCGCGCGGGCAGCGCCGCGAGCACGGGTCCCACGGCGATCAGCGCGGACTCCTTGTCTGCGATGGCGAGGCCGAGCACGACCCCTGCGAGCAGCGCGCGCCTGCGCCCCGCGGACGGGCTCGCCGCGATCAGCACCGCCGCGACGCACAGCACCGCGTCGAGCAGTTCCTCGGAGTGACCGAGTTCAAGCGCGCGCAGCGCGACGGGATTGGCCACGCACACGCCGAGCGTGACCGCGCGCGCGAGCCGCGAGCGTCCCTGCGCGCGCATGCGGTCGACGAGGTAGATCCCGAGCGCCGCGGTGGCGAGCAGGCAGGGCAGCGCGAGCATCCTGTAGACCGCGAGTTCGCCGCCGCCCCACAGGCTCGGTGCGAGTGCGAAGGGGGCGCGCTCGATGAGCGAGCCGCCGTAGGTGGGCGCGAGGCGCAGGAACTCGAGCAGGTGACCGCTGACGAGCTCGTTCACCGCGGGCAGCGCCTCGATTTCGTAGTCGCCCCACACGAAGCCGATCAGGCCGAGCCAGGCGAGCGCCGCACAGCCGCACGCCGCGGCGAGGGCGCAGAGGGCGTTCGCGCGCATCGCTGCTCGCATGGCTATGCATCGGCTTCGCGCGACGCGCGCTTGAGCGCCCTGCAGCTGCAGCGCGTGCGGCGGGCGCCGTGGCGGGCGCCGGCGGGCAGGAATGACAGCCCGGCGCGATCGGGCACGCCGATTCAGCGTCCGACCCGCACGCGGCCGCGCGCGGCGGAAAGGCTAAGCTAGCGGCGGCGCCAGAATGTCAATCGCATCAAAAAGTAGCTGATTTGCAGGTATTTTCTTGATTTCGACAAACCAGTTCAAGAACGGCAACCACATCGAGGTGGACGGCACCGTCTACAAGATCGTGGAGTTCCAGCACGTCAAGCCCGGCAAGGGCGGGGCATTCGTGCGCACGAAGCTGCGCAGGACCTCCGACGGCAACGTGATCGACCGCACGTTCAGGGCGGGCGAGAAGTTCCGGCCGGTGCGCACCGAGTCCAAGAAGATGCAGTTCCTGTACGCGGACGGCTCGAGCGCGCACTTCATGGACACTGAGACCTTCGAGCAGATCGCGATGCCGGAGGCGGCCGTGCAGGAGGTGCTGCGCTGGATGGTTCCCAGCAGCGAGGTGGAGGTCCTGCTCGTGGACGACGAGCCCAGCGACCTGCAGCTCCCGAGCGCGGTCGACCTCGAGGTCGCGCAGACCGATCCGGGGCTGCGCGGGGACTCGGTGTCGGGCGGCGGCACCAAGCCCGCGACGCTCGAGACGGGCGCCGTGATCCAGGTGCCGCTGTTCGTCGAGCAGGGTCAGCGCATCCGCGTCGACACGCGCTCGGGCGAGTACGTGGCGCGCGCCTGATGCTGCGCTCGGAGCAGCGGCGCAAGGCGGTCGTGGCGCTCTACCAGCACGACCTCACCGATCGCCCGCTCGAGCAGACGCTCGAGCCGGGCAGCTCGCCGTTCGTGCGCGCGCTCGCGGGCACGGCGGTGGAGCGGGCGCCGGAGCTCGACGCGCTCATCGACGCGCATGCCCACGGGTGGTCGGTGCAGCGCATACAGCCGCTGGAGCGCAGCATCATGCGGGTCGCGCTGGTGGAGATGCTGCACCCGCAGGACGTTCCCTCGGAGGAGCCGATACCGCCCGAGGGCGCGATCGAGGAGGCCGTCGAGAGCGCCAAGACCTTCTGCGGCGCGGACGCGCCGGGCTTCGTCAACGGGGTGCTCGCAGCGGTGCTGCGCGAGGTGCGACAGAATGCGCGCATCACATGAGCAGCGTGGAGCAACTCGACGAGCTGATCGCGCGCCTGGAGCGCGCGGCCGAGCAGCTGCGCTCGGGTGAGCTCTCACCCGACGCAGCGGCGGGCATGGCCGAAGACTGCGCCGCGCTCGCCACGCGCGCGGCGAGCGAGCTCGAGGCGCTCACGCAGGGCGATCTCTCCGCGCCGGCGCCGGGGCAGGACACGCTGCTGCCCACACCCGCGCAGGACACGCTCCTGTAGGCGACCGCCTCCGGCAGCGGCGTTGAGCGACGGCTATCCCGATCACCTGCGCGAGGAGGTCGAGCGCTATCTCGGGCGGCTGCGCTTCTCCGAGGAACCGCTCACGCGAGGCCTCGAGGAGGCGATGCGCTACTCGCTGCTCGCGGGCGGCAAGCGGATCCGGCCCGTGCTCGCGCTCGCGACCGCGCGCGCGGTCGGCCTCGCGCACGCGGAGGTACTGCCGCTGGCGGGGGCGATCGAGCTGATCCACACCTACTCGCTGATCCACGACGACCTGCCCGCGATGGACGACGACGACCTGCGTCGCGGGCAGCCCACCTGCCACGTGAAGTTCGGCGAGGACGTCGCGATCCTGGCCGGCGACGCGCTCTACGCGGAGGCGTTCAACCACCTGCTCACGCACCAGCGCTCGGAGCCCGAGCGCGTGCTGCGCGCAGCCGCGGAGCTCGCGGCGGCGACGGGCGTCAACGGTATGGTGGGTGGGCAGTTCGCCGACGTGAGCCCGCCGGGCGCGGCCGACCCGTCGGCGCTGAGACGGCTGCACGAGCTCAAGACGGGGCGTCTCATCGGCGCGTCGGTGCTCTGCGTACTACTGTTGGCTGGAATCGACGATGCAGAACAGATACGACCCTTTCGGCGCTTCGTCGCGGAGCTCGGCGTCCTCTTCCAGATCGTCGACGACATACTCGACGTCACCGGCACCGACGACGCGCTCGGCAAGCCGCAGGGCAGCGACGAGCGTCACGGGAAGCGAACCTACGTGAGCGAGTTCGGGGTCAGCGGCGCGAGGGCGCTCGCCGCGCGCTCGCACGCCACCGCGCGCGAGGCGCTCGCCGAGGTGCCCGCCGCGGGCAGCGCCGGCGCGAGCGGCGCGGCGACGCCCGCCGCATCGCGCGCGACGGCCGAGCTCGAGGGGATCGCCGACTTCATCTTCACGCGCACCTCATGAGCCTGCTCGCCCAGATCAACGGTCCGGAGGACCTGCACCGGCTCTCCGAGCAGGAGCTCGCGCAGCTCGCGCAGGAGGTGCGCGAGCACATCATCGACACCGTCGGCGAGATCGGCGGGCACTTCGGCGCGAACCTCGGAACTTGCGAGCTCGCCGTTGCGCTGCACTCGGTGCTCGAGTCCCCGCGCGACAAGATCCTGTGGGACGTGGGCCACCAGGCGTACCCGCACAAGGTGCTCACCGGCCGTCGCGACGAGCTCGCCACGATCCGCCAGTACGGCGGCCTCGCGCCGTTCTGCTCGATCATGGAGTCCCCGCACGACATCATGGGCGCGGGGCACGCCTCGACCTCGATCGGCTACGCGGTCGGGATCAAGGAGGGCATGCGGCGGCTCGGCGGAGAGGCGGACGGCAAGGTGGTCGCAGTGATCGGCGACGGCGCGATGACGGGCGGCGTCGCGTTCGAGGCGATCGGCCAGGCGGGCGGCCTGGGCACGCCGATCGTGGTCGTGCTCAACGACAACGGCATGTCGATCGCCCCCAACGTGGGGGCGCTGTCGAGCTACTTCAACCGCGTGCGCCTGAACCCCAAGCTGTGGCGCGCGCGCGCCGGCGTGGAGGGCGGGCTGACGCGCCTGCCGGGCGGCATCGGCGCCGCGTTCGAGCGCTTCGGGCCTCACCTGAAGGAGTCGATCAAGGCCTTCTGGGCGCCGGGGCTGTGGTGGGAGGAGCTCGACTGGGCCTACGTGGGCGTGATCGACGGCCACGACGTGCGCGCGCTGCGCGAGGCGCTGCGCGAGGCGCTCGCCGCGGAACGGCCGGTGGTCGTGCACATCGCGACGGTCAAGGGCAAGGGCTTCGCGCCCGCCGAGGACGGCGGCCTGGAGGGAATGGAGAAGTGGCACGCGGCCAAGCCCAAGTCGATCCTCAACGGGTCGCCCACGCCGCCCGCTGCGGTGGCTGTGGGCGGCCGCTCGCGCCGCATCGTGGTCCCCCAGTACACGCAGGTCTTCGGCGAGGCGCTCGTGCGCGAGTGCGAACGCGACGAGCGCGTCGTGGGCATCACCGCGGCGATGAACTCGGGGACGGGGCTCAGCATCCTTCAGAAGGCGATGCCGGAGCGCTACTTCGACGTCGGCATCGCCGAGCAGCAGGCTGTGCTGTTCGCGGCGGGCCTCGCGCTGGAGGGCGTCAAGCCGGTGGCCGCGATCTACTCGACCTTCCTGCAGCGCGCCTTCGACCAGATCGTGCACGACGTGTGCCTGCAGCGCCTGAACGTGGTGTTCGCGATGGACCGCGCGGGTCTCGTCGGCGATGACGGTCCCACCCACCACGGCGCGTTCGACATCGCCTACCTGCGCTGCCTGCCCAACATCGTGCTGATGGCGCCCCGCGACGAGGCGATGCTCGTGAACATGCTGCGCACGGCGCTCGACTACGACGACGGGCCGATCGCGCTGCGCTACCCGCGCGGCGAGGGCACCGGCGTGGCGCTGCCCGAGCACCCCGAGACGATCGCGATCGGCTCGGGCGAGATCCTCAGCGAAGCGCACCTGCTCGAGCGTGGGGGCGGACGCGTGGCGCTGATCGGCTACGGCTCGGGCGTGGGCGTCGCGCTGGGGGCGGCTGCGCTGCTGCGCGAGCACGAGCTCGCGGTGACGGTCGCGGACGCCCGCTTCGCCAAGCCGATCGACGCGGGCCTGATGGCGCAGCTCGCCGCCGAGCACGACCTGCTCGTGACGGTCGAGGAGGGCGTGCTCGCGGGCGGCTTCGGCTCGGCGGTTTGGGAGACGCTGAACGAGGCGGGAGCGACGCCGCGGATACTCAGGGTCGGCCTGCCCGACCGTTACATCACCCACGGCAAGCCCGCGCTGCTCTACGAGGAGGTGGGCTTCACACCCGCTCGCATCGCCGAGCGGGTGCTCGCGGCGCTCTCCGGTCACGGGCACGAAGCGCGCCCGGGCGGCTCGGCGATCATCGGCGCCTAGGGAGCGCGTGGTGGAGCCGGAAAAGAAACGGCCCGCCGGGGAGAGCGGGCCGTTTCGGGGAGGAGGGATTCAAAGAGGTGCACTTGCAACTCTCGATCACCAACCACTATCGCTGCGCACCCGCCGCGGAAGTGTGACATCGGTCACACTCGGCTTCGGGGGAGCGCGCATCCAGCGAAAGGAAGGGCCATGGACGCATCCAAGGCGGGCAGGGTGATCGCAGAGCAGCTCGAGGCCATCGAAGCGGAATACGGCGGCAGCGAGGAGCACGAGATCGGCGCCGTGATCACGATCCTCGAGATCACCGGCCCGGAGAGCTCGCAGCTGCGGCTGCGCCACAATCTCGGCGGACAGCCCTACAGGCTGCTCGGCTACCTGCGTGTCGCCGAGGAGCAGGCGCTGAGCCCGTTCCGCGGCCACGGCGGGGAGAGCGCCTGACGCCCCGTGGGCGCGGGGGCGTGACGAGCGCGATGGCCAAGCGCCGACTGGACACGCTGCTCGCGGAGCGCGGGCTGTTCCCCTCGCGCACGAGGGCAGCCGCGTCGGTGATGGCGGGCGAGGTGCGCATCGGCGGGCCGCAGGGCCGGCGCGCGGCCAAGCCCGGCGAGCTCGTGGATGCGCAGGAGCTGCTGGCGCTCGATCAGCTGCCGCAGTTCGTCTCGCGCGGCGGCGTGAAGCTCGCCAACGCGCTCGAGGGCTCCGGCGTCGGGGTGGCGGGCAGGCTCGCGCTGGACGTCGGTGCGTCCACGGGCGGCTTCACCGACTGCATGCTGCAGCGCGGCGCGCGCGAAGTAATCGCGGTGGACGTCGGCTACGGCGTGCTGGACTACTCGCTGAGGCGCGACCCGCGCGTGCGCGTGCTCGAGCGCACGAACGCGCGCGCGCTCACGCCGGCGCTGCTGGGCGAACCGGCGACGCGCGCGCAGGCCGCGCCGCCCGGCGCGCAGCAGCCGCCCGACCTCGCCACGATCGACGTGTCGTTCAT
>Ga0209698_10007317_pt1 | contig 11595 bp, 12 predicted proteins | sample LitLauG_LLR_2012_FD_187203 | JGI IMG/M metagenome (GOLD analysis project Ga0209698, IMG submission 187203) | Freshwater sediment microbial communities from Pennsylvania, USA - Little Laurel Run_MetaG_LLR_2012 (SPAdes) (version 2) | ecosystem: Environmental > Aquatic > Freshwater > Creek >... | reverse complement strand
GGCGGGGGTGGTACCGCGACCTATTACCTGAGCGGACCTTCAGGCGTGGATAATGGACAGGGACTGCAAATGGTGGGCGTCAATGCCACCACAGCGGCGCTGGTGGCAATACCCGACGCTAACCTGTTCCAGGCCGTTTTTCCAACCCAATTCCCCTTTGTATTCCCCACGCAACTTCCCTCCGAGTTTGCGACCCTGCCGCAATGGACGATTTCCGGATCAAACACGACAGCCGTTGGAACGCGCCTCCGCGTATGGGCCGGCACGGACGGTCGCCTTTACAGCACGGACCTCAACGTGGTCGCGGGTGCGAGCGCGCCTATCACGAATCCGGTGTCGAATATCAACCTGACAAGTAACAGTGGCGATGTCTGCCCTGGTGGTCCAACGGTTTTGAGTGACTATGCCAATCCCACTAATTCCGCCCTTGTTTTCCGCGCAGTTAGCGCCGGTTGCAACGGCACCGCGACCGATAAATTCCTGCTAGTACCCCTGAGTACTAGTGCCTCGGCCAGCCCTTCAGTGGCGAGCCTTAATGAACCCGTGGATGTGGTTCGTGACGCCACCGGCGCCATAAAGCAAGTACTCTGGATCATGCATGGCACGACACCGCAGAGCATCGGCGTGTCCGGAAGCCTGAGTTCGTCGCCAATCAGCCTCGGGGCACTCAACGGCAACGGAGTTAATGAGACAAGTGGAAGCGGTAGATTCGCTTCGCTCGCCGTTGTGCCAGAGGCGGACGGGTCCTATGTATGGGTCTACTTGGACGCTGGCAACATAATGGCAGTCAACACGAATGGAATCGCGGCGCCAGTTACAGAATTCGTAATTAAGGATAGCGACCAATTGAACCTGCCGGTCCTGGTCGACAACACCAATGTGCTGCTGGCGACGACAGACCCCCACAATCAGGTCCAACCTCCCACAAACCCGCCGCAATACACGTGCCAGCTGATCCGCATCTCAACTAGCACTACGCTTGCCGCTAATTCAGGGATCGTATTCCTGAACGAACCCACAACGGGTTCTGGCTCAATCCTGCCTGGCAATCCGCCCATCGGACTCAGCCTTGTGGGAATTTCCGGCAGCTATTTGGTCTACTTCAACAACGGCAGCACAAATGGCAGTGGCCCAGTGGCGCTCGAGGCAATCCCGAAAACCAGCACAAGCGGCGGATCTTCGACCCTTTACACGGCAACGATGCCTGCGCAGCAGTTCACTGCGTCACCCGTCGCGGTTTCCAGTCTGTCAAACGGCGTGTTGTCCAGTGGCGTTTACTACAGTGTGGCCGGTGGCAGCCCGTCGACACAAGTATATTTCTACGACTTTGTAAGTATGGCAAACAGTCCAATCGGCGGGGTAAATGGCAATGCGCTTTTGGGTGGCGTGCTCGCAAATCCGGCTGGGCAACCTCCGTCTGCCAATCCAGCGTACGCCTCGGTAATTGTCGCGGAACTTACAACAAGTACAAGTTATTCAGGAGCCACGATTATCGGTTTCGACAGCACTGGATTTAACCGCACTCTGGTGGGTACCCTTCCGAATTTCGGCTACACCGGCATCGCCCTATCCGATGCCCCTCTGCAGTCTGGCATCCCCGCTCTGCTGGAAGTCAGCGGGCAACAGGCCAGCGGAACCAACGCCACCGATCTCTTCGTCATTACGCCGGGCACCAGCGCCAGCCTCAAGCAGGTAACAAACAACCTACAATAGCGGCCGTAATGTCGGCCAACGAATACCTACGCCGCATTCTCAATGCGCGCGTCTACGACGTAGCCACCGAGAGTGCCCTGGAACCCGCACCGCGCCTCTCGGCGCGGCTGGGCAACCGGATACTGCTCAAGCGCGAAGACCAGCAGACCATCTTCAGCTTCAAGCTGCGCGGCGCCTACAACAAGATGGTGGGCATGGACAAGGCGGTGCGGGCGCGCGGCGTGATCGCGGCCTCGGCCGGCAACCACGCCCAGGGTCTGGCGCTGGCGGGACAGCGCCTGGGAGCACCGGTGGTGATCGTCATGCCGGTGACCACGCCTCCGGTTAAAGTCGAAGCGGTACGCGCACGCGGCGCCGAGGTGGTGCTGTTTGGCGACTCTTTCACCGACGCCTACGGGCGCGCGGTGGAACTGCAGGCCGAACGCGGTCTCACCTTTGTGCACCCCTTCGACGATCCGGACGTCATCGCCGGCCAGGGCACCGTTGGCATGGAGATCCTGCGCCAGCATCACTTTCCGGAGTACGGCCCCATCCATGCCATCTTCGTGCCCATCGGCGGCGGCGGCCTGGCGGCCGGCGTGGCGGCCTACGTCAAGGCGGTGCAGCCGGATGTGAAGGTGATAGGCGTGCAGACGCTGGAATCGAACGCCATGGCGCAGTCGCTGGCCGCCGGCCGGCGCGTCACCCTCGATGACGTGGGGCTGTTCTCGGACGGCACGGCCGTGCGCCTGGTGGGCGAGCACACCTTCGAGTTGTGCCGGCAGTTCCTGGATGAAGTGATCTGCGTGGACACCGATGCGCTGTGCGCCGCCATGAAGGACTTCTACCAGGACACGCGCACCCTGCTCGAACCGGCGGGCGCGCTGGCCATTGCGGGCTGCAAGCAGTATGTGGAACGCGAGGGGGCAAGCGGGCGCAACCTCGTGGCCATCGCCAGCGGCGCCAACATGAATTTCGACCGGCTGCGCTTCGTAGCCGAACGCGCCGAAGTGGGCGAGCAGCGCGAAGCCCTGTACGCCGTGACGCTCCCTGAAGAGCGCGGGTCGTTCCGCCGCTTCTGCGGCCTGCTGGGCACCCGCAATGTCACCGAATTCAACTACCGCATATCGGATAGCCGTACCGCCCACATCTTCGTGGGCATACAGGTCGACGGCCGACAGGATGCCAGCGCGCTGGCGCAGACCTTTTCCGCGGCGGGCTTTGCCACGCTGGATCTCACCGACGACGAACTGGCCAAGCTGCACCTGCGGCATCTCGTGGGCGGGAGATCCGCCCTGGCCGTGGATGAGCGCGTGTTCCGCTTCGAGTTCCCCGAGCGGCCCGGTGCCCTCATGCGGTTTCTTACCTCGATGTCGCCCAACTGGAACATCTCCCTGTTCCATTACCGCAACCAGGGATCCGACTACGGGCGCATCCTGGTGGGCCTGCAGGCCCCGGCGCAGGATGCGGATGCGCTGCGCCATTTCGTAGCCGACCTGGGCTTTGCCTTCCAGGACGAGACGCAAAGCAGCGCCTACCACCTGTTCCTGGGCTGAAACGCCGGGCGCGGACAACCGCTTGTCGTAGCGGCATTCGCAGTGCGGCTTGCGCCAATCAGCGTGCGTTCGGCTGAAGCAACTCAGCTGATGACGCGCGCCAGCGCAAACGCGGCAGCAGCGGCGGTTCCGCCGATGGCCATGGTCTGCAGGGAAGACAGCAGCGGCCGGGCCCCGGTGAAGCGCGCCTTCACATAGCCGAAGATGCCCAGGGCAACCAGGGTGAGGCCCGCCGACCAGGGCAAGGCCAGGCTGATGGAATGGAGCAGCACGTACGGCGCGAGCGGTATGGTTCCGCCCACGATGTAGCTGGCCCCGATGGTGAGGGCCGAGCGCTGGGCGCGGGTCGGGTCCGGGCATTCAAGGCCGAGTTCGAAGCGCATCATGAAGTCGCGCCACGCGGCAGGCCGCTCGCGCAGTCCGGCGATCACGCCCGCGTAGTGTTCCTGCTTGAGACCGTAGGCCTCGAAGACCTCGGCAATTTCCGCGGCTTCGGCATCGGGCTTGTCGAGGATCTCGATTTCTTCCCGCTTCAGTTCTGCCGAATAGTGGTCCGCTTCGCTGCGCGCCGCCAGATAACCGCCCAGCCCCATGGCGATGGCCCCGGCGGCGATCTCGGCAAAGCCCGCCGTGATGATCGTGCTCACGGCAACAGCAGCGCCGCTGATGCCGGCCGCCAGCGCGAACGGCACGGTTAGGCCGTCGGCCATGCCGATGACGACATCGCGCACGAGGTCGCTGGCCTGGAAATGCTTTTCGTGATGCAGGTGGGTATCCACGGCGACGGTCTCTTCGGTAGCTGTTGCACGGCAAAATTTACGGGAAGTAGGGTAACAGCCCGCGCGCCGCGCTAACCTTGTCGGGCGCCCCCGCCTGAGGCCATTTTTCGGCCACCGCGCCGGCAACCGGCGAAATGATCCTCATTGACGAGAAAACGACCACACACATGCAGAAAATCCCACCTGTCGGCATGCCGACCCCTGGCACCGCCGTCGACGCAGGCAGCCGTTTTGCCGAATTCCTGCACCGCGAATCCAAGGTGCCGGTGTCCGGCGCGCCTTTTGCCCCGGCCATCACGCCAACCTCGGTATATGCCATGCCCGGGGATCCTGCCGGGCCCTATCAGTACGGGCGCTGGTCCAACCCCGGCTGGACGGCGCTGGAAGGGGCCCTGGGGGCCCTGGAGGATGCCGAAGCCATCATCTTTCCCTCGGGCATGGCGGCCGTGAGCGCGGTCCTGGCCACCGGACTGCGGCCGGGCGACCGCCTGCTGCTGCAATCGGACGGCTATGGCGGTACCCGCGCCGCTGCCGCGAAGTTTCTTGCCCCGATGGGAGTCCAGGTCGATACCTGCGCCACTGCCCAACTGGCCAAGCAGCCGCTGGAGAGCTATCGCCTTGTGCTGCTGGAGACGCCGGCCAACCCCTGCCTCGATCTGGTCGACCTTCGCGCAACCGCCAGCCGCGTCCGGGCCGGGGGCGGGCGCCTGGTCATCGACAACACGCTGATGACCCCGCTGGGACAACGGCCACTGGACCTGGGCGCCGACGCCGTCCTGTACTCCGACACCAAGATCCTGAACGGACACTCCGATGTGATCTTCGGGCATGTGTGCACGCGCGACAGCGATCTGCTGGGCCGCATCGAGGAGTGGCGGCGCATCGGTGGCGCCATTCCCGGACCCTTTGAAACCTGGATGGTGCAGCGGGGCCTGGAAACGCTGGAGCTGCGCGTGGCGCGCTTGAACGACAACGCACTGGCCGTTGCACGGGCGCTGGCCGCGCACGCGGGGCCGCTCTCTGTCGTTTATCCCGGCCTGGAGACGCACCCGGACCATGCGCTGGCCCGCGCGCAGATGCGCGGCTTTGGCAGCCTGATCTGCCTGACCCTGCGGGACCGGGACGAGGCCGAAGCCTTCATCGACGGCTGCCGCTTCCTGCGCGCGCAGACCAGCTTTGGTGGCGTGCATTCCTCGGCCGAGCGGCGGGCCCGCTGGGGCGATCCGGTGGACGCCGGGTTCATACGGCTGGCGGTGGGCTGCGAGCCCACCGAGGCATTGCGCGCGGAGATTATCCGGGCAATGGACGCGGTGGTGGCGCGGCGGTGAAGGCGATGCGGTGTTCGGAGGGAGCGCAGGGCGCGCCCTCACCCCGGCCCTCTCCCGGGGGGAGAGGGGGATTCGAAGCGATCATGGCCGGCACGCCGCCGATAGCGGCGGCCGCCGCCGTTGAGTCTTCGTCACCTTCATCAACTTCATCACCGCCATCTTGCACGGCGTGCGCCGGTTTTTGCGGATAGACCGGGAGGTCATCGAAAGCGGTATCGCCTTCGGGGTCGGCCACTCCGGTGGCGCGCAGCCCCGCAAAATCGAAAATACCGCGATCCATCAGGTGCGAGGGCGTCACCTTGGCCAGGGCATTGAAGCTGTTCTCCGTGCGGCCGGGGAAGCGGCGCTCCCACTCGGCGACCATCTGCCGGATCTCCTTGCGCTTGAGATTTTCCTGCGACCCGCACAGGTTGCACGGAATGATGGGAAAGCGCTGTTCGTTCGCGTAGCGGGCGATGTCGTCCTCGGGAATGTAGGCCAGCGGGCGGATCACCACATGGCGGCCATCATCCGAGACCAGCTTGGGCGGCATGGCCTTGATGCGTCCGCCGTAAAAGAGATTGAGAAAAAACGTGGCCAGGATGTCGTCGCGGTGGTGGCCCAGGGCGATCTTCGTGGCGCCCAGTTCGCCGGCTACCCGGTACAGGACGCCGCGGCGCAGGCGCGAACACAGCGAGCAGGTGGTCTTGCCCTCGGGAATGAGGCGCTTGACGATGGCATAGGTGTCCTGCGTCTCGATATGGAAGGGCACGCCTTGCGTGCGCAGGTAGCCGGGCAGCACGTGTTCGGGGAAACCCGGTTGCTTCTGGTCGAGATTGACCGCGATGAGTTCGAACGACACCGGGGCGCGTGCCTGCAGCGTGCGCAGCATCTGCAGCATGGTGTAGCTGTCCTTGCCGCCCGACAGGCACACCATGACCCGGTCGCCGTTCTCGATCATGCCGTAGTCGGTCACCGCCTGGCCGGTGAGGCGGACGAGGCGTTTTTCGAGCTTGCGCCCTTCAAAGGCCGAACGGCGCTCGCGGCGCATGGCGTCCTGCGATCGAAGCGGCGAGCTGCCGTCCAGCCGTTGCGGCTCCGGCAACGCGGCGGAAGGCTCGGCCAGCGGTGCGGCGGACGGGACGCCGCTCACGGCTGATCGCGAAACCGCAGCACTTCGACGCCGATGCCCGCCACGGTGTCGTAGATCTCGGTTTTCTCGCTGGAGACGCGCACGGCCAGAACGCCGGGCCGGCGCAGCAGTTCGGCGGCAACATCGTCCACCAGGGTTTCCTGCAGGTTGATATGGCCGCGCGCAATGCGTTCCTGCACGATGCCGCGCACGGTGTCGTAGTCGAATACCTCGGCCAGGTCATCTTGCCGCGGCGTGGTGGATGCCAGCGCCACGTAGACATCCAGGTTGAGCACCAGTTGCTGCGTGCCCTGGCGCTCGGCCGAGTAGACGCCGATGTTGGCGTCCACGGCCCAGTCGCGCAGGAACAGCCGGCGGCTTTGCGCGAGGCGCGGGTCGATGAGGAGGGTAGACATGGGGTGTGGCGAAATTCCGTTCAGGAGGTCAGGAACATGATGTCCCGCGTGGTGGGTAGCAGATGCTGCCCGCCGTCGACCAGCAGCGTCGTGCCAGTCACGGCCTGGGCATTGGCCAGGTAGACAACCGCCGCCGCGATGTCGTCGGGAGTGCTGCCCCGGCCCAGCGGGTTGGCGCGATGGGCGGCGGCGAAGCCATCATCGGTCTGGCCCGCGGCCGGCAGCGTGATGCCTGGGGCGACGCCAAGAACGCGCAGCTGCGGCGCCAGAGCGCGGGCCAGCAGGCCGGTGGCCGACTCGAGCGCCGCCTTGGACAGGGTGTAGGACAAGAAATCCGGATTGGGATTCCACAATTTCTGATCCAGCAGGTTCACCACGACGCCCTGGATGCCGGCCGGCAGGCGGTCGCGCAAGGCCACGGCAAGCCGCACCGGCGCGGCGACGTTGGTGCGCATGTGCGCGTCGAAGCACGCCAGCGTGAACGTGGCGGCGGTATCGTGCTCGAACAGCGATGCGTTGTTGACGAGGCAGCGCACCGGCCCCAGGGCCGCTTCGCACTGCGCGATCAGCGGGGCGGGGTCCGCGGCACCTGCCAGATCGAACGCAAAGGCGTGCGCACTACGGCCCAGCGCGCGAATTTCCGCAACCGTTGCCAGCGCTGCATCCTGCGACGCATGGTAGTGAACCGCGATATCCCAACCGTCGGCTGCCAGGCCCAGCGCAATGGCACGGCCCAGGCGCTGGGCGCCGCCGGTAACCAGGGCGACTTTGCGTGTGGTGAGGTCCGAGGTCATGGAATACGGTTGATCTGCGGGGACAGGGCCGGCACTTGGGGAAAAGGATCGGATAGGCCTCGCGGCAGGAAATGCGTGGCAGGCCGCAGTGTATCGGGTCGGGCCGGAGGATAGACCTGCGCCGGCCGGCGCGGGCCCCCTCCCCGGGGCGTCCGGCACGGGCGGGGCCGCGGTTAACATCGGCCGACCATGCAGCACGATCCCCTATCCCCAACGACGCCCCGCGCCGGCCCGCCTGCGCCTGGCGCCGGGATGCCGCCCCCGGACGCGGCCGGTCAGGCGCGCAGCGACACCCTGATGGCGCATATCCAGGCCAGGATAGCGGCAGCGGGCGGCTGGATATCCTTTGCCGACTACATGCAGATGGCCTTGTATCAGCCCGGGCTAGGCTATTACGACGCGCGCGGCAGCAAGTTCGGCGTCCAGGGCGATTTCGTCACCGCCCCCGAAATCTCGCCGCTGTTTGCCCAGGCGCTGGCGGCGCCCGTGGCGCACGCCTTCGAGACCTTGCCCGCGCAGGTGCTGGAGTTTGGCGCCGGCACGGGGGCGCTGGCGCACGACCTGCTGGAGGATCTGGAGCGCCGTGGCTGCCCGGCAGAGCAGTACTGGATCGTCGAAGTCTCGGCCGATCTACGGGCACGCCAGCAGGAAAGGCTGGCTGCCTACCCCGTGCGCTGGCTCGAACACCTGCCCGCGGACTTCGAGGGCGTGGTGATAGCCAACGAGGTGCTCGACGTGCTGCCGGTGCAACTCTTCGTGCGTGGCGCTGCGGATGTTCTGGAGCGCGGCGTGGCCGCCGACAGCGGCACGCTGCGTTTTGCAGGGCGGGCCGCGGAGCCCGATCTATGCGATGCTGTGGCAGCGATCGAATCGGCAGCGGGTCCGCTGCCACCCGGGTATGGGTCAGAACTGTGCCCTCTGGCGGACGGCTGGATAGCCGCAGTCGCCGCCTGCCTGCGCCGCGGCCTGGTGCTGCTGCTGGACTACGGATTTCCACGTCACGAGTATTACCACCCGCAGCGCGCGATGGGCACGCTCATGTGCCATTACCGCCAGCACGCCCATGCCGAGCCTTTGTGGCTGCCGGGTCTGAACGACATCACGGCCCACGTCGACTTCACGGCGGTCGCGCAGTCCGCGCGGGCTGCTGGGCTGGACCTGCTGGGGTACACCTCGCAGGCACACTTTCTCATGAACTGCGGAATCCTCGACCGGCTGGTCGCGCGGCCTGGCAGCGCGCCCGACGCCGCCACCACGGGCGCCCTGCAGCGGCTGCTGTCGGAGGCGGAGATGGGGGAGTTGGTGAAGGTGATGGCGCTGGGGCGTGGGCTGGACGAGGGTGGATGGGGGTTTGACCGGGGTGACCGGCGGCACCGGCTGTAGGCGGCACGTGATGCCAAGTCAACGATCCGGGACCGTCTCCATCTCCTGAATTTCGCGCCGTTTGCCTGCTTCGCGTTTTTCCGGCAAACACAATCTTGACCGGGTAAGGGGCGGACTTACCACTGCCGGTATTGGTCAAGTAACCAGGGCCAGCATAAAATAATAACGCTCCGCGTTATTAACGCTTTGCGTTATTATTGCCCCAATGCCCATCATTTCATTTCGCTGTTCCGATACAGAGAAATTATTCTGGCGCGAGCCTGTAAAACGGTTCAGGGGCATCGAATCCGTGGCCAGACGAAAGCTTGAACAACTGGAATGGTCCGAGTCCCTGGACGATCTTCGCGTTCCGCCCGGGAACCGCCTGGAAGCGTTGAAGGGCGATCGGGCGGGCCAGCACAGCGTCCGCATCAACGATCAGTTCCGCGTCTGCTTTGTCTGGACGCCACAGGGCGCCCGGGATGTTGAAATTGTCGACTACCACTGAATGAGGTTCATCATGGGCAAGGCCAAGCGCTTACCGCCGGTCAGTCCGGGCGAGATGCTGACCGAGGAATTCCTCATACCCATGGGCATTTCTAAGTATCGGCTCGCGAAGGACATCGGCGTACCGGCGCAGCGTATTGGTGAAATCGCGGCCGGAAGGCGCGCCATTACAGCCGACACGGACCTGCGTCTGTGCCGGTACTTTGGTCTTTCCGACGGCTGGTGGTTGCGCGGGCAACTGCGCTTCGATCTGGAGCGGGCAAAAGACGACCTGAAGGCCGAGTTGAGAAGAATCCGGCCAATTGCCGAACAGCGGAAAGAACAGGCTGCGGCTTGAAACTACGGCGCCCGACGAGTTAAGCCGGCCGGTCGCTGCCCAGTTCGGAAGCGCGCGGGCGGCGCGCCGATGAAAAGAAAATGCGGCCCTGGGCGCGCGCCTGCTCCAGGTATTCGATCCGCGCTTCGGCTCCCTGCTCCACGTCGTAGTAGAGCTGGGTGTGCACGTCGCGAAGACCGCAATAGCCCAGGATCCCAACGTCGATCTGAATCCGCATGGCCTCGGCATAGCCATATTTGCGGAACGTGGATTCACGCGATCCGCAAACGCCCAGGAGCAGCGTGGGCCGGTCGCGCAGCAGCCCGCGCGACAAGCCAGGTTCGAACCGGTAGGCCCAGCCCTCGCTGAAGACCCTTTCGATCCATCCCTTGAGCACGGCCGGAAACGACCACCACCAGACCGGAAACACGAACACCAGCGCATCGGCGCGGTCCACGCGCGCCTGCTCGTGCAGCACGTCCTGCGGCAATGGCTTGCTGGCGAACTGCGCATAGTCCGCCACATCGAAGCGCGCGTCGAATTCCTCGCGGTAGAGATCCACCAGCTCGCTGGTATGGCCGGCGTCTGCCAGCCCGGCAAGCGTCGCGTCGAGTATGGCGCCCGTATACGAATCGCGGCGCGGATGGGCGAAGACGGCAAGGACGTTCATGGCGGACGGATCCCGAGGATTTGTCCGGCGCAATGTACAGCCACATCGTGGCAACGCCTACCGCCGGCAGCGATGGGGGTCCAATTGTGAGGTGGCGAACAGACAGCGGCAGGGCTTTACTTCAGCGTCGAGGCCCGGAAGGCGCCTTCGCAACCCTGCAAGGGCCCGTTACATAGGAAACCGCCGTGAACCTGAGTCTTACCCCGATCGTGTCCCTGATTGCCGGCATCTTGATACTCATCGTGCCGCGAATGCTGAACTACATCGTCGCGGTCTATCTGATCGTGATCGGCCTGGTCGGTCTCTTCGGTACCGGAACTTTCCACCTTCGGTAGCCCATCGCGCCAACGGACCGCAATCAAGGGTCCGTTGGTAGGCGTGCCGGCTCGCTGCCTGCCGGCCATTTCAAAGACCGCGCCCGACGGAGGTTCCCAAGCGGTTGGAGCAACAGGATAATCCCGGCAGCCCACCCACTGCGACAGCCAGCTACCCGGAGTACCGACCATGACAGCCCCCGTGTACCTCGACGACTACCCTCTGCGCAGCTACGACAAGCTGCGCTACGGCGATACCGACCGCCAGGGCCATGTGAACAACGCCGTGTTCTCCACGTTCCTGGAAACCGGCCGGGTGGAGATGATCCACGACGGCAAGACATCGCTGGCCGATGAGGGTTGCTCGTTCGTGATCGCGCGCCTGGAGCTGAACTACGTATCCGAGCTGCTGTGGCCGGGCCGCGTCGAGATCGGGTCGGGGGTCATTGCCATAGGGCGCAGTTCGATACGCATGGAGCAGGCGCTGTTCCAGGGTGAGCGGCTGGTGGCTCTGGGCGAGACGGTGATCGTGCAGGTGAGCGATGTCACGCGGCGGAGCCAGGGGTTTTCGGAAACCTTGAAAGATCGGGCGGGGCAGTTTCGGAAGGAACCGCGGCGGGTGGATGGGGTTGAATGAGGCCTTATTACGGCGCTGTGATAGGGCTCTGAATCGGCGGGGACCAATCCTGTCACCCTCACCCTGCCCTCTCCCGCGACGCGGGAGAGGGTGAGCCTGGAGAATGTGTAGAT
>Ga0209698_10007316_pt1 | contig 11597 bp, 9 predicted proteins | sample LitLauG_LLR_2012_FD_187203 | JGI IMG/M metagenome (GOLD analysis project Ga0209698, IMG submission 187203) | Freshwater sediment microbial communities from Pennsylvania, USA - Little Laurel Run_MetaG_LLR_2012 (SPAdes) (version 2) | ecosystem: Environmental > Aquatic > Freshwater > Creek >... | reverse complement strand
CCGCGCCTGCTGCGGCTGCTGGCCGTGACCAGGCTGCACCGCGTGCTTCATCTGCAGCGCGCCGTCGACCTCTCGAACGCTGAGGGCATCCCCCGGCGGGGGCTCGGAGCCTGACAAGTACGCTCTCGCCCGACGGGTCGACCGCACCACGGCGGCCACGGCACGGACGGGAGCGGCAGATGGGTCAGCGCGAGCACGACAAGCCGTGGGTGATGCGCACCTACGCCGGGCACTCGTCGGCGACGGCCTCGAACGCCCTGTACCGGACCAACCTGGCCAAAGGGCAGACCGGGCTCTCGGTCGCGTTCGACCTGCCCACCCAGACCGGCTATGACGCCGACCACGAGCTGGCCCGCGGCGAGGTAGGCAAGGTCGGGGTCCCGGTGGCGCACCTGGGAGACATGCGCGCACTGTTCCGCGACATCCCCCTGACCTCGATGAACACCTCGATGACGATCAACGCCACCGCGATGTGGCTGCTGGCCCTGTACCAGGTCACCGCCGAGGAGCAAGCCGCAGCCGCCACGGACGGTACCGCCCAGCGCGACCCCGCCGGCGGGCCCGCGGCCCCCGGCGCGGCGGCGCTGCTGCAAGGCACCACTCAGAACGACATCATCAAGGAGTATCTGTCCCGCGGTACCTACGTGTTCCCGCCCGCGGCTTCGCTGAGGCTGACCACCGACGTGATCGCCTACACGGTGGGCGCCATGCCGCGGTGGAACCCGATCAACATCTGCAGCTACCACCTGCAAGAGGCCGGTGCGACGCCGGTGCAGGAGATCGCCTACGCGATCTGCACCGCGATCGCCGTCCTGGACGCGGTCCGAGACTGCGGCCAGGTCGACCCGAAGGACTTCGGCCAGGTGGTGCAGCGGTTGTCGTTCTTCGTCAACGCCGGGGTGCGGTTCGTCGAGGAAATGTGCAAGATGCGGGCGTTCGTCCGCGTCTGGGAGCAGCTGCTGGCGCAGCGCTACTCGATCACAGACGAGCGTGAGCGCCGGTTCCGCTACGGGGTGCAGGTCAACTCTTTGGGGTTGACAGAGTCTCAGCCTGAGAACAACGTGCAGCGCATCGTGCTGGAGATGCTGGGGGTGACGTTGTCGCGTGACGCCCGCGCCCGGGCGGTGCAGCTGCCGACCTGGAACGAGGCGCTCGGGCTGCCCCGCCCGTGGGACCAGCAGTGGTCGCTGCGGATCCAGCAGGTACTTGCCTTCGAGTCTGACCTGCTGGAGTACCCCGACCTGTTCGAGGGGTCCGTGGTCGTCGAGGCTCGCACCGCGGAGCTGGTCTCGGCCGCGTGGGAGGAGATCGACCGCGTCCAAGCGATGGGGGGCGCGGTGGCGGCGGTGGAGACCGGTTACATGAAGAGCCGGCTGGTGGAGTCCCACGCGGCCCGGAGGGCGCGCATCGAGTCAGGTGTTGACGTGGTGGTGGGGGTGAACGCCTTCACGACCACTGAGGCGAGCCCGCTCACCGCCGCCGGCGGCGGCTCGGTGCAGAACATCGACGCCGGGGTCGAGGCGCAGGCGGTGGCGTCGTTGGAGCGCTGGCGGGCCACCAGGGACGACGAGCGGGTCCAGATCTCGCTGGTCGGCCTCGAACGCGCTGCCGGCACGGACGCGAACTTGATGCCGGCGACAGTGGAGTGTGCACGCGCCGGTGTGACGACGGGGGAATGGGCCGCGGTGCTGCGCCGGGTGTTCGGTGAGTATCGGGCCCCCACCGGTGTCGCGGCGGCGGTCGGTGCCGTCGACGGGGCGGAACTGGACCGGGTGCGGGCCCTGGTGCGGCGCACCGCCGACGACCTGGGCGGGCGACTGCGGCTGCTGGTGGGCAAGCCGGGCCTGGACGGGCACTCCAACGGCGCGGAGCAGGTCGCGGTGCGGGCCCGGGACGTTGGGTTCGAAGTCATCTACCAGGGGATCCGGTTGACACCGGCCCAGCTGGTCGCAGCAGCGGTCGAGGAGGACGTGCACTGCGTGGGGCTGTCGATCCTGTCCGGCTCGCACCTGTCGGTGGTCCCCGAGGTCCTGGACGGGCTGCGGGCAGCCGGGGTGGGGGAGGTGCCGGTCGTTGTAGGCGGCATCATCCCGGAGGCTGACGCTGCGGTCCTGCGAGCCCAGGGCGTGGCGGAGGTGTTCACGCCGAAGGACTACGACCTGAACGCCGTCATGGGACGCATTGTCGAGGCGATCAGACGGGCCAACGCCCTGGACTGACATGGCCCGGGGTGCGGCGTCGGAGCATCCGTCGCAGACTCAAGGGGTGCAATCGCCGCTGTTCTGGCCCCCGGTGTCGAGCCTCGCGGACAACTCGATGTCCCGCGGGTTCCGTCAGATGGTCTCCGGTGACCCTCACGGGCGCCCCGGCTGGGTCCGTGCCCTCGAGGACGGTGCGGACGCGGGCATGTTCGGACCCGGCTCGGCGCCGTGGGTGGTCCATGGAAGCTTGACCACGCTGGTGGGCGGGGTGCGTGCGCTGCTCCTGCAGGCGCTGCACCCGGCCGCACTGGCCGGAGTCCGTGAGCACTCCCGGTACCGCGAGGACCCGATGGGGCGCCTTGCCGGCACGACACGCTGGCTGGTGACCGTGACCTTCGGTGACCTCGCCGCGGTGGACGCGGAGTCGGCCCGGGTGCGGCGAATGCACCAGCGGGTGCACGGCGGCACCCCCGACACTCCACCAGGGATCTACTCGGCCAGTGACCCGCACCTGCTGCGCTGGGTCCACCTGGCGTTCACCGACTCGTTCCTGGTCACCCACCAAGAGTTCGGTGGCTCCATCCCCGGCGGGGCGGACGCTTACGTGCGGCAGTGGGCTCGGGCAGCAGAGCCGCTCGGCCTGCCGGACCCGCCGCGATCGGTGGCGGAGCTGTCGGCGCAGCTGCGAAGCTTCGAAGCGGAGCTCGCGGCCGGCCCGCAGGCCCGGGAGGTTGTCAGGTTCCTGCTCAACCCGCCGCTGCCGCTGCCGGCCAGGCCCGCGTATGCGGTGCTGGCCGCAGCGGCGGTGTCAACACTGGATCCGCTGCACCGTCGGATGCTGGGACTGCCGTGGGTTCCACGGTTCGCCGCCCAGGTCGCCACCCGTGGGCTGCTGGGCGGCATGGGCGTGCTGCTGGGCCGTACCTCGCCCAGCGAACAGGCGGCGCGCGCCAGACTCGCCAGGCTGGGCGGTGCCCCGGCCCCACCGGTGGCCGCCGAGTGAGCGCCGTCGGTCGAGCCGCTACCGGGACCGCACCCTCGACGCCGGGCGCCGGACAGGTGGCCGCGACGTGCGAGCGTCGGCGCAGCTCGGACTAGCCGCGGGGCTGCGGCAGCGTGAGATGTGACCCGTGGGGCTACCGTTCGCCGTGGCGCTGCCACCGGAAGGTGGTGGCGCAGGCGATCGCGCCGACAACGATCCAGGCCAGCAGCACCAAGGCCACCCGTCCGAGCTCCCAGGTGCCGGCCGGCTCGGTGTACATGAACGAGTCGGGCAAGAACACCGACCGCATGCCCTGGCACAGCCACTTGAGCGGGAACAGCGCGGACATGTGCTGCATCCACGACGGAAGCTGGTTGTACAGGAAGAACACCCCGGAGGTGAACTGCAGCACCAGCACGATGGGGGAGACCAGCGCCGGCGCCCCACGGCCGGTCTTCGGGATCGACGAGAACGCGATACCGAGCAGGGTGCAGGCCAGCAGCCCGAGCAGCAGCAGCCAGCCGAAGTCGAGCCACTTTGCTGGAGTGCTGGGCAGCTTGACCTTGAAGAACGCCACTCCGACCGCCAGCAGCAGCGCCACCTGCGCCAGCAGCGACGCCAGCACCAACACCACTTTCCCTGCGAAGTAGGCGGCCTGCGGCAGCGGGGTGCCAGCCAGCCGCTTCAAAGTGCCGTCCTCGCGTTCCATCGGGATCTGGATGGCCAGATTCTGGAAGCCGCTGTACATGAGGCCGGAGGCGATCATCCCCGCGACGAAGTACTGGCTGAAGGTGACGCCGGCGACCTTGCTGATCGAGCCGTTGAACACCGAGCCGAAGATGAGCAGGAGCATCACCGGGAAGATGAACGTGAAGACCATGGAGCGGCGGTCCCGCACGAACATCAGCAGCTCGACCCGTCCCCGCGACAGAGACAAGGTGAGCAGTGACGGCATCGGCGCTTGAAGCGGCGGCGACGACGGTCCCGGCGTCGCCGGACTGGTCGTGGTCACAGCGGGCTCCTTTCTGCGGTGCCGATCATCTGCAGGTAGATCTCCTCGAGGCTGGGGCGCAGCACCGACAGCTCAGGGATCTCTTCGCCGTCGAGGCGACTGGCCAGCTCCAGCACTGTCCGGGTCGGCTCGTCGGTCTGCACGGTCCGGGTGCGGCCGTCTTCCAGCCAGCGGACAGTTGTCGCCGCGCCGGCGCGGCCTCCCAGGCTGGCGGGGGGGCTCACCTCCAGGATTCGGCCGTCGAGGATGACTGCGACCCGGTCGGCTAGGTGTTCGGCCTCTTCCAGGTAGTGGGTCGTCAGCAAGATCGTGACCCCTTCGGCCTTCAGTCGTTCGATCAGCTCCCAGAACTGGCGGCGCGCCTCCGGGTCGAACCCGGTGGTCGGCTCGTCCAGGAAGAGCAGCTCGGGATCGCCGAGTATCCCCAAGGCGACGTCCAGGCGCCGTCGCTGGCCACCGGACAGGGTTCGCACCCGCGCGTCGGTCTTCTCGGACAGCCCGACCGCTGAGATCACCGCGGCTGCGTCCCGTGGGGCTGGGTAGAAGGTGTGAAAGTGCCGTACCACCTCTCCGACTGTCAGGTCGGCGTTGTCCGATGTGGACTGCAGCACGATCCCGATCCTGGTCCGCCACCGGTCCGAGGGGTGCGCCGGGTCCTCACCGAGCACCGCCACGTCTCCTGCAGTGCGGTCGCGGTATCCCTCGAGGATCTCCACGGTGGTGGTCTTGCCGGCGCCGTTCGGGCCGAGCAACGCGAAGACTTCGCCGCGGCGGACGTCGAGGTCGACACCGTCGATGGCGTTCAGCGACCCGTAGCTCTTGCGTAGCCCGCGGACTGCTATTGCGAGATCCTCACCCATCCGTCGCCTCCTCGCGGCTATTGGAACACTGATGCTCGCTGCGTCGACTGCCACACCGTGCCGGCATCGCCCCCGGACTTCCCGGTTGCGACGATGAGCGAAACGGGTCCAGCTGTGGCAGTGTCCGGCGGGCAGGGGCCGGCGGGCGGCCGTCCATCGGCGGCGGCACCTAGAAGAGTCTTGACGTGGGGTCGTCGGTGCCGCGCAGGGTCGCGTAGTCCAAGGTCACGCAGTCGATGCCCCGGTCAGCTGCCAGCACCCTGGCCTGCGGCTTGATCTCCTGGGCGGCGAATACCCCTCGTACCGGGGCCAGTAGTGGGTCCCGGTTGAGCAGCTCCAGGTAGCGGGTCAGCTGTTCGACGCCGTCGATCTCCCCGCGGCGTTTGATCTCCACTGCGACCGCGTACCCGGCGCCGTCGCGGCACAGCAGGTCCACCGGCCCGATAGCCGTGGGGTACTCCCTGCGCACCAGCCGCCATCCGGTGCCCAGGGTCTGAGGCTGCTCGGCGAGCAGCTCCTGCAGGTGGGCTTCGACTCCGTCCTTGACCAGGCCGGGGTCCACCCCGAGCTCGTGGCTGACGTCGTACAGAACCTCCTCGATGGTGATCACCAGCCGTTCGTCGGCCTTGTTCACCACTGTCCAGCGCCCGGTTCCGTCGTGGTCGGCCTCGATGCGCAACGTGCAGGGCGGGCTCATCCAGTTCAGTGGCTTGTAGGCACGGTCGTCGGCGTGGACCGAGACAGAGCCGTCGGCCTTAACCATGATCAGTCGAAGCCCGGGCGGCAGGTGAGCGGACAGCCGGCCGACGTAGTCGACGCTGCAGCGTGCGATCAGCAGGCGCATGCGAAGGAGGCTAGCGTGGCGCCATGACTGAGGAGCCCCCGGCTGGGCAGACCTACGACTACATCGTGATCGGCGCCGGCAGCGCCGGATGCGTCGTCACCTATCGGCTCGCAGCGGCCGGACACAGTGTTCTGGTGCTGGAGGCCGGCGGCGACGACGCGGGCGTTCAGGAGATCCGGATCCCGGCGGCGTTCCCGACCCTGTTCCGCACCGGCGTGGACTGGGACTACCAGACCGTCGAGCAAGAGCACGCCCTGGGGCGGCGGATGTACTGGCCGAGGGGAAAGGTGCTGGGTGGCTCCTCGTCCATCAACGCCCAGCTGTACATCCGGGGCAACCGGCTCGACTACGACACCTGGCGGGACCGGCTCGGCTGCGTCGGCTGGGGGTACGCCGACCTGCTGCCGTACTTCCTGCGCGCTGAGGACAACAGTCGTGGGCCGTCGCCGTTCCATGGGACCGGTGGGCCGCTGCGGGTCGAGGACCCGCGATTCACCCACGAGCTGAGCGACGGCTTCGTCGAGTCCGCCGTGGAGCACGGGATGGTCCGAAACCCCGACTTCAACGGCGCCCAGCAGGACGGCGCCGGCCTCTTCCAGGTCACCCAGAAGCGGGGTGCGAGGTGGTCCGCGGCTGACGCCTACCTGCGTCCGGCGATGGCGTCAGCGGCGGTCCGCGTGCACACCGGTGCCTTGGTGACGCGCATCGTGGTCGCCGGGGGCCGCGCCGTCGGCGTCGAGTGGCTGACCAGTGGGCAGCCCATGTCGGCGTCCGTGGCCGCGGAAGTCATCCTCGCCGGCGGAGCGGTGAACAGCCCGCAGCTGCTCCTGCTGTCGGGGGTGGGGCCCGGCCCTGCCCTGCGCGAGCTGGGGATCGACGTCGTCGCCGACCTGCCCGGGGTCGGGGAGAATCTGCAGGACCACCTGGCAGCCCCGGCGGTGTGGCTCACCGAGGGCACGACCAGCCTTCACGACCACGAGACCATCGGATCACTGCTTCGCTGGCAGGTCCGCCGCGACGGCCCACTTGCCTCCACGATCGCGGAGGCGTGCGCGTTCGTCCGCTCAGCTCCGGAGCTGGCCGCCCCGGACCTGCAGTTCCATGTGGCCCCGGCCGCCTTCGTCGACCACGGCTTCGCCGAGCCCCCTGGTCCGGGCTTCACCATGGCGCCGGTCCTGGTGGCCCCGGCCAGCGTCGGTCGACTCCGGCTCAAGTCGGCTGACCCGCGCTGGCGGCCGGACATCGACGCCGCGTACCTCAGCGCTGACCAGGACCTGGCGGCCCTGGTGGCCGGAGTGAGGCTGGCGCGCGAGGTGGCGACCTGCGGACCGCTGGCGCAGTGGATGGCCTCGGAGTACCTTCCGGGCGACGGCGCGGTGTCCGACGCGTCCATCGCGGACTGCATCCGCCAGTACTCCCAGACCCTGTACCACCCCGTCGGAACCTGCTCGATGGGTGTGAACGACGAGTCGGTGGTCGACCTGGAGTGCCGGGTCCGGGGAGTGGAAGGTCTGCGGGTGGTGGATGCGTCGGTGATGCCGTCCGTTCCGCGCGGCAACACCAACGCCCCGACGATCGCGATCGCCGAAAGGGCCAGCGACCTCATTTTGGGCCGTGCGCCGCTTCCGCCGAGCGGGCTCTGACCGGGCCGCCCGGTGTCGTCGGCCGGTCGGCGGCGCTCTGGTCTTGACCTTGCTTCAGGGCTAGTTTTGTTGATGTCCGGCCGGGTACACAGGTCGGACGCCAACCCGCGAGCGTGCTCACTGAGGCGCTTCGATGAGCACTCCCGCCATCGACGCAAGGAGGTTGGTCATGACTCAGCTGCGAAAAGGCAGCGTCGACAAGCCCAGTGAGACGCGTCCCTTCCATGCGCACGGGCGAGTGGACGTGGTGACCATGGGTGACTTCACGATCGGTCGGGCGACGTTCGAGCCCGGCTGGCGCTGGTCCGTCGACGTCAAACCGATCGCCGGGACCGACTCGTGCATGACCCGTCACACCGGCGTGGTCGTGTCCGGCACGATGACGGTCCGCTCCGACGACGGGTCGGAGATCACCTACGGGCCCAACGACGTCTTCGTGATTGAGCCCGGGCACGACGCGTGGACCGTGGGAGATGAGCCCTGCATCGCACTCGACACCGGGATCAGTGCCTACGCCAAACCTGCTTAGGGCTTGTACCGGCGCGCGCCAATGTGGCCGGCGCCGAAGGGGCGACGCCGGCGACCGCCGCAGTGGCCTTAGGCCGCCGCCGGTCCCGAGACTCTCGGGGCCGGTCGGCGCCGGCCTCCCTCAACGGGGCCGGCGACTACGGACGAGGGCCGCAAGGGCTGTCGTCGCCTGCCGGGTCGCCGACGGCGCCGGTCTGCCGTCGCAGTTCGGCCGCAGGCCGGCTCAGTCGTGCGACCAGCCGCGGCGGCGGCCATGTACCGCCGTCATCACCTTCACCAGCAGGTCAACCGAGGACGGTTTGCGGTCGAACGTCGTCAGCGGCAGCAGCGATGCGAAGCGCTGACGTGTGATCGCTTTGGCGTGGCTGAACTCACGAAGTCCGTCCGCGCCGTGGATCCGGCCGAAGCCGGAGTCACCGACGCCGCCGAACGGTAGAGCCGGCACGGTGGCGAAGGCGACCGCGGAGTTGACCGATGTCATTCCGGACCGCATCTTGCGTGCGAGCTCCATGCCGCGGGCCTTGGAGAAGACCGCCGACCCCAGCCCGTAGGACGATGCGTTCGCCTGGTCCACAGCCTCGTCGCCGTCACGGACTCGGGTCACCGTGACAGTGGGGCCGAACGTCTCCTCGGTCATGGCCGGGGCGTCCGCCGGCACGTCAACCAGCACGACCGGGTCGATGTACGGCGGGTGAACCGAGCCGGTGCCGCCCACGACTGCCCGCGCGCCGAGGGCCAGGGCACCCTCGATGTGCCTGCTGATCACCGACAGCTGAGACGGCATAGTGATCGGGCCGTACGAGGCGTCGGCATCGGAGCCGGGGCGAAGCCCGGCGACCTTGGCGACCAGCCGCTCCAAGAAGGCGTCGTGCACCGAGTCCACCACATATACCCGTTCGACCCCGACGCAGGTCTGGCCTGCGTTCGACATCGCGCCCCAGGCCGCCGCGTCGGCGGCGGCGTCCAGGTCTGCGTCCGCGTCCACGATGAGGGCGTCCTTGCCGCCGCACTCGATCAGGACCGGCGTCAGCGAAGGAGCGCAGGCCGCCATCACCTTGCGCCCGGTGGACGCCGATCCGGTGAACGCCAGCTTGTCGACGCCGGCCGAGCACAGGGCCGCACCGGTGTCGGCGGCCCCGGTGACCAGCTGGAGAACCGGCTGCTCGGGTACGACCTGGGCGAAGGCGTCTACCAGCCAGGCGCCGACCCCGGGGGTGAACTCTGACGGCTTGAACACCACGGCGTTCCCGGCGGCCAATGCGTAGGCGATCGACCCGACCGGGGTGAAGACCGGGTAGTTCCACGGTCCGATCACCCCCACCACGCCATACGGCAGGTACTCCAGCCAGGCCTGCTGGTTGATCGACAGCAGGCTCGGCCGCACCGTCCGGGGGCCGAGCTCGCGGCGGGCGTGCTTGGCCGCCCAGTGGATGTGGTCCACGGCCAGCACGATCTCCAAGATCGCGTCGTCGACCGGCTTGCCGTTCTCGCGGTGGACCTGGTAGGCGAGCTGGCGGATCCTGCGGACCACGACCCCCTTCCACGCCAGCATCCGCTCCCGGCGGCCGTCGAATCCGAGGTCCGCCCACCACTGGGCGGCGACCCGAGCGCGGTCCACCGCCTCGGTCACCGAGCGCTCGTCATCGACCGGCCAGCTGGCCAGGAGCTCCCCCGTTGCCGGGTCGAGCGAGTCGAAGCGGGGCAGCGCCGGGGCGCTGGTGGACGGGTGGGTGGAATTGGTCATGGCACAGTCTGGAACACTTGCGGTCACAGGTCACCTGGAAGGCTGGAACGACATGGCTCGCACGTTCAGCAAGGTCGGCGTAGTGGGTCTTGGGACCATGGGCGCCGGCGTCGTCGAGGTCTTCGCCCGCAGCGGTCTTGACGTCGTCGGGATAGACCGAGACGAGGACTCGGTTGAGCGCGGTCGCGGGCACCTGGCCGCGTCGACCGGGCGGGCCGTCAAGCGCGGAAAGCTGACCGAGTCCGAGCAGGCCGAGATCTACAGCCGGATCACCTTCAGCACCTCCCTCGACGACCTCAAGGACGCCGAGCTCGTCGTCGAGGCAGTGCCGGAGAAGCTGGACCTGAAGTGCGAGATCTTCAGCCAGCTGGAGAAGATCACCCCCGCCGACACCATCTTGGCCACGAATACCTCCTCCCTGTCCGTCACCGAGATTTCCGTCGCCACCGGCCGCCCGTCGCGGGTGGTGGGGATGCACTTCTTCAACCCGGCCCCGGTGCAGAAGCTGGTCGAGGTCATCGGCACGGTGGTCACCGACCCGAGCGTCCTTGACGAGGTCAAGGACTTCGCCCACCAGATCGGCAAGACGGCTGTGGTGGTCGGAGACAAGGCCGGGTTCATTGCCAACGCGCTGCTGTTCGGGTACCTCAACCACGCTGCGGCTATGTTCGAGACCCGGTACGCGTCCCGCGAGGACATCGACGCGGCGATGCGGCTGGGCTGCGGCCTGCCGATGGGACCGCTGGCGCTGCTGGACCTGATCGGTCTGGACACCGCATACGAGATCCTCGACACGATGTACAAGCAGTCACGCGACCGGCTGCACGCACCGAGCCCGATCTTCAAGCAGATGGTCACCGCGGGGCTGAACGGCCGCAAGACCGGGCGAGGCTTCTACACCTACGAGCGTGCCGACTCGCCGGTGGTCGTCGAGGACGCGCACACCCCGCGGGTCCAGGACGCGGCCGCGGACCTGCGTCAGGTGACGAAGGTTGGCGTCGTCGGCTCCGGCACCATGGCCACCGGAATCATCGAAGTGTTCGCCAAGGCCGGCTACGACACCTTGTACGTGGCCCGAGGCGACGAGAAGGTCGCCAAGGTCAGGGCAGGCATCGAGCGCTCACTGGACAAGGCAGTGCTGCGGGGCAAGCTCACAGACGAGGAACGAACAACCGCCCTGGCCCACGTCAGCGGGACCTCGAGGCTGGACGACCTGGCCGGACGTGAGCTCGTCGTGGAGGCCGTCGTCGAGGAGCTGTCCGTCAAGTCAGCCCTGTTCGAGACCCTCGACGAGATCCTCGCTCCCGGGGCCATCCTGGCTACCACGACGTCGAGCCTGCCGGTGATCGAGCTCGCGGCGGCCACCCGTCGCGCCGCCGATGTCATCGGGCTGCACTTCTTCAACCCCGCCCAGGTCATGCGGCTGGTGGAGGTCGTCTCGACCGTCAACACCGCCGCCGACGTAGAGGCGACCGCCTTGCAGGTCTGCCAGCGTCTGGGCAAGCACGCAGTGCGATGTGCGGACCGGGCCGGCTTCATCGTCAACGCACTTCTGTTCCCGTACCTGAACGACGCGGTCCGGATGCTCGAGGCGCACTACGCCACCGCCGACGACATCGACACTTCGATGAAGGTCGGGTGTGGCTACCCGATGGGCCCCTTCGAGCTGCTCGACGTCGTGGGCCTGGACGTGTCACTGGCGATCCAGACCACGCTCTACCGCGAGTTCCGCGAACCCGGGTTCGCGGAACTCGCGGTAGAGCGTGGTCTGGATCGCCAGTGA
>Ga0209698_10007315_pt1 | contig 11597 bp, 8 predicted proteins | sample LitLauG_LLR_2012_FD_187203 | JGI IMG/M metagenome (GOLD analysis project Ga0209698, IMG submission 187203) | Freshwater sediment microbial communities from Pennsylvania, USA - Little Laurel Run_MetaG_LLR_2012 (SPAdes) (version 2) | ecosystem: Environmental > Aquatic > Freshwater > Creek >... | reverse complement strand
ACCAGAGCCCGTTCTCGCTGTAGCCCTCGTAGCTCACGCACGCCCTCATGAACTTCCCCCCGGTCCGTATCGTCGGGTTCCAGTAGATCAGCGGCCGCCCGCTGGGCAGCCACACGTACATCGCCCGCCGGCCCAGGTACGAGATCAGCTGGAACCCGACGATACGGACCGGGGGGAAGTTCATGAGGGCGTGCGTGAGCTACGAGGGCTACAGCGAGAACGGGCTCTGGTCGCACATCGACACCTACGGCGGGAAGCTGACCGAGAACCTGACCCAGGCGGTCGCGCGGGACGTCCTGTTCCACGTCATCGACCAGACCGCGGACGAGATCGTGATGCACGTCCACGACGAGGTGGTGCTCGAGGTGCCGGCCTCCGAGGCGGGGGCGAGGCTCCAGCACGTCGAGGGCCTTATGTCGGAGCCGATACCGTGGGCGCCCGGGCTACCGCTGGCTGGGGATGGGGAGACAATGCAGTACTACCGGAAGGGGGAGTGATGGCCGCCCGACGCAAGCTGACGGATGCACAGGTCGCCAGGATCCGGGAGGCCCGGATCGGGGGCGAGCTCCTGACGTCGATTGCGGCCCGGTTCGGGGTGAGCCAGACCACGGTCTGCCATATATGCCTTAATCAGGCGCGGCCGGGGGTCTTCAGTAAGCAAATAAAGGTAGACCGTCGCAGTAAGGTGACGTACTCTGACATTGCCGCGATGCGGGCGCTCCGGGAAGTGGGCGCCACCTTCAGGGAGCTGGCCGAGCAGTACGGGCTCAGCAAGGAGTACGCGCGCCGGCTATGTCACGGAACCGCGAGGAAGAGAGATGAACACCTGTCACAAGTGCCAGCACGCGATCGCCCTGCCCACAGAAGCTGGGGCGCCTGATGACCTGCGGCTGTGCTACGGCGCGCCCCCTACGGTCTGCATGGTGCCGATGCAGCGGAGCGCAACACCCGCCGAGCGGATGCAGAACCCCCAGATGCCGGCGGTCGTGAGCGCGCTCGCGCCCCAGTTCCATCGCCCGCTCGTGAACGTCAACGACCGCGCCTGCGGCCTGTTCAAAGAGGGCGCCAATGGCTGAGACCAAGCAACCGACAGCGCCCTCGCCGGAGGACATCCTTCTGGGGGACACGGTCCCCTTCGGCGGGGTAAACACTAGCGGCCGGGGATCGAAGCTAAAGGGGGAGGGGATGCAGACCTGGGAGCGCAAGGCGCTCTCCGCCGCCGAGGAGCGCGCGCTCAACCGCAAAACCCGGCCCTGGACCGCCGAGGAGTACATCTACCTTAACGGGGTCCCGCACGTGTATGTACCGAACCGGGACATCGGGACGATCGTGTTCCTACGGGGCGGGGGCTCGATGCTCCTGCGTGACGCCTTCGTGCGCAACGTGAGTATCTCGGGCCCGTTCAAGCTCCGGCTCGATGACCTGTATTCGGTGCCCGCGGGCATAGGAGGGAACGTAAAGTGGACCCCCGCAAGCTAGCCAGCCCCCCGCAAGACGAGCGGGACCGGTTCGAGATCGTGGTCGCGCGCGTGGCGCGGGCCGCGATCGATGCCTACCGTCGGGCCGACGACGCGCCCGCGCGGGACCTCGTTGAGAAGAGCCTTATGCGCGCGGTCCGCAAGCGCTTGGAGGACCCCCAGGCCGTGCCCGAGCCCAACAGGGAGGCCTACCTCTTCACCGCTATCGTTCTCACGCTCGCGGCCGAGCTCGAAGCGATAGAAAAAAAGCCCGCCAAGTAGCCATGCAATACCAGATCCTGCTGGTACTATTCTTCCTGGCTGCGGTCCTCGTTACCGAGATGCTGCTGTGGTGCCCCTGGCTCTGGCGGGTGGCTCAGGTCTTCTGGGTGCTCGTTGGGCTCGTCGCGGTCGTTGAATTTATTCGGGAGAACATCGTATGAAGCGGATCCTTTTTGCTTTCTTGGCGCTTGCATCGGCCGCGGTCCAGGCGCAGAGCTACATCTACACCTCGCCCTACTCCTGCGGTGTCGCCTACCTTGCGCAGCCCATGGTCGAGAGCTGCTCGGGCGCGGTCGGCGCCGACGGCAAGACCGTCACGGACGCGATCACTATGGACAAGGTATCGATCACGGTCGGGTCGGTGGCCGCCCTTAGACAGATCCAGCTGACCCGGGAGCACCTGTTGGACGGGGTCTGGGTGTATGACATCAACCAGCTTGTTTTTGTTACGGGCACGATAACGACCGAGGCCTCGACAAAGGACCCAGCCGGGCACGCGGTGTATAACTTCCATGCGGTAGGCACCGGCGGGTTCTACCTTCCCGACAACAGCTATCACACGGTGTCGTTCGATCAGCAGCTCTCCTGGGTCTACCTTGGGGTGGGCCGTAGCGCGGGCTACCGTTGGCAGGCCGATAGCGGCACCCTGATCCTGAACTAGAGCTCCTGCTGTCCGTCTTGGACGGTCGGGACGACGTTAAATACCCGACGCCGGATTACGTAACCGGCTTTTTTTTTGGACCCTATTATGCCGATCTTTGACTACAAGTGCCCGTTGTGTGGGCGCGTGCAAGAGGTCCTTGGGCGCGCCGGCGACCCGGCCCCCGAGTGCGGGGGCGAGCCCAGCCGCGCGGAGCCGCTAGGCCACCCCCAACCGGTTGCCATGGAGCGCATGCTTGCGTTCCCTGGCTTTCGTTTTACCGGCCAGGGGCAGTACGGCCGGGGGCGTGTGTAGCGCCTACTTCGGCGCCATCGTCCCCTCGAAGCGCTCCGCGATCGCGTTCTTGCGCTGCCGCAACCCGGTTATCATCCGGCGCTTCTCGTCAGCGCTCAGGCTGCTCGCCTCCGCCCGCTTGATCATGGTGTTGATGGCGCTCATCTGCGCGTCCACCGCTGAGGCCGCGGAGTGCATCCGCGCCTCCGGGTGGGCGTCCAGTACCTGCCGCGCCTTGTCCATGTCCCCGCGGGAGGCCGCCTGCTGGTAGCTGGCATAGGCCTCCTCTATCCCCTTCAGGTGCTCGTGCATCTCCGCCACGTACCGGCTCGAGTCCTCCGGGACATCGCTGGCGTAGGAGCCCGTCATCTGCTTGAGCGTCATCGCGGGCTTCTGCTCCCCCGAGATCGCCGCGTGGGCGTAGTCCAGGGCGGCCGCGGCCATGAGGCCGTAGGAGCTGGTGTAGGCGCCGATCGCGTAGTCGATCTGCTTGGGGGACAGGGGCTCGTAGGTCGCCTGGGCCAGTGACACCGGGTTGGGTATCCCTATCCGGCCCAGCACCCGCGCGACCCTGGTCGTGTTCTCGTCGTAGCGGTCCTCGGGTAGCTCCCGCTTGTCGGAGGTGGTCTCGATCGGGGCCTGGGTCGTCGGGTCCTTGTTGGAGTAGAGGCTGAACAGGGGCTTGACGAACTGCGGGGTCGGGTCGAACGAGAGGCTGTTCATCAGGACCTGCCCGAAGTTGCTCCCGTACTTGCGCAGGGTCATGTTCTTGTCCGCCGCCAGCTCCCAGGTCCGTTCCGCCATAGAGGCCGCGGCCCCGAGCTCGAAGGGCTTGGGTATGCGGAAGGCGTGGTTCCCGATACGGAACCCCCAGTAGGCGTCCCGGTCCTGTTGGGTACGGCCCTGCCACCAGGGGTCGTCCTTCTGTGATAGCATCAGGGCCAGACTGGCCGCGCAGGCGGCCATGGTTACGGCGGTCACCTTGTTGCGCAGGGAGAGCATCCCGTGCGGGTCGTTGGCGAACGTCTTCCCTATGGAGTAGAGACCTTGAGCACGAGCGTTCATGAACGGTACCGTGGAGGAGAGGAACTTCACCACGGAGTGGTTGCCGCCGGCACTGAAATCAAGCAGGTCCCGCGCCGCAAAGGAGGCCTCTGCGTGCGTATAGGGGACTCCTGTTTCTGGATTGACCTTGTTCCGGAGCTGCTCGTAGAGGGCCGTCCGGTTGAAGTTCTCCGTCTTGTTTCCCAGCTCGTGATAGGCCTCCCACACGGCGCCGATCTGACGGCCGAGGCTCGCCATGACCCCCTCGTCCGCGTGCACGTTCGTGAGGCGCTTCGCCAGCTTGAGCGCGCCGATGCTGCGCTCGCTCTGGCCGAAGCGGATCTGGGCGCCGGAGGCCATGGTGCTGGCAAAGATCGCGCTCTTGGCGTCCGTGTTCTTCCACCCCTGGAGTACGTTCGCTACCGGGTTGGTCCCGATGGGGGACTGTATGAGCGAGGCGAGCGCCTCCCGGATAGCGATACGGGTACGGAAGAAGGGGCTCAGGGTGATGCCGGCGGTGAGGAGCTGCTTTGGCTTCCCCAGGGCCTTGACCCAACCCGGCTGTACATAGTTGAACGACGAGACCGCCTGAGCTACAAGCGGGTCGTGGATCAGGTAGCGCTCGGGGGCTCCATCACGCATTACCTGGAAGCTGCCCTTCGGGACGTCGCTGCCGGGCGGGATGTGCTCGATCACATCGGTGTGGTGTTTAAGCAGGGCGTCAACCGTAGCCAGCGCCGCGCGGTTCTTTGCGCTTGCCTGGAAGATGTGCGCCCAGTTGCCCAGGACGTTCTCCAGAAGGTCGGCCTGAAGCGCTTCCTTACCGCCTTTAAGACGGCTCCAGGCCTTCTGGTCAGACAGCCCGGCCTTGCTGTATGGCGCGAGCGCCCCCTTGCCGATGTCCTCCTGCACACGGTAAAACGGGACATAGGGATGGTCGCGGAACAGCTGGGCCGTATCCGGTGAGATCAGCCCGGATTCTTGGGCCATGTTCAGGCCCGCGTTGTTGTAGTCGGTCAGGTCCTTGAGGAACTTATGATAAACCGTAGCCCGGTCGCTCCCGTCGGCCATTTTTCCCTGGTTCGTTGTCTTGAGGTTGGCGATGTCCTTGGCGTCGAAGAGGTTCTCCAGGCCGTTCGCCTTGAGCTGCTCTGCGCGCTGGCTCGCTACCCACATCAGCGCTCGCTGCGTTTCGCCCTTGAGGTTCGAGAGGACGTTCGCGAATCCACCCGATGGGTCGTTGACGTCAACATCGGGGACCCCGTCCGTGAGCTTTATCTTCCCGTACCGAAGGAGCGCCTCCATGGTCCCGTTGTACCCCCGGGATAGCTTCGAGAGCATGTAGGCGGTACTGACCCTGCGGGCGTCCGCGGGGTCCTGCGTATCGCGCTCGATCCCCATGAGGGGGTGGAAGTCGTCGACGACCGCGGCCACCGCGCGCTCCCGCCAGTTGGCGGTCTTTTGCTCCCAGCGCTGCCGTAGGGTCAGGGGGTCGACGATGGCGCCGACCTTGCGCAGGGTCGCAAGCTGCTCGGGGGTGAGGTCCGTGTAGCTGTCCCACTCGCTGCGGACCTCCTTTTGCGCCCGGCTCATGAGCGGCATCCCCTCGTTGGCCTTCTCGCGCATGGCGGGGGTGATGTCGAACCCGGGCTGGGTTTTCTTTTCCTTGGGGAGCCGGTCCTCGTATCCGAACTCCGGGTGCTCCCTGGGCACTGTCGGGGACATCCTGTAGTCGACCGTTCCAACGCGACCGCCCCCCATCTTTTTGAGGATGTCGTTGGTGACGTTTGGCAGGATCCTGTCGTAGTAGCCCCGCATCCCCTCACCGCCCAGCTTGAGGTCGAGCCCGGAGAGGTCGCCCCTTTTGTCATCGGCCGTAATCCGGTCCGCGAGCTCCTTGCCCAGGTGATCCACGAGCGCCCCATGGCCGTACACGCCCCCCATGTGGACGTTGCCATAGTTATCTATGGCCTCAACGAACCGGCGGCCATCGGGCGCGGGGGAGTCGTACCTTATCCGCTTGATCTGGCTCGATAGGTCATAGCGCGCGGCCTGCTGATCTCCATTGGTCCAGCTCACGGCGTCGTAGCCGTTCTCGGCCGCGTGCCGGATGATTCGCTTCATGGCGAGCCCGGTCCAGTCGGCGGTTTTTCCCACGAAGGGGGCGCGCTGAACGCCCTCGCGGGTTGTTCTTTCGAGTTCGTCGTAGGCCCTTTCGTGGGCGTCGCGGACGGCGATCGCCTCCTTGAGTCGGCGATCGTTCTCCGCCTCCCTTTTAAGGTACTCCGGCCGGTCTGGCGACTCGAGGGTGGGCTCGCTCTTGAGCAGCTGCGTCCGTTCCTGACGAATTTCTTGTACCAGACGGTAGGCTTTATTGGCCTCGAGCCGGAGCGCCTCCAGCTTCGCGGCCGTCGCCGGCGAGTTATCGGCGAACCCCCTGCGCTTAGCCGCCTGCCCCCAGTCGCTCTGGATCTCCTCGACGTGCAGGACCCTGCGCCCCCGGTCGTCGGTACGGTCGTTCATTCGTACGTGCGCAAGGACATCGGGCTCGTCCCAGTGGGGGCTTTCAAAGCGGGTGACGCCCTTGATAGGGCCCGTGATAGTGCGGTCTTTGTGGTTGATACGGACGTCCCCCACCCGGTTTGCGCCGAGCGCTTCCGGCCACGTGCCGGCGTGCGCAAACGGGTCCGCGTGAAAGTGCTCCGCCTCCTCGCGGGCGATCCGCCCCCGTCCAGCTTCCTCGTCGATCCTTGCGTGGAGCGCGCGCTCCGCCGCCTCGTACCGGGCCCGTGGGCTGATGGATCCCCCGAGGGTGAGCAGCATCTCGCGGTAATTTTCTCCGCCCGGGAGCTGGTAGTTTGAGTATCGGGGCGCGCCCGGGGTCTCGCCCCCGCCGGTACTATAGAGCTCGTTGGCGTTGCGGATCGCCCCCTCGTCGGAGTACTCCGTCTGGTCGTGGGGGACGCCCTCCTCGCGCAGGAACCGGCGCGCGGCGTCGGGGTCGGTGAAGTGCCCCTCGCCCGGGGCGTTCTCAGCCGTGGACACGTGCTCCCCAACCCGGAGACCGTGGTCGGCCAGGAAGCCCTTGACGTCCTCCTTGCTGACCTTGCCCTCGCGGGTCCGGAGGAACTCCGGGAGCCCGCTCCACTCGAGCTCGTCCGCGTGCACCCGGCCGGCCTTGACCGCTCCCCGGATAGCGTCCAGCCACCCCTGGCCGGAGTTCGCGCGGGAGGGTATCCGGTCGAGCTCGTCATCAAGACGGGAGCGCCATATGGGTTTCTGCGCCCGGGACTCCAGGGTAGGGGCCTGCTCCGACATCTGTTTGACGTGCTCGGCCAAGCTCTTTGGGTGGCCGCGCAGGTACTGGAACGAGGTCGGCCGTTCGCTGTCCTCGGGGCGGTGCCATGTCGTAGCCCAGTGCGTCGTTTCCCCGCCAAAACGGGGATCCTTTTCCTGCGTGGCGGTAGCTATGTGTTCGCCGTCCGCTGTGACGTGATAGGTGTTGGGCGCGTAGGAGCTGAAGGTCTTTCCGCGGGCGCCGCTCTCGCCGTCCTTTTGTGATTCGAGCTTGTATTTTTTGGGCGCCCGGGACTCCAGGGTAGGGTCCTCGTGTGACGGGAAGGTAGTGGGGGCGTGGTCCTCGGGCCGCAGGGGGCGGTCGTCCGCAACCCGGTTATCAAAGTCAACCCCCATACTGAAGGGCTTGCCGTTGCTCAGGCGCGAGAAGAAGGGTTGCTTTTCGGCTTCGGGGCCGAAGGTCGACTGCTCGTGAAGAGCCGGGTGTATGGTACCGTCGTTGTACTCCAGCCCCCGGTTGGTGAGAACCGAGTCCTGACCATACCGATCCCGTAGATCGTGGAGCTCAGGGCGGCCCGCTGCAACAAGATAGTTTGGTCCCTGGTCAACCCCCTCATATGATCCAGCAACACGCTCATGCGGGATGCCCCGCTCCCGCAGCTCGTCTTCGAGCCGGCGGTTGGCCGCGATGTTGTCGGGATGATCATGCGGGCCTACCGATTCGCGGGTTGCGGTAAGGACACCCCAGCCGGGACGGCGTAGCCCGTCCTCGGGGTCGTCCTTGATTGCCTGGATGGGGTCCCTGGCTGCGCGGGACTCGCGGAGGAACTCCTCGTCGCTGACGCGGCGGCCGGCGGGCTCCTCTTGAGCGCGCTCAGGTTGGGCGGGTTCGGGCTCGCCCCGGGGAGCTCGTCCCCCTCCTCGTTCCTGTCCTCGAACAGGGCCCCCAGTTGGCTGCGTTTCGTCGACATGTTTGCGTATCTCCTTCTCGTAGTCGGTGGGTACCCCCCGCTTGTCCACGACCCCGAGCTTGTTGTAGAGCTGCTTCTCGGGGTACCAGAGCGTGGCCTGCAGGCCGGCGTGGGTAAGGTCGGGGTGATCCGCGTGCAGGACGTTGAGCGCCTCGTCCATCGTCCCGCGGATCATGGCCCGCTGGCCGCCGCTCGAGGGCGAGTCCCGCAGGCCGGTCTTGCTGGCCGGGTTCTGGAGGTCCCCCGTAAGGCGCCCCCAGGTCCGCATGAGCCAGCGGTCTATGGTCGTGGTGTCGTACCTGCCCATAAGGTTGGGCAGGAACCCTCCCCCGATCTTGGGCCCGAGCACCGAGCCCGCGTAGACCTCCTGGTCCTTGAGCTCGGGGAGCTTGCGCCCGAAGACCCGCTCGATGTCGCGGACCGGCATCTTGGAGAGGAGGGCCTCACGGACCCGGTCCTCGCCCATCTGGCGGGAGAGGCTGTTGACGTACTCCAGGGTGGCCTTGATGGTGGACATCCGGTCCCCGCCCCCGGAGATGTCGCTCCCCAGCTGGCCGGTGCGGCGGTAGTGCTCGTAGGACTCGAACGCCATCCTGACGTTCTGCGCGATCGTCTGGCCGTTGCTCGTTATGGCGAGCGCGGTCTTGAACGCGAACTCGTGCCGGGGGTCGGTCTTGAGCTCGGGGTAGACCTCGGCGGCGTGATCGATGGCGCGGGACAGGATGTCGCGGTACCACTCACCGGCGTTGCCGGACTCCTGGAGCGCGCGCCGGGCCTCGTCGTGCACGACCCCGGCGAGCGCGGTCCGGTTCTCCGGGGTGTCCCGGGTCAGGTCCAGGCCCCGCAGCCCCTTGGCCGCGCGCTGGTCCAGGAAGGCGCCGACGTCCCTGAGGGTTTTGAGCTTGGGCACCTCGCGGTCCCCATAGAGGTCATCCCTAAGGCTGACCGCGTCCGTGATCCGGTCGTGGCGCTCCGCGCGGGACTCTAGCGGAGAAAGTCGGCGTTCATCGCCGACGCGCCCAGCCCCGGGTCGTTTGTTGGGGTTGCGAGCCGCTCCTCCATTGAGGGCGTCGTTGAAGGAGGACTGGAGCTTACCGAGCTGGGATCCGCGCTCGAACTCATCCCCGGGGATGTGGCCGTGCTCGCGCGCGTGCTGGAGCGCTGTGTCGAGGAACGCCTTAGCTGTGGGGCTTTCATTTCGTAGTATCTCCGCGTACTTGGGGGACTTGTTCATCGTGGCGGCCTGAGCGAACAGCTCGGCGCGGCGCTTCCACTCGTTCTTCGTCTCGTAGAGCGAGGGGTGGTCCTCCCGGTTGAAGGGGTAGTTCAGGTGGCTCTTGACCTCCGGGTCCGTGGTCCGATTGTACAGGGACTCGAGCTCCCGATAGACCCTGCCGTTGGGGGCCATGTCCGGGTGATCGGAGTAGAGGTTGCCGTTCCAGTCCGCCACGTGCATGTGCTCGTGGTAGAGCGTGCGCGCGGCCTCACCGGAGTCGGCCTTGTCGGTGAGGTACTGTTTGCGGGCCTCGATCCGGTAGCGGTTCGTAGCGGGATCGAAGTTGGCGTTGGCACCAACCCGGTCGGAGAGGTCCGCTATATGGTAGTCCGTGCCCTCGTGGGTCCAGCCCAGCCCGTCCTCGGACAGGAGCTGGCGCTGCAGGTCCAGATGGTTATGGCCCCCGGTCGTGAACGCCTTGTCCTCGGCGGCGCGTTGCTCGTCCGTCTTGCTCGCACGGGACTCCTTGACCCCCTCCTCGCTCGCCCACTTGGGCAGGAGGCCGGTCTTTTGCTCCGCGTACTTGGTGTCCTCCTGGCTCGCTTTGCGGTTGAACTCCGCGTGGGGGCCGTAGTTGACCCACGAGTTCTGGCCCCGGGTCTCGCTCGTCATCGCGCGCCGGGCCTCCGGGGAGAACATGGCGGAGTGCATCCGCCACGCGTTCTCCTCCCCATCGGCGCGGAACCCCACCCCCTCCTTGGCGTGCCCGAAGTAGTCGTGCACGGCCCGGAAGAGGTCGTTGACCTTGGCGGGCTTGCCCCCGATCCTGCGCCCGCTGTCGGCCAGTAGGGGGTTGTCGCTCCGGTCGGGCTGGCCCTCGGTGCCGAACCCCTCGTCGGTCGGGTAGATCGAGAGGTGGTCGTTGTTGTGGATGTCGTCGATCGCGCGCCGGGGGTTGGGGTAGGGGTTCTCGCCCGGCTTCATGAACTCGGTCTTCACCCCCGCGCGGGTCATCGCGTCGAACTGGGCCTTGGTCTCGTGCGCGAGCGCCTCGTAGGCGGCCTTGACCTCCGGGTCGTGGGGGTTGTGCTCCATCTCCTCATAGGCGCGCGCAACCCGGGCGCCCCGTTCGGGGTCGACCTTGGCGTAGCGGGTAGGCGGGTTGTAGGGCAGGCCCGCCTCCTCCATGTAGCGCCGCGCCACCTCCCGGATCTTTTGGGAGGGGCGGTTGCCCGGGGGCGATCCCTCGAGGGGCCTTACGCCTTTGGTATCGTCGCGTTCGGGCCCGGCACCGACGGGGGCGCCATCGGTTTTACTGTTACGACTTTCGCGGGCTTGATTTTCATTACCCCGCCCGGGGATTTCACCCCGGTTGCGGGCATTGATGTCGGTAGCTGAACCTTGCGCGGGGGCGGTATCGCTTTGTCCGGCTTCTGGATTCCCATTGGGTTTGCCATTGTCTCTCCGTGTGATTGAGGGGTGCAGCTGTACGCCCTTGGTGAAGAGCGGGATACGTGATACCTCGTGCGCGTCCCGCAGGCGCTGGGCCTCCATCTCGCGCGCGGGGCGCTGTTGGCGGCGGTAGTACTGGGCGGTCGCTTCGACCGCGGCGTCGTGGAGCTCCTGCACGTGCCGCAGGGCCTCGCTCGTGGCGAAGCGCTCGACCCCGGTCGGGGCCCGCAGGCCCTTCATCATGGTCCGGGTCATGCGGACGATGAGGGCCGCGGCCTTGCCGAAGCTGCCGGGGTGCTTCTCCTGGATCCCGAGCTCCTGGACCCGGCTCATGACGTCAGAGAAAAACCGCTCGTTGGTCCACATCGTGCCGAAGGTGTCGGCGCCGAACTCCTCCATCCCGTAGTTCTTGTGGAGCTGGGTGTCGGGTATCTGGGCCTCGGCCCTCTCCCGCGAGACCCCGGTCTGCTTCATCAGGTTCTGGATCTGCTTCTCGCGCTGGCCCTTCAGATCGGCGACCTCCTCGGGGGTGTGGGTCTCCTTGCGGAAGGAGCCCGCGAGCTCGGGCGTCATGTGCTGCTGGAGGACGTCGTCAAAGGGCTTGGAGAGCTCGGGGAAGTGGGTGTCGATTATGTGCTTGACCTCGTGCCCGACGATGGCCAGGAGGGGGGACTTGACCTGATCCCCGACATGGATCGTGTTCGGGTCCCGGGGGTCAAAGAACGCGCTGTCGCCCTTGAAGATCTGGATCCGCTTGCCGATCGTACGCAGGAGCTGCTGGGCGGCGGTAGCGTCCCCGCGGGAGACCCCGCTGACCGGGTTGGTGGCGGTGCGCTCCGGGAGCTGATGGACGCCCATCGCCTCGACGGGCTTATCGCCCGGGCCGGCGTAGGTCTGCCCGGGCTCGGGGCGGGTGGGGCGGGATTCAAAGAGGCGGCCCTGCG
>Ga0209698_10007314_pt1 | contig 11598 bp, 6 predicted proteins | sample LitLauG_LLR_2012_FD_187203 | JGI IMG/M metagenome (GOLD analysis project Ga0209698, IMG submission 187203) | Freshwater sediment microbial communities from Pennsylvania, USA - Little Laurel Run_MetaG_LLR_2012 (SPAdes) (version 2) | ecosystem: Environmental > Aquatic > Freshwater > Creek >... | reverse complement strand
ATCGAAGGCCAAGTCCGATCTGAAATTAGCCGAACTAGATGTGCGCAAGAATCCTTTGTTGGCGGCCATTGTGGCACGCCAAAACGATTTGGCCCTGGCAGCCGCGCGTGACAAACTGACTCAACTGGAACACAACATCGGCAATCGTCAAACCACCAACAACGCCGCCATCGCCATTCAAGAGGCTGCACGAACAAAGGCATTGGAGGCGATAAAAACCGCGCGCCAGAATATCGAATCGATGACGGTCAAGACCCAGCATGGCGGCTACGTCTCCATTAAAGCGACCGACCCAAATATGATCAGCCCCGGCATGGTACTCCCACCATTTCAAGTAGGCGATACCGTTCGCCCAGGTATGGCCATCGCTGAAATTCCAGATCTTGAAAAATGGGAGGTCGCGGCCAGAATGGATGAAATGGATCGCGGCCACGTAGCGCTCAACGACAAAGTGGAGATCACAGTCATCGCTTTGCCGGGGCGCCAGTTTCACGGCCATGTGAGTAATCTCGGCGGTACGACAGGCTCTTTTTGGGACCGCCACTTCGAGTGTAAGATCGCGCTCGATGATCCGGTCCCCGAACTGCGGCCCGGTATGAGCGCCATGGTTGTCATGACAACGGACGAACTTCGGAACGTCCTATGGGTTCCGGCGCAGTCTCTGTTTGAAGCCGATGGCCGCACCTTCGTCTACATTCGCTCAGGCAAGAGCTTTGTGGCGAAGGATGTGAAGCTAGTGCGGCGCAATGAAACGCGAGCGATCATTGCGGGAGTCGGAGAAGGACAGGAGGTCGCTCTCTCCAACCCACTCGATACGGACAAGAAGAAAGAGGCTGCAGGCAATCCCCTGCAGTCAGTGCAAAGATGAGCCAGGCCCTTGCCGTTTCCCGTTATGGGTCAGATCTTGCACAAGCCGGCCAGAACCTATTGGCCCAGAAAACTCGCAGCATTCTAACCGCGCTCGGCATTATCTTCGGTGTCGGCGCGGTCATCGCCATGCTGGCTATAGGCGCAGGAGCCCGCGCTGAGTCGCTCCATTTCATTGAGCAGTTGGGAGTGCGCAATCTACTGGTGGAGTCTCGGCCCGCCGCGAGCGATCAGGAATTGTCACAGCGCCGCCGTTCGTCGCCGGGCCTCACTGAACGAGATGTGCGCATTCTCGAAGCTAACGTCGATTCGCTCGAAACGCTGTCCCCCCGCAAGGGTCTGCATCCTAACGCAGTTCTCCCAAAACCTTCCAAGGAAATGCCCGAGCTGTATGGCGTACGGCCCTCCTATGCGCTGATTCATAGTTGGCAACTTGCCGACGGCCGGTTATTCAGCCCGCAAGATGATGAAACCAGTGCCGCCGTTTGCGTTCTGGGAGAGGGGGCAAAGGTGTCGCTGTTCGGCTACAGTTCCGCACTGGGAAAATACGTCAAAGTCAACGACACATGGCTGCAGGTGATCGGCGTGCTCAAAGAGCAGATCGCCTCCGGCTCAAGCCTCACGCTCGATCCGAATCAAGTTATCTACACTTCGCTTCGGACAATGCAGTACCGTTTTTTTGACGTCAGCGGCTATCTCAAGGATGAGTTGGATGGCGTCGACGTGCGGCTGAAAGCAGGGTCTGATAGCGTCGAAGCGTCCAAGGTCGTGGTCGCCATCCTCAACTCCACTCATCACAATACAGCCGATTTTTCCGTTACCATTCCCGCCGAACTTCTCGCGGAAAAGGAACGTTCGCAGGCGATCTTCACCTATGTCATGGTCGCCATCGCGGCTATTTCACTGCTCGTTGGCGGAATCGGCATCATGAACATTGTGCTGGCCACGGTACTCGAACGCACTCGCGAGATCGGTATCCGCCGCGCCACCGGGGCCAGGCGTGCCGACATTGTCCGCCAGTTCCTGTTCGAATCGGTTTTGATTTCCATTAGTGGTGGTATTCTCGGCATCGGCTTCGGCTACTTTCTTGCGTGGCTGATCGCCGCCGCCGCCAATTGGAGCACCATCGTCACACCCACGTCTATCGTGATCGCCTTTGGTGTCTCGGCGGCTGTCGGTTTGGTTTTTGGCATTTACCCGGCGCGGAAGGCGTCCAGAATCGACCCTATTGAAGCTCTTCGTCATGAATAAGACGATCGCTGTGTTTCTCATCGGCGCTACGGTCTGGCCGGGCATGGCCGGGGATTTCCTGAGCAGCTATTTCAGCCGAGGGACCGAAAAGCGGCAGGTCAAAGTACGCGCAGTTGAAGGACTTGAACAGCACATCTCGGACGGCAAGCTGCACCTACACCTGCGCGATTTTTTGGAGTTGGTTCTCAAGAATTCTGCTGATGTACAGATGACCAGAATGGACGTTCATACGGCGGCCAACGCCATAACAGCCGCAAAGGCTCCCTTCGATCCGACTATCCAACCCGGTTTCACCTCCCAGCGCACTCTGACTCCGCCTTCCCCCTTCTTTTTCTCCCAAGTCACTAGCAATCTCTCCGAGCAATCGACTCTCGCGTACAACCAGTTGCTGCCCAGCGGTCAGACTATTGTTTCCTCCTTTGGTGTGTCGCGCATCTCAGGAGAAGGCTTTACCTCACCTGAGTTGTTCGGCGTCCTCTCGTTTACAGTTACTCAGCCTCTACTCCGCAACCGCAGTGGCATTGAGTTCCGCGCACCGCTCCTACTGGCACGCTCACAATTGAATGTGACGTCGGAAATCGGTGAAGCTGCTATCGGCAATGCCGTGTCGCAAGCCGCGCAACAGTATTGGCAGGCTGTCCTGGCACGTGACGGCATTCGCGTGCAGGATCAAGCCCTTGCGCTTGCCCAGAAGGCTTACGAACGCGACAAGAAAGCTTTGGATCTGGGTGCCATTTCCAAGCTCGACATCTATCAATCGGAGACGCAAGTAGCTGCCGGCACCCGCGATCTGATTCAGGCCCGCTATCAATACACCAACGCGCTTGATGGCTTGCGCCGACTCATAGGCGCCGATGTGACCCCGGCCTTGCGCGGCACTGAGATTGTGCTCGAAGACGATGCTACTACCATTGCGTCCAAAACGGAGATCCTACCGTTTGAAGAAGCTCTCGCCAAGGCGCTGCAATCGCGGCCTGAGTTGAAAGCGGCCGACCAGCGCATTTCCATGGATGAATTGAACGCGCGCGTTTCGCGTCAGGGCTTTTCGCCGAGGCTGGACCTGACGCTCAACGGCGGCTCCAGCGGTCCGAGCGCTAATTTCGGCGCGACCGGTATCGTCTACCCCGGCCTGGGCGAAACCTTTAAACAAGTCCTAGGATTCAACTATCCGTCGTATGGACTGGGCCTGCAAATGACGATTCCGTTCCGTAACAGCACCGCACAATCCGGTTTGGCCGATGCACTCGTCGACAAAGCGCGGAATGTTTACCAGCAGCGCCTCACACAAGAGCAGATCATCTTAGACGTGCGTCAGGCCATCAACGCCATCGAACTGGCCAAGGCAACGATCGACACGGCAATCCGCGCTCGCGACTTGGCGCAAAAGAACGTTGAAGCAGAACAGCAGAAGTACGAATTGGGAATCATTCAAGCGTTCGAATTTCTCTCCTCCCAGACGACACTTGCGGGCGCGGAAAACGCGCTCTTGAGCGCCTACGTGGGTTATCAGGAAGCCTATGTAAGCTATCAGCGTGCCACCTGGACGTTGCTCGACGGGCTCGGTATCGTGGTTGAGAAACCTATAGAGCGCTAGTGTGATCCGCCATCGGCTTTAGAATTTCATCGAGAAACGCAGGCGTATTCGGCTGCCGCACCAGATGCGGATACTTCTCGCCGTCGTGATAGTCAATCTTCACAACTTTGAAGTAGCCCGCGTTTTCAACAATCAATTCGATCGGCTCTTTGGAAGTCTTGGCGTCGCGTATGGCGTCGTGCAGCAACTCTTCGGTGGCTCGGCGGCCGTTGACGGCCACCAGTTTCATGCCGGGGCCGAGGCCCACTTGGTAGGCAGGGGAGTTCACCAAGACGTCGCGGATGGTTTGCTCCGCTGTAACAAAACCGAGCGAATACCAGGCATTGACGCCATGATCCCTGGTTTCCAAAGCATGCGCCATTTCATTCGTCTGCTCAGAGTATTCCAATTTGTAGCCGCCATTGCCGATGCCATCCAGGGGCGCGTTCGGCGCCTTAGATTTGAGCCGCCTTTCAAGAAATCCCTGCCAGTCATAGGAAACAAGAGCAGCAAGCTCGCCGACAATGTTCTCAAATTCGTAAGGCACCACTGCGACAGACGTGTTGCCGCCTTTGCCCAGAAAACGCGCGGCGAAATCATTGAGGCTGCGCTTGCCGCCGGAAAGCTTGCGGAGAGTGGTATCGACGTCGAGCCAGATCAGTTCACCCTCCGGATAGTAGTCCACCGAGCGGCGCCAGTTATCCCACTCGCTGGAGGCGCTATATAGAATTTGCGCGGCAGTCGCAGTGTCTTGCAGGCTGCGCCACGTCCGGCCGGGGCGATGGTCCATTTCGGCGGCAGTGAGCGCAAGCATTTCGCGATATTGTTGGGCTGACCAAATGCCGCTACGGGCGGTGAGGACATCGCCGAAGTATTCCGTAAGTCCTTCGTAAACCCAAAGCAGTTCGCCTTTCATCGGCTGCTGGAAGCTGGGGGTGGCCAGACCGGCGGGGCAGCGGTACTTTCCGTTCCAGGAGTGAGTGAATTCGTGTGGCAGCAGAGCAGCGTTAATCAGTTTGAGATCGTCATCTAGAAAGTTGCGGGCATCTACGCGGTCGTCACTCGATTGGTGATGCTCCAAACCGAAGTGAGCGACACTGTCGCTTAAAGTGAAGAGGAAATGATAATGGTCGTAATGCCGTGATTTGTACAGTGCGCCCGCCTCTTTGACCAGGTTGCTGTACTGTGAGATTTCATCCGAGGTCAGGTTGAGATCTTCGGGACCGTCTCCCACTAGGTCGAGAAAGTGCTTCGGTGAAACCTCGGGAGCAAGTGGAATTTCTTTGAAGAAGCGGCCGGCCAACAATGGTGAATCCACAAGCCTGTCCAGAGGCACGGCATCGAAGTGAGTAGTTGTCCCGTCGGAGGTGCCGCCGGCAAGCGCGGTTCCGATTTTCCACCCATCAGGCGCTTTGACCGAAGGCGCGAATTTCACTTCGCCGGCCGGGGTTCCCGCGGGATACAGCGCTACTTCGTTCCAGGCGACCACGGCAAGATTGGGGCTGGTGGAGGCACCCGCTGAGAAACCGCTGGGAGCGGCAGTGGCGAGGAAATCGACACTAGCTTCGAGCAAGGTGACACCTGCTGGGATCTCGACGTGAAACGCGAACATATTCACGTCATCGCGGACCCATGGAATATTTTGCCCGTTAGCCATGAACGTAAGGCCGGCAAAGTTATCGATAGGACCCGTCGGCGAATGCTCGCCGGGAATCCATGCCGGGTAGACGAGCGTCAACGGCCCCGGCTGAACGGGAATGGAAAGGTGCGCGTGCAAAACCTTGCGCGGCGCGTCGGTCAGATCAAGATCGAGCTTGATAGTCCGGTCTGTCTGGGCGACGGCAGACAGAGAAAACACAGCAAGAAGGAAAAGCCGACTAAGAGATGAAATCAAGATAGCCTCAAACGAAAAATGGCCGGCACCAGTTCGCGACTGGTCCGGCCACTTGACCGACACTTACAGCTTACCTATTTACCTGGAGCCGACTAACTCGTGCTCTTCGACTTTGAGACCAAGACCTTGAGCTACTCCGCGACCGTAGTTGACGTCAGCCTTGTAGAAATGACTGACTTGCAGGCGCTGAATCCGCTCAGGGACGCTCTTCATGTGCCCGACAATATTCTGGATCAGGCGAGCCTGGCCATCCTTGCCGAGCAGGCGGAAGAGGTTCCCGGCTTGTGTGTAATCGTCGTTTCCTTCACGATGACTGAACCGGCCCACCTCACCCGAAACCGAATAACGCCGCTCGATATAGCGGTGATCTTCTATCGGCCCGTTGAAGCTGTTGGGCTCGTAATTGGGCGCGGTACCGCCGTTTTCGTCGAAGCGCATGGCGCCGTCGCGGTTGTATGAATGAACGGGGCAGCGTGGCGCGTTCACCGGGAGCGATTCAAAGTTCACACCCAGGCGATAGCGATGCGCATCGGGGTAGCTGATGAGCCGGCCCTGCAGCATCTTGTCGGGTGAGTAGCCCATGCCGGGAACGATATTGACGGGCGAGAACGCTGCTTGCTCCACTTCCGCAAAATAATTTTTCGGATTGCGGTTGAGTTCCATTACGCCCACTTCGATAAGCGGATAATCGCCGTGAGGCCAAACCTTCGTAAGATCGAACGGGTTGACGTGGTAAGTTTCGGCGGCGGCCTCCGGCATCGCCTGGATGCAGACGCGCCACTTGGGATTGTCGTGTCGCTCAATGGCTTCGAACAAATCACGGGTCGCGTAGTCGGGATCGCTTCCTGCAAGTTCTTCGGCCTTATCGGCCGTCAAGTTCTTGATACCTTGCATCGTCTTGAAGTGCCATTTCACCCAGAAGCGCTCGTTCTTCGCGTTAATGAGGCTGAAAGTGTGGCTGGAATAGCCGTTCATGAAACGGAAGCCATCCGGCGTGCCGCGATCCGAAAAAAGAATGGTGTTCTGGTGGAGAGATTCCGGCGAGAGAGACCAGAAATCCCACATTACGGTTGGCGACCGCAGATTCGTCTGTGGAATGCGCTTCTGCGAGTGGATGAAGTCGCCGAACTTCAGCGGATCGCGAATGAAGAAGATGGGAGTGTTATTGCCCGTCATGTCCCAGTTGCCTTCCTCGGTATAGAACTTCAGGGCGAAGCCGCGCGGATCGCGGGCAGTGTCCGCAGAACCTTTTTCGCCGGCCACGGTAGAGAAGCGAGCCAGGACTTCGGTCTGCTTGCCGATCTTGTCGAAGATCTTAGCGTAGGTGTATTTCGAGATATCCTTGGTGACAGTGAACGTGCCATACGCGGCCGCACCCTTAGCGTGGACCACGCGTTCGGGAATACGCTCACGATTGAACGCGGCCATCTTCTCAAATAGAAGATAGTCTTCCATCAAGACCGGGCCTCGTGGACCTATAGTGACGGAATTCTGGTTATCACCAACCGGCCGCCCCGAATTCGTCGTCATGACGGGGCATTGCTGTTTTCCATTGGTAGATTGATCAGCCATATTTGGAGTTCCTTTCGGCTTCCTCTGGGGATAGTATAGCCTTTCGACAACGTCCGGCCGACTCGGCTGCCTATGGCTCCTCTAGGCAATCCCTATAGAATGAAAACGCGATGGAAGTGCACGAAATTCGCTATTTTTTTCGGCCGTAGCGCGGGTCGGTAGTTTCACCAGAGCGGCCACGCAGGGAGGTGTGACGGCGAATGCGACAAGAATGGAGCGAGCCCAAAGCGGTTTCGGACTATACGGGATCGGTCAATCCATGACACCGGTGAATGTCGAGTTTAGAATTCGCTGAAATCGGTGAGCACTGGCGAATTGCAAAAGCCCCGCGTCTTGAGTGCATCGTAAGCGATGCCAGCAGCGAACCAGATACCGCCGATGACTTTTGCCGGAGTCTGCAAGCTAACCCAGATAGTCAGACAGAAAGGAAAGCTCAGCGCTGGAAGTACAACATCCGCCATGACGTTGCGTTTTCGCCAGGAATTCTTGAGGACGTGCGGCCCAGCCACCAGATAACGAAGGTGGCATACATCATTGGCTGGTTTGAAAAACACAGATAGACTGAGCGATCCAACGTTGATTTTGATTTCGCTATGGCGCGGAGGTGCGTTAAAATCTGGTAAGCTTTCGCGGCTCCTATAACGCGCTCCACGTCGAGTCTAATACTCTCTAGGATGTGTCGGCAATGTGGCAAATGAGGATAGTTCCGGTCGGGATGCTCGGGCTCGTGACTGCACTGAGCTTCGGTTTCACAGACAAGGAGTCAGCGTTTATCGGGAGCCGTGGTTCATACTGGGCCTTCCAGAAAGTAATCCAGCCGCCGGTTCCTTCCTCCTCCAATGTCTGGGTTCTGAATCCGATTGACGCATTCATACTCGAAGGCCTTCAGGCGAAGCAGTTGAAGCCTTCTGCGCAACTGGACAAGGCAAGTCTGCTGCGCCGCTTAACACTTGATTTGATCGGCTTGCCGCCCACTTCGGCCGAATTGGACGCGTTCCTGGCGGATCATTCTGCGAGCGCATATGAAAAGGTTGTTGACCGGCTTTTGGCATCACCCGGCTATGGTGAGCGCTGGGGCTTGAAGTGGCTCGACGTCGTTCGTTATGCCGACACAAACGGTTTTGAACTGGATCAAGACAGGCCTCACGCATGGCGCTATCGCGATTACGTCATTGACTCGTTTAATCAAGACAAAGCGTTTGACCGCTTTATAGAAGAGCAGATTGCGGGCGATGAAATGTTTCCTGGGGACAAAACGGCTTTGATTGCCGCTGGGTACGCGCGCGCCGGTTCAGAGCACATCGTATCGGGCAACATCGATCCCGACGTAAGCCGTCAGGAAGTGCTCACGGAAATAGCCACGTCGGTCGGGCAAACGTTTCTGGCGATGACTGTGAACTGCGCCCGTTGCCACAACCACAAATTCGACCCGATTTTGCAGGCGGATTTCTACCGCATGCAGGCGATTTTTGCAGGCGCAAAAGGGAAGGAAGTGGATATCGCAACGGCTGACGAGAAAGCTCAATGGAAAGTGGCCGACGAAGCCTACAAAGCGCGCCTGAAACCTGTTACCGACACGCTGGAAAAACTGTCCAGACCATACCAGCAGCGAATCGAAGCGGAACGTCTGGCGCAAATTGAGCCGCAGTTGAGAGACGCCTACAAAATTCCCAAAGACAACCGTACGCCGGAGCAAGAGAAGCTAGCAAGCAACGCTGCCGATCAGATAGAGTCGACATGGGATGTGATCGTCGCGGCGATGAGTCCCGAAGACAAAGCGAAACGTGCTGAGTTGAGAGTGAAGCTGCATGAGATCGAACAAACAGAGCCCAATCCTCTGCCGCAAGCTTATACGTATCTGAGCACCGGAGAGGCTGCGCCGCAGAGTTACATTCTGCGGTTGGGCGATCCGAAGAATCAGCTCGATCCGGTAGAGCCGGCGGTGCCGCGAGTGATACAGGCAAACTACGAAATTCCGAAGGCGGCGGTTGGCCGGCGAACGGCGCTAGCTCGCTGGCTGGCATCGGCCGACAACCCACTGACCGCTCGCGTCATGGTGAATCGAATTTGGCAGCTCCGCATCGGAAACGGGATCATCCGCACGCCCAACGATTTTGGACTGATGGGCGACAGGCCCTCAAACAGAGCTTTGCTGGATTGGCTTGCCGGCGAATTCACCGCGCAAGGTTGGAGCGTCAAAAAGATAGACCGGCTGATTGTCATGTCGAACGCCTACCGGCAGATTTCTGCGCCAAACCCCGCGGGCGTCGCCGCCGATCCGGAGAACCGGCTATTGTGGCGGATGAACCGAAAGCGTATGGAAGGCGAGATGTTGCGTGACGAAATTCTGTCAGTCACCGGGAGCCTGAATCCGAAACTCGGCGGGCGACCCGTGCGCATACCGATTGAGCCGGAGGTCTACGATTTGATCTTCACCGAGCACGAACGCGACGGATTGTGGCCGGTCAGTCCGGACAAGACAGTGCAAAACCGGCGAAGCATTTATCTGTATAACAAGCGAAGCGTGAGGCTGCCGTTGCTGTCGGCTTACGATCAGCCCGACGCCATCACCTCTTGCCCGGTGAGAGGAACCAGCACCCATGCGTTGCAGGCCCTTTCGCTACTCAATAGCGCCTTCGTGCAAGAACAATCGCAAGCGTTCGCAAACCGGCTGCAACTTGAGTGCAAAGGTGTGAGAACCTGCGAGGTTCGTACCGCCTGGAGGCTGGGTTTGTCCCGCCCTCCGAATACGACTGAGAAGAAACTGGCGCAGGGGTTCTTTGTCAAAGGCGGGTCTTTGATTGATATGTGTCTGGCTCTGCTAAATAGAAATGAGTTTGTCTATGTACCCTGACTCTGAAAAACACATTGGTTCGGCAGTGACTCGGCGTGATGTGCTTGTGCGGGCAGCGCATGGCTTCGGGTCGATAGCATTAGCATCGCTGCTGGATGTGCCGGCCTCTGCCGCGGCGAAACGAGTGAACCCCATGGCGCCGAAGCCCGCATTTTCTCGCCAAAGCAAAATCTGTGATCTTCCTATACATGGTGGGAGGTCCGAGTCACATAGACACGTTCGATCCGAAACCGGCTCTGGAGAAATACAACGGACAGCCGCTGCCGCCCAGCTATGGCACGGTTGTCAGTCAGTTCACAAAAGGCGACACTCCCCTGCTCAAGAGCCCGTGGACCTTTCAGAAATACGGCCAATGCGGGCGTGACGTTTCCACGCTCTTCCCATACATGGCGCAATGCGTGGACGAGATGTGCTTTGTGAAGTCGTTCTACACAGAAAGCACGGTACATGCCCCCGCGATGTACCAGGTGAATACGGGGCGCATCTTAATGGGTTACCCAAGCATGGGCTCATGGATCACTTATGGCCTCGGCAGTGAGAGCGACAATTTACCGGCATATGTTGTGATGCCGCAGCCTGAGGGGACACCCGAGGGCGGCACTCCCTGCTGGGGCGCCGGGTTTCTGCCTGCGGTCTATCAAGGGACGGTTTTCCGTCCAGGGCCGCATCCCATCGTGAATCTAGATCTTCCGCCCGGCGTGACGCCTGAGCGCCAGCGTCGAACTCTCGACTTTTTGCAGAGCATGAACGAGATGGACACGCTTGATGCCGACACCGAAATGGCGGCGCGCATCAGTTCCTACGAGCTGGCCTTCCGGATGCAGAGTCATGCGCCGGAAGCCGTGGACATCGCACAAGAAACGGAAGCTACCCGAAAACTGTATGGCCTGGATGAGAAGCGCACATCTGAATTCGGCACCCGTTGTTTGCTTGCCCGCCGGTTGGTGGAGCGGGGCGTACGTTTTGTGCAGATTTACTCAGGAGGTGGACCTGTATCCGTCCAGTGGGATGCGCACAGCAACTTAGTGGCGAACCACGAGAAGATGTGCGGCATGACAGATCTGCCGGTGGCCGGATTGCTGCGCGATCTGAAGCAGCGCGGCCTGCTTGATTCCACCCTCGTTATTTGGGGCAGTGAATTCGGCCGTTTGCCGATGTCGCAGGGCGGCAATGGACGCGACCATAATCCCCACGGATTCACGATGTGGATGGCGGGTGGCGGAGTGAAGGCAGGTACATCCATCGGGCAAACCGATGAACTGGGTTTGCGTGGCGAAGGCGCCCGCTACCACATGCGAGATTTTCATGCGACCATTCTGCAGTTGTTAGGCATGGACCAGAATCGCCTATGGTTCCTGCATAATGGCCGCAATGAAAAACTCACCGACTTCGGCGGTAAGGTGATTCAGGAAGCGATCGCCTAAATCAAAAAATAACCTTAAGCGCGAGCTGAATCTGACGCGAAGGCTGGGCGGCGGAATATTGTCCGAAGCTGGCTTGGCCCCAGGTCGTGTTCAGACTGCTGCCCCGAAAGTTCGGATGGTTTGCCAGATTGAAAAATTCCCCGCGCAATTGCAGCTTCAATTT
>Ga0209698_10007313_pt1 | contig 11600 bp, 7 predicted proteins | sample LitLauG_LLR_2012_FD_187203 | JGI IMG/M metagenome (GOLD analysis project Ga0209698, IMG submission 187203) | Freshwater sediment microbial communities from Pennsylvania, USA - Little Laurel Run_MetaG_LLR_2012 (SPAdes) (version 2) | ecosystem: Environmental > Aquatic > Freshwater > Creek >... | reverse complement strand
GCGATGGACGCAGTCGAAGGATCCCTGCTCATCCACGGCTCCGGCCCGGATTCGGCCCGGCCCTGCACAAGCCGCCGTAGTTTATCCTTCATCCAATGCCTGAATTCTGCGACGTTGCCCTGCCCGTGCCGCTGGACATCGTCTTCACCTACCGCATCCCGCCGAACATCAGCCCAGTTATCGGCGGACGCGTCCTTGTTCCCTTCCGCCAGCGGCGCATGACTGGCATCGTCGTCGAACTGCATGACCGTGCGCCATCCATCACCGCGAAAAACATCATCGCTGTCGTTGACCCCGCCCCGGTTCTCGACCAACCTCTGCTGCGCCTCGGCCGCTGGATCGCCGACTACTACCTCGCCCCCGTCGGCGAAGTCTTCCGCACCATGCTCCCCCTCAGCGCCGAATTCAAGCGCACCATCGGATACCGCATCACTGAAGAGGGCCGCCGTGCCCTGCACCTCGCCGGTATGTCTGGATCCTCCGCCCGCTCCCGCCGCCCGCCGGAAGATCAAGCCACAGAATTCCGAGTCCTCGACTACCTGGCGGCCTACGCCGACGAAGCCGCACCACGCGAAGAAGTAGTACACAACGAAAGTGGGGTGTCCCACTTCTCCCCGGTTTTGGGAGAAGTGGGTAAGTTCCCGCCGGACGCCCCAGCGCCCGATGTCTCGCCGCAGTCGCGAGACATGAAAATGCTTGTCCGCGAGCAACCCCTCCGCTCCGCCACCCACGCCACTCGCGCCCTCCTCGACGGAATGGTCCGCAAGAACTGGATTGCCCGCGAAGACCTCTCCGCTCCGCAGGACGCCCGCCGCACCACCAAGATCGCCGTCCTGAAATCCGGCGAAGGTAAACTCAAAGACAATCAGCGGCGCCTGATCGACACCCTTGCCGCCTCCGGGGGCAAAGTCCCAGTCCACCAGCTGCAATCCGCCGACATCCCCCGCACCACGCTGGGCACGCTAGTCCGCCGCGGACTCGTCGAACTGGTCGAAGAACCGGCCGAATTCACCGTCTCCCGCGCCCGCCCGCGTCCGTCACCCTTCGACTTCGAGTTCAACCCGGCACAGCAGTCCGCGCTCGATCGGCTGCGTGATGCCGTCACCAACCGCCAATTCTCCGGCCTGCTCCTGCACGGCGTCACCGGTTCCGGCAAGACCGCGGTCTACTTGGCGGGCATGCGCTTTGTGCTTGACGCGGGCCGCTCCGCTATCCTGCTCGTCCCCGAAATCGGCCTCACACCCGCGGTCGCCGCCGACCTGCACCAGATCTTCGGCGATGAAGTCGCCATCCTCCACTCCGCGCTTTCCGACCGCGAGCGTGCCGAGCAGTGGCACCGCATCCAGCGCGGCGATGCTCGCATGGTCGTCGGCACTCGCTCCGCCGTTTTCGCGCCGGTCGCCGACCTCGCCCTTATCATCGTTGACGAAGAGCACGATGCTTCTTACAAACAGGAAGAGAATCCGCGCTATCATGCCCGCGATGTCGCCGTCATGCGAGCCAAGATGTCGAACGCAGTCGTCGTACTCGGCTCCGCTACTCCGTCGCTTGAGTCCTATTTCAACGCGAAGAAATCCAAGTACGCGCTGATCGACTTGCCCGACCGCGTCGAGCAGCGCCCGCTGCCCGAAGTCGAAATCGTCGACATGCGCCTCGAATTCCAGGAGACCGGCCGCGAGCAGGTCATCTCGCGCAAACTCGCCGCCGAGATTCAGGAGCGCATCGACCGCAAAGAGCAGGTTATGGTCCTGCTCAACCGCCGCGGATACTCTCCCGTCGTCCTCTGCCGCACCTGCGGCAAGAAACTCGAGTGCAGCAACTGTGCCATCGCCCTCACCCACCACAAGCGCGAGCACAAGATGGTCTGCCACTACTGCGGCTTCACCGCTCCGGTGCCCAAGGCCTGTGTGCACTGCGGCAGCGAATACGTGTATTTTCTGGGAACCGGGTCAGAGAAGCTGGAGGAGTTGCTGCACGGCATGTTCCCGCAGGCTCGCATCGCCCGTCTCGACCGCGACACCGTTCGCGGTCACGAGGATTTCGAGCGCACCCTCAACGCGCTGAACGAAGGCGAACTCGACCTCCTCGTCGGCACGCAGATGATCGCCAAGGGCCACGACATCCACGGCGTGACGCTCGTCGGTGTCGTCGGCGCCGACGTCGCCCTCGGCCTGCCCGACTTCCGCGCTGCCGAGCGCACCTTCCAGTTACTCACGCAAGTCGCCGGACGCGCGGGACGCGGCCAGACCCCCGGCAGAGTCATCCTGCAAACCTACTTTCAGGATCACTACTCCGTGCAATACGCCGCCCGCCACGACTTTACCGGCTTCTACGAAAAAGAACTCACCTTCCGCGGATGGATGCACTACCCGCCCTACTCCGCCCTGGCCAACGTCGTCGTCCGCAGCGATAAGCTCGACGAAGCCCTCGAATGGTCCGGCCTGCTGGGCAAGTGGTTCGATGCCACCCGCCACGAAGGCGTCCGCGTGCTCGGCCCGGCCGCCGCCCCCATCCTGAGGCTGAAGCGCGACTACCGCTACCACTTCGTGCTGAAATCCCCCAGCCGCGAAAAGCTCAACACCACTCTGCGGGCCATGCTGGCCGAAGCCGCCAAAAGAAAGATCCCCCGCACCCAAATCATCGTCGACGTCGACGCCCTCTGGCTGATGTAGGGCGGGCGAAGCCCTCTCGATCGACCAGCAGCACGTCTACCCGCGAGAGTGGCTACTTCTGAATGAGCTGGATGGAAGACACAGAAAAAGTCAGGACCAGCATAATGGCGGCGATCAATCCGACGACCCACCGGTTCACCGGCAGCGGCGGATGGTCCGGAGCCTGCTCCATGCGGAACGTAAGTACGTTCATCACGATCAGCACCGCAGCCCAGAACCACCAGGCTGGAATTTGTTTCAGGGTTATGTAGTTCAGCCAGCCCAGGCAGGCCAGAGCCACCACAGTGGCCCACGAGATAAACCGGTGGGCCCGCGGCGCCAGCGCATAGACGATGTGGCCGCCGTCGAGTTGGCTGCTCGGCAGCAGGTTCAGCGCGGTCGCATACATGCCGACCCACGCCGCGACGGCGGTCGGATGCAGGTACACGCGGCCGAGTGGCAGCGCAGCGATGGCATGAACAGGAGAGACGCGGCGCAGCGCATCGTGCACGAGGTAGAAAATGTAGGGGAATCCCAGGCGCAAATCGGAAGCATCGGGGCTCTGCAGGAGCGGCTTCGACAGATTCATGGCGACGGCAAGTGTGGCGACCGCCACCACGAATCCCGCGATCGGGCCGGCTACTCCGATATCGAACAACGCCTGGCGCGATCGAATCGGCGCCTTGATCCGGATCACCGCCCCCAGCGTCCCGATCAAAGTCGGCGCCGGAATAAAGTACGGCAGCGTCGCCCGCACCCCGTAATACCGGCAAGCCAGGTAATGCCCCATCTCATGCGCCAGCAGAATGCCCAGCAGCGTCGCCGAAAACGGAATCCCCAGCAGGAGCCGCGAAGGCTGATGCAAAATCCATTTCAGCGGGAAGAAGGGAAGAATCTCGTCCCCGGCCGTAAACGGAGGCAGGCCGTGCAGAAAGTTGAACTCCATCCGTGCCCCCACGACCAGGGTCGTAAAACCGGTGGCTGCGAGCAGCAGCGCGTGCAGCCAGTAGCGCTCACTGGGCGGAGGCCCCACTGGTTCCGGCAGCGGATGGTAGTACTCAAGGGTCGAAGAAGGAATCGGAGCAGTCGGTTCCGCCATGCGAAGTCAGTGCCGGATATGCAGCTTCTCCGATGCTACTACGAGGAAGGAAAATGTGTGGGCCGCCAACCAATGTGTGGGCTGCCCCGGCCAATGTAGGGACAGCCGCCCTCGGCTGTCCGGTCGAGCGAAGCTCGACTCGTGACCTTTCCACGACGACTGAATGATCCCTATAGGAAAAGCTCAGCCAGAAGGAATCCGGCCGCAGCTCAGTCGATCGACTGCAACTCTTTCCCCGGCTTGAACCGCACCGCCCGTCCCGGCGGAATCGATACCTCAGCCCCTGTGCGCGGATTGCGCCCGATCCCGGTCTTCCGCGGACGCACATTGAACACGCCAAATCCCCGCAGCTCAATGCGATTGCCGCGCGCCAGCGCCTGCTTCATGCTCTCAAACACGGTTTCCACGGCCAGCTCGGCCTTGGTCTTGGTGATGCCCGTTTTGGCCACCACTTCATTGATGATGTCGAGCTTGATCACGAGGGACTCCCGGTCGCAGGGTTGCGTTTGTCTTTCAAGTGATTGATGCTAAGGGAGATAACGAAGATTGTCAACGGGAGCACCATTCCCGTAAACTGGCAGGCACACCAGCCAACGGCATTGAGTGATTGTGCGATCGGGACATTGAGTCATTTGTTTAGAACACCGGACCTTCCCGAGCCGACTTTCAATCGCTCAATCAAAAAAATTACTCAATCACAAATCTTAGGAGTTGCATGATCAAGAGCGACCGCTGGATCCGCAAGATGGCCCTGGAACACGATATGATCAACCCCTTCTCCGAGAAGCAGGTGCGCGAGGGCGTGATCTCCTACGGGCTGTCCTCGTACGGTTACGATCTGCGCGTGGCCGATGAATTCAAGATCTTCACCAACGTCAACAACGCGCTGGTCGATCCCAAGCACTTCGACGAGAAGTCTTTCGTCACGGTGCGCACCGACATCTGCATCGTTCCGCCCAACTCATTCGCACTGGCCCGTTCGGTCGAATACTTCAGGATTCCACGCGACGTGCTCACCATCTGTGTAGGCAAGAGCACGTATGCCCGCTGCGGCATCATCGTCAACGTGACCCCGTTCGAGCCCGAGTGGGAAGGCTTCGTCACGCTCGAGATCTCGAACACCACGCCGCTCCCGGCCCGCATCTACGCCAATGAAGGACTGTGCCAGATCCTGTTCTTCCAGTCCGACGAAGTCTGCGAAACCAGCTACGCCGACCGCAAAGGCAAATATCAGGCCCAAAAAGGAATCGTCCTACCGAAGTTGTAGCCAATCAAAATCGTACATGTAGCCCCGGACCCTTTGGTCCGGGGCCGCTCTTGTGAAGTACGCAATGACGGCCCACCCCCATTCGCCCTATGCAAACAAGAAAGTTCTAGGGACGCCGCCCTCGGCTGACCTGCGGCACGAGATTGGGCCGCTGGCTGGCTGTGTCCTGTTCTCCCGTGGTTGCTTGCGGCCAGCAACCGCCTGAAACCCTTTCGATTTCGGCTCTTTTTTTGCGTTTGCGAGTACAATGGCGAGACATCCAGAGTGCGGTCATCTCGTCCCAGTCCCTCACCGACCGCAATTGGGGAAATAACAATCGGCTTAACGACTGGCGTGATGACACTGCGCGGGGATGTATGTAACGAATGGGCCCCCGAGTTGTTGTAACCACCTTCTGACTTACGACCGCTAAGGGGTCGTCTATGCGTCATCGGATAAGTCTGGCGCAGAGGTCCTTCTTATTCTGCGCGTGTTTGCTCGCCTTTGCGCCCGATCTCCGCGGACAGGCCGCAGATGCCTGGCCAGCCGTGCCCAAAGAAGATCTGGCCCTGAAAGAAAACCCATCCGATCCTGGCTCCGCCGCAATGATTCTGGAACGGCATGTCTATACCGACGACGAGAAGCGTGTACAGACCGAGTTCCTGCGCATCAAGGTGCTTACGGAAGCAGGGAGATCTTACGCTGACGTGGAGATCCCATACGTTGTAAAGAGCACGTCGGTCGAAAACATACGCGGCCGTACCCTGCAACCAGACGGCAGCGTGACTCCTTTTGCAGGACTTGTATTCGACAAGGTTGTGCTCAAGTACAAGAGATATGCCTATGACGCCAAGGCTTTTACACTTTCGGGCGTGCAAGTTGGATCGATCATTGAATACTCCTACGAGGTACGTTGGAAACAGCGCCTGCCGGACTACATCCGCAATCCCGCTAACTACGTCGTGACGGATGGATTTACCGTTCCAGCCACCACTTGGACTCTTCAGCAAAACCTGTTTACGCGGCACGCTACGTTTGTGATTCGCCCTGTGAAAAACGGGATGCTGGAATACGCCAAGGTCCGGTTGCCGGACCAAAACCCCACCAGGCAGCCTGACGGAACCATGAGCATGGAGATGAACAACGTCCCCGCCATCGAAGAGGAAGACCGAATGCCGCCGAGGTCGATCTTGACCAGCCGGGTCCACTTTTACTACCGGGTCGGGTTGATCTTCAATTACTGGAGCAATGTCAGCAAAGCGGAAGCGGATACCCACGAAAAGCTCATTGAAAAAACACCTTTCCTGGAGCGTGCTGCGAATGCGATTGCACCCGTCACGGATCCACCGGAGACCAGGCTGCGGAAGCTCTACGCGCACGTGCAGAAAGTTCGTTACCTCAGCTATGAACCTGAGAAAACAGAGAAGGAAACGAAACGCGAGCATGTTGCCGAGAACAAGAGTGCCGAAGACATATTCCGTCACAATTACGCCTACCGAAACGAGATCAACTACCTTTTCACCGCTCTGGCCCGCTCTGCGGGCTTTGACGCGTCAATCGTTCAGGTCGTCGACCGCAGTTCCGCTGTTTTCGAAGAGCAGGTGCCAGATGCCTCGCAACTGAATGCCAATGTGGTGTTGGTACGCCTCAACGGACAAAGTCTTTATTTCGACCCGGCCACCCGCTTTTGCCCTTACGGTTTCGTGCCCTGGTTTGAGTCGGATACTCATGGAGTCCGGTGGGACAAGGTGAACGGGAACATCGTAAGAGTAACTTCGCCCTCGGACGAAATTGGATCGACGGAACGTACGGCCAACCTGAAGCTGGAATCAGACGGAAGTCTGGAGGGGACGCTGGAGATAGTTTTCACGGGACAGGAGGCGCTGGACCGGCGATTGTCTGCTTCTGAAGAGGATGACGAAGGCCGCCGGAAGGTGATGGAGGATGAAGTGAAGGAGCTCGCTCCGGCAGGTGCAACCATCGACATCGACGAGGTAACCGGATGGCAGGATTCCGAACAGCCATTGCGGGTGAAGTGCCGCTTGCACGCGCCCCACTTCGCTACTTTCACCTCCAGGCGGATGCTGTTTCTTCTTTCTGTGTTTCAGGCGAACAGCAAGAGCCCTTTCCCGCAGGTGTATCGGACTCAACCGGTCTACTTTAGTCATGGATACCGTACCGCTGACAGGATTCAGATCTCCATACCAACCGGGTACAAACTCGAAGCTCTTCCCGCGGAATCGGAAGCCGTAACCGGGTTTGCAAATTTTCACGCCAAACGCAGCAGCGATGCGGGTACCGTGCGGTTGGAGCGTCACACAGAGATGACGGGATACTTCTTTCCCGTCCCGGCCTACGTCTCGCTGCGGGTGTATTTCCAGAAACTGAGGCAGAGCGATGCACAAAATGTGGTTCTGCTAAAGGAGGACGGGGAACATGCTCGGTAGAGCTCTTCGATTGGTTATGACTCTCGCCATCGTTCTCTCGGGTGCTAACGCGCTGGCCGGGACGCCAGATTGGTTGAGAGATGCGGCAAGAGCAACGCTGCCCAGCTATCCGGACGATCCCGATGCCGTCGTACTCCTGGAAGAAAGGCTGGTCACGGTTTCGCCCAGCGGCGAAGTCCGCACTACGTACCGCAAAGCGTACAAAATCCTCAGACCCGCGGGACGCACGAAGGGCACGTTGTATGTCTATTTCGATAGCCAGACCGAGATTACATCGCTAAAGGGCTGGGCCCTCACGGCGGCGGGCGAAGAGTATGAGGTCAAGAAAGGGGATGCGGTGACTGCCGGGTACTCTGAAGAATTGTATTCGGACACCCGATATCAAGTGCTGCAAATTCCTGCCGCTCACCCGGGAAATATAGTCGGATATGAGTATCAGCAGCTGGAACGGCCGTTCGTTCTGCAGGCACTCTGGCCGTTCCAGGACGAAGTCCCGGTGCGCCACGCTCGTTTTGTTCTGGAGTTGCCGCCATCTTGGGCGCACGCCGAGTCCTGGCGGAACCGCGAGCCGGTCACCTCCCAGCAGAACGGAAACAACCGCTGGACATGGGAACTCAGCGACATCGACGCTGTCCGCTCCGAGCCAGAGATGCCCACTTTGAGATCAGTCGCCGGGCAGTTCGGGGTTTCCTTCTCGCCCAAGGCGTCCGATTCAGCAAGTCAGAACAACGGATCATGGGCGCAGCTCGGCCGCTGGTATGCACAGACAACCAGCGGCCGGCGTGAGCTTACTCCGGCGATTCGCGACAAAGCGCGAGAGATCGCCGCCGGCAGCGCAGACGCAATCGAGACGATCGGGCGGCTGGGCTCCTACGTACAACACAATATTCGCTACGTCGCCATTGAGATTGGCATCGGCGGATACCAGCCCCATCCCGCCCAGGATGTGTTCGCGAGCGGTTATGGGGATTGCAAAGATAAGGCGACCCTTCTGAGCGCGATGTTACGGGAGGTCGGCATCGATTCGTATTACGTGCTCATCAATGCCAACCGTGATTATCTGTCGCCAGATTTCCCCAGCATGCTCGGGTTCAATCACGTGATACTCGCGATCCGCTTGCCTGACGCCGCGGTCGAGGAACCCATGATGCCGATCCTTCGACACGAAAAGCTCGGCCGGCTCCTCTTGTTCGACCCCACGGATGACTCAACACCGCTGGGCTACCTGCCCCCAAGTCTCCAACGCAGTCAAGGGTTGCTGGTGACCGACGCGGAGGGCGAACTCGTTATGACTCCGCTCTCGCCCCCGTCGGCGAACCGAATCGTGCGGAACGCCAAATTGAGTCTGGATACTGCCGGTGTCCTGAAGGGCACGATTGACGAAGTCAGATCCGGACCGTTTGCCACCACACTGCGCGAGAGCCTGCTGAATTTGCCGGCCAAGCAGCGGCAAACGATTATCCAGGGCATGCTGACAAAAATGATAGACGGCGCTGTGCTGACGGGTGCACGGGTTTCACCGCTTCGAGAGTATTCAGCCACAATGACACTCAGCTATGACCTGACGGTGCCTGCATATGCCCAGCATACGGGGAATCTCTTCCTATTCCGCCCCTGTGTGCTGGGGCATAAGGGCAGCAGTATTTTGTCAGGCAAGCCGCGCAAGCAGCCGCTCGTATTTCCCTATGCCGCGTCTGAGACCGATATGCTGGAGATCTCCTTGCCAGCGGAGTATCCGATCGATGAGGTGCCCAAGGACGTAAGCTACAACCTTCCGTTCGCGGACTACAAAAGTGAGATCAAAGCTTCCGGTCACGAACTCCACTACAGCCGAACCTACGAGCGGAAAGACGTTCGAATCCCGATCGAGAAGCTGGGGGATATGAGCGAGCTTTATTCCAACATCGCGGACGACGAGCGAGGCTACGCAATTCTCCGAGTTCCTTAGCGGGCGCAGCGGGCCCAGAACGGAATCGTCCTACCCAAGCTGTAAACATCGAAGCGAACATGTAGCCCCGGACCCTTTGGTCCGGGGGCCTCGATCTGAAGCACGCAATACACCCAATCGCGCAGTGCAGCCAAAGAAAAATGTAGGGACAGCCGCCTCGGCTGTCCTGCGGCACGAGACAGGCCGAAGCGGGCTTGAGCCGCCCGGCTGCGCTCCCGTGCCGCAGATTTCCTAAACATAGAAGCGAACATGTAGCCCCGGACCCTTTGGTCCGGGGGCCGGCCCGCCAATTTGAGTGTAACGGGGATTTGTTAACAGTCGAGCTCGCACATTCAACAAGAACTCAGTTAAACCAATAATTAGCTGTCGCCCTCGTTACTCGATAGCAAATACGGCATAAACCGTGGTCTTCTCATTGATCTTCTCGGGCAGAAGCTTGATGATCTTTGGAGGAAGAGGCGTTCCGATCACACCCGAAACAGAGGCCGTGCTGGTGTCGAGGCCGCTAAAGAAGGGCCAATTGGAAGGCCGGATGGGTGCGGAGTTACTCGCATAAACCAGTGCGCCGAGTTTGCTACCCAATCCCAAAGCCATGGAATCGGCCACAGTGCGTGCCTTCCCCAATGCGATCTTGCTGGCCTCGGCTTGCAGCTTGGTTCGATCCACGACATCCCACGCCACGTCGCTTAGTTCGGTTGCCCCTGCCTGCATGGCGATTGCGACAACGCCCTCAGCATCTTTGATTGGAACGGTAACCTTCCAGCGCAGCTCGGCCTCGAAAACCCTGTTTGCCTTCCAATCGGCGGGCCAGTTTGGTTCCGCCTCGACGTGGGTGAGCGAAGCCTTGTCGGTGTGGATCATTTCTTTCTTTACGCCCGCCCGAAATAGCGCAGCGACCACCCTGTCCGAGACTATTGCGGTCTCATCGTAGACGGCGTCCTTTGTCTTGCTCCATGCGTGGTAACCCAGCGTGAGAATAGCGATCTCAGGTTCTGCCTTGGCTTCGCCCTCTGAGGTCACGTAGATAGTCTTATTGTCACGACTCACCTGAATCGTCTGTGCCGATGCGGCCAGACCAAGCGTCACGAGGCCCGACATGAGAACGAGCGCGAAGCGTGCCATTGAATCCCTTTCAATTTTGAATGGACAGAACTCTACTCCGAAATCTTGACGGCTTCTAGGGTGTTTGGAATGGGTGGCGATGACAGGCCTTAGCACAAGCTTGCGCCGTCTCTCCGTCCCCGAGTGCGGATTTTGACTGGAATCGGAATTTTCACCGACCACATGCGTCGCCTGGTTTGCGAATTCCGGAGCAGCCATTTCCGTGAATTTCGCCAGGCCCTCAAGACTTAGGTCTTGTTTGCCCAGGCACCGACGTTGCGAAACCCCACCCACTGCGGGTCGGCGGCTCGACCAGCCAACTCCAGACGCTCCGCCAGTGTGTCAATCTCGACTTCATCCCTGGAAGCGATGTTGTGCTGCACGATCTTCGGTAGGACACTCCGGATCGTTTCGCTGTAAAACGTCGCCAGGCCCGCCGGAAGGCCGCACCCGCTCAAGTGCCACACCATGCTTCCTGCTTTGACGAAACCGGCCGAGCGATAGGTGTGATAAAGCCTCATTCCCATGTCCATCTTCGCGCCGCTGGCTCGCAGCGCGGCCACAAACCATTGCTCGCATTGTCGAAAGAGCGGCAGCTCCGGAGAACTGACGCTCAGAATGCTGTAATCCGGCTCGAAAAAAGCGATGACGGCACCGCTCCGCAGCTGTGCGGAGAGCCGGAACAAAGTGGCAGTTGGGTCTGGCAGGTACATTAAGATGTACCGCCCCACTAGCGCATCGAACTGCCGTTGGTCTGTGAACTCGTCGAACTCGCACGCTTGAAATTGGATATTTTTGTACCCGGCCTCAGTAACCCGCCGAGTCGCCCAAGCGACGCTATCGGCATCGCGGTCGAGACCGAAGACCGAGCCCATCGGCCCAACCAAATCCGCCGCAAGCATGGCAACGTCTCCGGCACCGCTGCCCAGGTCAAGGACGCTCATTCCGGGAGCGAGTCCGGCGGCACGAAACACGGCAGCAGTTGGTTCCCGCATGATTGCGCCCTGACGCATCAACCGTTCGCGCTCACGGTTGGTGAAGCCCATCGCGTAGCCTCTAGCTTGCGACTCACCCCCGTTTCGACCGGGCGTCAACGAATCGCTCGTTC
>Ga0209698_10007312_pt1 | contig 11601 bp, 11 predicted proteins | sample LitLauG_LLR_2012_FD_187203 | JGI IMG/M metagenome (GOLD analysis project Ga0209698, IMG submission 187203) | Freshwater sediment microbial communities from Pennsylvania, USA - Little Laurel Run_MetaG_LLR_2012 (SPAdes) (version 2) | ecosystem: Environmental > Aquatic > Freshwater > Creek >... | reverse complement strand
CGGGAGCAACATCATCGCAAGGTGCTTGTGATGTCTTAATAACAATTGATGGAAAAAGAACTTACCAATTAGAAGTCAAGAGCTCTAAAGCAGGGTTGGGAGCAGTTATTACTTTATATGATAGAACCGTATCACGAACAAAACCAATTGCAGAAATTGATCAGTACGTTGCTGCTATAACAGGCAAGAAAAATGATACTCTTGCAAAATATGTCGATCGTCAACGAAAAAAAGATCAAACGCAAGGTTATCCAGGAGACGTTGGAGTTACAAACGTATCTGGTAAAGTAACTCAGTTAAGAATTGACCGCACGCATCCAAACATGGCAAATGTGTATGAATTAGTTAAACAACATTTCCAAGCTAATGGTGACGATTATCTTGTCGTTCACGTTAGTGATACAGAAATAGAATTCTTTCGCGTTGATGAAAAACAACCTCCTATTACTAAAGACTTAAATGATCCATTGCCATTGCCAGCATTCATAGAACTTCGCACATATGGTAGTGCTCGTCCAGGGAAAAATGGTATTGATGGAAGAATGCGTATAGCCGTCAAAATTAGATTATGAAACTTGATCAAATAAAAGAAACAGAACAACCAACTCTTCCACAGTCGCTGGCAGATCATTTTCGTTTCTATCTTGACGATTTAAAAGATGGATCTGGTGCCGGCAAAGTTAATATAATAAAGTGGATCCGTAACAAATATGGACTTGGTCTCGTTGAATCACTACATGTTGTTGATGCTGTCTTGAATAAACTAAAAAAAGATTCAACAACACCATCTAAAATTAAATTGATATTAACGTGTCGTGATAGTGATATTGCAATGCAACAGCAGTTAAATGGCGGTATAGATAGATCAAAGCACAACTTAGACTCATTACTTGCAACAGCATCGCGTATTGATAATCTCCCACACAACGGAAAACCAACACCTACCAAGAATCGTGAAATGGTAGTTCGTATGGCGTATGCTCAATTCCTCAAGACCGCTCAACGAGTTATTAAAACGTATAGGTAATGCCCCTGATTCTTTCAGTAAATATTGTATCTGGAGGAAAATATGGCTCGCGCGAACAAAAATCCAAACTTAAAGAAGGCTAATCAGCAACACGGCTATGAGATCGACCAGATCAAAGAGCTAGAACGATGCATGGAAGATCCTGTTTATTTCATTACACATTACTGTCAACTTCAGCATCCTATCAAAGGCGCCATTCCGTTTGAGATGTATCCGTATCAACGGAACATGGTTAATGCGTTTAAAGACAATCGTTATGTTATTGGATGTCTTCCTCGCCAAGTTGGTAAGTCTTGGAGTTCAGGTGCGTTTTTACTTTGGTATGCTTGTTTTCACGACGACAAAACAATTTTAATTGCATCAAACAAAGACACAAACGCACAAGAAATGATTGGTCGTATTCGATTTATGTATGAGCGTATGCCTCACTGGCTCAAGCCTGGATTGACTGCAGACGGCTGGAACAAACACAGCGTTGGATTTGATAATCGTAGTCGTATTATATCAACAGCAACATCAGAAGATAGTGGTCGTGGTCTTTCCATCTCACTATTATATCTTGACGAGTTTGCATTCGTTCGTGATTCTATTCAAGAAGATTTTTGGTCTTCCATTTCACCTACACTATCTGCTGGTGGAGCTTGCATTATCACATCTACACCAAACGGCGATACGAACATCTTTGCTGAATTGTGGAGAGGTGCATTGCTTGGAGCAACTGCTGCTGGTATTGGCAGCAACGGGTTTATGCCTGTCCAGGTTGCTTGGAATGAACCACCAGGACGAGACGAGAAGTTCAAGCAAGAACAAATATCAAAGATTGGTGATATCAAATGGCGTCAAGAATATCTTTGCGAATTCTTGTCAAGCGATCCACTGCTATTCAATACAATTTCCGTTGCTAATTTATACGGACAAGTAAAAAATAATAAGCCAATCAGCACACAAGGATATTGGAATTTTTATAAGATGCCAAAACAGAATGGAACATACATTATTGGTCTTGATCCTGCAACTGGCACTGGAAGTGATATGACAGCTATTCAAATATTTGAGTTCCCATCGCTGGAACAAATAGCAGAATATCGCAGCAATACAACATCTTCTGTTACAGCATATGGTGATTTAAAACGAATATTCCGTGTATTTGAAAAGATGCAATGCACAGTGTATTTTAGTGCAGAGAACAATGGTGTTGGTGAAGGTGTTATTGCATTGTTTGAGAATGACGAAACGCAAAGTGAAATCGTTGAGATGGTAAGTGAAACAGGAAAGACACGCGTTGGTATGACAACAACTGGTAAGATTAAACTTGCTGTTTGTCAGTCAATGAAGGAAATGGTTGAACGCGGAACAATGAAGATACACTCACCGTTTACTGTTGAAGAAATGAAACACTTTGTACGTAAGAATAACTCGTGGTCTGCAAAGCGCGGCGCGACAGACGATTCACTATCTGCTTGTATGATCGTCATTCGTATCCTTCGTGAGATTAGCTCATATGACCAAGATGCGTATGATAAGCTGTATAAATTTTCTGGTGAAGAAGACAGCGACGACGGCTGGGACGACAACGACACTCCTCTCCCAATTATCATTTAGCCGTTGATAAATACACAAATGTCGTGTATTATAGGGACTAAAAATGAAGCTATATGAAGTATTATCTCCTGACGGCTTGTATAATGCTGTTCTTGCTTTCCTTTTTGGAACAGGACCAGTGTCTCATCCCGACCTAGCAATATACAAGTATGTTGAGGAGCGGTTTGGAATTCATCAAAACTTGACACAATCAATCTGCGTTCGTTTACTTCGAACAAAAAATCTTCCCGAAGATATGAAAAAACGGTTGCGAGGAGGTGCAGTTCCAGCTGGTGAAAAATACTGGAAAGACATCAATCAAGTAACAGACGACATTGATGGTCTTACTGAAGAAGAACTTATAAAATATAGACAAGCATATGCACAGCTTTATAAACTATTCATACGAGCACTTGCATCAAAGGGGATAGTATGAAACTAACAGAGGTTATGATGAAACCAAAACTATATGTTGCTATTGGTCCTTCTGGATCTGGTAAGAGCACATACTTCAACAAATTGAAGGAAAAGAATCCATCCCTCCAACACTATTCATGGGATGCGCTTCGTCATGAGTTTTATCATCCAACAGACTATAAAGCTGCATTTGATGCATCAACGCAAGACAAAGAGTTTATGAACCGTGTCAATGACCGGTTTCACAAGATGTTGGAGCAACAGCAAGATATGTTTATTGATAACATCAACGGCTCACCAAAGCGTCGTAAGTATTTTATTGATGCCGCAAAGAGAGCTGGATATACAACTGTTGCTATTGTATTCAATGTTCCTTTGGAAACGCTTATCGCTCGTCAAACGACTCGTGGCGACAAGAATGTGCCAGAAGCGGCAGTTCGCCAGCAGTATAATTCAATGGTTCGTCCTCTCCCAGGAGAGTTTGATGAGGTTGTAAAAGCATGAGCTACTTCATAAGAGGAAAGCGCGTTGCAGATGCACTTGAAGAAGATGCAACGATGCCTCAACTCCATCAAAATATCGTCAAGGGATTTCCTAATACAAAGAAGCGCCAACACGTCACGAACGAAGTTAACATTCGCAATGTTGAGTTCATTCCGTTTGATACAAGTGGAGTTCTTCGTGTTTCTGCAGAAGCTATCAGCAATGGAACAAAGTATGTTCCAACAATCCAATTTCGTGATGTTCAGTATATGCAAGGCGATACGATCACAAATGTGACATTTACTGGCGTTGATGGAAAGGACTATTCTGTTGAGAAAATTACATTACCTGATCATACGATCAAAGTGAATTGTAATTGTATGGATTTCTATTATCGCTTTGCAACAAATAACTATAGCGACGACGCACTTGATGGAGACCCTCCTCCACTATATCACAAGAAGACAGATCGCCCACCTGTCAATCCAATGCAAGTTCCCGGAGTTTGCAAACATTTATTGAAGCTTGTTGAGAGACTAAAACAACTAAACGTTGTTAGCTAAATTTCTTTAGAATGCTTTTTGCTTTTGCTTCTTTCTTGGGATCAACCTTAGTCTCTTCAACCTTTTTCTTACCAAGACCTTCAAGCAACGTTGGACGAGCCTTTGCTCGCTCTTCAAGAGCAGCACGCTCCGCAGCCTTACGCTTAGCAACATTTGCTTCTGCTAATGCACGAGCGCTTGACTTCTCGTCTGTCTCCTTCAAAATAGCAAGAATTTTCTTTGACTTTTCTTCGTCGTACTTTGGCTTTGGAGGAACGACTGGTGCTGACTCAACAAGCTTTTTGGCTTTCTTTGCTGGCTTCTTACTCTCAGCAAATACTGGCGGCTTGATCTTTGGCTGAACAACTTTCTTTGCTGGTGTAATAACAGGATTCTTACGCTCTGGTTTGATGCCAGCTTGAACTTGGTGAATAATTCTCTCACTACGCTCTTCGTCTTGTGTCGTGTTGCCATGAGGAATTTCAATATCGCCGGCAGTGCCATAAGCTCCTGTTGCACCAACAGGATTATTGTTTGATACGGAAACAACTGGCTGTCCAATATCAACGTTTTGCGTTTGTGGATCCGTTGGCTCTGGCTCAATCGCTACAGGATGTTGATGGTCGTGTTGCTCTTCGCCTGTCGCCATTGCTGTTGCATCGTATGGACCAGTTGGAATGCCAGCCTTTGCTGCTGGAAACTCTCCTTGAGGAGCCATTGCACCGTTTGGAGCAATGTCTTGTGAATCAACTGGCTCACCTTGCGGATCTAGCGTCATATCGTCTGGGTTCATTTCTGGCTTCAACAAAGTATTGCCCGGACTTGAAACAGCTTGACGCTGTCCAATGTTTGCTGTCCTTGTATCTGGCTCTCTCGTTACATTTGTGAGTGTTGCTTCCTTAATTCTTGCAACCTTGACTTGTGGTTCATCTTCAAATATCATATCACCAGCAGCTGGCTCAAAGTGCCAACCATCATATACAACCTCAAGGCTGTACTTACAACGGCTTTCAGCAATGAACTTCTTGAGTGGAGGAACAGGAGCACACCATTTCCCCTCACTTAACTTGCGGCAAGGGACACTCAAATTAAAGCCATCTTTTCCTGTGATGACCATATTAGCTTTTATAGGGGCGTCAGGCGTAACGGCAGAGCCCTTGATATTCATATCAAATTCAAACTCTGTCAGTCGGTTTTTTAAAACTTTGATGTTTGCCATAATAGCTCCCTATGCTTCTATTTATTCTTGCCTTCGTTAATCTTTGTGGATCCGCCAGCTGATGGAACTTCTGGATCAAGTGTTGGTTTTGTATCACCGCCTATTCGTGCCATCATTCTCTTGAACTGGCCAACCTGAACTTGTGCACTCTTCATATACTTCAATGTAGAAATTGCGATTGCTGCTTTATTCTTGTCAAGGACATAGTGCTTTGTAAATTCCTTAGCACCAATTTTGACGGTAATCATCATATACCGTGCATCAACATTGTAATCCTGATTTGGCAACGAGTAATACAATGGATTTGATTGTGGTGTTGCTTGATTAGCAGCTCCAACGTACGGATAAGGTCCACCACCTCCTACGTTTCCGTTTGGTGGAATAGGACCAATCGAAACGTGAAATAAATTGAAGTGCATCGTAATCAAGCCTTGACAGGCTGGACCACCAAGGCCCTTTGTAATTAATCTATTTGTTGGATTAGGAATTGTAGCCATTAGCTATTGCTCACTTATTTGATGCAGTAAGGAACCATTCCCATTTGTGGTGTTTATCAATTCTATCAGCCAAAAAGTTCATCAGTCCCTGTTGCTTTTGCTTTTCAGCTTCCATAAATGCGGCATTAAGAGTTTCAATTACAATCTTATTATCAGCAATCAATTTAGTAACCATTGCTGCTGGTGTTGACAAGCTTACTTCATCTTGTATCTTTGATAATTCAACATAACGCTTCAAACTTCCAGGAGCATAGCTGCCGATAGCACGAATTTGTTCAGCCAACGGATCAATTGAATCATATACGTCTTCATAGATTTGCTCAAACATTTTATGAAGTTGATAAAACTCTGGTCCTTCAACATTCCAATGAAACATATGCGTTTTTAGATAAAAACTGAAGACAGTTGCAAGAGTCTCTTTTAACTTTACTTTGAGATCATTCATGATTTTTCCTTATGGACATGTGTGTGCACCATCTGCAGCTAATGCTGGAGAAACATATGAAGGCGAACGTTCGCAAACATCTGTTACGCTTGGATTGCCAAAAGAATCTCTCAAATTAAATACGATCATTGGAGTTGTACAAGTTGTATCATACACTGTCAACGTATTTGCATTCGTATCAATTCTTGTGCGACCTGTTTCCATTTGTAGTAAGGCACTAACGATAGCATTAATACTAATTACAGATAGTGATATAGAAGTCGTATCAGCTTTGATTTGCTGAACGACCTCACCAAATGTTCCTGGTGTTGTGTGACCAGAAGCAATTTCATCCCAAACAATATTTGCAACTGTGCTTAATGTATTTGTATTCAACGTTCCGGGAGGTGTTGCACCAAATTGATATTGTGAGTCAACCGTTGTGGTGTGAGCATTAGACGTAAATACATAGTCTTGTGTATCGTTGTACGTTGAGAAGTCGTATTGATAAAAACCATCTCCAACAGGCAGCATAGGAGCAGCAGTAACCACTGGTGTTGATGTTGTACCGGTCACTTGCCAAATATCAATAGTTGGTGATAGACCATTTGTTGGTGCACCAGTTGTTGTCCAAAATGAGCTGAGAATCATAGGTTTATACCCCTGCGTTTGTTTTAGATATTTATGAGAGCCCCATAAATAAAGTAAAAGAAGGAAACTCACAAATATGGCTTCTGTCGGCGTCGTCGTCTCTCAACCATCTGGTAAAACTGGCGTATCTGGTCCTGCTAACGGTGGAACAGGAGTCACTACAACTCCAACCGATGGTCAATTACTAATTGGCAACGGAACAGGTTACACTCTAAACACCTTGACTGCTGGTTCAGGCGTTACGATTACCAATGGTCCAGGAACAATTACTATTTCAGCTACTGGCAGTGGTTCAGGAACAGTAACGTCCGTAACCGTTGCTGGAACAGCAGGACAGCTAACGAGTTCTGGATCACCCATCACGGGTTCAGGAACGATTACACTTGGTCTTGCAACGACACCAGTAGTACCAGGAACATATAACTCTGCTAACATCACTGTTGACGCATATGGTCGTATTACAGCTGCAACCAATGGCGGCGGTAGTGGATCACTTCAACTATATAAAGAAAATCCAGTAGCTCCAACACCACCAGCAGCAACGGGACAGAATGCTGTTGCAATTGGGTTTGGAGCAACAGCAGGTGCAGATAAATCTCTCGCGCAAGGCGATCAATCACTAACAAGAATTCCTGGTGGCGTTGTTCAAGCAAATGGACGATTCAGTGGTCAAGGTGATGCACAAGCTGGTCGCTATATGGTTCGCACAAATACAGTCAATAACATTCCAACAGAAATGTTTGTTGATGGAACAGCTGGTAATATTCGTCTTATGCTAACTGACGATACTACGTGGTCATTTAGAGTACAAGTTACGGCACATCGAACAGACGTTCAAGATGGACATGCTGGTTTTGAAATCAAAGGCGTAATTTATCGAGGCGTTGGCGCTTCTTCTGTTCATATGCAAGGTGTTACAACAACAAACGTTCTTGGAAGATCAAATGCTGGTTGGACAGCAACAGCTATTGCAGATACTACATTTGGATCGCTAAAAATTCTTGTAACCGGCGAGAATAGCAAAGTTATTCGATGGCTTGCTCTCGTCGAAACCGTTGAAATAACAAATTAAAATTACTCTTGATTAAATTTTCCCCTCGACTCTGTTGTTTTGATAAATAGAACACAGGATGCCTTAATTGTTTCCAACGGAGATATACAACTATGAATTACAATAATGACACGGGTCTGATCGACACGATTTTAACTCTTGATACGACACAATCCCCACCACTCGGTGGACAGACAAATGTCTTGGTAATTGTCGGCAATGGTGCAGTAACACTTCCAGGTGGAAACACAGCCGCACAGCCAGTTCCAGCGACCGGTGGTATGTTGCGTTACAACACTGGTGGATACCTCGAATTTTACAATGCTACAATTCCTTCATGGGAAACTCTTGCAGCAACTTCTGGTGCTGTTAACTCCGTAACAGTCACAACAGATAGTCCAGCACTGACAGTTTCTGGCGGATCTTCACAAACGATCACATCTTCTGGTACGTTCGCTCTATCGCTAAGCACAAGCTTGGAAAAGTTGTCAGCGTTGGCTGGCATGGGATTTGCAGTATATAACAGCTCGACGGGAAATTGGTCACAAGTTGATATTACTGGAACAGCAGGTCGTATTACCGTATCTAATCAAGATGGTACAGCAGGTTCACCATCTATTGATTTGGCAACAGTTACAAATGCAGGCGGTGGTTCGTTGGAAAATATTACTGTTGATGGATATGGTCGTGTCACGGGCTATTCTGCAGTAACAGCTGGTCAACTTGAGACGTTGCTAGGTACATATTACTTGCCAACAGCAGGTGGTACAATGACTGGTGCCATCAACATGGGCGGCAACCAGATTAACAACCTTGGAATGGCTGCAACGCCAGCAGGTTCTGATGCAACAACAGTCAACTACGTTCAAAGCTTATTACAAGGTTTGTCGTGGAAGCAAGCAGTTGCTGCTACAACAACAACCGATCTAGGCACAGTAACATATAACAATGGTGCAGCAGGAGTTGGTGCTACGTTGACAAATGCTGGCACACAAGCTGCCTTGGTCGTTGATGGTTATACAGTTCTACCAGGCGATCGTATCTTGGTTAAAAACGAAAGTAACCAAGCCTACAATGGTATCTATGTCGTAACGTCAACGGGATCTGGTTCAACAAATTGGGTTTTGACTCGTGCACCAGACAGCAACACGGGTGCTGAAATATTTGGTTCTGCTGTTTATGTCGATGGTGGTTCAACAGAAGCAAATACAGGTTGGACACAAACAACGGTTGGCACGATTACAGTTGGTACAACACCAATCACGTGGGCACAGTTCTCTGGTACGGGTGCATATACAGCTGGTACAGGCTTAACATTGACTGGTAACACGTTTAGCTTGTCAACGCCAGTTTCTGTATCAAACGGTGGCACAGGTGGCTCTTCAGCAACGACAGCATTTAACAACTTATCTCCACTAACAACAGCTGGCGATTTGCTTTCATATGCAAGCGGTAGCAACGTACGAGTTGGTATCGGTTCAACAGGACAAGTATTGACAGTAAGCGGTGGCGCTCCAACTTGGGGTACAAATGCATTTACGGTTGATGCTGACGGCGTTGGTTCCGCATCAGTTGCTCTTGGTAGCACTTTTAACATCTACGGTACAACAGATCGTATTACAACATCTATTCCAACGGGATTAGAAGAAGTTAAGATTGACATTAGCGCAAACTATGCTGGTCAATCTTCTATTACAACTCTTGGTACTGTAACAACAGGTACTTGGAGTGCAACAGCAATTGGTACACAATGGGGCGGTACAGGTCTAAATGCATCAACGGCAACAAACGGTCAGTTGTTGATTGGTACTGGTTCTGGTTTTGCATTGAGCACACTATCAGCTGGTACAGGCATTACAGTAACAAATGGTTCAGGTACAATTACACTAGCAGTTGATCCAACACACGTTGTCACAAGCGTCACAACAAATACAGGCTTGAGCACAAACGTTTCTGCAACAGGTAATGTAACAATCACAAACACAGGTGTTCTATCATTTGCAACATCACTATCAGGACTAACACCATCAACATCATCAACTGGCGCTGTTGTATTGGCAGGTATCTTGGGTGGTGCATCTGGTGGTACAGGCGTCAACAACGGTACATTTACAATCACGTTGGGCGGTAACATCAATACGGGCGGTGCATTTACAACAACACCAGGTAATGCCGTAACGATCAATACGACTGGTGCAACAAATGTAACGTTCCCAACAAGTGGTACGTTGTTGACAGCAGCATCAGCAGTTACAAGTGTTTCTTTGAATGGCGTAACAGCAGCTGATACAAACGTCTTTACGTTTGCTCCAACGGCAGCATCCGTAGGTGCAGTTGCAGAAACGGTCACATTAAATGTACAGAAACCAAACTTTGTATTTGCTGGTCCAGCATCTGGTATTACAACAGCACAACCAGCATTCCGAGCATTGGTTTATACTGATGTTGTTGGTGCAGGAAATGCTCTTCAGTTGTATGCAGAAAATCCAGTATCACCAGTAGTACCAGTTGTAACGGGTGCTAATGCAGTTGCAATTGGTTCTGGCTCAAACGCATCACAATTTGGATCAATTGCATTTGCAGGTGGTGAGTTTGCAAACCCCGGTGATGCACAACACGGCAACTACATTCTTCGCAATACGACAACAACCAACACAGCAACGCAACTATTCCTTGATGGCGCAGCTGTTCAATTCATTGTACCAAACAACAGTGTTGTAACATTTGATATTCTCGTTGCAGCTCGTCGTACAGATGCTGTTGGTGGCGGCGCAGGTTATAGATTCGTCGGTGTTGTTCGCAAAGATAGTACAGCAACATCTGTAGCGTTGATTGGTAATGCATCAAAGACAGTCCTTGGTGAAACAAACGTTCCTTGGGATGCAAACGTTTCTGTTGATACAGCAACTGGTGCATTACGTGTTTTTGGTACAGGTGAAACTGGAAAGACAATTCGTTGGGTAGCAGTAATGCGAACAGCTGAAGTAACAAATTAATTAGTATTACGAGAAAGATAACATTTTAACTTAACGGTTTGCTTTTCCGGAAGACAAGCAAACTAATCACCACAGGAGCATCAAATGGATTTTGATTATACAACCGAGACTATTACCCCCGACAGTACGTCGATCTTGACAATCGGCGGAACGGGGGCCTTAGAACTACCATCAGGTACAACAGCACAAGAACCAGCTGGTGCCGTAGCAGGTGCAATTCGTTGGAACAACTCCAATACATATCTTGAGTATTATTCAGGTTCAGCTTGGCTAAATTTTGGTGGCTCTGTAACTTCTGTTAATTTGACAGCAGGTAGTGGAATTTCTGTTTCAGGTGGTCCAATCACAACATCTGGTAGCATTACAGTCAACAACACAGGTGTTCTATCCGTAAGCGGTGGAACAACAGGCTTGACACCAGCAACAGCAACAACTGGTGCAGTAACGCTTGGTGGTACGCTGGTTCTTGCAAATGGTGGTACAGGTGCTTCGTTGACAGGCGTTGCTGGTGGTGTTGTTTATAGCACAGCATCTGCAATGGCAATCAGCGGTGCAGGCACTGCTGGATACTTGCTAGTGTCTGGCGGAACAGGTGCTCCAACGTGGACAAATGCTCCAACAATTTCTGGTGCAAACATTACAGCTGCTACAATTCCTAACAGCGCTCTTGCAAATAGCTCTATTACAGTAACAGGTGGTACAGGTCTTGGCGT
>Ga0209698_10007311_pt1 | contig 11602 bp, 6 predicted proteins | sample LitLauG_LLR_2012_FD_187203 | JGI IMG/M metagenome (GOLD analysis project Ga0209698, IMG submission 187203) | Freshwater sediment microbial communities from Pennsylvania, USA - Little Laurel Run_MetaG_LLR_2012 (SPAdes) (version 2) | ecosystem: Environmental > Aquatic > Freshwater > Creek >... | reverse complement strand
ACCCTCCCGTGTGAAAGGACGAAGGCGGAAGGCCACAATCATAAAGCAAGGAGAACTATCACACATGCGCTCTGATCGTGTGTTTGATGCTTTACAGACTCTGCGGAATCGGTATATGCTCTGTCAGCTTGCCTCCAAGGCCACGCGGAAGTTCCACCGGCCCAGTACCAGAATCCAGGAAACCATGAATGGCGTGCTGGATCGGATCGCTGACTCGGAGCGGCAAGCGGTTTTGTCGGAACCAGAGAATGTAGCCGAGGCACAACGGCGGGCTGCTTAACACCAGCCCCGCCCTCCTCCCCGGCGTTGAAGTTTGTATCTTTCCTGAGTCCCCTCCTTTGAAAATCTCCCGTTGACACTACCGGATACGCACTAGTGCACGGGTTCAGGTGAATCATGACCATAGCTGAACTGAAAGAAAAGAACATCACCGAACTGACCAAGATCGCAAGGACCTTGGATCTTCCCGGTGCCAGCGGCATGCGCAAGCAGGACCTCATCTTCAAAATCCTGCAGGCGCAGAGCGAAAAAGAAGGCCACATCTTTGCCGAAGGCGTGCTGGAAATTTTACCCGACGGCTACGGCTTCCTTCGCTCACCCGATTACAACTACCTCCCGGGCCCCGACGATATCTACGTCTCCCCATCCCAGATCCGCAAGTTCGATCTCAAGACCGGCGACACCATCAGCGGACAGGTGCGCCCTCCACACGAAGGCGAAAAATATTTCGCGCTCGTCAAGATTGAGGCCGTCAACTTCGAGTCTCCGGACGAAGCCCGCAACAAGATTCTCTTCGATAACCTGACGCCTCTGTATCCGCAAGAGCGCATCAAGCTCGAAACCGCTCGCGACAATGCCAGCGCCCGCGTGATGGACCTACTCACGCCTCTTGGCAAAGGCCAGCGCGGCCTGATCGTTTCTCCGCCGCGCGCCGGCAAGACGATGCTTCTGCAGAACGTCGCCAACTCGATCACCACAAATCATCCGGAAGTTGTTTTGATGGTACTGCTGATCGACGAGCGCCCGGAAGAAGTCACCGACATGCAGCGCTCGGTGAAAGGCGAGGTGATTTCCTCGACCTTCGACGAGCCCGCCGCGCGTCACGTGCAAGTCGCCGAAATGGTGATCGAAAAGGCTAAGAGACTAGTCGAGCACAAGCGCGACGTCGTCATCCTGCTCGACTCGATCACGCGCCTGGCACGTGCTTACAACACGATCGTTCCGCCTAGCGGCAAGGTGCTCTCCGGCGGCGTCGACTCCAACGCGTTGCAGCGCCCGAAGCGCTTCTTCGGATCGGCTCGCAACATCGAAGAAGGCGGCTCGCTGACCATCATCGCTACGGCCCTGATCGACACCGGCTCCCGCATGGACGACGTGATCTTCGAGGAATTCAAAGGCACCGGCAACAGCGAAATCATCCTCGAGCGCAAGCTTGTCGACAAACGCGTATTCCCGGCCATCGACATTCAGCGCTCCGGAACTCGTAAAGAAGAGCTGCTGATTCCGAAAGAAGACTTGCAGCGGATCTGGGTTCTGCGCAAAGTGCTGAACCCGCTCTCGCCGGTGGAAGCCATGGAACTGCTGATCGACAAACTCAGCAAGACCAAGGGCAACGCCGAATTTCTCGCCAACATGAGCGCGCTGTAGATAGCAGATTCGATGCGATTGGAAAAGCCAGAGCCCGAAGCTCTGGCTTTTGTTTTGTGGAAGAGCGGCCCTTCAGGGCCGCGTACAGCGCCAAGAAACCTCAGGGCTTCAACCCGTTGTGCTCGTAATTCACTGCATTTCGGGTGCCCACAGAACGATTTGACCTCTACATGAAGAAGTATAATTTCGCTGAGTGGTGCTCGCCGACTCTCTGCGAGGTTTTCCGTGCGTCTCAGATTCTGTGAACTAATATTCTTGCTGCTCTTCTTTTGTCACCCGCCACTTGCTCAGCAATCCGTTCCGCACCCGCCACCGGACGTCAACCAGCCTTTCGACGAGGACGAAGCGCGCTCCCGCATCACGCATGACATGGAGAAAAAGGCCGCCAAGCAGCGCGTCGCCGCCCTCAAGACCGATACCGACAAACTGCTGAAGCTGTCTCTGGAACTTAAGGAATACGTTGACAAGTCGAATGAGAATGTCCTTTCCCTTGAGGTGATCAAGAAAGCAGAAGAAATCGAAAAACTCGCCAAAAGCGTCAAAGATAAAATGAAGGGCCCAAACTAGCACACTCACGTAGGGACAGCCGCCTCGGCTGTCCAGCGAGCGCAGCGAGCCGTTCTGCAAGAATTGCGCTGCAAGAAACGTGCTGGAACGATTGTGCTCCAACAACCTGGACGAACCGTCTTCACCAACACCGACCCTCTTCACCAACACCAACCGTCTCCGACCAACCGTGGAAGAGTGCCCTTCGGGGCCGCGTAAGGTGCTCGATAAGAAACAGGGCTTCCACCCCCGTGACCGTCTCCATTGTCCGGGGCCTTGAAAAAGGTTGCCCGCTCAACTCCGATATTCCGCTCCGATATCTATGCAACTCCCAACCATCATCGGTGTTTCCACTTCCAGAACCCGCTGAATGGGGATCGGAGGAAACCTTATGAAACGCGCAATAGCTGGAATTCTGTTGTTGGTTGGAATGGGCGTAGCCCCGGCTCTTGCCTGGGACGGCGACCGCGGCCTGCACCGCGACATTCGCCACGATCAAGCCAAAATCGCTCATGACCGCCGTGAACTGCGGCGGGACCTGTACCACGGCAACTACGCCGCCGCGCGCCACGAGCGCCGCGAACTACGCCGCGAATACCGCGACATCAATCGCGACCGCCGCGAACTCTACCGCGACCGCTACTAGGTTCTTGTGGGGACAGCCGCCTTCGGTTGTTCGTCGAGCGTAGCTCGACTGCCGGTTGTCTGCCGCAAGAGAGAACGCCATCCGAAACGATTTCGGATTGCGTTCTATTGCCACTGACTTCTAACTTCCCGACTTGATCCGCATCCCGTAGAACGACCGGTAAACGAAGAGGAACGACACTATGAAGAACGCCAGCGCCAGCACCCGAGTCAGCGTCGTGCCCTGATCGCTGGCCAGCCGCACGGCGAGTTCCACCGCCAGCAGTCCGAACAGTGTCGTGAACTTGATGACCGGGTTCATCGCTACAGAGGACGTGTCCTTGAACGGATCGCCCACCGTGTCGCCGATCACCGTCGCATCGTGCAGAGGCGTGCCTTTCTGCTTCAACTCGACCTCGACAATCTTTTTTGCGTTGTCCCAGGCAGCACCCGCATTGGCCATGAAAATCGCCTGGTACAAGCCGAAGATTGCAATCGAGATCAGATATCCCACGAAGAAAAACGGATTGACAAAGGCAAAGGCCAGGGTACCGAAGAATACCGCGATAAAGATATTCAGCATCCCCTTCTGCGCATACTGCGTGCAGATGGCGACCACCTTCTTGCTGTCGGCGACCGAAGCCTTCTCCACCCCCTCGAGTTTGATGTTGGCCTTGATGAACTCGACAGCCCGGTACGCCCCTGTGGTCACGGCCTGCGTCGAAGCGCCGGTAAACCAGTAAATCATCGCTCCGCCGGTGATCAGACCGAGGAAGAACGGAGCGTACAACAGGGAGAGCTTGGACACGCCATCGGCGTCGGTGAGACCGTGCGTCAGCGCCATGATGATCGAAAAGATCATCGTGGTCGCCCCGACTACCGCCGTGCCAATCAGCACCGGCTTGGCTGTGGCCTTGAACGTATTGCCCGCCCCGTCATTGGCTTCGAGCAGATGCTTGGCACGGTCGAAGTTCACATCAACGTTGAAGTCTTTCTTGATCTCTGCCGTGACATTTGGTACGGCCTCGATCAGCGACAGCTCATACACCGATTGCGCGTTGTCGGTCACCGGTCCGTAGGAATCGACCGCAATGGTCACCGGTCCCATGCCGAGAAATCCAAACGCCACCAGTCCGAATGCGAACACCGCCGGCGCCAGCATTCCCGCTGCTGCTGCCAGACCCATCGTGCTCATGTAATAAGCAATCGCCATCAGCATCATCATGGCGAGGCCGAGGTAGTAGCCGGAGAAGTTGCCCGCCACGAATCCCGACAGGATTCCCAGCGATGCTCCTCCTTCCTGCGCTGAGATCACCACTTCCTTCACATGCCGCGACTCCACTGACGTGAACACCTTCACCAATTCCGGAATCAACGCGCCCGCCAGCGTTCCGCAGGAAATGATCGTCGACAACTTCCACCACTGCGTCCCGTCACTGCCCAGGCTCGGAATTATGAAGTAAGAAATGAGATACGTCAGCCCAATCGAGACGATCGAGGTAATCCACACCAGCGACGTCAGCGGCGCTTCGAAGTTCATTTCGTTCGCCGAGCCGTACTTCGCCTTAGCAATGGCGCCATTCAGGAAGTAGGAAACCGAACTCGACACCAGCATCATCACGCGCATCACAAAGATCCATACCAGCAGTTGTACCTGCACGCTCGGATCTTTCACGCCTAGTAGAATGAAGGTGATCAACGCCACGCCGGTGACGCCGTAGGTTTCGAATCCGTCCGCCGATGGCCCAACCGAGTCGCCTGCGTTGTCGCCGGTGCAATCCGCAATCACGCCCGGATTGCGCGCATCGTCTTCCTTGATCTTGAATACGATCTTCATCAAGTCCGAGCCGATGTCGGCGATCTTGGTGAAGATTCCGCCCGCAATTCTCAACGCGGCCGCGCCCAGTGATTCGCCAATCGCGAATCCGATGAAGCACGGTCCGGCATAATCTCCCGGAACAAACAACAGAATGAACAGCATGATCAGCAGTTCGACCGAGATCAGCATCATCCCGATGCTCATACCTGCTTCCAGCGGAATCTGATAGACGGGATACGGCTTGCCGGGCAGCGAAGCGAACGCCGTCCGCGAATTCGCAAATGTATTCACCCGAATCCCGAACCAGGCCACGCCGTAGCTTCCCGCAATTCCTACCAAACTGAACCCGAGAATGATGGGGAGAGTTAGTGCTACGGACTTGCCCGGCACCGGAGACAACCAACCAAAGTAGGCGGCGATGATGACCGCAATAAAGACCCAGAGCAGCAATATGAATTTGCCTTGCGTAACCAGATACGTTTTGCAGGTTTCGTAAATCAGTTCTGAGATTTCCCGCATGGAGCGATGCACCGGCAGGTTTTTCAGCCGCATGTAAATCGCCATGCCAAAGCCTAGCCCGAACAGGCAGAAAAGGATTCCAATCAGCAGCAACTTGTGACCGTCGATGGTACCGTTAAGGAAGCTGACCGAGTCCAGCTTAGGCAACTTCAGGGAAGCTTCTCCGCCAGCCTCGCCGGCAGGTTCTGCGAACGCCGCAACCGCGCTCACCGTAAGCAGCGCAACTACCGCTGGGATTTTCATCGCCATGCGGCGGAGAGAAAACGCAGCAGTGGCAAGCCAGGTACGCATATATGAGTCCTCCGTATTAGAACGGCATTCCGAGATAACGTGTTGGGCTACATTGGTTCAGGAAACGCGTGCCCCATGGGCCGCTTGGCATCAAGTGGAGCACGTCCGATCACGCTTCCACCGCAAGACCTAAGGAGTGTTGGAGCTTGGCCGCGTCGGGTCTGGCGTCGGGTGCATGCAGCGATAGCCGTCAAAGAGGAATAGAGAAATACGTCTCTACTCCCGGCTTCCCAGCGCAAAACGGGCATTTATAACACGTTGGATAGGAAGGGTCAAACCTATAAACGAGGTAGGAACTGGGGCATTCCCCCTTCGGGCAAATTATCTCCCTTTTAACAACTATCCATTTGAGGGAAGACAAGGAACAGCGTTTGACGAATGTGGAAGAACCGGCCTTCCAGGCTTGCCCTGAGCAAAAGTCCAGGGCCGCGGATGGCGCGGAATAGCATCCGTGCGCATCTGCGGCCGAGATTTTGTCAGAGACTTCTAGAAGATGATCTTGGCGCCGAATTGCAGACGGCGGCGGCCAATACCGTCGGTAATGATGTTGGCGGTGCCGAAATTGCTGTCGCCGCCGTTGGGGTTAAAAGCCAAACTGCCAAACTGGTTGACTCCACCGATGTTGGCACTGTTCACGTCTACGTTCGGAATACCGAGCCATTGGTGATTGAATAGGTTGAACGCTTCGGCTTGGAACTGCATGGTGAGGCGTTCGGTGATCCTGGTGTTCTTAAAAACGGCCATGTTAACGGTATTGACCGGCTGACCACGTTCTGTATTTCGACCAACCCCCAGAAAAGGCGAACCGAAAAACTTCTCGGCCGCGATGTTGTTAACGATCCACCGGACCTGGCTCAAACTTGTCGCAGCACCGGTGGTTAGATTCGCGATACCGCAGTCTGATGCTGCTGCATTGTTGCAAATGCCGACCGAATTGAAAGGCGCGCTCGCGCTGCTTAGGATGGGTCGGCAGGTATCAAGCGTGCCGCCCGTGAAATCGGCGGGGTCGCATAATCCCTGACCTGAATTCTGTACGAGCGTCCACGGCTGACCGCTGGTATAGCGGTAGGTTCCGTTGATCTCCCACCCGCCGAGCAGGTGACCGAGCAAACCCGCTTGCTGACGACGGAAAGGCAGATCGTAAACCCACAGCAGGCCGAACACCTGCGGATAGTCGTAGCTGCTGCGCGCACGCTCCGCTTTGCTGACGTCAAACGGACTCTGCGAGAGATTAAAGAGCGTGCCCAAACCCGAGAGTGACGAGAACGCTTCGGAGGCATTGTCAATAGTCTTGCTGAAGGTGTACGAGGCCTGGCCGGTGAAGCCATGCCAGTTCTGCAGGCGGAACTGGCTTTGCAGGCCGTGATACATCGAGTAGCCGGCATTCGCGTACTCAATAACCCGGCTGAAGTTGCAGTTCGCGTACCCGACCGGATTGCCGAACTGATCGGTTCCGGTGGACCCTGGTGCACCCGGCGTTGTGCACGGGCGGAGGCCGGACGGAACTACGTTTCCAAAGCCGTTAGCTACAAGGGGGAGAACATCCGGGTTCCCGTTGATCTCCTGGAAATTGCCAAGACTGTGATTACCCACATAGCGAACCTCCGCCGCCATCCGGGTACCGATTTGCCGCTGAATTCCCAGGTTCCACTGCTCGGAATAGGGATTGCGGAAGTTCGGGCCGAACTGAAGTTCTGTGGCAAAGCCGGGATTCCCCTTCAGCGCCAGCGGGAAGAGAGCCGCCGCGATGTTTGCGCCGTCGAGAGTAGTGACGTTCGACGGCAGTCCCGCCGGATTACCGGCGCTGTCACTGATGGTGGCCAGATTGGTGAAGGGAGACGCTCCGCCGATGTTGCTGGCGAGGTTGTAGTAGCTGACATCATAGGCGATACGGAAGCCGCCACGAACGACTGTGCGGTCCGTGCCCAGCAATCGCGGCAGCATGTGCGGTGTCCACGCAAAACCGATCACCGGACCAAAATTGCGATAGTGGTTCGGAATGTACGGCACCGTAGTAAGGCTTAGCGGCAGCGACTGCGACCAAAGTGCATTGGAACCTTTCTGCCGAGCCACACTCTCGTCGTGCAGCAGGTTGCCGGCTTGCTGGTAGAACTCCCATCGCAACCCGAGATTCACGGTGAGATTGTCCCGGAGCCTCCAGTCATCCTGGAAGTACAGGGCGAAGTCGTTCTCCTTGAAACGCAGCGTTGATTCTCCATACGCTACCTGGGTCTGCAAGGGAGCATTTTGGATGTAGGCGTTAAAACTCGGGTAGATGAAGAACCCATTCTGCTCGAACAGGCCGTAGTTGGGAGAGCGCTGCCGATCGTAGGAGCCGCCCCATTTAAAGAAGTGCTTCCCGTGAAGCAGAGACGCATTGTCCTGCACTTCGTATACGTTGATGATGCGGCCTTGGGGAAAAATTAGATTCTGGCCGACACCCAGGAAAGAGGGGTCTTGAATTGCGATTTGGGGCGGGCAGAGACCCTGGTTTGACAAAAGACAGGTGGGGAATCCGCCTCCGTCAAACTCCGAGACTGCACGAGAGTAACTGAATCGGACCTGGTTCAAAAGCGACGGGCTAAAGGTGTGGGTCAGGTCGAGGCCAATTTGCTGATTGCGGCCGTAGACGGTGTAGATCTGTCCTTGCGCACCACCCGCTCCGCCCAGCGGTATGTTTGACTGTCCCTGCTGCTGGAACAGGTAACGGGTAAAGAAGCGATCTTTGTTGGTGAGTTGAAAGTCAACGCGCCCTGTAGCCTCGTAATCATTGAAAGGCTGCGACAAGCTGCGAGTGAGGTTCCCCATCTCGATCGGCGCGGTGGCTCCACCTGGCCCTGTCACCGTGATGTTCTGAAGGTTGCTGAAGGTCGGATTTCCTATTTTGAGGGTTGCCGGCCCGAATTGTGCGAGCGCTGTCACGGCGGGATCGTTGGGAAACGCGGCTTGCAGCTGCTGAATTCCGTTAGAGTCTGGGGTAAGAGCTCCATTCGAGAAAACTGGAGCGCCCGCGGACCGGTTGCGCTGGAAGTTTGCCGAACCGAAGAACCAGACCTTATCGCGCTTGATCGGTCCACCGATCGTGCCGCCGAATTGGTTCTGCACATATTGAGGCACCACGGGCGTCGTGCATCCGGTGTTCGGATTCACTCCAGATGGACAGAAACCGAACAGCGGATTCTTCTCCTGATTCTGTAGAGAGTCGAAGTGGTCGCCCTGCCAAAATTCGTATCCTGTACCGTGGAAGGCATTGGTTCCTCCCTTGGTGACATAGTTCACCACGCCGCCCATGTTGCGGCCATACTCGGCGTCGAAGTTGGTGACGACCTGCAACTCCGCAATTGCGTCCTGATTGCCGAAAAAGAAGGAGGGGCCGCCAATGGTGTTGTCATTGTTATTCTGGCCGTCGAGTTGAAAGTTATTGGAGCGTCCACGCTGGCCGTTGATGGAAAGGGCAGCCCCGTTGGTATTTTCGAAACCGCCGCTGCCGACCGTGGCAACACCGGGCGTGAAGAGCACAAAGGAATCATAGGTATTGCCCAGAGGAACACTCGCGACTTCCTGAGTGCTGAAGGTTTGCGAAAGCTGGTCGGTGGCGTTCTCGACCAGGGGAGCAGTGCCTTCGACAGTCACGGTCTCTGCGGCGCTTCCCACGTTGAGCCTGACGTTTCCGAGGGCAGAATCCTTGCCGACCGCGACAATGACGTTCTGCGCATTGTAGTTGGCAAAACCCTTCGCGCGGACGGTGACTTTGTAAGTGCCGGGAGGCAACGACGGGAGTTCCACCACTCCTCCATTCGAACTGGTGGTGGTAAAGACACGGTTGGTTTCTATTTGTGTAGCGCTCACTTCGGCGCCGCCTACGACCGCTCCCTGCGGATCGAGGACTATTCCGGAGATCGAACCGGTGACGATGCCCTGGCCGAAAACCAAGCCGTTAACTAAGAGCAACATGACAATGACAAGTGACGCTGTCTTCTTTTCGAAAAACATCCGCATCATACAAGCCTCCAGACTTTTGTCGTTACTGAGCGTCGGGTCTCGGCGCAGAAGTGACACCTTGGCTCAGGGTTCCAAGATGCAATATCTTCGCCAAATTCGCAGGCTTGCTTTTAGCTTCGTTTCCATCGATACGGCATGCGTGACAGAAAACACCGCAGATGTTTTGTTTTTCAACTTTTTGTGCCTGAACTGTTAATGCGAGCCGCAGCAGCAGATGTGGCTCGTGCTGCGCTCGCGATGGCGTGCTAGCTCGTGCAACCAGATCTTAGCGACCAAAGTATGGAGCGGTTATGCTGCTGACAGAGCACTGTTTCTTTTTCAGGGAGACTTTACCGAACGTTGTAAGCGGCGATTTCCCCCTGCTTGTGCGGTGGGCTGCATGTGATGATTCACAGACATCGGACAAGACGCAACAACAGAACCGTTGTGAGGTTGTTTATTTCTTTTCTGTCGAGATGGCGAGGTCATCGAAACTGGATGAGCCAGCAGGTGCGTTTATAAATAGGGATACATCTATTCCACAAACGGTACGCGAGCGGATGAAAGATACGATAATTTGTAGCCGCGAAGTGAAACTCCAGTGCGAACGGATATGATCAGGAACGGACGGATGCCAAAACAAATCCATGACACCAGGCAAAAATATTGCTAACACAGTCGTCAACCGGCATGCGAAAGACCTCAGTCGTTCCATCTACCGCCCGCTCACCACGCGATAAAATTCTCTGGATTTCCCTGACAATAGACGGCCTTTGGACTACTTCTTAAAATCGTCTCGTCTCGGTTTCCGCTGCTGGGAAGAGACCGATCTTTCTCTGGCTGAGGACCTCTGGGGGAATCCAGCGGTGACTGCGCTGATCGGCGGTCCCTTCCCGCCCGACATAGTGCGGGCGCGCTTACACTCAGAGATCGCCCAGATGCGCTCGTTCGGTGTGCAGTATTGGCCCGTCTTCGTGCGCAATGGCAACCGTCATTGTGGCTGTGCTGGCCTGCGCCCCTATCGCATTGAGGATCGGATATACGAACTGGGAGTGCACTTTCTCCCCGCTTTTTGGGGTCGAGGACTGGCACAGGAAGCTTCGCGCGCTGTCATCGATTACGCTTTTGGACCGCTCCGGGCCAACGAACTGTTTGCCGGACATCATCCGGAGAACGAACGCTCGCGACAACTGTTGCTGAAGCTCGGCTTCGTGCACACTCACGAAGAACTGTATCCGCCGACGGGCCTCCAGCACACCTCATATTCGCTTCGCAAGAAACAGGAGTTGCAGGTGCCCATCTTATCTCGCCGTCTTTTGGCGAGATAGGGTGGAGGTTTTAACTTTCCGAGTGCCGAGTCAGGATGTCCACTATTTCAACCTGAACCCGCCTACGGCAGCGTCACATTCATCCCCAGGTTATAAGCCACGAACGACCATTCATCCGCGGTCTGATCGATAACTTTCGAGATTGGCTTTCCCGCCCCATGTCCCGCCTTGGTCTCAATCCGAATCAGCACCGGAGCCCTCCCCGCCTGATCCGCCTGCATGGTCGCCGCGAACTTGAAGCTATGCCCCGGCACCACCCGGTCATCGTGATCCGCAGTCGCAATCAGCGTCGGAGGATACTTCGTCCCCGGCTTCAGATTGTGCAGCGGCGAGTATGCATACAACGCCTTGAAATCATCGGCGTTATCCGACGATCCGAAGTCCGAAGTCCACGCCCATCCGATCGTGAACTTCTGAAACCGCAACATGTCCATCACTCCCACCAGAGGCAGAGTCGCCCCAAACAGATCCGGACGTTGCGTCAACATTGCCCCGATCAACAGGCCACCGTTGCTCCCGCCGCGAATGGCCAGCTTCGGCGTCGAAGTATATTTGTTTGCGATCAGCCACTCCGCCGCCGCAATGAAGTCGTCAAACACGTTCTGCTTCTTCGCCTTCGTCCCCGCCAGATGCCAATCTTCCCCATATTCCCCGCCGCCGCGCAGGTTCGGCTGCGCGTAGATGCCTCCCATCTCCAGCCAAACCACGGTAGGAATGGAAAATCCCGGCGTGAGGGAAATGTCGAAGCCGCCGTAGGCGTACAGCAGCGTCGGATTCTGTCCATCCAGCTTCAATCCTTTTTTGAAGGTCAGGAACATTGGAATACGCGTCCCGTCTTTGCTGTTGT
>Ga0209698_10007310_pt1 | contig 11603 bp, 11 predicted proteins | sample LitLauG_LLR_2012_FD_187203 | JGI IMG/M metagenome (GOLD analysis project Ga0209698, IMG submission 187203) | Freshwater sediment microbial communities from Pennsylvania, USA - Little Laurel Run_MetaG_LLR_2012 (SPAdes) (version 2) | ecosystem: Environmental > Aquatic > Freshwater > Creek >... | reverse complement strand
TGGGGCTTCCCGCCGCGCGGCGTTATGCGCAGATAGCGCCCGCCGCTCCTCATGCGCTGCATATGCCGTCGCACATCTTCGCGCGACTGGGAATGTGGCGGGAAGACATCGAGTCAAACGTGGCGTCGGTGGCCGCCAGCCGCAATGCGGGGATGACGCATATGGGAGACGCAGGCCATCAATATCACGCGATGGAATTCCTGGTGTATGCATATCTCCAGTCAGGCCGCGAAGATGAAGCCAAGCACATAATCGAAGAGGTCAAGACGCTGCCCAAAATGAACAACATGTACGGCACGGATTTCGACCCGAACCTCTCATCACAGGTTGAGTACGCGGCCAGTTACGTAACGGAGCTGCGTCTCTGGAAAGATGCCATGGCGCTGCCGCTGCTGACCGACAATGGCGACGGAGACAGTTCTCTCACTTATAAAGCGCGAGCGATCGGTGCGGCTCGTCTGGGTGATCGCAAACGGCCAGACTGAACCTATCCGACATGCAGACCCTCCACGAGAATCTGCTTGGAAAAAAACAAATGGTGGCGGCGAACGCGGTACAGGATGACATTCACGTGGTGACGGCTTGGATCGATCATGCCGAGGGCAAGAGTGATGAAGCCTTGGGTTTGCTCCGGCCTATCGCCCAGAAAGATCATGGATTATTCGCTACCGACGGCGACGTTCCAGCTCATGAAATGATTGGCGACATGCTGGTCGACATGAATCGCGCGGAGGAGGCGCTCGCGGAATACGAAGCCGAACTGAAGGTAAGTCCGAACCGCTTCGACTCGGTTTATGGCGCGGGACGCGCAGCGGAGATGGCAAAGCTGCCGGAAAAGGCGTCCACTTACTATCGTCAACTGTTGGCTAGCTGCGATCATGCGCATTCGGCCAGGCCTGAACTCTCCCGAGCGCGGGCGTTTCTGTCGGCTGTCGCCAAGAATTGATGATGATGGTGTTCAGACGTCCCGACGGCCTTCCATGGCCTTGAGCATAGTGATCTCGTCCGTATATTCAATATCGCTGCCGACCGGGATGCCCATGGCGATCCGAGTGACCTTAACCCCAGCGCGTTTCAATTGCTGCGCCAGGTAGACGGCCGTAGCTTCGCCTTCCACGGTCGGATTCGTGGCCAGGATGACTTCGTCCACATTTCCAGGTTCAACCCGCGAAATGAGATTTGAAATACGGAGTTGCTCCGGACCAACTCCGTGCAAGGGCGAAATCGCTCCGTGGAGCACGTGGAAGACTCCGTTGAAGTGCTTGGTCTTCTCAATGGCAGCGATGTTGGTCGGCTCTTCGACCACGCAAACAAGGCGCTGATTGCGCGTCGGACTGGTGCAGTAGGCGCAGGGATCAACGTCAGTGATGTTGTTACAGACCGAGCAGAGACGGAGGTTGGCTTTCACATCGCGGACCGCTGCCGCCAGAGCCTCAGCGTCTTCGTCGCTGGAACGCAAGATGTAAAAGGCAAGGCGCTGAGCGCTCTTGGCCCCTACGCCAGGCAGCTTCTTCAACTCGTCGATCAGGCGAGACATCGGTTCGGCAAACTTTGACATGGAGGGAATAGTTTAGCTGTCCGCGGGATCCTTCGCTAGCACGACCACTGGCTAAGCTCGGAGGAATTCAATCGGGAGAGATTCTAGGGATTTGGCAGCGCGTATTCGAAGTCGTAGGAATGCTTGCCGTCCGGCGCGATGATGATGGTCATTTTGCCTGAGAGGCCCTGCAGATCGCCGGTACCGGAATCGGGAACGACGGTGATAGTCAGTTGGGGAACGTTCCGGTTCATGATGCCGATGTGCTGAAGGGTAAACGTTCCACTGCGGCCCGTAAGAGTACCGGCGACTTTCTCGATAGCGACGTAGGCACCGGAGCCTTTAACGGCGGTACCGGCCGTGAGCATCTGCCCTTTCGCGGTGGCTTCGAGATCCCCGAGGTACGTTTTGTCGAGAATCATCCGGCTAAGGAGCGGGTCGTCGGAATTGTCATCCTGAGGAGTAATTCTTACTTCGAAGGGACCGGCGGCACGATTCATGGGGGCTTCCTTGGAATGCGCGGAATTTTGTGCGAAGGTTACACGACCAAAGAGCAAAGTCAAGCAACCCACAATTGCAAGCATGCTATCGAATGGGCGTTCTCAGTGGCACCGGCAAGTTGCACTGACCCTTCAGTTCGCTCAGGATGACACATTCACGGATGCATGACTTAGAGGCCGGGTATCCCTAGACCGCCGAGCATACCTCCAACCGTCGACTGCATCTGGGCGTCCACCTTGCGGCTACCCTCGTTAATCGCCGCCAGAATCAGATCCTGCAGCATTTCGACATCGCCGGACTTTACAGCTTCGGGCTCGATACGAAGGCTGAGGAGTTGCTTGCGACCGTCCATCTTGATGGTGATTGCCCCACCACCCGAGGTGGCTTCGACTACTGTCTCCTGCAACTTCTTCTGCAGGGACTCATACTGCGCTTTGGCCTTCGACATCAGGTCTTGCAGATTGAATCCGCCCATAACACCTCGGGTGCAAAGTTTCAAAGTGTTAAAGTTTCAAAGTTTCCAGGTTTCAAAGTTGGGTTCGGTGGAACGTTTGAAACCTTTGGAACATCGGCGCTAACGCTTGTCGCGGTAGTCGATGACCGTCCGGATTTCTGCGCCGAACTTCTCCTGCATACGGCGCACCACCGGATCCTGCTCGGCCCGGCTTCGGCCTCCCGGGCCAGGAGCTAGGCGCGGTCCGCCGTTTTTCTTCTCCTGAGCAGCAACGGTTGCGCCGGGAACCACTTTCAACCTAAGCGCACGCCCCATGGCGCCGCTTGCCGCGGCAATGGCGAGTCGCTTTCCTTCCGGTCCGAGAGACATGTCGACTACCGTTTGAGACTCCGAAACCTTGATGACCAGTTCATTGCCTTGAACAGTCCAATCTCCGGAGGAAAGCATCGAGACAAGAATGCGTTGATTGGCGTCGCTGAGGGCTTGCAAGACTGCCGCCTGGACTCGCTCGATCTCGGGACGGCTGGAAGCAGGAACCGCCGGCGCTGAGGTTTCGTCTTCAGTTGTCATCCCCGCAACACTGGGTGGCTCAGGCGCAGGCGCAGGGCTATCGCTAACCAAGTTTTCGCGCTCAGATACCGGCGTCGGATCGAGTCGTGTTGCGGGCGCGGCAGATCCCATGATCACTGGTTCTTGCTGGCTCGATTGGGCGACGATGCGTGGTCCGGGTGGCGGACCGCCCGAGGAAGTATCTTCCTGTCGGGGTGTTCCCTTGCGAGCGGAATCGGCGGCAAAGGGGCTGACGTGGTTCGGACGTGCCGGGGATGATTCCGGGCGGCGAGTCTCGGGCGGGCCGCTAACAATCGACGGCCGTGTGGGCGACTTCGCCCCACCAGCCGAGGCTGCGGCCGCGACCTCGCTAAGCAACTGCTCGATTGGTAGCAACTTCTGTGCGTGGGCCATCTTCAGCAGGCCCAATTCCAGGTGGAAGCGCTGTTCCTGCTTGTAGCCGAGCTCGCCATGGGTACGAAGCATGATCTGCAGGTGGCGAGTTAAATCTTCCTCGCCAAAGAGATCGGCTACACGGGCGACCCTCTCACGTTCTTCCCCTGAGATCTGTAACAGTGGGGAATCTTTGCCGGCAATCTTGGCCACCGTGGCATTGCGCAGGAAGCGCACCATCTGCCGGGCGAAGTGGGTCGGGCTGTGCCCTGCGCTGATGAGGTGGTCGACCCGGCGGAGGATCTCTTCGCTTTTCGATTCCGAAACCGCTTGCATGACCTGCTCGAGGATATGCGCCGGAGCGGCGCCAACCAGATTGCGTACCGAATCGGTGGTCAGCTTCCCCGACGAGGAGGCAATGGCCTGATCGAGGATCGAGAGCGCGTCGCGCATGGACCCATCGCCAGCTTCGGCGAGGAGAGCGAGAGCATCATCGTCCGCCTCGATCTTTTCGCGCGTGACGAGATCGCGCAACTGCCCGACAATCTCGTCGAACTTAACAGCGCGAAAGCTAAAGTGCTGGCAGCGGGAGCGGATGGTTTGTGGGATATCCTCAGGCTGGGTGGTCGCCAGCATAAATACGATATGGTCTGGCGGCTCTTCCAGAGTCTTGAGCAGAGCGTTGAAGGCAGCGTCCGTGATCTGGTGGGCTTCATCGAGAATGTAGATCTTGAAGCGGTCACGGGCTGGACGATATCGGGCCGCCTCGCGTAGTTCGCGAATTTCGTCGATGCCGCGGTTGGTGGCGGCGTCGATTTCGATGACATCGACGGCGTTTCCGGCGCGGATTTCGGTGCAGGATTCACAGACGCCGCAGGGCTCGGGAACCGGATGGTCCGCCGATCGGCAGTTGAGGGCGGCGGCGAGGATGCGGGCGACGGTGGTCTTGCCGATCCCTCGATGTCCGCTGAAGATGTAGCCGTGGGCGGTCCTTGCCTGCTCGATGGCGTTCTGGAGCGTACGGGTGACGTGCTCCTGCCCGATCACCTCGGAGAATTTCTGAGGACGGTATTTGCGAGCCAGGACGGTGTAGCTCATGAGGACGAAGAGAAGATTATACGTGAGGGCGGCCTGAAACCGCAGCGGTCGTGGTGGCGCTCGCCTGCGGTACGGGCTTGCGCGCGTATCCCGCTCGCGATAGGCTGGTTCGACAACTTTATGAGAGGATGCGGCTGCGGTAGGGCGTAGGGCCGCGAGGGAGGCTTTGAATGCAATTGAAACTCAGCAGAAGAACCGTAGACGGGATTTTGGCGATTGGATGCACCGGGCGCATCGTATTTGGCGAAGAATCGTCGCTTCTGCGGGATGACGTCAAGCAAGCGATTGCCGACGGAAACAAGCGAATCGTGCTGAATCTCGGGGAAATCAGCTACATCGATTCGGGCGGGTTAGGAACCATGGTCGCGCTGCATACAACCGCTCATAACGCGGGCGGAACGATCAAACTGGCGAACCTGACAAAGCGCGTGGGAGACTTGCTGCAAGTGACCAAGTTGCTTACGGTCTTCGAGGTGCATGACTCGGAGTATGACGCGCTGGAGGCTTTCCGGACGGCTGCGTAATTCCGCTCTGCATCAGCAAACATAGAATCCTCGCTTCTGCCAATGTCAGGGAGAGGTGGGGCACCTTCAGTCGATACTTGCATTCCTTGGGCCGGCTCTAAAGTGAGCCGGCCTTTGTACTCACGTGATGAAATTCAGGAAGAAGCAAGCGAAAACGGGAACGATGGTGTTGCGGATTGAGCGCGCGATTCGCGCCATCCCGCGTGGGAAGGTATCGACGTATGGTGGCGTGGCCCGCGCTGCGGGATTTCCGGGAGCAGCGCGAATGGTGGCGCGGGTACTGCGCCGCGGATTTGGATTGCCCTGGCAACGCGTTCTGGGAGCCGGGGGTGCGATCAAGCTGACCGGGGATTCAGCGATCGAGCAGCGGCTGAGACTGGAGGCCGAGGGCGTTCACTTTCGCGGGCGGAGGGTAGATCTGAAGGCGCACGAATTCAGAGCGGGGAGAGTTGTACCCAGGAATTTGCACGGACCAAGCCGGAGCCGCTAGCGACGTCGTGAGTCAGCTATTTCTTGAACTGCGGGTCGATTTCGACCTGATATCCCGTGACCATCTTATTGGTCTCATTTGCCATTCCCACCACGGCCATCAGCTCCTTGAACATGGCATCGGTCATTCCCTTTTTCTGAGCTGACGCTGTATGTGAGGCGATGCAGTAGTGGCACTGGTTGGTGACGCTGACGGCGACGTAAATCAGTTCTTTAGTCAGCGGGTCGATCGCGCCGGGCGCCATGATCTGTTTGATATCTTCCCAGGTGCGCTTTAGCGTGGCTGGATCATGCGCAATGGCCTTCCAGAAATTGTTGATCCAATCGGTCTTGCGTGTTGCCATGATGTCGTCATAGACAGCGCGGACTTCGGGGCTAGCGTCTTTGTATTCGATGAGGCCCAGGGTTGACATGGGATCCTCCGGGATGAATTTTGACTACACAAGCTAAACGCCACCGCAGAGGCCGCTAAGACAAACCAGGGAACTCGCGGGGAACAGCTGGTTCCAATATTCTTCGGGACTGACTGAAATTCTTAAGGTAACTCGCCGCTCAGCAGCTTTGGAAGGGAAGCGGCTGGGACTCTCACGCCGACATAGAAGTGCCCGAACAGTGCGTACACGGCACTGACCTCATCGAAGCGCATTTCGTAGATCAGCTTTTTAAAGACCAGCGGATTATCAGCAAAGAGGTCGACGCCCCATTCCCAGTCATCAAAGCCAATGGAGCCGCTGATGATCTGCCGGACTTCGCCGGCATAGCGACGGCCCACCAATCCGTGCTCGTTCATCTGCCGAGCACGCTCTTCGATCGGCAACTGGTACCAATTCTTGCTCTCTCCTCTTCGGCGGTCCATGGGGTAGAAGGAGGCGTAGCGGTTCGTTGGAATCTCCGGGAACAGGCGGGGCTTCATTGCTTCCTGATGGCGCTGGAGTTTGCACTCAATCTCTGACTTCCATTGATCCGAGTGCGGCTCGATGCCCTGGTCAGTGAGTTCCTTGTAGATCTTCACTGTTGACTCGTAGAGACTCAACTCAATGATGGACAGGTACGAGGTCGTCTGTTCCAGATAGTCACTGAGCCGGACGTTGGCCAGTTTGAGTTCCGCCTGGTTTAAGTCGGCGAAGGTGTTGCGGAAATGAATCAGCATCAAATCGCCCTTGTGTCCGATGAGCGAATACAGCGCCGACTGTCCAGGAGCATGTTGCTCCATGGCAGCCAACGCTTCTGAGGCCTCATGCGCGATGGCAGACCTCTCCCCGGCTGGGAGGGCACGCCACGCCGGCCAGCGCAGACGCAACATCTGATGCAGGACACTGTAACCCTCAGTGGTAAGGGGAACGGCTGGAACTTCGGTCGCGGCTTGCGTGGCTGCTTGCGGACGCGGATGGTGCGTGGTCGTCATTTGAGCCTCATTCGTTGTTGAGTGGAACAGGATGATGTTTATTGTATCGCGCCGGTAGTGAGGGCTTCATGGCCAAGGCCGGGAGCCTTGGATTTCAGGAAATGAATACCACGACTGTCGAATGAGGGTGGAATATGATCTTTATTATCTCCGCTGGAGCTTGACCCTCGACTGACAGATCATCAGTCTGACGTTCCTACGGCTGTTTACCAGCAAAAATGCTGCGATGCAACTCCCTATCGCTGTCTATCTAGCAGCGGCGACGGATTCGACTTCAATTGCTGCTCCATTCTCTTCACCCTTCACCTGCGCACGTGACTGTTGACTTGCGAGTTTATCCAAAGCGTCTGCGGCGGCCTGATCTTTGAGATTCAGAACGTAGACCTTGTCACCGACTACCAGATCGTATTTCGATCCGCGATGGATGCAGGTACGAAGACAGGAAATATCATCGCCGTCCATGGTGTGCTTGGCGCCGCAGACGGCGTCACCTACAATCCCCACAAATATCTGAGGTTTGGCGGCCAGCGCGGAGGAGACCGCAAGGGCTCCTGCCAAGGAAATCGTCGCCGCATAGAAACTGTACTTCAACAAACTGATCTTCATGAGCTCGTGCATTCCTCCTGTGATTGGGACCTCACTGCAGTGCAGCTACGCGATGATCTCGTGAATGACATCTCCTGAAACATCCGTCAGCCGAAAATCCCGCCCGCTGTAGCGGTACGTGAGCTTGGTGTGATCGATACCCAGCAGGTACAGGATCGTGGCATGCATGTCATGTACATGCACCGGCTTCTCGATCGCCTTCCAGCCGAAATCGTCAGTCGCGCCGAAGGTCATTCCTCCCTTGATGCCGCCTCCAGCCAGCCACATCGTAAATCCATGGGGATTGTGATCGCGGCCATTGTGGGTCTGTCCACCCATGAAGCCGCTTCCCATCTCGACGACCGGCGTTCGCCCAAACTCTGAGCCGCACACAATCAGGGTCTCGTCGAAGAGGCCGCGCGATTTCAGATCCTGGATGAGGGCGGCAAATGGCTGATCCGAATCGTGCGCCGTCTTGCGGTGCAACTGGATATCAAAATGATGATCCCACGGGTCACCCTTGGCGTAATAGACCTGAACCATGCGGACTCCGCGCTCCACCAGGCGCGCCGCGGTCAAGCATCCGCGTGCGGTACTTCCCTCTCCGTACAACTTTTGCACCGCATCCGTTTCCTTGCGCACGTCGAATACATCTGGTGCTTCCGTCTGCATACGGTATGCGGTTTCCAGCGCGGAGATCGTCGCCTCGAGTTGAGGATCGTGGGTCTTCGTCGAACCCATATCCAAGCGATCCAATTGGGCGATGAGTTCCATCTCCTTCTTCTGCTGATTCAGATCGAATACCTCGTTGTGGACATTCGGAATCAGTTTCTGCGGATCAAACTCCTTGGAATGCGCATCATCCGTCACATAAGTACCCTGATACATCGGCGGCAAGAATGCCGAGTTCCACAAAGGAGGACCAACCGTTGTGGGCACATCCGGACAAAGCACAACGAAGCTGGGCAAATTCTTGTTCTGCGTTCCCAGGCCGTACGTGAGCCACGATCCCATAGAAGGCCGACCGGCCACGTTCGCGCCGGAGTTCATCATGATCAACGCAGGCTCATGATTGGGAATGTCTGTATAAACGGATCGCACCACGCAAATGTCGTCAATGCACTCGCCAATGTGCGGAAAAAGCTCGCTGACTTCAATCCCGCTCTTGCCGTACTTCTTGAAGCTAAAAGGCGACTTCATCAACCCGCCCGTCTTGCGTTCGTGCTGTGGTGTTTCTCCTGGCATGGGCTGACCGTGATACTTCTCGAGCATCGGTTTCGGATCAAAGCTGTCCACCTGCGACAGACCGCCATTCATAAACAGAAAGATGACGTGCTTCGCCTTGGGCTTGAACTTCGGATCCTGAATCATCCATGGACTTGGCGTGGGAGTTTCGGCCGCATGCGCAAACGTATCCCCAATGAGCGCGGCAAGGCTCAACATGCCGAACCCGGCGCCCATGCGGCAGAGAGCTTCACGACGAGTAACTGGCCTGGGAGTCGGTATGTGGATCATGAATCCTCCTCAGTTCAAGAAAACTGTTCGAATTACAACTCAATCAACAAATTCGAACTCATTCGCGCTCAACAGCACCCGCGCATACTCCTTCCACGCCGTCACGGGCTCCCCGTTCACGGTGTTTCCGGGTTTTTCAGAGGTGGTCCGAAGGAACTGCAGTCCAATTTCGACCTCTTGCCTGCTCGGAGCCCTGCCGAATAGCAACCGGTATACTTCCGCGATGCGCGCTTCATCGCTGCCCTTCAGAAACACGCGTTCTGCGAGTTTCCCGGCCTGGTCATAGACGAAATCGTTATTCATGAAAAACAGGCGCTGAACTGGCACGTTGGTTGAGAAGCGCTGCTCCGCTGTAAAACCCGGATTAGGAAAATCGAAAACCTGCAGATAATTATTCAGCCGGAACCGACTGACCTTGCTATAAACCGTTCGCCGAGTGTTGTCCGGCCCAAAGTCCTGCGATGGGCCGCCAGTCTGTTTCAGATCAAGATCTCCCGCTACAAACAGTATGGAGTCTCGAATGGATTCGGCATCCAGGCGCTGGCGATTGAAATGGGAGTAAAGCCGATTGTTGCCATCCTTCTCGTGGGCCTCGGTCGATTCGTCGGCTGCAGTCTGATAAACGGCCGACAACATGATCGCCCGCTGCAACTGTTTCAGCGAGAATCCATTGGCTCGAAAACGCGCGGCCAGATATTCCAGCAGTTCCGGGTTGCTGGGACGCTCGCCGGCAAACCCAAAATTGTCGGGAGTGTTGACGATGCCCGTGCCAAAGTGCCACTTCCACACCCGGTTGACGAATACCCGGCTCGCGATCGGGCTGGCAATGACGTCATTCGCTAATTGCAGGCGGCCGCTTCCCTCCATGAAGGGCAATGACTGCTCCGGGCTCAAAACCGCCAGGAACCGTCGGGGCACTTCTTCGCCGAGGTTGTGCGGATTTCCGCGCAAGTTTACGGCAATATTCACCGGCTTTGGCTTGTCGCTCAGTCCGTGCACGAACGGATAACGAGGCTCGAGAGACTTCTTCAGCGTCTCGCTCTCATGCTCCATGCTGGTGATGTAATCGCGCCACTCCGCATTGAGTCGCCGTTTTAGTCCCCAGTCGTAAAACGCAAACAAGCCGGGCATGGGCTTCTCTTCGTCGGAATTGAGAGACATCATGAAGAGGTCCACCCATAAACTCGCTTGTTCGGTCGGCAAAGTCTTTAATTCGAGACTGCATCCTGGGCAGAACTGGTCATCGGTCTCAAATTCATTGGGCAGAGCATCTCGACGTGAATGCTTTTTCACGTCGTTCTTCGCCTTGATCACTTCATTCTGTTCTTTGATCTCGCGTTGCGCAGTTTCCACTCGCAGCACAAGATCTTGGAATGCATCGGCCAGCGCCTTCGCTTCGTCTTCCTCTTTTCCGCCGGCCGCGATCATCGCCTGCCAGTCTTTCAGGAAGGGATAAAATTTGGGCGGTTGGGCGAGAAATTTCACCCATCGCTCGAGCATCTCCGGATCAACGTGATCTTGTTCGGCAGCTTCCGTGACGGTGGCTTTCGGCTTTCCCGTCACTCGCCACGCGGCCACCATGTATTGCGAGGTCTGGCTTGCCAGAATGCCGGCAAGTTGCTCTCTCCCGGCCCTGGTGAATTCATCAAGTTCTTCGTCGAGATCGAGGTATTTCTGCTCTTTCTCCTTCCACGCAGCGACCTGCGCCTCTGAGGCGAGCGGATATTCTTTATATGTCGAACTCGCGAAGACGCCCGCCAACGCGTAGTAGTCTTTCTGAGAAATCGGATCGTACTTATGGTTGTGGCAACGCGCGCACGCGACGGTGAGACCGAGCAACCCGCGCGAAACGGCATCGATCCGCTCGTTTCGCTCATCGGCTCGTCCCTGCACGGGTTCAGCCTGATCCCATAGCCACGGGCCACCCCCGAGAAACGCAGTCCCCGGAAGTGTTGCTTTCGGATCCTTCTCACCGCTCAGGTCGCCGGCCAATTGGTAGCGAACGAACTTGTCGTAAGGAAGGTCGTCATTGAACGCCTTGATGACCCAATCGCGGTAGACATAGGCGCCCTCGAACGGCATGTAGCCGCGAAACTTAGGATCCAGCCCGCGAACGTCGTCTTCTGCATAGCGCGCCACATCGAGCCAGTGGCGGCCCCATCGCTCGCCGTAGCGCGGCGACGCGAGAAGCCGATCGACGACTTTCGCGAAAGCATTCGGGGACTTGTCCTTCTCGAATGCCTCAATCTCCTCCGGCGACGGCGGCAACCCGGTGAGATCAAACGTGGCCCTGCGGATCAATGTGCGACGGTCTGCCTCTGGGGATGGTGAAATCCCTTGAGACTCCAGCTTGGCCAATACAAATCGGTCGATATCGGTCTTTGCCCAGCGCGCATTCTTTACTTTTGGTGCCACGGGTATCTTGATCGGTTGAAAGGACCAGAACGCTCTCTGCTCGGGTGTGATCTTGAACGGAGTTCCGGTGGTTATCACAGGCTTCGACTGTGGCCAGGGGGCCCCCATCCTGACCCACTCAGTCAGGTTCTGCACATC
>Ga0209698_10007309_pt1 | contig 11604 bp, 13 predicted proteins | sample LitLauG_LLR_2012_FD_187203 | JGI IMG/M metagenome (GOLD analysis project Ga0209698, IMG submission 187203) | Freshwater sediment microbial communities from Pennsylvania, USA - Little Laurel Run_MetaG_LLR_2012 (SPAdes) (version 2) | ecosystem: Environmental > Aquatic > Freshwater > Creek >... | reverse complement strand
CGGACACCGGCCGGGCCCGAAATTCCGCGAGATGCTCAATGCTGTCGAGGACGCGCAACTGGAAGGCCGCCTGCTCTCCCGCGATCAGGCTCTGGAGTTCGTGCGCCGCGAGTTTCCCGTCTAAAGAAGTCGCGAGCGCGACGTGTAGTAGGTCGCGAGAATGTTAAAATCAGAATCTCGCGCAGGCCAAAACAGATAGTCAGAGAGAGCGGGAATGGATTTGCAGCAAGCCGGAGGCGGACTGGAAAAACTGCTAGCGCAGTCCCTGCGCCAGGCTCCACCGTCCGAAGCCCCGATCATGGCCTGGCCGCTGGTGTGCGGCTCGGTCGTCGCCGAACGCACGCGCGCACTGGGCTTTCAGGATGGCATACTGCGCGTCGAAGTTTCGGACGCAGGCTGGAAGTCGGAACTCCAGCACCTTGCCCCGCGGTACGTTGCGGCGATGAATCGATACACCGCCAAACCGGTCTACCGGATCGAATTCGTAGTGAGAGCAGCCGAATCCCGCTGAACAGCACGCTCTTCATGAAAGTTACTGAAAAGGACGTAGCCTACGTAGCCGACCTGGCGAACCTTGAACTCACCGAAGTTGAGCGTACCGGCATGGTCCGAGACCTGAATTCCATTCTCGACTACATGGATCGGCTGAACGAGCTGGACACCTCCGATGTTCCGCCAATGGCGCAGGTTTCCGATCGCTACGGCGTCGACCAGTCGAAGCAGGGCAGCGAGCGGTTCGCCTACGCCACGCGCGACGACGTTCTCGAAGGATTGCGCAAGTCGCTGCCGCGCGAGGAGGCGCTGGCGAACGCGCCCGACGCCGATGAAGACTTCTTCAAAGTGCCAAAGGTAATCGAGCGATAGCGCCCCTGGACACCATGCAGCCCACCCAGTTCACCATCGACGCCGCCCGTTCCGCCGTGCAGGAACGTACGACGACGGCGCTCGCTCTCGCCGAGGCCCACTACGCTCGCATTCAAAAGGAAGACGGCCAGATCGGCGCGTACCTTACGCTTTCCAAGGAGCGAGCTCTCGAGCAGGCGGATCGCATCGACCGCATGGCGGCCGAGGGGAAGCCCCTGCCTCCGCTCGCGGGCGTTCCAGTCGCGATTAAAGATGTGATGAGCACGCGAGGCGTACGCACGACCGCCGGGTCGAAGATCCTCGAGAAGTACGTTCCACCCTACGACTGCACGGCCGTCGCGCGCCTGGAAGCCGCCGGCGCGGTGATTCTGGGCAAGACCAACTGCGACGAATTCGCCATGGGATCGTCGAACGAAAACTCCGGCTATCATCCTGTGCGCAATCCCCGTGATCTGACGCGGGTGCCCGGAGGATCTTCGGGCGGTTCAGCAGCCGCGGTGGCGGCAGATATGGCAGTCGCCGCGCTGGGCTCCGACACCGGGGGCTCGATTCGCCAGCCGGCGGCATTCTGCGGCGTGGTAGGCATGATGCCGACCTACGGGCGCGTATCGCGATACGGCCTGATCGCGTTTGCTTCGTCGCTCGACCACATCGGCCCGCTCACCCGGACTGTGAAAGACGCAGCGACCATGCTGCGCACGGTTGCAGGCCGCGATCCCATGGATTCCACCTCCGCCGACGTTCCCGTGCCCGACTACGTTGGTGAACTGGAGAAACCGATTCGCGGCACGAAGGTCGGCGTGGCCAAGGAATATCTCGGAGAAGGTCTGGACGACGAGGTTCGTCAGGCGGTGGAAGCGGCCATCGACAAGCTCAAGGCACTGGGCTGCGAGATCGTGCCGATCTCTTTGCCGCACACTCCCTACGCCATTCCCACCTACTATCTGATTGCAACGGCGGAAGCGTCAGCGAACCTGGCACGCTACGATGGCGTGCGCTACAGTCATCGCGCCCGCGGCGTGCGGACGCTTTCCGAGATGTATCGGCGCAGCCGCGACGAGGGCTTCGGCGCGGAAGTCAAGCGGCGCATTATGCTCGGAACATACGCCCTGAGCGCCGGCTACTACGATGCCTACTACCTGAAAGCCCAGAAGGTGCGCACGCTGCTGACTCGCGATTTCGACCAGGCCTTCCAGAAAGTCGACGCCATCGTGACGCCGACCAGTCCGACCGCGGCGTTTCGGCTGGGAGAAAAATCGAACGATCCCCTGGCCATGTACCTCGCCGATATCTATACGGTCACGGCAGACTTGGCGGGGATTCCCGGCATCTCCGTGCCGTGTGGCGAGACCAAAGAGAAACTTCCCATCGGCCTGCAGATTCTCGGGAGGCACTTCGACGAGTCGATGGTGCTGCGAGTCGCCCAAGCCTACGAACAGGCCTAGGGCAAGTGTGAGGACTCATGGGCCTTCGGCCCACCAAGGCAAATGAAAATGGGTGCCCCACTTCTCGCTGTTTTGCGAGAAGTGGGCTTTTCGACAGAGCGCAGTCGAAGGGTCCGCCCAGGAAGCGGCACGGTCTTTGGGAAGTGTTCTCGGCGCTGTCCTCCCCGGACGAGGGCGTCCGGGGCTCCAAAGTCACGCAGGCTGGTAATAGCTTTCTCCCGCACAGCTGCGGCATAACACTTTGCCTTCACGACGAACTTCTCGGCGGAAGTTGATCCCCTCGCCGCAGATCTCACAGACAACTCGCTCGCCCTTGTATCCCGGAAATTCTTCCGGTGGCAATTCAACTTTCACCCACTGCGTCGTGAACAGATCCTCATCGCTGATCTCGCGGTACGCCAGCATCTGCTGCTGGTTCTTGTCGGCGATTTCCGGATGCAACTGGCGGGCGAGACCTTTCGACGACTCCTTGGCCGCGACGCGGATCGCCTTGCCCGAACTCACGTCCACAAACGTGGCCGCGACCTTGCCCCAGTCGCGGAATTTCAGAGCACGCTTGCCCAGGCGGCATCCGGTCACGATCGCGACCGCGTCCGTGGCGCAGCGATCGATCTCGACGAAGGTGACGAGGCGCTTGCGGTCTTTCCCGTGCGGATCGTCGATCGCCAGCATGCGCAAGCCCAGCATCGCCAGGCGCACGCCCAGCACTTGCCCGGCGCAGAGATGACCGTGGGCGTGTTCGGCATCGCGGAGATACTCGTCGAGAGACTTCAAAGAATTACTGAACCCGGTTTCTCAGCTTAACACTGCGAGGCTTATTTCCGGCGCCAGCGGATCCCGTCTTTGGAGATCTCGACGATGATGCCGGCATCGCTAAGTTCCGCGCGAATCCGGTCAGACGCTTTGAAGTCGCGGGCCGCGCGCGCGGCCTTCATCTCGGCAATTTTCGTTTCAATGTCAGCGTCGGACACCTGGCCCGAATGAACTGCCGCCCGCAATGCCTCGCTGATGTCTTTTTCACGGCCTTCGGTGGGAGCCCAGTCCAGAACGCGCTGCATTTTCGGTCCGTCGTCGTCGTCGAGCACGGCGAAAATCTCGTCGAAGCGGCCGAGAGCGCCGAGCAAGGAGGGCACATCCCCTTTCTTGATTCCGCCCGTATCGAACTCAGCATTCGCGTGGCGCACCATATCGAAGATGGCGGCTTGCGCCTGGGCGGTATTGAGGTCATCGTCGAGCGCGGCCCGCATGCGATCGACGGTTTCGCGCGCCAGCTTCTGCATCTCGGGATTCGACCCGTCAGGGAAATTCCCCGCGCTCAGCCGCAGGCGAAAATTCCGCAACCGCTCCACCGACACCGCCGCCTGCTTCAGTCCATCGAAGGTGAAGTTCAGCTGATTGCGATAAGGGACAGCCGTAAGCAAATAACGGATCGAAGACGGCTTGTGGCCTTTCAACACCAGGTCGCGCAGGGTGAAGAAGTTTCCCAGGCTCTTCGACATCTTCTCGCCTTCGACCAGCAGAAAGCGCGCGTGAAACCAGAAGCGGGAGAACGGTTTCCCCGTCAGCGACTCGGACTGTGCGATCTCATTCTCATGATGCGGGAACAGCAGATCCTCGCCGCCGGCGTGAAGGTCGAAGGTTTCGCCCAGTTCCTCCATCGACATGACCGAACACTCCAGGTGCCAGCCGGGACGCCCGGGCCCGATCGCCGTCTCCCATGAGGCCTCGCCCGGCTTGGGAGCCTTCCAGAGAGCGAAGTCGCGGGCGCTGTCTTTGTCATATTCGTCCACGTCAACCCGTGCCCCGTCGATCATGCCGCTGAAATCTTTTTTCGAAAGCTTGCCGTATTGTGGAAACTTCGCGATGCGGAAATAGTACGAGCCGTCGTCGGTCCGGTACGCGATGCCCTTTTCCACCAGTCTGGCCACGAACTCCGCCATTTCCGGAATGTGCTCGGTGGCGCGCACCAGCGTCGGCTGCTCGATGTTGATCATCGCCGCATCGTCCAGAAATGTCTTCTCGTACCGGGCCGTGTATTCCTTGACGCTTACCCCATCCCGCGCGGCTTTGCGGATGATCTTGTCGTCCACGTCGGTAATGTTCATGACGTGGCGCACAGTGTACCCGGATTGACGAAAAAAGCGCCGCAACAGATCGACCGCTACGAAGGTCCGGAAGTTTCCGATATGTCCGTAGTCGTAAACGGTAGGGCCGCAGGCGTACATGCGAACTTCGTTGTCGCGGAGCGGACGGAATTCCTCAATCTGCGACGACATGCTGTTATAGAGACGGAGCGCCATGGTCTTTTCAGTGTCCGGGACGAACCTAAGATTCTAGGGGGCGGCGAGAAAACGGGTCAAATTACCATCAGTGCGCGGGCGGAAGGGCGTGGGCGTGCTCTCGCAGGCGCTGCTGCACCAGGATCACGTAATGCAGCGCCGACAGAATCGTGAAAAAGAAGGTCGCGCGCAAAAACGTCAGCTGGGCGATCCAGATCCATCGCGACGACTGAATCGCGAACAGCAGAACGAAGAACACGGCGGCGATCTGCGAAAAGGTGTTCGCCTTTCCGAAAATGCTGGGCCGGAAGTTCCGCAGCCCGGCGATGGCAAACAGCACCGCACTGGCCGCCAGAATCGAGATGTCCCGGCTGAACACCAGCACGGTGTACTTCCACGGAATTCTGTGCAGGATCGACAGCACAAGAAACATGGTACTGAGCAGCAGCTTATCGGCGATCGGGTCCAGGTACTGCCCCAGCAGTGTCTGCTGATGCAGCGTGCGCGCCAGCAACCCGTCCAGGCCATCGCTGAAACCGGCGATCACGAACACGATGAGCGCCCACAGAAAGTGTCCATCGACCAGATGGATCACGATGAAGGGGACGAAGATCATCCGCAGCAGAGTGAGTTGATTGGGAGCGGTGAAGACTTGCGAAAGCTTCAAGCACGCTCCTCGGGCACGCGGGATGACGAAACCCCCGGAACCTGGTCAGCCCCTCGATCGCCGCGGTTGCCAGGAGCTAAAGCCGCGGACGGTTCCAGTCCGGTCTTAGCCAGGAAGCGCTGCGACAGCGAAGGCAGGTTGCCGTCGGGCGCGTCGAGCTCCACGCGTTCGATGCGATGCATGGGGAAGAACACGACGGCCGGGCTGAACGGTTCGCCCTCCTTCACCATCGCGGCCAGGTCTTCGAACGAAGCCAGTTCGACCCCGCTCAGGCTCAGGCCTTCCGGCGCCAGGGCCAGAATCATTCCCCAGAACTTCTCCCGCGGATCGCACAACGTCACGATCACTACGGCGCCCGGAACAAAGAACTCGCGGGGCGCGCCCGCGGCGCGATTGGCTTTCTGCTTCACAGGAAGATTGTCGCCGGGGGCAACAGTGCAATGCAACTCCCACGGTTCGGCAACCTCCTCAGACGCCATCCGGGGCAGAACCGTTTTTCGTGCGGGCCAACCGTTCTTGCAGCACACGCCTTCGGGACATCCGCCCAAGTCTGATAGACTTATTCAGGTTCCAAGAAGCACCCCGCACCCGATAGGCCCGTAGCTCAGCTGGTCTAGAGCGCTTCCTTGACACGGAAGAGGTCGATGGTTCGAATCCATTCGGGCCTACCATTGTTTCAATCCCGTAGCACACATCAAGAACTTTCGGCCGTAACTCTTCCCCTGTGAGGAGAACACCCGCTGTCGTGCTGGAGGCGGCGGTCTCGTCCTCCTCGTGGCTATGCCTTTAAGCCTTCAAGAGGTTCCTCGCACTAAACCGGCATCGATATTCTCGAACTAGGAATGCGCGTTACCGGTTATTGCGGAGCCAGACGTCGATGCGGTGGGTGTAAGTACGGCTGCAACGATGCTGGGAGCCGTCGGAGAGCTTGACGACGTATTCGCGATTCTCGATGGAGCGAAGTTCGAGAATTCGCCGCAAGCACACAATGCGCGAGCGATGAATGCGGGCGAAGCGGGAGGGGTCGAGACGCTGCTCGAGAGACTTCATGGTTTCGCGGAGAAGATGAGTTCCCGTTCGGGTGTGGAGTTCAGAGTAGTCGCCAGCGGCGCTAATCCATTCCACATCATCGACGGCGACGATATGGACGCGGGTGCCGACGCGGACGGAAAAACGAGGAGCGTAGGTGTCCGCGGCGGAATCGACAGCCTGCACACCGTGTGAGGCGGGCGAAGCGGGAATGTGCACTTCGGGCAGGAGGGGTAGCGGGGGCTGGTGTAACGCCTGGGGCTCGGACTGCTGTTGGGAATGCTTGATGCTGCAGTAGAGATTGCACCAGATGAAGAGGAGAGCGGAGGCTTTGACACAGGCTTCGAGCAGCTCCATAGGATCGGGTGTGGCGATGATGAGGCGGCTGACGACGAGAGCAGTGGTGGTTCCGACGAGGAGAGACCAGCCGAGTGCGCGCAGTTGGAGTGGGAGCCAGGGGAGAGAGCGTTGGAGTAGAGAGCGGCAAACGGGGCGAAGGGCCAGGCTCGCGACGAAGACGCCGAGGCACATGATCAACTGGTCGGTGAAGAGGCTGGCAAGGTTGGGATAACCAAGCTCCCAAGGCTGGCGCACATAGGGCAGGACGAGAAGGAGTGAGGCGATGCCAAAGCAACAGCAGCCTATGGCTTGGAGCAGCCAGAATGAAGGTACGCGGAGCCGAGCGCGGTACAGCACGGGCGATATCTTACCTTAATTCGGTTGGGCGATGGCGGCGGTTCGTCGCAGAAAGGCCTCGATCAGCCGCAAAATTGGGGTTTTTCGCGGAAAGGTTGATTGGGGCTGGGATGGCATGAAGTAGGTTGGGTTGGCCCAGGGAAGAGAAGGTGGAGTCCGACCCAATGACCAAACCGATGGTTGAGACGATTAGCGGGTGGTTAAGGCGCCTGTTTGTTAGGGAAGACGCGGAGTATGACCACTTCTCTGCGAAATATCAGGCGAAGACGCCGCTGGGGAAGGTGGTTTACCTGAGCCTGTACCTGTTGCCCGGGATACTGGTGTTCATCGTTGTGAACATTGGGCCGTTGTTCCGGTGGGAAATGGCTCTGACGGGGTGGTCGGCGAGATATGTTCAGTATGCATGGGTACTGATCATCACGTTTGGGTGGCACATTTTCGTGCCGTTCGTTGTGCTGCGGTACGCGGACAAGCTCACGCTGCGGGAATCGTGTTCGTTCCTGGGATTGAATCGAGTGGACTGGCGGGGGCTGATCACCGTGCTGCCGTTGTTCATGGCGGTTTTTGCGCTCATTTCCCTGCCCTATGTGAAGTATGTGGCGCCGGTGATTGAAGACTGGACGAAGACGGTTACGCTGTTCAGGATACCGAGCTACAGCATTTTTCAGGACACACCGGAAAACATATATAGCTTCCCGCCCATTGCGCTGCTGTTCTTGGGGATTGGGAATTTCTTGGGGGAGGAGTTGTACTTTCGCGGGTACCTGATGAAGAAGTCGGCGTTTCTGGGAGAGGCGAACTGGACGGTGAACTCGGTGCTGTTTGCGCTTTATCACGTGTGGCAGGTGCAGCAGACTTGGCCAATGATCGGTCTGGTCCTGCTGTTTGGACTACTTATGAAGTTGAGGAAAGATCTGTGGATAATGGTCGCATTTCACCTCTTTGTGAACATGTGGATGGCTTACGGCCCTTCGTGAACTCATGTTCATCGCCATGGGCAATGGGTTGCTCTCGCACCAACATCTAGTCTCGTAGTAGCCGTTGCGATATCCACCCGGTTTCCGCTCTCCTCGCCCTTACCGCTGGCCCACCGGCATAGCGGTCGCGCAGGCGCTCCGACTCCACTATTTACCATTGTTTTCTGAGGGGCGAACTCTTCAGTGCGGACCCTTGAAGCCGCACTCTTTCCAGAGTTTTTCCCACATCCAGATTCCTGCCCACGCTTTTACCGGCAGGGGGAAGCCCAGTTGATGGGCCAGCATGCAGATCTGGCCGCGATGATGCCCGTCATGCAGGATCATGTAGACAACCATGGTGCCCCCCGCCGGCCATGGCCTGGCCCAACCGTCGCGGAGGAAATGCCGGACGCGGCCCTTAGAAGAGCCCAAGGCGTCGGTGAGCATTTCCGTGCAAAGGCGAGCGCTCTCCTCCATCGCCGCCGCCGCTTGCAATGGCGTGCAGCGAGTTCGATCGAGTTGCGCCGGCAGCTTCAGATGGGGTGCCGAAAGCCTCAGCCACTTACGCCGGACGTTGTGCATATGCGCAAAGATAGCCGCGATCGTCCGCGACTTGTTCCCGGGAGCCCGGGCCCGCCAGGCGCGCGGGTCCAGGTGCTCGAGGATCAGTTGATTCATACGGTCGTTGACCGCATAGGTTTCGAGCAGAGCGGAAAAATCCGGGCACGGCGAGGCCGGGACGCGAGCCATGGCATCTCCTCGATTGTTGTCTCGGAGCCTAATCGTAACGCGGAGTCCGGCGGGAATGCGACATCCCGTTGCCGCTAGTTTCCTCTCGGCGCAACCTTGTCAGACTCTTTCCGCGTGTCGGTCTCATTGCGCCGTGACCCGGCGCAGTCCGCGGTCCTTCACGTGGATACTCCCAACTTCGGCAACAGCCACTGCGTCAGCACCACATATGCCACTACGACCACGACTGCCCATATCCAGTCAGGCATCTTAGATTCTCCCTGCGCCGACGCCCATTTTACGCAAGAACGTCATCATGGGACACCAGTTCGTAAATCCGGACTGGAACAGATTCAGCCCCACAAATGTGGTGAACAGATACCAATACGGGTTCACCCAATACCCCAGCGCGAGTGACCCCATCACAAAAAGACCTGCGATCAAGCGAAGCGTACGTTCGATAGTCATCCTGCATTCTCCTGGGACCAGGTTTTACTGCGTGGCCGCCCACTGAGGCGTTTCACATTCGCGATCTTTTCCGGCCCATGCGCGTGCGTCGGGGGGAAGTGGTTTCCTCTTTTTCCGACCGGAACCTCAACGCTCCGCACCCACAACGGCCGCTGCCGGCTGCAGCCACGCCGTCTTTTCCTCGACAATTTCAAACGTCGTGTGGAAGCTGGCGGATTTTTGCACCATGGCTCCGACCGAGCAGTATTTCTCTTCCGAAAGCCGGATCGCCTCCTCGAGCGCCGTCCGGTTAAGCTCCAGTCCGGTTACGACATGATGGATCCGGACTGCGGTGAACACCTGCGGCGGGCGCTCAACCTGGTCGGCCTCGACCCGCACCTGGTAGCCGGTCACTTTCTGGTGATATTTCTGGCGTAGCACGGTGATGACGTCGAACGCCGTGCAGCCGGCGAGGGCGACCGCAACCAGTTCGATCGGCTTCGCGCCCGTCCCTCCCGCCGTGTCGTCCAGTACCAGATGATGGCCGCTGCCGGTTTGCGCGACGAACTGCCGCTGCTGTCTAAGTGCTTGAGTAAGTTCAACTTGTGCCGTAATCAAGAGGCCTCCTGCCAACTTCGTGAATGATGAACACGAATAAATGCAGGAGCGGGGGATTTGTTACAGGGAAAATTGGGAAAATCTCGAACGAGTCAGTGCTCCGACTTCAGCGCCACAGCGGCGCGCCGGTAATCCTGCACCAGCTTCTGACGAAATCTGGCGGAATCGCGCGTCGCGGGGTGCTCAGCGGGTGCCTTGCGGCACTCCTCGATTGCGGCTTCGAGGCTGGCCAGAAACGCCTGGCATGGGCCGCAGCCGTCGAAATGCCGCTCGAGTTCCTCGCAAAGAGAGTCGTCCAACTGCTCGTCGAGATAATTGGACAGCTCAGCGAACATTGCTTTGCAGCGCGGCGGCCTGGGCGCTACACCCGCTTGCTGGGTGGCGAGCATTTTCTTTGCACGCAGGGGCTTCCGAGCTTTCATCAGCTCTTTCCGGACGAACAGCCGGGCCCGGTGTAGTCGCACGCGCACGGTCCCGGCTCGAAGGCCGGTGATCTCGGCGACTTCGTCGTCGGTCAATCCTTCCATATCGCGCAGCACAAGAATGATGCGGTACCGCGGCGGCAGCGTCTGGATCGCCTCCCGCAAACGCGCCGCGCTCTGGCTGCGAATGGCGAACGCTTCCGGACTGATGCTGCCCTCACCGCTCGACAGTTCCAGTTCCTTGCCGTCGGGCATCAACTCGTCGAGCGACAACTCCCTTAGAGGAGCGAACTTGCTTCGGCGCCGGCTCATCAGGCAGCGATTCTTGGCCACCTTGTAGAGCCACACCAGGAGCGCCTTCGGACTGTCGAACTTCGGTAAGTACCCAACCGACTTAACCAGCACCTCCTGCATGGTGTCCTCAGCGTCTTGGCGCTGGCCGCAAACCCGCATGCTGAAAGAGAAGACAGTGTTTTGGAGCAGAGCCAACGCTTGCTCCAATGCCTCATCATCTCCGCGCTGCATAAGCACAACGGCTTGTTCTATTTCAGAGCGCATCTGCCTAAACTCTAGCACTTCCGTCGCCTGACCTTGCGCATCACAATCAGTGGGAGGGTCTATTAGATTCTCTGAACAGAACCTCGTTGCCAAAGGAAAGCAAAGCTGATCGCCGCCGCCTTGTTCGTCTCGGAAGGGCCGGCCCCTGCGGTGGTCTGAGGGTTGACGGAAATATTCTTAGCGGCGATGACGATGACGGTTGCCACGAGCGGGCGGAAAGACGAAGCTTGGTCATATCATCTCCTCATTGAGAAACCCACACAATCAATGCGCGCTCACGATGGGGAGCACCAGAGCCGAGGGATGCTCGGCGTCGTGATAGATCGTGTTGGTGGCGGAGACATAATTGCGCGACGACTCGACGGCCTCGCCGGTATTCAGGTTGCGATCGAAGCGGGGAAAATTGCTGCTGGAAACTTCCAGCCGCAGGGTGTGCCCCTTGAGAAATACGTTGCTAGTCGACCACAGATCAATGGTGAACTTGTAAATCTGCCCGGGATTCATGAGAGCGGGCTTCTCCTGCGAGTCGCGATAGCGAGCGCGCAGGATTCCCTCGGTCAGGTTCTGGGCAAATCCATCAGGCGCCACATCGACCAGTTTGGCGGTGAAGTCGGTGTCGACGGCCGAAGACTTGGCAAACAGTTCCAGACTGACGGGCCCGGTCACTTCGGTATCCTGGGTGAAGGCGGGAGCGGAAAAGACGAGAACATCGTCGCGATTTTCTACCGCACGTTGATCGCGGGGGCCGGGAGCGAGATGACTGCCGTCGCAGCACAACGGTCCGCCCGCGGTGGGCACGGGATTCGAGGGATCGTAGATGTAGTGATCTGCAGGCTCCGCGCGCCTATGCACTTCAACACCGCGATGCTCCGCATCTTCTGTAACACGAAGACT
>Ga0209698_10007307_pt1 | contig 11605 bp, 8 predicted proteins | sample LitLauG_LLR_2012_FD_187203 | JGI IMG/M metagenome (GOLD analysis project Ga0209698, IMG submission 187203) | Freshwater sediment microbial communities from Pennsylvania, USA - Little Laurel Run_MetaG_LLR_2012 (SPAdes) (version 2) | ecosystem: Environmental > Aquatic > Freshwater > Creek >... | reverse complement strand
GTTGCAGACACGGCTGCTGCGGGTCCTTTCGGACGGCACGTTCTATCGTGTCGGCGGCCACCAGCAGTTGAAAGCGAACGTCCGCGTGATCGCGGCCACCCACCAGGATCTCGACAGCCGCGTGCGCGAAGGCGGTTTTCGCGAGGACCTCTACCACCGCCTGAACGTGATCCGCGTCCGCATTCCGTCGCTGCGCGAGCGGCGCGAAGACATCCCGCTGCTGGCGCGGCACTTTCTCGCCAAAAGCGCGAAGGAACTCAGCGTCGATCCCAAGCGCCTTTCGGACGAAGTGCTTGCTCACATCGCGCGCATGGATTTCCCGGGCAATGTGCGCCAGCTGGAGAACCTGTGCCACTGGCTGACGGTGATGGCGCCCGGACAGGCGATCGGGATCGCGGACCTGCCTGCGGAATTTCGCGGTGAACCTGCGACTGCCAGCCAGGCGCCGGCCGCCGATTGGATCGCGGCCCTGGAGCAGGAGGTCGAGCGGCGGCTTGCGCACGGCGAGACCGGCGTGCTTGACCAGTTGTCGCGCCAGTTCGAGCGCTCGCTGATTTCGAAGGCGTTGGCGCGCACCGGCGGGCGCAGGATAGAGGCGGCGAACCTGCTCGGCATGGGCCGCAACACGATCACCCGCAAGATCCAGGAACTCGGCATCGGCGACGCCGACGATTGAGCTATTTCTTGCTCGCCAGCCAGTTGGCTTCGAGCCGCGCGTCCACGATCGCCACAATTTCATCCACCTTCGGCGAGCGCATGCCCTTCTGCTCGCCGAGGGCCTTGACCAGGCGGTCGGTGCGTTCGATATAGAGCGCGCCACCGGCGACGGCCCGCGCCGCTGAGGAGGGCGTGACCAGGGATTGCGCCGCTGCCGCGTACTTCTCGAAGGGGACCAGGTCCTTTTCGTCCGCGCCAATGGAAACGCACAGCCTCACCACCCAGTCGTAAACCGCGCGCGAAGTTTCCAGGTCGGAATGCACCGCTTCCTTGATCGGCCGGACGCCATCCTTCTGGATGCAGCGGTAGTTGCCGGCGAGCAGCATGGCCCATTTCGCCAGCGGCACGAACACCGAGTCGTATACCTTGAGTTTCACCGGTAGTTCGATGCTTTCCTCGCCTGTATCGAAACGCGCGGCTTCGATATCTGCTTCCAGGGTGCGCAGGATCGCGGTATGCGCATCCGAGGCAAAGCGCGCCGACTTGAAATTGGTCGGCAGACGTACCTGCAGCACATTCACTTTTTCCTCCGGCGGCCGGAACGCCTGCGGGTCCGGACTGCACAGCGTCATCAGTTTCGGATCAAAGGTGTCCCACACCGCAGCATCCGCATAGCACACCCTGCAAGAACTCCGATCGACGCCGGGAAGACGCGCGAGGTAGGGCAGCGGGGGCATGTTCATGATCGACATGCATGGAAGCTTGGCCCTCGCCACCGCATCAAGCAGCTCGCGTACCCCGGGCAAACGGTATTGCGGTTCCTGCATCCCCAACACGACGAGGTCGTAACCGGCCAGGGTCGCTTCGCCGGGCGTGCATGCCGAGAGTTTGCCCGGCAGCTTGCGCGAGTTGATTTCGACCAGCCCCGCCCGCCCTTTGACCGGCATGCGCACGATGGCGCCTTCGTGGTTGAACAATTCGGCCTCCGCCGGCGTGCAGACCATCCTGGCGTTGTGACCGGCGAGCACCAGCTTGGTCGCCAGCAGCGAGCCATAGGAGGCGCCGAAGATAAGGATGTTATGTTCATTTTTCATAATATGAAATGAATCCCCGCACTATGGAAGGCGAGCCTACTCCCCGCGGTTTTTCACCGCAATCGGCGGTGCAGCACGCCATAAGTCAAGTTCATGTTGCAGTGCGAAAATCCAATCCCTAAAATGGTGCGATGCACATGTCCAGCCCGCTACCCCAAGGCGTTTCCATCTCCGGGCAACTCACGCCGGAGTTCTCGCAGATCCTGACGCCGGAAGCGCTTGCCTTCGTGGCGAAATTGCACCGGCAGTTCGAGGTGCGCCGCCAGGAGCTGCTGGCGCGCCGCGCGGCGCGGCAGAAGGAATTCGACGGCGGCAAGCTGCCGGATTTCCTGCCGGAAACGAAAAAAATCCGCGACGCCGAATGGCAGGTCGCGCCGCAGCCGAAAGACATGCTCGATCGCCGCGTCGAGATCACCGGACCCACCGACCGCAAGATGGTGATCAATGCGCTCAACTGCGGCGCGGCTACCTTCATGGCGGACTTCGAGGACGCCAACTGCCCGACGTGGTTCAACATGATCGACGGGCAGATCAACCTGCGCGACGCGGTGCGCCGCACGATCACGCTCGAGCAGGGCGGCAAGAGCTATAAGCTGAACGAGAAGACCGCGGTGCTGTTGCCGCGGCCGCGCGGCTGGCACCTGGACGAAAAGCACGTCAGCGTTGACGGCAAGGTGGTGTCGGGCGGCATATTCGATTTCGCGCTCTACTTTTTCCACAACGCGAAGGAGCTGCTGGTGCGCGGCAGCGGGCCGTATTTCTACCTGCCGAAGATGGAGTCGCACCTCGAAGCACGGCTCTGGAACGAGATTTTTGTCGTTTCCGAGGAATTTTTGAATTTACCCAGGGGAACGATAAAGGCCACCTGCCTCATCGAAACGCTGGTCGCCGCGTTCGAGATGGAAGAATTCCTGTGGGAGCTGAAGGATCACTCGGCGGGGCTGAACATCGGCCGCTGGGACTACATCTTCTCCTGCATCAAGAAACTCCGCAGCAACAAGGATTTCTGCCTGGCCGACCGCGCCCAGGTCGGCATGACCTCGCCGTTCATGCGCGCCTATGCGCTGCTGCTGGTCAAGACCTGCCACCGGCGCGGCGCGCCGGCAATGGGCGGCATGGCGGCGCAGATCCCCATCAAGAACGACCCGGCGGCGAACGAGGCCGCGATGGACAAAGTGCGCCAGGACAAGCTGCGTGAGGTGACCGACGGCTGCGACGGCACCTGGGTGGCGCACCCGGCGCTGGTGCCGATCGCCAAGCAGATATTCGACGAGCACATGCCGCAGCCGAACCAGTACGGCAAGCAGCTGCCCGACGTCAACGTAGCGGCGAAAGATCTGCTCGATTTCAAGCCCGCCGCGCCGATCACCGAAGCGGGCGTGCGCAACAACATTTCCGTCGGCGTCCAATACCTGGGTGCCTGGCTCGCGGGCAACGGCTGCGTGCCGGTGTTCAACCTGATGGAAGACGCGGCGACCGCCGAAATTTCGCGCTCGCAGATCTGGCAATGGATCCGCTCGCCCCGAGGCGTGCTCGACGACGGCCGCAAAGTGACGGTGGAGCTCTTCCGCAGCCTGCTGGCGGATGAGCTGCCGAAAGTCCGCAGCTACCTGGGCGAAGAAGCCTGGAAGGCGGGCAAATACGATGACGGCGCGAAACTGTTCGAGAAAATCACCGCCGGCGACTACGTCGAGTTCCTGACGCTGCCAGCCTACCAGCTCATCGACTGAGCGGATCCGCTAGGAAAATTCCGCGATCACGGGCGCGTGGTCGGAGGGCCGCTCGAGCTTGCGCGGCTCCTTGTCGACGGTGCTGCTGGTGCAGCGCGCGGCGAGCTCAGCCGAGACCAGGATGTGGTCGATGCGCAGGCCCGCGTTGCGCCGGAACCCCATCATCCGGTAGTCCCACCAGGAGTAGGTTTTTTCCGGCTGTTCGAACAGGCGGAACGAATCCCTGAGCCCGAGATCGATGAGCGCGCGCAGCGCGGCGCGCTCTGCTTCCGATACCAGTACCTGGCCTTCCCAGGCTTTCGGATCGTGCACGTCGCGGTCTTCCGGCGCGACGTTGAAGTCTCCCGCCACGGCGAATTGCGCATGGCGCGCCATTTCAGCCGCGAGGTACTCCCTCAGCGCCGCGAACCAGCGCAGTTTGTAGGCGTACTTGTCCGAACCGACCGCCTGGCCGTTCGGGCAGTAGACGCAGACCACCCGGGTACCGGCGGCGGTCGCCGCGATGACGCGCTTGTGGTCGTCGGCGAAGCCGGGCATTCCCATGCTTACGTCCGACAATCCGGTGCGCGAGAGGATCGCGACGCCGTTATAGGTTTTCTGCCCCGAGAACGCCGCCTGGTAGCCGGCGGTTTCGAGTTCCGCGCGGGGAAATTTCGGATCCTCGAGCTTGAGTTCCTGCAGGCAGACGATGTCGGGCGCGGTTTTCGCGAGCCAGCCGGTGAGATGCGGCAAGCGGACCTTCAGTGAATTGACGTTCCACGCCGCAAGTTTCATCTTGCGACGGCAGGACTACTTTGCGTCGCCGGGAAGGCTGTACTGTCCGGGCTTCTGGGGCGTACCCTTGAGACCGCTCGTATCGTAGGGGCCCGCCTTGGGCGCCGGCTCGGCCGCCGCGGGCTTGGCCGCCGCCTTGGCCTCGGGCGAGCCCTCCGGCGGCGGTGGCGCGCTCTGCGATCGGGCAGGCGCGAAGCCCGCCTGCGGATAGCCTGCGGAATCGAGCAAGCTGTTGTAGGCGCCAGGCTCGAACCCTTTTTGTACTGAGCGGCCGACCGTCAGCACCGGAACTTCTTCGGCGCTCCCTGCGACAGCTTTCAGCTTCGCCTGGCTTGCCTCGTCCCAGACCTGGACTTCGGTAAACGGGATGCCGCGCTTGTTGAACAGCGCGCGCGCCTGGTCGCAAGTCTCCTTGCAGGTCGGCGAGGAGTAGAACGTGACAGGAAAGTCCTTTCGAGCGCGCGCAACCGAATACGGAAGCGCCTCGGCGGGACCGGCGCTGGAGGCGGGGATGTTTTCCTTGCGCACGTCCTTCGCACCCGCGGGCGGCGGCGTGTCGGTGAACTGAACGCGTCCCTTGTCGTCGACCCAGCGGTAGGGCTGCGCCTGCGCGAGCCCGGCAAAACAGCACAGCGCGATCAAAATTCCCTGCCGAATCATGCAGTAATCATACCACTGTGCCTGAGCAGCGCATCCACGCTCGGTTCGCGGCCGCGGAAGGCGCGGAACGAATCCGCCGCCGGGCGGCTGCCGCCAACGGCAAGAATCTCCTCCCGGAAGCGGCGTCCCGCGTCCGGGTTGAGCACGCCCTGTTCTTCAAACAGGCTGTAGGCGTCCGCGGAGAGCACCTCGGCCCATTTGTAGCTGTAGTAGCCCGCCGCGTAGCCGCCCGCGAAGATGTGGGAAAAGCTGTTCGGGAAGCGATTCCACGCCGGCGGCAGCAGCACGGCGACTTCGCGGCGGACCTCGTCGAGCAGCTCGAGCACCGCGCTTCCGGCACGCGCGGTGCGTCCGCCCGCCGGATCGAAGTCCGAATGCAGCCTCATGTCGAAGATCGAGAATTCGAGCTGGCGCAGCATGTCGAGCCCGGACTGGAAGTTTTTTGCCGCGATCATTTTGTCGTACAGCGCGCGCGGCAGCGGTTCGTTGCTGTCGACATGCCGCGACATGCCGCGCAGCACGTCCCATTCCCAGCAGAAGTTCTCCATGAACTGGCTGGGCAACTCGACGGCATCCCACTCGACCCCGTTGATGCCTGCGACGCCGAGTTCCTCCACGCGCGTCAGCATGTGATGCAGGCCATGGCCGAACTCGTGGAAAAGGGTGATGACGTCGTCATGCGTCAGCAGAGCCGGCTTGCCGCCGATCGGACGCGAGAAGTTGCAGTTGAGGTACGTGACCGGCGTCTGGATCCCGTCGTCGATCCGGCGCCGCGAGATCGCGCCATCCATCCACGCGCCGCCGCGCTTGGTGTCGCGCGCGTAGAGATCGAGGTAGAACTGGCCGATCATCTCGCCGGAGGCGGTCCGGATGTCGAAGAAGCGCACGTCCTCGTGCCATACGGGCGCCGCGGATTCCGCGATATGCACGCCGTAGAGGACCTCCACCAGCTTGAACATACCAGGCACAACTTGCGTCTCAGGGAAGTACTGCTTCACCTCCTGATCCGAGAAGGCATAGCGCTGCATGCGCAGTTTCTCCGAGGCGTAGCCCAGGTCCCAAGATTCGAGCGTGGCGAGACCGAGCTCCTTCGCGGCGAAGGCTTTCAGCTGCGCGAGGTCCCTGTCGGCGAACGGCCGGGCGCGCGCGGCGAGGTCGCGCAGAAATTCGAGCACCTGCCCCGGTGTCCGCGCCATCTTTGGCACCAGGGACACCTCCGCGAAGTTCGCATAGCCCAGCAGCTCGGCGACTTCCTTCTTCAGTTTGAGCGTGCGCGCGATGAGCGGCGCGTTGTCCCATTCCGCCTTGCCGAATTCGGCGGCGCGCGTGGCGCTCGCGCGATACATCGTTTCACGCAGCGCGCGGTCCTCCGCGTACTGCAATACCGGCCAGTACGAGGGCATGTGCAGCGTGAACTTCCAACCCGGCTTGCCGTCTTTTTCCGCGGCTTCACGCGCCGCATGCAGCGCGTCGGCCGGGATGCCCGCGAGGCGTTTCTCGTCCTCGATCACGAGCGCGTAGGCGTTGGTCGCGTCGAGCACGTTCTCGGAAAATTTGGCCTCCAGCGAGGCCAGTTCTTCCTGGATGGCGGCATAGCGCGGCTTCACCGCGTCGGGAAGCTCGGCGCCGCCCAGCCGGAAATCGCGCAGCGCGTTCTGCGCCATCTTCTTGCGCGCCGGGGCGAGAGACGAGAATCCGGGCGCGGCCGTCAACGCGCGATACTTCTCGAACAGGCGCTGGTTCTGGCCCAGTTCAGTCCAGAACTGGGTGATCTTCGACAGGCTGGCGTTGTAGGCCTCGCGCAGCGGCGGCGAATCCAGCACGGCGTGCAGGTGACCAACCTGGCCCCAGGCGCGCGACAGCCGCTCGGTCGCGTCCTCCAGCGGCTTCACGAACGCATCCCAGGTCGCGGGCGCTTCCTGCGCGCGCCTCATCGCCGCGCGCGCTTCGCCGAGCAGCCGTTCCATGGCGGGGCCGACGTGTTCCGGCCTGATATCGGCAAAGCGCGGCAATCCGGAAAAATCCAGAAGAGGGTTATCCAATGGACATCTCCGCAGCGCGCACAGTGTTGACGATAAGCATGGCGACGGTCATCGGGCCGACGCCGCCGGGAACGGGCGTGATGCTCCCGGCGATTTCCTTTACCGCCGCAAAGTCCACGTCGCCCGCAAGCTTGCCGTCGGGCAGCCGGTTGATGCCGACGTCGATGACGCAGGCTCCGGGTTTGACCATGTTCGCCTCGATGAGTTTCGCGCGGCCGGCCGCCGCGACAAGAACGTCGGCCTGCCTCGTCACCGCCGCAAGGTCCGCGCTCTTCGAATGGCAGATGGTGACGGTCGCGTCCTTTTGCAATAGCAGCAGCGCGAGCGGCTTGCCGACGATGGTCGAGCGGCCGACGATCGCCGCGCTTTTGCCGGCAAGCGGGACGCCGGCGTGCTCAAGCAGCCGCATGACGCCGGCCGGGGTTCCCGGCACGAAGCCGGGCCGACCCTGCACCAGCGCGCCGAGGTTCACGGCATGAAAGCCGTCGACATCCTTCGCAGGCGACACCGCGGCGAGAATCCGGGCCGGGTCCAGCTGCTGCGGCAGCGGCAGCTGGACCACTATTCCGTGCACCCGCGGATCGGCGTTCAGCTGCGCCACTCGCTCCAGCAGAGCGGATTCGGAAACGTCCGCCGGGAATTCATGGACTTCGGAACGGACGCCGGTTTCCTCGCAGGCGCGCGCCTTGTTACGAACGTAGACGCGCGAGGCCGGATCGTTCCCCGCGAGTATGGCGGCGAGCCCCGGCCGTATCCCGCGCGCCGCGAGCGAATCGATCGCGTTTTTTTGCGCCGCGCGCACGGCTGCGGCGAGTGATTTTCCGTCGATGATTTTTGCGAGCATGGCATACTATAAAACCACAAACAGGAGGACACCATGTCTGCCGTTCCGCAGCAGCCCGCGGCAAACGATCCTGACAGCCTTGAGACCCAGGAATGGCTGGACGCGCTCGAAGCCGTGCTCGAGCGCGAAGGAGGCGAGCGCGCGCACTACCTGATCGAGAAGCTCACCGAAAAGGCGCGCACCTCCGGCGTCACCCTGCCGTACAGTCCGCATACGCCGTACGTCAACACCATTCCGGCGCACATGGAAGAACGCTCGCCCGGGGACCCGGCGCTGGAAGAACGCATCCGCTCTTTCTGCCGCTGGAACGCGATGGTGATGGTGGCGCGCGCCAACAAGAACGACGACGAGCTGGGCGGCCATATCGCGAGTTTCGCGTCGGTCGGCACGCTGTTCGGCGTCGGCCAGAATCATTTCTGGAACGCGCCCCACGAGGGGCACGGCGGCGACCTGGTCTATTTCCAGGGCCACTCATCGCCCGGCATCTACGCGCGCGGCCTTCTCGAAGGCCGCTTCACCGAGGAACAGCTGCTCGATTTCCGGCGCGAGGTGGACGGCAAGGGCGTGTCTTCCTACCCGCATCCCTGGCTGATGCCGGACTACTGGCAGTTCCCGACCGTGTCGATGGGCCTGGGCCCCATTCAGGCAATCTACATGGCGCGCTATCTCAAGTACCTGCAGGCGCGGGGGCACGCGCAGACGGAGAACCGGAAAGTCTGGGTGTTCTGCGGCGACGGCGAGATGGACGAGCCGGAATCGCTGGGCGCGATCGGCATGGCGGCGCGCGAGAAGCTCGACAACCTCATATTCATCGTCAACTGCAACCTGCAGCGCCTGGACGGGCCGGTGCGCGGCAACGGCAAGATCATCCAGGAGCTGGAAGGCGAATTCCGCGGCGCCGGCTGGAATGTGATCAAGCTCATCTGGGGCGGCTACTGGGACGCGTTGCTTGCGCGCGACAAGGAGGGCCGCCTGCGCAAGATCATGGAGGACACGGTCGACGGCGAGTACCAGAACTTCAAGGCCAACGACGGCGCCTTCGTGAGGAAGAATTTTTTCGGCAAGGATCCGAAGGTCCTCGAGATGGTCTCGCGCATGACCGACGAGGACATCTGGCGCCTGAACCGCGGCGGCCACGACCCGCACAAGATCTACGCGGCCTACACGGCGGCGGTGAAGCACGAGGGCCAGCCTACGGTGATCCTCGCCAAGACCATCAAGGGCTACGGCCTGGGCAAGCAGGGCCAGGCGAAGAACCCGACCCACCAGCTGAAGAAAGTCGATGTCGCGACCATCCGCGAAATGCGCGACCGCTTCAACGTGCCGATCCCGGACGACCAGCTGGAGAAGCTGCCGTTCTATGTGCCGCCGGCCGACTCGCCGGAGATGAAATACCTGCAGCAGCGCCGCAAGGCGCTGGGCGGATTCTTTCCGCAGCGCCGGCCGAAGGCGGAGGCCACGCCCGCCGTGCCGCCGCTGTCGTCACTCGATCAGGTGCTGAAGGGCTCCGGTGAAGGCCGCGAGATCTCGACCACGATGGCGTTCGTGCGCGTTCTCACCGCGCTGGTGCGCGACAAGGAACTGGGCAAGCGCATCGTGCCCATCGTGCCGGACGAGGCGCGCACCTTCGGCATGGAAGGCATGTTCCGCCAGCTCGGCATCTTCGCGCCCGAAGGCCAGAAATACGAGCCGGTCGACAAGGACCAGGTGATGTACTACCGCGAGGATAAACAGGGACAAATTCTTGAGGAGGGCATCAACGAGGCGGGCGCGATGTGCTCGTGGATCGCGGCGGCAACCTCGTACAGCCATTCGAACCAGGTCACGGTGCCGTTCTACATTTTCTACTCGATGTTCGGCATGCAGCGGATCGGCGACCTCGCCTGGGCCGCGGCCGACCAGCGCGCGCGCGGCTTCCTGCTGGGCGCGACCGCGGGGCGCACCACGCTCAACGGCGAGGGACTGCAGCACGAAGACGGCCATTCGCACGTGCTGTCCTCGGTGATTCCGAACTGCATTTCCTACGATCCGACCTACGGCTACGAACTGGCGGTGATCATCCACGACGGCCTGCGCCGCATGGTCGCCGACCAGGAGGATGTGTACTACTACATCACGCTGATGAACGAGAACTACGAGCATCCCGCGCTGCCCGAAGGCGCTGAGCGGGGGATTCTCAAAGGCATGTACCTGTTCCGTGAATCCAAGTCGAAATCGAAGAGCCGCGTGCAGATGATGGGTTCCGGAACGATCCTGCGCGAGGTGATCGCTGCGGCCGAACTTCTGGAGAAGGATTGGGACATCGCTGCCGATGTCTGGAGCGCGACCAGCTTCACCGAGCTGCGGCGCGACGGTCTCGCTGCCGAGCGCTGGAATCTGCTGCACCCCGAGGACAAGCCGCGCGTGCCGTACGTGATGCAATGCCTGGAGAAGCGCGCAGGACCCGTGGTCGCGGCGAGCGACTACATCAAGACATTCGCCGATCAGATCCGTCCGTTTATTCCGAAAGATGCGGCGAAGGACCGGATCTACAAAGTGCTGGGCACGGATGGCTTCGGCCGTTCGGACTCGCGCGCCAAGCTGCGCCACTTCTTCGAGGTCAACCGCTACTTCATCACCATCGCGGCGCTGAAGGCGCTCGCTGATTCGGGCGAAGGCAAGGCGAAAACGGTCGCGGACGCGATCAGGAAATACGGCATCGACCCGAACAAGCCGGACCCGACGACCGTATGAAGGACATCCTCGTTCCGGATATCGGCGACTTCAAGGAAGTCGAGGTCATCGAAATCCTGGTGAAGCGCGGCGACACGGTCGCCAAGGAGCAGTCGCTGGTCTCGCTGGAATCCGACAAGGCGACGATGGAAATTCCCTCGCCCGAGGGCGGCGTGGTGAAGGAACTGAAGGTCAAGGTCGGCGACAAGGTTTCCCAGGGTTCGGTCCTGCTGGCGATGGAGACCGTGGACGGCGCTGCGCCGGCGGTTGTTGAACAGGCGATAGAGGCAAAACCGACCCAGAAAAAAGAATCTCCCGCGCCTGCCGTCGTCACGCGCGTCGAGCCGGTGCCGTCGGAGCCGAAAGATGCGGTGACCTCGCTGCCGCACGCCAGCCCGTCCATCCGCAAATTCGCGCGCGAGCTGGGCGTTGATCTGGCTCGCGTGCAGGGCAGCGGCCCAAAGGGCCGCATCGTCACGGAAGACGTGCAGGCTTACGTGAAGGGCGCGCTGGCGGGCAAACCGGCGAGCGCGCCTGCTGCGGGGAAGGGCGGCGCGCTGCCCTTCAACCTCCCAGCCTGGCCCGACGTCGATTTCGCAAAGTTCGGCCCGGTCGAATCGAAGCCCCTGTCGCGCATCCAGAAGCTGTCGGGGCCCTACCTGCACCGCAACTGGATTTCGATCCCGCATGTCACGCAGTGCGACGACGCGGACATCACCGATCTCGAGGCCTTCCGCAAGAGCCAGACCGTCGAGACCGAGAAGAAGGGCTTCAAGCTCACGATGCTCGCCTTCATGATCAAGGCCTGCGTCACCGCGCTGCGGCAATTCCCGCAATTCAACGCCTCGCTCGACAAGTCGGGCGAGAACCTGATCGTGAAGAAGTACTACCACGTCGGCGTCGCCGTCGACACGCCGAGCGGCCTCGTGGTGCCGGTGGTGCGCGACGCGGACCGCAAGGGCGTGTTCGACCTTGCGCGGGAGCTGGCGGAGATCTCCAAGCTCGCCAAGGACGGCAAGCTGAAGGCGGGCGACATGCAGGGCGGCACCTTCTCGATCTCCAGCCTGGGCGGCATCGGCGTAAAGTAAGTTC
>Ga0209698_10007305_pt1 | contig 11608 bp, 7 predicted proteins | sample LitLauG_LLR_2012_FD_187203 | JGI IMG/M metagenome (GOLD analysis project Ga0209698, IMG submission 187203) | Freshwater sediment microbial communities from Pennsylvania, USA - Little Laurel Run_MetaG_LLR_2012 (SPAdes) (version 2) | ecosystem: Environmental > Aquatic > Freshwater > Creek >... | reverse complement strand
CCCGCCACATTGAGTCGGAATTTTTTCCCCGGGCTCGCCGGCGGAACGCGTGAGATGCCCAGACTTGTCACCAGTCCCACCACAGCCAGCAATATAAGCAACAGTCCGGACCAGGCTTCGCGTCCGCGCAATCGTGCCGCCAGCATTCCCCCCGCCATCGTCCCCGTGATCGAGGCGAGAAATGTGCCTAGCTCAATAATTCCATTTCCCCACGACAACCGGCGTTCCGGCAACAACTCCGGCAGCAATCCATATTTTGAAGGTCCGAAAAGCGCCGCCTGAGTGGCCACCAGGAAAATCGCAGTTGCGGCGATCCAAAGGTTCGCCATCGCCAGACCCGCAAGCGCCACGAACATGACGCAAAACTCCATCACCTTCAATCCAGCGGTCACCGATCGCTTGCTGAAGCGATCCGCAAGGAAGCCACCCGTCATCGAAAACAGAAGGAATGGAGTTGCGAACAGGAGAGGCACAACGAAATCGAAATAGAAGTCTCGCCGCTCGCGCGGCAGACCCATGTCCAGCAGCATGAATGCGACAAGCCATCGCAACGCGTTGTCGCTGAACGCCCCCTGGAACTGCGTGACAATCAAACTCCAGAAGCCCAATCGCCAGCGGGAATCCTCTGCGACAGACGGCAAACCCGCGTCCGCAATGATCTCTGTCTGCTGGGTCTGCTGGTCTGCCACGCACAGCCTCCTCGGCGTTCACTATCTATCAATAATGGGAGAATGCGCGAGGCCGGAGGAATTAATCAAGCCCCAAAATACTCGAAACGAACCGGGGCGTAAATGTGCAGATCGTTGATTTCATTGAGAATAGGCTATTTCGTTTTGCAAAATCACGGTTTTCCGACCTCCAAACTGCAAGTCCCAATGGGTATAGGCGCAATTCCCCCTCGGCGCTCGACGCACCTTGTATGCCCAGTAATTAAGGCGGCGCGACGCATTCGCTTAGGGCATTTGGGGAGTTATGGGCCTGTCCGCCGCTCTGCCTTCTTCGAATGAGGTTCACCATGTTCACGACGTTCACGCCTCGGTTTCTCAACGCCGATGTTGTTTTGGATCGGGTCCTGCTTGGCAGCGCTGCTCGAAGATGCCTCGCTCGGTTTGTTGCAAATGTTGCAGTTCAGGATCGGCTCCACCGGAATACGATCGATTTCATACTTGCGAGGCAGCTCGTGGATCTGCACGCGTTCTGACCGGTTGAGCCACAGAACATACCCCGTGTTCTGGCGGGTTCGATTCGTAAATGACAGCGACGTTAGGATGTCCCCAACTTTCCGCTCATTCAGTCCGGAGGGCTCGCCACTGTCTGCAAGGTCTTTGTTCATCCTACTGGTCACCACGCTGAGGGGGAAGCACGGAGATTCCGGAAAAACATGAATGAGGCTGTACAAGACACGAACGGCCGCTGCCGATTGCGGCGAGAGCAATGCTGTCTGAAAATGTCTCTGGGCCGCAACCAAACGTGCCAATTTCTCGCAGAGGTCTTGCAACTCTCCAACCGGAAGGGCGAGCGCGCGGTAGAGGTCGCGCGATCGTGAAGACAACTGTAATTCGGCGGGAGGTTCTGGCGCGACTAGGTTATTGAAGTGCTCGAGTCGGAATTGCAGAAGACGCTTGCGCGCCGTTGCAGCGTACTGTATCACTTTCGGATCGTCCGGACTCAGCAGATCCACGCGCCCGGTCCTTTGCATGGGAACAATGATGCACCTGCTGTTCAGCTGCGGGTCGTTAGGCAATTCCACCCACGAGAGCAACTTTGGTCCATAAGCCAACCGCGCCTTGTCCTTGCGGAGCGCGACGAACCCCCGCACATTGCTGGCCTTCAAGAGATGCAAAAGCGTGCGCATGTTGCCAGCTGTGCGAGTTTCGTCGACCACGATCGTCGGGCTCATGCGGTGACAAACGTCGTAGAAGGCGGCCGATGAGATATCCGTAGTTGACACGCTTCGACGGCACAGCAAAGCCAGAATGCGTAACGCCGTAGTCTTGCCCGAACTCGGAGGGCCCGCCAGCGCCAGGTAGGGCGCGAACGTCAGCTTTTCGGGAAACCACGTGCTGAGGACGAACGCGATCATCAGGAACAGCGAATCTTCCCCAATATCAAGACAGAAGCTCAAAATCGCTCCAATATCCCCGAGAAGATCGAGCAGCTTGCCATAGTCCTCGGCCCCTTGCGGGAGACAGATATGCTTCAACAGCAAATCGGTCCGCGTGAGCGGAACCAGGACCCTGTCTCCATCGCGAAATCGCTCGACACATTCCACGATTCCATTCTTGTACACAGCGAGCAGCGATCTGGTCGGGTTGGCCGGATCCTCGACCATCTCGACGACCACACCGCCCCGAAGCTCGGCAAAATCAGTTTCCACAACGGGAATTGTTGTGTCGGTCTCAATACCCTTCTGGATGTCACTCGGATTATTTGTCATCGATAATTATCATTTCATGGCATGAGTAAATGCCGTCGTGCTAACCGATTCGTGCTCCTACAGACTTTTCGGTCTGGTGTGCCAGTCCGCCCTCGCTCGGAGACGGTTGATTTCGTTGGAGAGTCTGGGCTCAAGGGGTTTCCGATGCTTCGGTGACGGGCTCCAATTCCCTAGATACCTTGGAGTCTCGCGTTCGGCATTTTTGGCGTATCGCTGTATAGATCGTCAACTGGATGGGTGCACTCACGCGTATGCCGGCACCGTCGACAACAGTGATCTCCGCCATTGCGGGTCTGTCTCGCGGAGAGGTGGCTGGAATTGGCGTCCAGGCACGGCCACATAACAAACCTTTCACGGGGCACCCACGGTACAATAATTTGCGCTCGTTCAAGATGCTTGGCAATCTTGGTTTAAGAAGGCCCGCATAGCACTTGACCTTGCTTTTGGGAAGGACGTCCTCCGGATTATGGTCCCAATCAATCTCGTGGTCCGGCCATGGCGGAATCAGCTCGTAGCTGGTGATGATTGCGCGCGGGTAATCGGTGCCAACGCGAAGCGCGAGGACATAGCCCGTGCTCGTCCCCCAGTCAATCGCGTAACTTTCGATATACCCGCCAACCTGACTGACGTACAGCTTGCGCAGGTAAGAACGGTCTCTGCCGGGCAGAGCGTTCAAATAAGGCACCGAGCATCCCGCGTTGGCCAGACGAAGCCCTCGTGCGTAAGAAGCACTCCAAGCTCGATTCATAGTGTTCTCTCCTGTTAGCGATTTGTCATGATAAAATCCTCAAGACCTCCAAACCTCAACGATTGGTCCGCTTCCGCACAGGTGAAGAGTGATGCGCCTTGCTTCGCACAGACTTATTCTCCGGGACGCTTAGCCCGTAGACCGCTGCCAGTTTCGCAATCGCCGGACGGACGTCGACTATCTTTAGGCCCCTTAAGCCACCAGAAATCGTAGTTGTGTGAAGGCCGAGTCCCTTCAGTTTCCAACCAATCGTTTCTGGTGATACTTGCGTACTACGTCCACGCGCGCAAATGAGGGAGTTTACGTCGCCGCAAATTTCTGTGTCTCCCAGTTCCAGGTCGTTCCAATGGGCCACAAGAACCTCCACGATTAATGCTTTGAGCGTCGAAACGCTATCGGTTTGGATATCCGAATCCAATTGCCACAAAAAGGGCAAGATTTGCGACTGCAATTCGTTATCGCCGACGATGGCCCCAGCAAGGCTGTGCGCCAACGCTTGCACTGGGGTGCTGACCCGGCCGAGGTCGAAGGTCGGCGGCGACGTCTTTGAAAAATTTGTCAAGCGATAGGCTAGAAGCTTGTTTTGAAATTCTTCAGCGATACGCGCTGCCTGGTCTGAGTCCAAAGGCGGCACGTACTCATCCGCAGGAGCCAGCACAATTTCCAAGGGAAAGCCCGCGGCTGCTGGGTCCTCCAAGGGCTCGCGGGCAAAGATCACCTTCGCGCAAAACGGGTCCACCACCTGGCCGGCACGAGTGGGATAGATGCCATGGGCTTGGGACGCGCGCAGTGTACTGAGCAAGCGCCGGGAGGGTGAATCAACTTCGGCGATCAATGTCGGCTGCAGGCCCATCGGAAGCGAAGTAGGCCAGCTGGCGGAGAGTAAGTTCACCACAACGGCGTGGCGGCAGAGCAGTCGAAGAATCTGCTTGAGCGCGGTCGTGTTAAAGGCCGCCGACCCCACGACCCACAGGATGGGAGGAACTGGCCCATATTCAGAACGCCAAGTCGCAAAAACAACAAAGCTCAGCGGTACCACGATGGTCTGCTTCCCACCGCCTGCACGCGAAATCAGCTTGGAAATGGGGTTGTAGAGTTGCCGTGCGGACGCGATTTCTGCCAAACCACTCGGAAGCACGAGGGAATCGCGGACCGAAGAATGGAATTGCGGGGTAGTGTACGTCACGCCGCCGTGCGTGAATTGGTCGACGATTTTCGGAGTGTTTCCATCCCAAATCAGGAATCTCATTGTGCCACCAGAATCGCGGATCAGCTCCATGGCTACTCCATCAGGAAAAATCCTGCCCGCGCTCGGGGAAAGCTTTTCAATTCTTTTGTCTAAAGTCCGCATTTGGTCGTTCAGTAGCGACTCTTGTCTCAAACCGCCCAAAAACAAAAAAGGATGAGGTCGACCGCAACCTTGGCGGCCACTCCTCATCCTCGGCAAACTCCACACTCTGCGGGCCTAGCCCGCAGCTAAAGTCCCAAGGGCATTATCGCAATTTCGGGACTGGTTATCAAGACCGCGCACTCGCAGTTAACAGATCAGTTTTAACGTTGGTAGAGCGGGAGTTTATGGTTTTCGATGAGATGATGTTGTCAGTTAGCGTACGGCTTCGCTATCGCAGCCTGGGATTTTGGTGAAACCCGGCTGATTCGGAATTTCTCGGAGGTATATTTCTTCTGGCGGGAGAGAAAACGCTATAAGTACTTCGGACCCTTCCTCGATGGCCGCAGCCCGCACTACGCGAAAACCCATACGGAGTGTTTGCGGCACCGACGTATCAAAGGGCTCTCGCTTCGGCGACCGCAATGGATAACAAACTCGAGGTCCAATCTTCTGGAAATGAGCTGTATCAAATCATTTCTTTTGATACGAGTAGAAAAGTAAGAGTGTCTTGCCGGGTGAGCGGACTCTTCGTCTAAGGCGAGGCGTAGATTCAGTTATCCGGCCTGTTATACAGGCTGAAGGAATGCCACTGCCGGAGCAAATCCATCAAATCGCCTGAGATTGGCGGATTGGTGCGCGAGACCTCGGTCTTCAATGGTGTGATCCGGTCCTGAACGAAACCTAGGTGAAACGAAACGGTTCCGGTCTGCAGGTCGAGGTCCTGCCACTTCAATCCGAATATCTCGCCTACGTATGAATGCTTGTTTTGTGGTACACAGGGCTCCCCTATCAACGGCATCTCGGGCATCACAATAACGACACAAATTTGACATTGTCGTGACACCGTCGCGGCAGTAAAGTACCGCTCCATGTTGCGGAAGAGTTCTGGTGCTCCGCTAAGTCTTATCGGGTTGATTGTGGCCGTAACCATCATCCCTGTCGCAACGCTGGTGTGGCTGGGGTGGCGCCTCCTGAATCAAGATCGCATCGTCGAGCGGCAGCAGGTACAAGACCAAGTTGAAAACGCTGCCGACCTCGTTACCGCAGCCCTGCAGCGGGCTATCTTTTCTTCCGAACAGCGCCTTGCACCCGATAACTTGAGTTGGCCTGACGGGGCTGTGGTTCTTGTGCTTGGCGCCGACCGCCTACAAGCGTATCCGGCGCAGCGCGTCGCCTACCTGCCGGTCGTTCCGACGCTGCGCGAGGCACCTGAGCGCATCTTCGAGCGTGGCGAAACGCTGGAATTTCAGAAGCACGATCTTCCCGCGGCGGCGAACTTCTACCGCTCACTCGCAAGTTCGCCCGATGCCGCAGTTCGTGCCGGTACTCTGCTTCGCATGGCACGCGCCCTTCGCGCGTCTGGCCAGAACGAGCGGGCCGTTGCCGCTTATGACCGCGTCACCACGATGGACGATGTGGCTGTATTCGGCGCTCCAGCCTCCCTGCTGGCCATTTATGCGCGCTGCAAAGTGCTCGAAAAACAGAAGCGATGGCCAGAGCTGCACACCGAGGCGCAATCGCTGCAGAGTGGCCTTTATTCAGCACGTTGGTCGTTGACCGGCTCGCAATACAAGCTCTACGTCGACGATGTGGCGCGGTGGCTCGGAGTCGCTGGGCCGGTCGCCCGCATGTCGGAGCTCTTCGCCGCAGCTGCGGAAGTGCTTTGGCGTGATCGGACATCGATGCCACCGTCCGGCCAGCAGGCGCTCCCTCTCGACGGCCAGAACGTTGCAGTGCTGTGGCAGTCAACGGGCAGCTCCATCCATGCGTTGATCGCATCGCCGCAGTTCGTGCGGCAGCAATGGTTGCCGGCCATCAACGCCGCCGTTAATGATCGTGACATCAGCTGGACATTGCGTGATGAAGACGGAAGAACGCTCTTCGGCAACTCCAGCCTTGTGACCCCAACCGCTGTGCGTAGAGCGCGCGATGCCGGCCTACCTTGGATTGTCGCGACGGCGCTACGCGACCCCGCTGCACAAGAGGCGCAGTTCGTTTTACGGCGCCGTCTGCTCGCTGCAGGATTGGTGCTCGTTGTTCTAATGGCCACAATGGCAGCGTACTTGATCGCGCGCTCCGTCATCCGCGAACTGGCCGTCGCACGTTTGCAATCGGATTTTGTTGCGGCAGTCTCGCATGAATTCAGGACGCCGCTGACGTCCCTGCGCCAGTTCACCGATTTGCTGCGCGAGCGTGCCAACTGGAGCGACGAACGGCGGCAATTTTGCTATGAAGCGCAATCACGCGCCACCGGCCGCCTTACGCGCCTGGTCGAGTCCCTGCTCGATTTTGGCAGGATAGAAGCGGGCGCACGCCCCTTCACATTCGAGGAGCTTGACTGCAGCGAATTGGTGCGCCGTGTCGTTGATGACTTTCGCTTGGAGACAAGGCCGGCAGGCTACAACATTCAATTTGTCGGCAACGGCACAGCGAGGGTAAATGTGGACTCCGAGGCCATCTCGCGAGCGCTGTGGAACCTTCTCGACAATGCCGTCAAGTACTCGCCAGACGATCAATTCATCGAGGTTGAAATGACGCGGCTGGACGGCAACATCCGTATCGCGGTGCACGATCAAGGGCTCGGCATCCCGACGCACGAACGTGCCGCCATCTTTGGCAAATTCCATCGCGGCGAGGAGGCGCGCAGCCGAGGCATCAAAGGGACCGGCATAGGTCTCACGATGGCTGAGCACATCGTCAAGGCGCACCTTGGATCGATTGAAGTCGAAAGCGAGCCCGGCAAGGGCAGCACCTTCACCATCGTCCTTCCGGTCAAGGCAAACGCATGACGCGCATTCTGATCGTTGAGGACGAACCAGACATCGCTACTGGCCTGCACCTCGACTTGACGGAAGAGGGATATGAAGTTGAGGTCGTCGGCGACGGTCAGGACGCCAGTCGCCGCGTCCGCGAGTCGCAGTGGGACCTTATTCTGCTCGACGTCATGCTGCCACGCAAGGACGGTTTCGAAGTCTGCCGCGAGCTGCGCCGTGCGCAGATTCGCACACCCGTGTTGATGCTGACGGCGAAAGCTCATGAGGCCGAAAAAGTGCTTGGACTCGACGTTGGTGCCGACGATTACGTCACCAAGCCTTTTAGCCTGCGAGAGCTGCGGGCCCGCATCCGCGCGCTGTTGCGCCGCACGATCGCAGATACCGAGCCGGTCTGCCGCTTCAACGAATGCGAGATCGACTTCCAGCGCGCCGAAGTGCGCCGCGCCGGCGAACGGCTCAATCTCACAGCCATCGAGCTGAAGATGATGCAGCACTTCGTGCGGAATCAGGGCCGTGTGATCACGCGTGAGCAGGTGATCAACGCAGCTTGGGGGCACGATGTTTTTGTAACTGATCGCGTGGTTGATACGCACGTCGTTCATCTGCGACGGAAAATCGAGGCTGATCCGGCACGTCCGCGGCACCTTCTGAGCGTGCGCGGCATCGGTTACCGGTTTGAACCATAAACTTGCCGGCGACGGCGCCTGCTGCTCGGAGCTCGTAACGAACAAAAACGGCACAGAAATGACACATGACTAGCAAACCAGCGTCACAGATCGCGTGTAAGTTGGTTCGCGAGGAGGCATTCACAATGCGACGAGCGATCACAATGTTTCTCGCGGCGGCAGCGCTACTCGCGTGCAGTGTGTTGGCGCAAACCAAACCGCAGGATGTTGAACTGCAAAATGCTATTCGTACCGCAACCGTCGATGGCGATCTCCAGGGTGCGATCAAACAGTTCCAGGCGATCACCACAAAATATGAGAACGACCGCGCCGTCGTTGCAATGGCATTGGTCCACATGGCCGAGGCGTACCAGAAAATGGGCGGCACTGAATCGCGCAACCTGTATGAGCGCGTGCTGCGCGAGTACGCAGACCAGAAGGACGCCGTCACAATTGCCCGCGCGAAGCTTTCAAGCGAAGCCACACTTGCAATCGGCGATAGGCTCGTTTGGAACGGATCAAAAGTAGATGAGGAAGGCCGGGTTTCCCCCGATAGCCGTCTTATTACCTATACGGACTGGAACAGCGGAGACTTGTTCGTTCATGACTTCGCGGCCGGCGCGGATCGCGCCATCACCAATGCAGGTGCCGAAAGGAGGGCCAGCGAGATTCTGAGCCGCCCGGCACGCAGTGCAGTGGCCGACCAGTCCGCGATCTCCAAGGATGGGAAAGAGGTCGCATATGAGTGGACAATTTTAGACGGCACGGACCGCTTCATCGAGTTGCGTGTCGCCAATCTTGTCGGCGAGCCTAGTTCGCGCAGCATTTACGCGCCCGCTGATGTCGATCACCTTTATGCACTCGACTGGAGTCCGGATGGCAAGAGAATTGCTATTCGAGTGGAGCATAAGGACCATTCCGTCGAGCTCGTCATAGTTTCTGTCGCCAACGGTTCGTTCTACGATTTGAAGTCTGTACCTTGGGGCACCGCTAACGTTGCGGCCTTCTCGCCGGATGGCAAATGGCTCGCCTACGACCTCCCTCATCCCGACAATCGGCGTTACAGCGATGTCTTCGTTCTGGCCACCGAAGGCAGTCGCGAGGTGCGAGCGGTCTCTGGTCCCAGTCGCAATGAAATTGTCGGTTGGTCGCCTGACGGCGCTTGGCTTCTGTTTGCCAGCGACCGCGAAAGTTCGCGCGACCTCTGGGCGATTGCGTTCAAGGACGGTCAGACAGACGGGGCGCCGCGTGTCATCAAGACCGGATTCGAGCGCTCTGTCCCGGTCGGGATAACCCGTTCCGGCACCCTCTACTACGTTAGGTACGGCGCCGAACAGCAGGCAACCATCCAGACTGCCTCGGTTGACCTCGCCTCCGGCAAGCTCACTTCGCAGCCGATCGATTTGCCTCATGAGTATGGCTCGATCGACGCAAATCCCTCGTGGTCTGCGGATGGAAAGGAACTCGCGTACATCTCGCGAGGCGGGCGCTTAGGCCCCGAATCGATTGTAGTCGTGATTCGTTCCATCGACACAGGCAAAGTCAGGGAGATCCATCCGGATCTCAGTTACGCGGTTCAACTTGCTTGGTCACCTGACCGCAAGTCGTTCCTAGTGGGGAACGGCACGGACTTCAAGGGCAGATCGGGCATCTTTACAGTCGATGCTGAGACCGGCGCCACTAGCGTTGCCGAACTGGCGCAACGTGGGGTGTTTTTGGAATCTCCCGCTTGGGCACCCGACGGAAAGCATTTCTATTACGCAAGGCGCTACATTGTGTTACCACCCGGCGCGAGCGCCTCGACTTTCTTTGAACACGATCTTGCGACGGGTGAGCGACGAGAAATCATTCATGCGGACGTACTCCACAATGTGCGTCTTTCGCCTGATGGTAGATACATTTCTACGCCAAGTATTGACCTGCGCACGAACTCGCGGAACATCTTGCTGATCCCCGTAAACGGCGGTGAACCTCGCGTTCTGATGAGCGTGGCGACATCACTAGGTGCTGATGAACTTCGCAACGCCTTCCAGAAGGGACCAGCACTTAGCATTGCATCGTGGGAGCCGGATAGCCGCTCGCTTCTAGTGATCAAGAATTTTCGTGATGGCAAGACACAGACCCAAATATACCGCGTGCCCATCGACGGGGGTGGGCCGACTAGCGTTGACCCTTCCCTGGCAGGGATCTTGTCTCCCGACGGAAAACACATGGCTTTCGTTTCAGTGCAAGCTGCGCCGCAGCAAGTGAGCGAGGAACTTTGGGCTTTAGAGAACTTCCTGCCCAAGTTGGCGGCAGCAAAGTAATTCATCGCGTGCTGGGACGCACCGCAAGCCGTAACTCGGCACTCCCGGCTCGCCGACCGGTCTTGGCAGTACGAAGCAGCTACAAACGGGCTATAGCCCTCTGCGGGCAAAGCCGCCTGTGCAAAGGACAAAGCAATGCAAGGCAGCAATCGCGAAAGTCGAATGCGGCACATCATCGTTGCGACGGCGATGCTGATCTGTTTCCTTGTGCTGCTCTCTGCGGTACGCGCTGAGGACGATGTGCTCGTTATTCCCTTCGGCCTCGACCGCTACATACCGGCTCCTGAAGACAATCCACTTTCTTCGGCAAAGATCGAGCTGGGGCGGGGACTGTTCAACGACCGGCGCCTCTCGCTCGATCATTCGCTGGCGTGCTCGTCGTGCCATGATCCGCAGCATGCGTACACCGACACGCGCTCGACGGCGGTCGGGGTCTTCGGACGCGACGGTACGCGACGCGTCCCTGCCTTGATCAATCGCGGCTACGGCTCCTCGTTCTTTTGGGACGGACGCTTGACCAGCCTTGAAGAGCAGGTCGTCCAACCCATTGCCAATCCGAACGAGCTGGGAATGACCCTGGAGGAGGCAGTTGACAGAATCAAAGCCGATTCAACCTACGTCCGGGATTTCCAGCAGGCGTTTAGGAGTGAGCCGAACGCACGGAATCTGGCGCGTGCGCTGGCGAGTTACGTTCGCAGCATTCTTTCCGGCAACTCAAGCTATGACCGCTTCCTCAATGGTGACCGCTCTGCGCTTACTATAGACCAGCAACATGGTCTTGAGCTTTTTCGCGGGAAGGCCAACTGCACGGGCTGTCACGTCGGGCCGAATTTTACAGACGAGCAGTTCCACAATACTGGCATTGCTTGGCGTGGAGGGTCATTTCAGGACGACGGCCGCTTCGCCGTAACGCACAACGAGTCCGACCGTGGCGCATTCAAAACTCCTACACTTCGCGAGGTAGCGCGCTCAGCGCCTTACATGCACGACGGCAGCGTAGCCACGCTCGACGAAGTGATCAACTACTACGACCGCGGCGGCAATCCTGCGCCAGGGATCGATCCCGAACTTCATCCTTTGCACTTATCGGAAACGGAAAAAAGCGCTTTAGTTGAGTTCCTGCACGCGCTGAATGGTCAATGAATTTAAAGGAGATGGTCGAGGCAGCACTCTGCACAATAGGAGCACGCGTCATGAACTATGCGCCAACCTCTGTGAGTAGAAAAATGGCAGACGCGAGCAGATTCGAACCGCAGACCTCCACCGTGTCAAAGGTGGGAACGCGTAT
>Ga0209698_10007304_pt1 | contig 11608 bp, 11 predicted proteins | sample LitLauG_LLR_2012_FD_187203 | JGI IMG/M metagenome (GOLD analysis project Ga0209698, IMG submission 187203) | Freshwater sediment microbial communities from Pennsylvania, USA - Little Laurel Run_MetaG_LLR_2012 (SPAdes) (version 2) | ecosystem: Environmental > Aquatic > Freshwater > Creek >... | reverse complement strand
CTGTCAGCTTTCCCCTGATCGTCCACGGGGCCTTGATGATCGAACCCACCGAGACCGAAGGGAAAGGCGAACTCGATCTCTTCGCCGACGCGCTCATTTCCATCGCCCAAGAAGTCGAAGAAAATCCCGAGCTGGTCAAGTCCGCGCCCCACTCCACGCGCACCCCAAAGGTCGATGAAGTTACTGCCGCCCGCAAGCCAATCGTTCGTTGGCGGCGTTAAGCACTTGTTCCACGCTCGGGTTTCGTAAAAGCTTCTCCCGTTCGTTTCCCCAAACTACCGGGTTTGTATCGCGAAAAATGGCCAAAGTAGGCGTCCCAACCGCTCTGGCAAGATGCGTAATTCCGGAATCGTTTCCGATATAAAGCCGCGCGCCGCTCATCCATTCCGCCAGTTCGAGCAGGTCGTCGAACCTGTCCTGAGCCCACTCAACGGGCAACGGAAGCTTGTTCGCCAATTCGCTGAAATTGGCATAAGCCCAGTTTTTTCTATCACTTCCAGAGAACGGATGGATCACAATTGTTTCACGTGCCGCACTTTTTACTTGGATTTTTGGTCGCGCTCCGAGCGGTGCGCCCACCTGCTGCAGATAATAATCGCTGGCATTCAAGCTATCATCCGGCAACGCCTTGAAAAATCGAGACTTAGGGTTGATTTCCCGTAGTTTCTCCTGGTTCGATCCGTACCAGGACACAACGTCGTCAAACTGTTGAAAACGTTCAACAAACCCGTCCGTCAGCATATCGATTCGGCTGCTGGCGAGGGACGTAACTTTATCGCCAAATTGGATCAGCGGCACGACCGCCGACGGCACCCAAACCTCGGTGTACTCCGCTTTTAGGAATTCCATCGCCGGCAAACTGACGATCACGTCGCCGATGGCCCCGGGGCGGATCAGCAATCGTTTCATGCAGTTACCAGCCGTAAAGATGTCGGGCGTTGTCCCGCAAAACCATGTGAACCAGGCGTTTTCCTGCTTCCAAACTGATTTCGCCGTCGTCAATCATGCCTGTTATGGCCGTTCCCAGGGCTTGTCTGCCCAGTTTTGACCCCGTCCACGCGGTCTCTTCCCAGCCGATTTCGTCTGTAAACGGTGACGCGTCCGACCCGTACAACACTTTTTCGGGCGCCATTTCGAGCAAAAATCGCAGATCTTTGGCGGCCTGCGCCGGGTAAGCAAGGTAACTATATGCCGAAAAGTCTATGAAAACATTGGGTTTAAGGATCAACGTTCCGGCTTCCCGGGTAAACGGCCAAGCGCCATGCAGCATTACAAATTTCGTCTTTCGGAGTTCCGGATCGTTGAATAGCGGCTCCAAGGCGAGTGGATTGGCGTTCGCCGCGCGGAAATAGCTACCCACTCCAATCGAGGTATGTATATGAATCGCAAGGCCTAAACGGCCAGCTTCGCGGGCAGTATAGCGGAATAAATAGTCCTGTAAGGCTTTATACTCTTCCGCCGACGGCTCTGCCGATTGCACGTAAATTGTGTAGATCCGTTCTACATCCTCTTTTTTTGGGTTGCTGATCTCCAGATCCCGCAGATACGCGAGTTCGAATTTGAGCGCGACCGCACCGTCAGATTTGTACATTTCGAGCGTGTGCGTGATCATCGTCAGATAATCTTCGAACCCAAGAAGCGGTTCCTTTTGAACTTCGGCGAGTAGCTTTTCTTCGCTCTTGAAGAAGGCCTCGTGCTCCGGATCTTCTTGTTTGAGGGCGGTATTGCTCAGCGGGAACAGAAACATGTCAACAAACGGCACCCATTTGAAGCGGTCGCTGGTGAGTCCGCGGCCCATGGAAATGCGGTTCGCAAGCATGATCTCGGTCCCCGTATGATTGAGAATCCAAACGGGATATAGATCGCCCTTTACTCTCGCGATGTCGGCCTTGGACCCGTCATCGAACATGTCTTTCTTAGCTTGTCGAAAAATCGGATTGTCTGGCCGGCTTGGCGCTGGCAGCGCGGGAATTTGCACCGCATCGGCAGGCAGCGCGTCGAAATTCCGATCCTGCTCGCCGGGCCCGACAACGCACATCGGGTGCGCGTGATTATCGATTGATTTCGTGTGTTCGAGTTCCGCCGCGATCTCGGGCGCAATGCTCGGCCGCGTACAAGCCGTGAGCGAAATGATGGCGACCGCAAATGCGAACGGTTTCACTCGATTACGACTGCGAAGTGTACATCGAGAGTCTTCGGCGGGAAGCACATGTGATTGTTGCAAGCTTGGTACTTGAGCTTGCCGGTGATGGTGGCCGGGCCCTTCGGCGCATCTTTCGCTACGGCGAATTCGGTCTCAATTGGAACCGTGCCCGTGAAGACTAAAACTTGCGACCCGTTGAGGTCTATATCTTCCGGCTTAGGATAGGTAATCGCTTTTGTTTCAAGGGTTTTCGGCGAATCCCACGTTAGCTTTAACGGGATCAGAAATTCGTCGCGCGGCTTGTTGCTGTTCACGTGAAAGCCGTCGAGGACCACTGCTTTAAGGATCTGCTTGACGGTCTCGCCGCGCTTTGCCGTCAGCGTGTCGCTAGGCGCAATGTTGATTTTATTTTGCTGGGCAAGCAGCGCCAGCGGCAGTGCTAGCACCAGAGTCATCGGGCACAGCAGCGGGCGCTTTGTCGCCCAAGAGGCATTGAATTTCATTGACGTATTCATTTTTACTGACAAGACCTATATGAGGAGGAAAAGCGACTTTACCGTCCCTATCGATGATAAAGCTAGTCGGCAGCGAATCCAATCCGCCGTAAAACTGCGCAACCGTGTCGTTACCCATCAAAACCCGGTAATTGATTTTGCGTTCGGCTACATACGGTTTCACAGCCGGCCAACCGTCTTCGTCCATCGAGACGCCGAGCACTGCAAACCCTTGAGCCTTATACTTTTGTTCGAATTCGACGAACCACGGAATTTCGACGCCGCAAGGGCCGCACCAGGTTGCCCAGAAATTGAGCAGGACCACTTTGCCCTTGTAATCGGAGAGTTTCACTGTCGCGCCGTTTTCATCTTTCAAACTAAAATCGGCGGCAGGCTTGCGGTCGGTTGTGCGCTTTACGACACTCTGTTTGGATGAGCAAGCAGAGAAACAGAGAATGATACATGCCAGCAGAGCGAATGACTTGCGCAAGACGGAAAGACTCCCGACTTCCAGTCTACCGCCTCTAGCACTTCACAGGTTCAGTGATGTTCGCCACGAACCAAGTTTTGCGGATATCGCTCCAGCGTTTTGCCAGGTTGGCGTGTGGGTTCTTTTGTGTACTCGCGTAAAGCCAAGCCGCCGTATCGCAAAAACTTTCGCAGACGTAGTCGCGGGTTTCGCAGTTCGTCGCCTTCTGCACCGCCGCCGATTCGCCCAGTTCGCCGCGCGCTTTCGCCCGCCGTTCCTGGACCAGTAGTTCGGCATAGCTGGCGCGTTTCCTGTTGCCGAGCCGGGCCCAGACGAAATGAAACAGCTCGTGCAGCAAAATCAGGCCAAAATCGGGCTTTGTGAGCAATTCCGTTTCGAGCACAATTTCCCTTCGTCGAATAAAGCTCGCTGCATGGACCGGTGTGCCCAGGTCCAGACTCGCCGATAGAAGTTTGCCGCGATGGGCAGTCAGTTTGGGAAGCGTAGAAATAGAAAGTGGGCTGCCGGTCAATGCCGGCAGCCCACTTGTAATAGAAACGATTTGTTGCGCCTTAAGGTTTCGGCTGAGCAGGTGCAGGTGTAGCTCTCTGCAAACTCGGGATCTTCGGACCGGCAGCAGATGCGGCGGCCCCACCGTTGGTATTGAAGAAATCTTGATCTTCGATGTGGAGCGCATATTTGTCAGTCTCTTTTTTTATAGCGCCATCGCTCTGCTCCGCATGCAGCCTTTGCTCAATACCAGCTTTGGCCTTGTCATAGGTCAAGGTTTCACGCGAATCCAGCTTAACAATCAAGAACGCACCAGGAATGTGAATGGGTTCACTCACTTGACCTGGCTGCAGCTTAGCGACAGCGGACTTGATTTCGGCTGGGATCTGAATCTTCGGATCGTTGATCGGAACGCTACCAAGATCGCCGCCTTTGGAGGCGGTCTGGTGTTCTGATTCTGCGCGGGCCAGGGCTGCAAAGTCCCCGCCGGCGGCTAACTTCTTCTCAAGATCGTTCGCCTTGTCCTTGGCGGCTTCTTCGGTGCGCGCATTGGGTGCGCCAGCGTTGGCCGGTGTACCGGGAGCATTAAAGAGGACAAAGATTCCACTCAGTTTGGCGGTTTCGAACTCAGCCTTGTGGGCATCGTAATATTTTTGAGGATCTTCCGTCGGTTCTTTGGACGCCGTTTCGGAGACGTGAGCCAAATAGGCCTGAGCGAGAATACCGCGGCGGTTCAACTCCAACTGATCCTTCCAAGGCTCTTTCTGTTCCAAGTTGATCTTTTGAGCGGCTTCCGCCAATTGCTGCTGCAGGTAGATCTTTTCAAAGTTCTTGGCAAAGCTCGCGTCGATCTGTTTGCGCTGTTCCGGTGTGAACAGTTTGAGCAAATCATTTGCTTGTTTCGCGGTGATTTTCTGTCCGTTGATTGTAGCCACGATGCGATTCGGGTCCGGACCAGAGGGGACGGCGGGTGCAGGCGTTTGTGCCCCGGCCGACACTGCAAACAGGGAAACGGTCAAGGATAGGAGGGATAAGCCGATTTTCATTATTTTTCGCGAGTTCCTAAAAGTCATCTTCACGTTAGCACGTGAGAAACCCGGTGAACCGGTGCTTTTAGGGTTGGACGTACGCCTTTCGCAGCGGGGTTTCCTTGCCCGCGCTCGAAACTCGAATATTATTGATGACCCCGGCAGCGCCGGACGTTCGGGCCATACGAGTAGCGGCGCCCTTGTGTTGGCCTATGGCGGTGTTGCCTTCCCAGGTCACAACACCTCGTTGGACGCGAAAGCGAAAGCCGTCTTTGCCAATTTTGGACTTGGAAAGCTTGGTCCGTATTTTGGCTTCCAATTCCGCGTCGCTGACCGACAGCCGCTGTTGACCTGCGGATGCGGTTTTGCTTGGGGAGCTGGCGGGGCTAACGGCTGCCAGGGACAGGAACGGAAGGAGAAGAAGAACTAAGAATTGGCGCATGTCGTTCTGATAGTGGAGGCGAGGACGTATAATTCGCACATGGATTCGAACAGCCGTAGAGATTTCCTACGTACCGCGTCAACGGGCGCCATCGCCGTGACAGCCGCTTCTTATTCGCGAGTCATGGGTGCGAATGATCGGATAAACCTCGGATTAATCGGGGCTGGTGATCGTGGCAACCACGTGATGAGACTTTTTCAGAGCCGACCTGATGTCCACGTGGTAGCAGTCTGCGATGCCTGGGGCGACCGGGTGGAATCGACCAAACAAAAGGCTCCTGGAGCGGCTGGGTTCGGCGACTACCGCGAACTGTTGTCGACGAATCCTTTGGACGCAGTCCTTATCGCGACTCCGGACCACTGGCACACCAAGATCGCTGTCGATGCGCTGACCGCTGGAAAAGACGTTTACGTGGAAAAGCCACTGACGCGCACGCCGGAAGAAGGTCCACTCATTGTGAAGGCTGCTCGCGAAAACAATCGAGTTTGCCAAGTGGGCATGCAGCAGCGCTCGGGCACGCACTATCGGGTGGCCAAGGAAAAGTATTTCGATACGGGCAGATTAGGGGCGGTGACACTGGCCCGGACCTGGTGGTATGGCAATGCCTGGCACCTGCGCAAGGCCCCCGCTTCGCTGCGCAACAAACCGGACAATCTGGATTGGGCGCGTTTCGTGGGTCCGATTCAATGGCGCGACTATGACCCGCAACAGTTCTACAACTGGCGCGCGTATCTGGATTTCGGCGGCGGACAAGTGACGGATTTGTTTACGCATTGGATTGATGTGGTCCACATGTTCATGGGACGCGAGATCCCGTGCTCGGCGAACGCCACCGGCGGCGTTTATCACTACCGCGATGGGCGGACCGCGCCGGATACGATCAACGTCAATTTGGAATATCCCGACCCGGATCCATTTACCGCAACGTTTGAAGCGACGCTAGTCCCGGGAATCAAAGGGGAAGCACTGGAAATGTGCGGAACCGACGGACGGCTTTGGATTGACCGTTCGCGCTATGAGTTTTACCCTGTGAACGCCAAAGAACCAAGCGATGTGATGAAAGCCGTTGAGATAAAAGGGGCGGATGATCCGCTGACTCAAGAGCATGTGAACAATTTTGTGGAGTGCATGCGAAGCCGGCAACGCCCGCATGGGGACGTTTTGATTGGTCATCGATCGGCGCAAGCTTCACATTTGGGGAATATTTCCTATGTGGAACGAAGGCGCATTAACTTCGATACGGTGCGGGAACGGATTTTGCCGACTTAGGTTATCTCGTCGATTCGCTGTTGATAGATTCGCGCTTTCCGTAGGTTGAGGACGATGGCGACTGGGCCAAGTATGAGAACTGTCACGGCGATCCATGCAAAGGAATGAGCCGAAGCCGGTTCCTCGACGGCGTATCCCCAACAGAACAATAGGTAGCCCGGATAAAAGGCTGCGAGCCGTGACCAAAACCGCCAACCTTGGTGAAAGTCTCGCTGACGCTCAAGTTCCTGGCGATAAAAATCTACCGATGCCGAGTTGCTCAGGTCGGCTGGCGTTTTGCGCATGCGGTTCTGAATCAGTTGCTGGATGAAGTACGCACCTACAATTGCAGTGAGCCCGGCACCGATGCGGCGAGGCCAATCGGGCATTTGCAGCGCAAGATTGGTGAACGATACCAGGACGAAGGCGGACGCGAGCAAACCCGCGACCAGTCCGATTCTGACTCTCCGTTGCAAGCGCGTCGATTTCTTGCGAAGCTCATCTGGCGAGATGCGAACATGCTGCTGTTCTTGTTGTTTCCAAAGATCTCTAATGTCATTCTCCATTTCGGCCTCCTTTAAAGAACTCGCGCGTTAGGATGATCTTGATCCTGTGAATTTTGGTTGCGATGTTGGCCGCCGTGAGGCCGGTTATTTCGGCAATCGAGCCAGCGTCCATTTCCTCCAAGTAGCAAAGAATGACCTGACGGTCGATTGGTTTGAGGCCCCGAATGAGCTCCCGAAGACGGTCTAGCGATTTGGCGTTGTCAGTTGCGCGTTCGATCTCCTGACTGTGCGCCGGCGCGGTTTCTACTTCTTCCAGGCTGACGAGAACCTGCTTTTTGAAGCGTTTTTGACGAACCACATGCGAGGCAGCGGTGTTATGGGCAATTCTGTAGACCCACGTTCGCAAGGAACAGCGCCCGTTGAAAGTTTCGAAGCTTTGCCACAAGGCTAAGTGAATCTCTTGCACGAGATCTGTGCGCTTTTCCGCATCGGCTTCATAGGCACTTGCCAGACGCTGCCGCGCCGAGCCGAATTCCAACGACGCCTCTTCGTACTGCCCATCTTGGCTACGCATCTGCTCCACACTTAAGGTAGTCCAACGAGTGAAGGTTTTCTTACAGCACCGGCAAAAACTTTTTAAGGAGCGAAGTAGGCGGAGATATCGAGAATCAGGTTGGTGGAACTGGACGAGAGGCTATCGACGGAACCGTTGGTTGTGGGAATGATAGCCATGTTTGAGGTGATCGCTTCGTCATCGGCATTGAGAATCGACGAAACGGGCCAGGGCGTGCCATCTTGCCAAAGACTGAGGAACCCAAGACTGCCATTGGGCACGACTGTGGCGTTGAGAACATAAGCCTGCGCGGCGGTGGGAACTGCACAGGCTGAACCCGCGACGTTGATGGCGATGGTGCCGCTGAATGTTCCGCTGCCCAACCGGGTGTCGAGAGCGCGGCACGGCGTTACGTTGAATAACGACAATGCTCCGGATGTGATGGCTGGGGCGAAATAGCCGTTAATATCGATGGCCAAATGGGTCGGGTCGGATGTGTAGACGGTGATCTGACCATTTGTCCCGGATGGAAGGAGGGCGGCGTTAGCCGTTACTTCCAGCGATCCGGTGTTGAGCGTGGACACGAGTGGCTGTGTCTGACCGGCAGGCCAGGTGGATAAATAGCCGATGGGCTTGATGGGAATAGCTGTCAGATTTAGCGAATAGGCTTGCGCGGTTGCGGGAATGCCACAGGAACTGGTTAACGGAGAGAAATTGCGCGATTCCCCGGCTGCCAGAGGAGTAGTTTGGCGTGTATCGGCAACACGGCACGGCGTGACCGGATAAAAGCCCAGAGCGTTTAAATCGGTAGCGGGCACGAAGTAACCGTTGATATCAACGATGACGTGAGTATTTTGAGAAGCGTAGAGGTTAATCGCTCCAGAAAGCCCCGCAGGCACAATTGCGGCGTTCGCCTTGATGCGGCCATCTGAATTGAGCAAGGACACAACAGGTTGCGGCTGACCGGTAGGCCAGACAGATAGGTAGCCAACCCAACTAGGCGGCACAATTGTGAAGTTCAAAGAATAGGCTTGCGCCGTGGAGGGAATGCCGCAGGCGCTGTTGGGCACGACGAAACTGCGCGTCACTCCTCCCGCGAGTATAGGTCCGCCGAAGGGTCCGGTGGGATTGCGGGTATCGGCCACACGGCAGGGAGTGATGGGGACGAAGCGCAGACCAGAACTGGCGATCACAACCGTTGCCGTTCCGTTGAGCGCAACCGTTTGCGGAGAGGAAACAGAATCGTCGGAGATATTGAGCGATGCCGTGCGCGTTCCGGATGCGGTGGGAGAAAAAGCGACGGTCAGGGTGCAACTCGCTCCGGCCGAAAGGTTGGCGGGGCAGTTACTCGAGATTTGAAAATCGGCGGTGTTGGCGCCTGAGATGCTGATGCCGAGAATGGGAAGCACGTAGCTGCCGGTGTTAGTGAGCGAGACTGTCTGTGCCGCGCTTGTAAGGCCGACCGAGGCGGCGAAACTGAGAGACGAAGCGCTGAGTACAGGCGTGCCGCCGTTGCCCGCTCCGGTAAGCGTTACGCTTTGCGGAGTGCCCACTACCGAGTCGTTGAAAAGCAGCGTGGCGGTGCGGGTTCCGTTGGCTGTAGGTGCAAATATTACCGAAACGCTGCAGGTTGCGCCAGCGGCGAGGTAGGCGCCGCACGTGGTGGAAATTTGAAAGTCGGCCGATTGAGCGCCCGAAAGGACGATACTCGAAAAAGAGAAAGGAGCGCCGCCAGTATTGGTCAGCGTGACTACTTGAGGATCGGAAATAGTAGTAACAACTTGACCGCTGAAGGTGAGCGTGGCGGCACTGAGAGAGACTTGCGGGCCCGCGCCTCCGAATCCGGTTCCGGAAAGGCTCACTGTTTCAACGGCAAGAGGAGAGTTGAGCGACGTGGTGGTTAGAGCGGCTGATCCGTTAATCGCTCCCGTTTGAACGGGGGCAAAGATGACGGCCGTATTGCAGCTCGCGCCGGGCGCCAGTACTGTTCCGGATGCACAATCAGAGAGGCCAGTGGCGGTTTGTTGGAAACTGGCGCTTAGGGAGATAGCGTTCATTGTCAACGGTGAATTGCCAACGTTGAACGGTGAGAGCACCTGTGCGTTCGATATCGCGCCGATCGGCTCAGTTGGAAAGCTGAGCGGAACGGGTGCGAACGATACCAGACGAATGACGTTATTGCCCGCGTCGCCGATGTACAAGTTGCCTGATTCGTCGACAGCGATGCCCATGGGCGTGGTGAGGAAGGCGAGCGTGGGATTTCCGCCATCACCGGAGTAGCCGGTGGATCCGCGTCCGGCAACAGTGAAGACGTTTTGCGAGGCAGCGGTGATTTGGCGGACAGCATTGTTGCCGTAATCGGCGACGTAAATATTGTTGGCGGCATCAAGAGCCAAACTTTGGGGCGAGGCAAACGTGGCGTTTGTCGCTAAGCCGGAATCACCGGAGTAACCCCATTCGCCAGTGCCCGCCACATCCGTGACTATGCCGGTGGTGGCGTCGACGCGGCGAATCATGTTGTTGCCGGTGTCGGCGATGTAGAGATTGCCGGCACTATCGAGTGCTACTCCTGAGGGGTTAACGAGTTCCACGTTGGTGGCAAGTTGACCGTTGCCATAACCATCTGTACCCGGAGCGATACCGCCGCCGGCGACGGCTGTGATGATCCCGGTAACGGTGTTGACCTTACGAACAAGTTGATCGTAAGCGTCGGCGATATAGAGGTTGCCGCTGGCATCGACGGCGACACTTTGAGGGCCATAGAGAATGGCGCTGGTGGCAGGACCGCCGTCGCCCAGAGAGTCTGTGCCGGAGGGCGTGAGGGAACCGCCCGCGATGGTCGTGATGATTTGTGTGACAGCGTCAACGCGGCGAACGACATTATTGCCCTGATCGGCGATATATAAGTTGCCGGTGGCATCGAGCGCTATGCCGGTTGGTGTATTGAGCGATGCATTTATGGCGGGTCCGTTATCGCCAGAGTAGGCGTCGGTTCCATTGCCGGCGACAGTCGTGGTTGCGCCTGTCGCCAAAGTGATTTTGCGAATCACGCCGTTGATGGAATCAGCGACATAGAGAAACTGGGCACTGCCATCGAGGGCGACGGATTCGGGATTCCAGAATTCGACTTGAGCGGGGTTAGTTGAATCTTGATAGCTGCCCGTACCGTTGCCGGCGAGGGTAGAGATTATTCCTGGGTATAAGGCGATGAGGGAGGATGTGCCCGTGCCGGTTAGCGGGGTTGCGGCGAGTAGGTTACCTGCTTGATCTTTGACGGTAATTGCATCTTGGCGGAGTCCGGGGCGGAGGGGGTTGAAGGTGACGATGATGGTGCAATTCGTGGTGGTAGCGGCGACGGTACAAGATGGAGTGGCAGCTTGGAAATCGCGGTTCCAGGTTAGGGAAAAGGACGGGACAGTGGATAAGTTGTTGAAGGAATAGGTCAGGGTCTGAGTGATCGGGGTAGCGCTCAGGGCGAGTGGGCCGAAGTTTTGGACGGTGGTAGCGGAAGCGAGATGGCGCGTAAGGGCGAGGAGGAGGATAGGGGCAACGCGCGATAGGGACAGGGCCACAGAGGAGAGATCGGCGGAAAGGGAGGATCTCAATAGGGTGAGAGAGGGTAAGGTTCAAGTCTGCGGCACCTTAAACCAGGAAACGTTCCGGTTCAGCACAAGTCAACGTCTGATGCGGCGGTTCTGAGAGATCAGCGCGACCGAGGCGCGACCTTTATTGTCACCGACTATCGCTTCTTTGGCGTTATACTGGGAATCCTTGGAGGGCGAAGTGGTGCGCCTATTGTTTGTTTTGCCATTGCTGTTTGTGGGAATGCTTTCGCAGGCGCAAGGGCCCTTGCAGGTGTTACAGAATCATGTGCGACCCGCAGTCGTGGAAGGACGAGCCGCTAGAGTGGGAAGCCTTCCGGCCGACCAACAACTGCGGCTCGGATTGCACCTTCCGCTGAGAAATCACGCCGAGCTTCTTACCTTGCTCGGGCAACTAGCCGATCCGCAGAGCGCCAACTATCGGCATTGGCTGAGCGTCAGTGAATTCACGGAACGATTCGGCCCGACGGCGGAGGATTACCAAAAAGTGGTAGCCTACGCGCAAGCGAACGGCTTTACGGTTGTCGAGACGTCGCCGAATAGGCTGCTGGTGCACGTCACGGCTTCGTCAGCGCAAATCGAGAAAGCGTTCAACGTGCACATGAACGTGTAT
>Ga0209698_10007300_pt1 | contig 11613 bp, 9 predicted proteins | sample LitLauG_LLR_2012_FD_187203 | JGI IMG/M metagenome (GOLD analysis project Ga0209698, IMG submission 187203) | Freshwater sediment microbial communities from Pennsylvania, USA - Little Laurel Run_MetaG_LLR_2012 (SPAdes) (version 2) | ecosystem: Environmental > Aquatic > Freshwater > Creek >... | reverse complement strand
TTTTCATACCTTATAATTTTCAGTCATGATAGTGCCAAATAAAATAAAATGTTTTTCAGTTGCTTGCTTACTGGTGTTAATAATTGGTTTGCCGGACATGAGTTTCGCACAGCGATTTAATCACGGGAATTCGGGAGGAAATGGCTCCTTTAGTCGCCCTGCGCCCACTACGGTCCGGAGCAATCCGACGGTCAGTCGCCCCACCCGGCAATTTTCCAACCGGCCAACGGAAGCGCCTGTGAACAGAAGTATTAACGGTGGAAGTGTGAATACCGGCAATCACAATTTTGTCCGAAATAATCCAGTGACGGTTGCTCCCCAGCCGACCATTCCAAGGGTAACCCGTCCTGCTGACAATGCCGGCGGACGGGACAACCAGAATGTAAGAGTGCCGGACAATAGGGGAAATAATAATGATCGTGAAGGCAGAAGGTCCCATGAAAATGTCAACGTGTACCATTCGGCTACCCGGTCCTACTACCCCTATGCCTATCATCCGTACCATCCGTACAAATGGGGTCCAACCTGGCATCCACTCGGCTTTTTTGCAAGATCCCTTGCGGCAGATATGTTCTTGTTTTCTTATTTAAACCAGCAGTATTATTACGATGACGGTATTTACTACCAACCTTCCAACGGGGGATATATTGTCGTCAATCCACCCGTAGGAGCCGTTGTAAATTCCTTGCCCGTTGGCTATGAGGAAGTCCAGGCAGACAACAATTATTATGATTATTATGCTGGCGTCTTTTATATTCCCCTTGACCAGGGGTATCAGGTCGTCGCTGCTCCGTTGAATGCGGTAGTGACTAACATTCCTGATGGAGCAACTGAACAGGATATTAATGGTCAAACATATCTCTTTTATAACAACACTTACTACCAGCCCGTGTCAGAAAACGGACAGGATGCCTACGAAGTAGTGCAGGTCAATTAGCCGAACGGATGTAAAACCCGGGGAGAAGATGTGCCGACCCGATCGTTTGCGGGTGAAAATGAAAGAAACGGTGTTTCTGTGATAGCGGCTGGCAAACAAATGCGTGCGCTTTCTTAAATAATGAAGGATACGGGGAACGATCCGGTCAAATGAAGCATGCCGGGTTGCTTCCCTATACCGCCACACTACCTAATATCCGAAAGACGCTGACTTCTCCTGCAGATTTTTACGTTGATACCTGCACCTGTATCAATACGGCGGACCAAACTCAGTATTGATTCAGACGGCCGGTAAGCCGACCAGGCTTCCGGCAGCCTACCGGGCTACAGGGGTGTTGGACCGCTGCTGGCCTTCAGATGTTTTTTAAACTTTGCGGTGCGAAGGAACCCGGTTTGTAGTTCGTTTTTCGGATTTGCTTCGGCAGAATCTTCCTAACTTAACGGAACTAATTTAAATGCCATCGGAAAAACGGTGGCATTGAATCAGCAGCGGAAAGTGAAAGTCCATTTCCCGCGGGTGAATAGAACCGGTGAGTCATATTCATTGATTATTTCTGTTAGCGCCAACGATCAAAATATTTCCCATGCAAAATAGATATGCAAAGATCCTGATAACTATTACATTTTTTTTATCCGGTTATTGGGCCAACGGTCAAACAGATGGGTCTTACCGATTGCCGCCAAAAGAAATTGCGGATATGCTGCTGGCAAAGCCAACACCTTCGGTCAGCGTAAATGAAAAAGGGGACTGGATGTTGTTGATGGAATACAATACCTATCCAAGTGTCGAAGTCTTGGCAAGAGCTGAATTACGCATTGCCGGCTTGCGAATCAACCCGGCTAACTTTGCACCGAGCCGCCAGAACTATTTCAATAACCTGTATCTCAAAAATATCGCTTCAGGAAAAGAGTATAAAATTTCAGGCCTGCCTTCGCCTCTATCAGGCAGTGACGCTAGCTGGAACCCCCACGATAATAAAATTGCGTTTACCCAGATTAACAAAGACCATGTTGATCTGTACGTAATTGATGTTGTTACGCAAAAGGCGAAAAAAGTAAATAAGGAACCACTGAATGTTTTGACCGGGGGCAATTATGAATGGTACGATGACAATACGTTGCTGTATCGAATCACTTTGAAACCCTCCGCGGCGGCACCCTCTAAACCATTAGTACCCCGAGGGGTTACGGTGCAGGAAAGTATTGGTAAATCAATTCCCCGGCCTACGTTCGAAGATCTGATCAAAAGCCCTTTTGACGAACAACTATTTGAATTTTATTTCACTGCGCAGCTGGTAAAAAATACTAATGGAATTGAGTCAAGAATCAGTCGCCCGGCGATTTATAGTAGCATCCTGATATCCCCGGATAAAAAGTATTTGCTCGTAAAAACACTGGAAAAGCCATTTTCCTATGCCGTTCCGGCAGACGGTTTTCCGTCGAAAGTCTTTATAACTGATATGAATGGGAGGGTTATCAAACAACTGGCGGTGCTTCCGTCAGAAGAAACCGCGCCGAGTGGAAATGATAATGTTCAGATGATTCCCCGAGACTTTGACTGGAGACAGGATGAGCCGGCCACGGTCACCTGGTGCATGGCTTTGGATAGCGGATTTATAAAGAAAAATGTGGATGATCACGACGTGGTTAACGCGTTGTCGGCGCCATTTTCGGGCGTGCCGGCGGAACTGTTTAAAACAAAAATGAGATTCCGCGGCATTACCTGGGGAAATGCCTCACTGGCATTGGTTTTTGAAGGACTTACCGGTAAGCAACTGATCCAGGTAGACCGTTATAATTCGTCGGCGGGAACTTTGGAAAAGTTATATGCAAGAAATACTACCGATGCGTATTCCAATCCTGGCAACCCCGTTACCGAGCGAAATGCATTCGGCCGCGAGGTGATTAAAATGATCGGTAATGGGAACAAACTAGTAATGAATAATACGTCCGGTGCCTCGCCTAAGGGTGACCTTCCTTTCCTGGCAACTTTTGATCTCACGGAGAAAAAATTGAATATTGAATGGAGATCGGATGAAGGGTATTTTGAAAGCGTTGCGAGAGTTGCAGATTTTGACAAAGGCATCGTCATTACCAGGCGCGAAAGCGAAAAGGAGATGCCCAATTATTTTTTGCTGAATTTGAAGAGCAAGGACCGTAAACAACTGACTCATTTTAAGAATCCTTATCCGCAGCTGGACGGTGTAACCAAAGAAAAAATTCACTATAAGCGGGCTGACAGTGTGGATCTCACGGGAGAACTCTATTTACCGAAGAATTTTAACCCAAAAAAAGGCCCTCCGCTACCGGTATTTATTTGGGCTTATCCTGCAGAGTACAATTCAGCCGCTGACGCCGCGCAGGTGCGCGGGAGTGAACATCATTTTACGCTGATCAACTGGGCATCGCCTGTTTTTTATGTCACACAGGGTTATGCCGTACTCAACAATGCCGAAATGCCGATTGTATCCATCGACAACAACAAAAAGCCCAATGATGATTTTATCAACCAGCTGACGATGAATGCGGAAGCTGCTATCAATAAACTGGTGGAGATGGGCGTGGGCGATCGGGATCGCATGGCGGTTGGGGGACACAGTTACGGGGCCTTCATGACAGCCAATCTCCTGGCGCATACCCATCTTTTCAAAGCGGGCATTGCCAGGAGCGGCGCGTACAACCGGTCACTGACACCTTTTGGTTTTCAAAATGAAGACCGCACGTATTGGGACGATCCGAAATTATATTACGATATGAGTCCCTTTAGCTTTGCTAACCAGATTAAAACACCGCTGTTGTTAATCCATGGAGACGCCGATGATAACACAGGCACTTTTCCCATTCAAAGCGAAAGATTATTCAATGCCATTAAAGGATTTGGCGGAACCGTGCGATACGTAAGCCTGCCATTTGAAGCGCACAGTTATCGCGGAAAAGAAAACTTGCTGCAGATGTTGTATGAACAAAATGTGTGGCTGGAAAAATACGTGAGGAGTGGCAGCCCCGTTGACCCTAGCAAATAGATAAAGACCTGATCTGGGTGTTTGGTAGACGTGTGCACCCAATAGTTCCTGATTATTAAAATGATATACATTAAATACCGTCTTTGTGATTGCATTGCGGACTCCTTTTGGGGGAAGTGTCTTCCGTAGCCACGGGAGTAAGAAGATCCTGCGTTTTGCCTCTTGATTTTTATACTGCCAATTGAAAATTGCCTGGTTTGATGTAATTTTCGGCATCAATATTTACTGAGTTGAAAAGTTTACATCCCAAAACCAAGAGGATTCTATTTACGCTGTTTGCGGTGACCTTTTTCGTGTATGCAACAGTTTTTGCCGTGACCGCCATGTGGCGCCAGTTCTTTATGTTTGTTTTCCTCGGAACTTATTTCATTGGATTAAGATCCCGTCTGGCGGGAAATTGAGGGGAATAACGGTATGGAGGGCACCCTGACGCTATGCTATGGCGGAATCCTGCTATTGGAGGTGGTCAGATCAAGCTTGGGCTACTACCGCTCAGCAATGCCACCACCACTTGGACCCGCGCCTGTTTCTTATTTCAATAGGTGTAAAACGTGCTATCCCCAATTAAGGCACCCGAAGCTCACTATTTAAGTTTTTGCCGGCACGGGAGCTACCCTGTAATTTAATCCGGACGTTGTTCCGCCTGTCACATCCACCGTTACCCCTGTGATCTTTGCAGCCATGTCAGAGGCTGAGAAAACGGCAACGTTGGCTATATCAGTCATTGACGGTAGCTTTTTTGTCATCGTATCTGCTTCCATTCCACCGATGACCGTCTTCATGGCTTCGGGGTCATGATCGATGGCAGTTTTGAATACCGACGAATCGGGAGAGCCGCCTGATCTGATATTTACCACCCGAATGCCATAAATACCTAATTCGGATGCCAGGTTCTTGCATAAGTTTTCCACAGCGCAACACGCCGGGGCGAAGCCTCCTGTATAGGGATACCCTATCCCGCCAGGCGTAGCCGTTAGTGTTAAAATAACGCCCGACTGCTGCGCTATCATAATTTTAGCGGCAGCTTTTGCCGTTAGAAAGCGGGTCTGCATCGTCTTGGTAATGGGATCGACATAATCAGCGACCGACATTTCCGCCAAAGGAATATTCATGACTACATCCACTCCGACGGCGTTAAAGGAGATGTCAATACTGCCGGATTTTTGTTTTACTTCATCGATATGGCGGCTTACTTCTGCCTCGATTGTTGCGTCCACCTGGCCGGCTTCCGCTTTTCCGCCGGTTTCCAGAATATGGTTCACTACTTTTTGAACTGGTTCTATATTTCTGCCTGTCAAAAAAACTTTTGCGCCGGCGCCGGCTAACGCTATGGCGACTGCCGCGCCCATGGATCCAGCCCCTCCATAAATTATCGCCGACTTATTTTGGAGAATCATAATTGACATATGAAATGAGTATAACTTCCAGGATGCCCTGCACCCGGCGATTCTGCCTGCAAACATTTGGTGGCAGTACGGTCGTCCCTTTACTGCGGCTTGGGGAAATTGATCATCCAACGAATACCAAATTGGTCTAAGCAACAACCCCAATATCCCCAAAATTGATCCCGCATCGGGGCAATTTCGCTTCCACCTTGTGAAAGAGCTGTAAAAAGCTCGTCTGCCTCTTCCCTGGAATCGGGCTGAAGGTTGATCGTCACATTGTTGCCTATCTTCAATTTGTGCCCCATGGATTCGAGCATATCAGTACCCATCACGAGTGTGCCTCCTAAAATGGGAAGGGCTACATGCATCACACTGTTTTTCTCTTTTTCAGTCAAGGGAGGCATACCCGGTTGCGGGGGCGCATCTTTCACACGCATTATGGGCGCTAAAAACTCTGTTTTGAAAACTGATTTGTAGAAGTTGAAGGCAGCTTCGGTATTGCCCATAAAGTTCAGATAAATTGAAACGTTTGCCATTTTTTAAAGATTTAATATTTGAATAATGTATAAAGTCCACCGTGACAAAGGTGAATATTTCCCGTGAATTATGGGGGGTGATTTTGAGGCATTTTTAGGGGCTTTTGCGACAATTCTAAAGTTGGCAGCATTTGGCGGGTTTGAAATGTCCCTGTCTGCAACGGATCACTCGCCTTAGATCTTAGGGACTTTATTAAAGTGACGCAAGACCGGGGGAAAGGAGGAGCATCGACCATTGACGGCCTGGCGGCGAATAATTATTTCCGATCTGCTGATTTTTTGTTGCAAATTTGCCACCAGCCGTTTTAAAAGGGAAAGAATTACTATTGAATTTGTACTTTTGGAACTTCGGGCTGTTAGCTCAGTTGGTTTAGAGCGCTACTTTGACAGAGTAGAGGTCACTGGTTCGAGCCCAGTACAGCCCACAAATCAGGTCTTAATGAGTTTTTTGGGTCCAATTGGGCCAGAAAACTCCGTTTTTGGCTCCACCATCCCTTTTACTTGCTGGATTTTCTTGCTGTTTCTGGTGAACTTCAAAAATTTCCCCGCGGCGGATTCTACATCCTGGTGTCGTAAATGGTTCCTGGCTTTACGAATAAAATTTTGTTGTATCCTTAAGGGATTGACTTTCGGTCAAAAGACGATTGTTGCATCGCCGGCAGATGGTAAATAACAAAAACTTCCGCAGGAAACTGCGGAAGTGCATGAAGTGCAACTTCATTAAATTTTTATTTTCTGGTTCCTGGTTTTTTCACGATAAGAAGGATGCCGTTTGACAAGGGTCATTCTCATCAGATATCTGGTTAATTACAGGTATTGAAAAAAAGCAGAAGTTGACTGATATCAGATTACTGATTTTAAATTGGATATTCGGATTAGGGAACTTTTCGAAGGATTTGGATATTTTGATCAATGTTTGTTGAACATCAATCAACTTCTGGAACAAAGGTAGGCCGCCTAATGACCTTCCGCAAGAGGAATGCTGCCTGATTATTTCCTGCCTGATTTTACTGTTGCGAGAGTATTTTGCCGAAGAAAACGGAAGTATAATTACTAATGGCCCAAACAGAATCAATCCAAAGGGGTGTTCGAATGCGATTAATGCTCAGTAAATGAGATAAGCGGCCAGGTTGCTGTGAGATGGCTTGTTTGGCCGGCATTGGCAGAAATAAAGAAAGGACAGTTGCCTGTCCTTTTCTTGAAATTATAACCCCCAAAAAAATGCCGTATATATCTTGTTATGTTTGGTCGTGTGAAAATTCTTGAAAAATCATTCTCCCCTCGGATATCGCCCTTTCGGCCATGCTATGTTGCCATAAGATGAAGAATGTGCCTGCTTTTAAAGTTGAGCGACAATGGTTTCTGATTGCGGTTGTTCCGCCGAGTTGTTCATACGAACGGTTTGCACGTTGCTATAAGAAGCATTTCCGTTACCGTCAACCTGCTTTAAACGATAGTAGACCACGGCTTTATTGACAATTCTCTTGTCCTTGTCTTTGAAGATGAATTGTTCAACACCGTTGGTGCCGGGAAGCGCACCCAATACATAGGCTGCCGTTGAAAAATTTACCAGGTCGAAGCTTCTTTCTACTTCAAAGTTGTCATTAGCCCCGTTGCTGCTGATTGACCAGGTTAAGGTCACTGAATGATTATCCAATACCGCGTCGAAAGATTTGTAACTGGCCGCAACAGTTGAGGTCTGTGAGTAAACTGATGAATGAGAGAGGAATGCAAAAAGGGTAAGTATTACTAAGTATTTACTTACTAATGTAGAATTGTTGTTCATTTTCTTTGGTTTTGAGTTTTCTTAAATTGCATTTAGCAAAGCGCTGCTAAACACGTTAAGGAATTTCAAAAAGAATGGAAGCGATTGGGATTTTCTACAAGATTGGAGAGGTGGATCAGAATTCGTTTCGTTAGCTTGGTTTCTGACTCGAGGACAAACATAGCGCACAAATTCGGATAATGCAAGACCGTAAAATTACTGGTTATTGCGTAAAAAATATTATCTAAAGAAAGGCGTCATTATTTGATTTTTGTCGATTTAATCTCACAGATAGCGCTAAATATTATTCTAATCGAGGCTGAAATAATTTGAAATATTTTGTATTTTATCAAATTAATTGAAGATTTTTCAGGTAAACACAATAATTGTTGGATGCTAACGTTGCGGCAATGCGGATATTTCTTCCCCCTGCAACATGGGCTTCTTTGCCGGGTAATTGAAGGCTTCGCGAAGGACCTGAGGACTGATAAGGAAACACTGGTTCACTTTCCACGGGCTTTCCGACCAAAATTGCATTGACATCTTAGCCAACTGCCCGAAACCCTTTCGTTGATGCTGTCTCTTTGAGCCGGGCCAAAGACAAGTGTACCTCAAACTTGTCCGTGGGATACCGTCACAGAAAAATTATGAGATAAACATTACCGAAAGATTTATTTTGGAAGCATTGGTTGGCACGTTCGGTTTTGATGCCCGAAAAATGGCAGGGGCCCGAGACCTATACCTCGATACGATCCGCCGTCATTGGACTTTGATTATTTGGAGCGTTTGCTAAAAAATTCAGCATCGTTGTTAAAGGAAATTGGTAGCATCGCCGGATGGGTGCATTGTAACAACAACTTGCCGCCGGCCGGCCCCGGCCCGGTAGTTTTCCGGGGAATACAGCGGGGATGTAGCTATTAGGCGTAGTCTATTTTTCGGTGCGGGGCATAAAACTCCAGCTTTTCTTTCAGGTCCGACGGACGGAAGGGTTTTAACATATAGTCGGTGAAGCCAGATTCGGTGATCAATTGGTCCATATTTTCAAGCAACGCCGCCGTAAAGGCGACAATCGGCACGGTGCTGTTAGTAAGTCGAATTCCTTTGAGGGCATCATATCCGTTCATTTCCGGCATTTCCAGATCCATCAAAATGATGTCGAACGTATGGTATTTTACCAGCTCAAGCGCCTGTACTCCATTGCGTGCTTCCATTACCCGCATCTGCCATTTGAGTAAAAACGTTTTCAAGATATTGGCATTGATTTCATTATCCTCAACGATCAAAACCCTGACCCCCCTTATGTCCACAACGACATCAGGCGCGGGCACCAGTTTTTTTGCTTTTACAGTTCTCGGTGCGACTTCGAATTGTAATGAAAAATAAAACCTGGACCCTTTACCCAATTCACTTTCGACTTCGAGCTGGCCGCCAAAGATTTTTACCAACTTTTCACTAATAGTCAGTCCGAGGCCGGTTCCGTCGAAGCGCCTTAGTTCGCTGTTTTCATTGACCTGGACAAAATCCTTAAATATTTCTGCCTGTTTTTCTTGTGCGATGCCAATGCCAGTATCTTTCACTTCTACGAAAAGTGATACATGCGTTTCCGATAGGGCCTCAATGGACACATTCAGGGTGACTATCCCTGCGATGGTAAATTTCAGGGCGTTGGATAACAAATTGGCGATTACCTGGTTAAGTTTTATATCGTCACTGACGATGAAAACGCCGGCCAGATCAGGATCATAGGTAAACTCCAACTCGATCTTCCGTGCTTTAAACTCATTTTCAAAGGATTTGATCAGCCTTTCGAGGCTGTCTTTCACATTAAACCTTTGTTTCCTTAATTCCATTTTTCCTTCATCTATCTTGCTGAAATCAAGAATGTCATTAACGATACCCAGCATGTGCTCAGAGGAGTACCGAAGGATATTAATGTGATTGATGATATTTTCTGGAAGACTGTTCTCTTCAAGGATCAGGTTGGAAGTTCCGATAATTCCGTTAAGGGGTGTGCGAAGCTCGTGGCTCATGCTGCTGAGAAAGCGGGCTTTTGCTTTAGCCGCTTTTTCCATCTTTTCCTTATAGATATCTAATTCTTTTTTGGCCGTGGTAATCTCCGTAGTGCTCCGGATGCACAGCAGCTGGAACTCTATGTCGCCAATGGCAAATACAGAACTCTTCAAAAAAGTGGTGAATCTTTTCTTGTTATGAGTGATGAAATCTGCTTCGCCGCCCCAATCATCAGGAATTTTATTCATGAGCAGTTCCAGGTTGGCGCTGTCAGCAGACAGGTACCTCATCATGACCTGCGAAATATACAGCCCTTTCAGCTCCTCTGATTCGGGCAACTCGAGCATTTCTAGGAGGCATTTGTTGTGATCGGTGATTTCAAGCGTGTTTTTATCAAAAATAAGATACCCGTCTAAAGCAGATTGAAACAATACTTCGTAGTATATGCCCCGGCTGCCAGCATCGCTGCCAGAAGTTCTTCTTGCATTGGAACGGCTTTTAAGAAACACGGGTTTTAATTTTATTAATGATAAAGGATTTCATCTGCAAAGCCCTACTAAAATGGAGGCGATACGCCATATAAACGAACAAAATGAATTTTTATTGGGAGAAGAACAAAAAGAGGAATCGATCGGAATAATAGGTTTCTGGACAGTAGGAACGGCTCCTGTGGGGCCCCTTTCAACTCGTGGAAGATGATTAAAAGGCTCGATATTATCTGCTTAAATAAGACCGCACCGGTAAAAAAGAGCTGCTATTAATATATTGATAAATAATGTGTTATTTTGATTTTTATGTAATGATCAACCCAGCATTTTGCCAAAGGCAGGTGGCGTATCCGTACATCGACACAACCCGGGAGTAACGAATAGTGGCGGCGCTGATAGATGCAACTTATCGCAGGCCGCAGAAGCGTTTACTCCCATTTGAACGGGTTGTGGGCTCCGGCACTCCCTGGATCTTCCAGCGCAGATAATTGGTGCCGGAAACCAGACTTTATGCGGACCTTTGCGACTAAAAATTTACGATGATCTCAAATAACCATGGCTCCCAGCGGGTGCTGGTAACGGGCGGCAAGGGATTCGTCGCGTCTCATTGTATCCTGCAATTACTGCAACAAGGGTATTGCGTGAGAGCCACCTTGCGGGATCTGTCCAGCAAAAATAAAGTGGTCGCCATGCTCACCGAAGGAGGGCTTACGTCCATCGAAGGGCTCACCTTCATTGAATGCGAGCTAACCAAAGACGATAACTGGGAAGCTGCTGCGAAAGATTGTGATTTCATTCTTCATGTGGCATCGCCGCTGACGCTCGCTGCTCCCAAGGATAAGAACGAGATGATCAAGCCTGCAGTAGAAGGCACCCTTAGGGTGATGAAAGCGGCCAGGGAATGCGGTGTAAAACGCGTGGTTATGACTTCCAACTTTGGAGCGGTGGGATATAGCCATACCGATACCTCGAAAGTCATAACAGAAACATCATGGACCAATCCCGGCGAAAAGAATCTTTCTCCTTATAACCAATCAAAAGTGCTGGCAGAGCGGGCGGCATGGGATTTTATCCGCCGGGAAGGTGGCGGTCTTGAATTGTCCGTGATCAATCCGGTCGGTATATTCGGCCCCTCATTAAGTGCCGACTTGTCAAGCGGGTTTCAGCTGCTCAATCGGGTTCTGGATGGGACGATGAAATCGATTCCCAATATAACGCTCGGCATTGTCGATGTGCGGGATGTGGCCGACCTTCATTTACGCGCGATGACCAATCCTGCCGCCAAAGGCGAACGCTTTCTGGCCGTCGCCGGAGATTTCATGTCGATCCTCGAGATCGCCAAAGCGCTGAAGGCCGGGATGGGGGCCTCGGCCAAAAGAGTCCCGACCCGGCAACTCCCCAACTGGCTGGTGCGCATCGCCGGGATGCGTGATCCGGCCGTGAAGCTGATCCTGCCTGAGCTCGGCAAGG
>Ga0209698_10007299_pt1 | contig 11613 bp, 12 predicted proteins | sample LitLauG_LLR_2012_FD_187203 | JGI IMG/M metagenome (GOLD analysis project Ga0209698, IMG submission 187203) | Freshwater sediment microbial communities from Pennsylvania, USA - Little Laurel Run_MetaG_LLR_2012 (SPAdes) (version 2) | ecosystem: Environmental > Aquatic > Freshwater > Creek >... | reverse complement strand
TCCGAACGCCAAAGCCTCGTGTGGCTGCGGCGAAAGCTTCGCGGTCTGAGGCCGCGGGAACTTCGCGATGGCCTTGCTGCAAATCGCGGAGCCGGGCCGCAGCCAGGCGCCCCATCAGCACCGGATCTCGGTCGGCATCGACCTGGGCACCACACATTCCCTGGTGGCATCCGTCATCAGCGGGTCACCGACCGTGCTGCGCGACGCCGACGGCGCGGCGCTGCTGCCGTCGGTCGTGCGATATCGCGCCGATCGCGTCGACGCTCCGGAGGTCGGCGCCGCGGCGATGGTCGCCCAGAACGAGGATCCGCACAACACGATCGCCTCGGTCAAGCGGCTGATGGGCCGGCAACTGAAGGATCTGCAGGCGGGCGAAGCCTCGGCCTACCAGCTGCTCGATTCACCCGGTATGGTCGGGCTGCAGACGGCGTCCGGGCACAAGAGCCCGGTCGAGGTCTCCGCCGAGATCCTGAAGGCGTTGCACCAGCGGGCCCGCCTGTCGCTGGGCGGCGAGATCGCCGGCGCGGTGATCACGGTGCCGGCCTACTTCGACGATGCGCAGCGCCAGGCCACCAAGGATGCGGCGCGGCTGGCGGGTCTGAACGTGCTGCGCCTGCTGAACGAACCGACCGCGGCGGCGATCGCCTACGGCCTGGACCGCGGTGCCGAGGGCGTGTTCGCGGTGTACGACCTGGGCGGCGGCACCTTCGACATTTCGATCCTGCGCTTCTCTCGCGGCGTGCTCGAGGTGCTGGCCACCGGCGGCGATTCGGCCCTGGGCGGCGATGATTTCGACCGCGCCATCGCCCAGTGGCTGGCACAACGCTGCGCGGCCGATGGCGGCGCGCGCGACGCGCGCCAGCTGCTCACCCAGGCGCGTGCCGCCAAGGAGCGGCTGTCCGGCGTCGAATCGGCGCGCATCCATTGCACCTTGTGCAGCGGCTGCAAGGTCGACAGAACCATCTCGCGCGAGGTGTTCGAGCACCTCGCCGCCCCGCTGGTCGAACGGACCCTGGTGCCGGTGCGCGCCGCCCTGCGCGATGCGGGAATTGCCGCCTCGCAGATCAACGGTGTGATCCTGGTCGGCGGCTCGACCCGGATGCCGATCGTGCAGCGCACCGTGGCGGCGTTCTTCGGGCGCGATCCCCTGATCGACCTGGACCCGGACCAGGTGGTAGCGATGGGCGCGGCGTTGCAAGCCGACGTGCTGGCGGGCAATCGCACGTCCGACTCCTGGCTGCTGCTGGACGTGTGCCCTCTTTCGCTGGGCCTGGAGACGATGGGAGGCCTGGTCGAGCGCATCATCGGCCGCAATTCCGTACTGCCGACCGCGCGCGGACAGGACTTCACCACCTTCAAGGACGGCCAGACCGCGATGCACCTGCACGTGGTGCAGGGAGAACGTGAACTCAGTGCCGACTGCCGCTCGCTGGCGCAGTTCACGCTGCGCGGCATCCCGCCGATGGCGGCGGGCGCGGCCCGCATCCGCGTGACGTTCCAGATCGACGCCGACGGCCTGCTGTCGGTCAGCGCCCGCGAGCAGGCAAGCGGCGTCGAAGCGCACGTCGAGGTGCGCCCCAGCTACGGACTGGGCGACGAGGACGTCGCGCGCATGTTGAGCGAGGGCATCAGCCAGTCCAAAGCCGATGCCGACGCACGCATGCTGCGCGAAGCCCAGGTCGACGCGCGCCGCCTGCTGGACGCGACCGCCGCCGCCATGGCCGAGGACGGTGCCGAACTGCTCAGCCCGGCCGAGCACGGCGCCATCGCGCAGGCAATGCACGCGCTCAGCGACGCCCTGCAGACCGGCGCCGGCCGTGTCGCCGTCGCGGGTGCCGCCGACACCGTGAGCCGGGCCACCGGGGAGTTCGCAGCCCGCCGCATGAACCTGAGCATCCGGCGCGCCCTGGCGGGCCAGCGCATCGAAGCGCTCTGATACGACGGGCCGGCTGGCGAGGCTCAGGCACGCGGACCGACACCATGCCGACCATTCACGTGCTGCCACATCCGCTTTGCCCCTCGGGCCTGAGCTTCGAGTGCCGCGCCGGCACCGCCCTGGCCGCCGCGCTGCTGTCCCAGGGCATCGCGCTGGAGCACGCCTGCGAGATGTCGTGCGCCTGCTCGACCTGCCACGTGCATGTGCGCGGGGGCCGCTCCTCGCTGTCGCCTGCGAAGGATGCCGAGGAAGACGAGCTCGACAACGCCTGGGGCGTGGACGCCGATTCGCGCCTGGCCTGCCAGGTGCGCCTGGCGCAGGTCGACCTGCTGGTGGAGCTGCCGCTGCACTCGCGCAACCATGCGCGCGAACATGGCTGATCTGCGCCCGGCCTGCGACCGGACCGTGCTAGCGCTGTTTCCAAACCGACAAACCCGACATCGCGCCGCCCGCCGCTGCCCTGGCAGCATCGGCATGCCTTTCAAAACAAGGCCTTGAGAGTGGTCCGCGGGCTGGCACGTTGATTGCGGGCGATTGTCCGCCAGGACCCCCGAACCATGCTCGCCATCATCAACGACACCACCTTGCGCGACGGCGAACAAAGCGCCGGCGTGGCGTTCACCGAAGAGGAGAAGCGCCGCATCGCCTCGGCGCTGGACGCAGCGGGCGTGCCGGAACTCGAGATCGGCATCCCGGCAATGGGCGACACGGAAATCGAGGTCATCGGCTCGATCGCGGCGCTTGGGCTGAACGCCGGGCTGATGGTGTGGGCCCGCATGTGCGAAGCCGACCTGCAGGCGGCGATGCGCTGTCCAGTGCAGGCGATCAACCTGTCGATCCCGGTGTCGGACATCCAGATCGAGCGCAAGCTGCGCCGTGACCGCGCCTGGGTTCTGAAGCAGGTCGACCGCCTGGTGCGATCGGCCCGCGACCGCGGCTTGCTGGTGAGCGTGGGCTGCGAGGACGCCTCTCGCGCCGAGCTGTCGTTCGTGATCCAGGTCGGTGAAGTGGCGCAGGCGGCGGGCGCGCGACGGCTGCGCTTCGCCGACACGCTCGGATTGCTGGACCCATTTAACACCTTCGACCGCATGCGCCAGCTGCGCCAGGCCCTTGACCTGGAGCTGGAGATCCACGCCCACAACGACCTGGGCCTTGCCACCGCCAACACGATGGCAGCACTGCTGGCTGGAGCGACGCACGCCAACACGACCGTCAATGGCCTGGGCGAACGCGCCGGCAACGCAGCCCTCGAAGAGGTCGTCATGGGGCTGCGCCACCTGTACGCGATCGACACGCGCGTCGACTCCATGGTGCTGGGCACCATCTCGCAGCTGGTGGCCAGCGCCTCCGGGCGACCGGTGGCCGCCAACAAGTCCATCGTCGGCGAGGCGGTGTTCACTCACGAGTCGGGCATCCATGTCGACGGCCTGCTCAAGGACCGGCGCAACTACGAAAGCTTCGATCCGGCCGAGGTCGGGCGCGAGCACCGTACCGTGCTGGGCAAGCATTCCGGCTCCAGCGCAGTCGTCGGCGCCTATGCACGGCTGGGCCTGCTGGTGTCGGCGGACCAGGCCGAGCACCTGCTGCAACGCATCCGCCGGCATGCCGTCAGCACCAAGCGCGCCCCGAGCGGCGAGGAACTACAGCGCTTCTACCTGGAGACGGCGCAGCCCGCCATCGCGGGCGGCTCCTCCTGAACGAGCCTCGCTTGAAACCGCGCACCCGCAAACCCAGCTTCGCCGCGAAACCCGGGAGAACCAGCCATGACCGACCTGACGCAGCGCCTGTCCAAGCTTTCGGCGGCCGAGGAATTCCTCGATTTCTTCGGCATCGCGTATGACCAGAGCGTGGTCGACGTGAACCGCCTGCACATCCTGAAGCGCTTCCAGCAGTACCTGCGCAACGCCGCCGGCGGCCTGGCGGACCTCGGCGAGGTCGAGGTGTTCCGGCGCTATCGCGATCTGCTGGCCCGCGCCTACCAGGACTTCGTCGATTCGACGCCGGCGCGCGAGAAGGTTTTCAAGGTGCTGCGCGAGGCCGACGGCGCGCGGGTGCCGCTGCAAAGCCTGCGGGCGCAGCTGGCCGAACGCGCGGCGGCACGGATCTAGCGCGGAGGAGCCCGGCATGCACATCGTCGTCTGCATCAAGCAGGTTCCGGATTCGGCGCAGATCCGCGTCCATCCGGTCACCAATACGATCATGCGGCAGGGGGTGCCGGCCATCGTCAACCCCTACGACCTGTTCGCGCTGGAAGAGGCGCTGCGCCTGAAGGACCGCCATGCCGGGCGGGTGACGGTGTTGTGCATGGGACCGCCGCAAGCCGAGGAGGCGCTGCGCAAGTGCGTGTCCTATGGCGCCGACGACGCGATCCTGGTGACCGACCGGGCGTTCGCGGGGGCCGACACGCTGGCGACCTCCTATGCGCTGGCATCGGCGATCCGCACCGTCGGAACCGAGCAGGCGGTGGACCTCGTGTTCACCGGCAAGCAGACCATTGACGGCGACACCGCGCAGGTCGGCCCGGGCATCGCGCGGCGCCTCGGGCTGCAGCTGCTGACCTACGTGAACCGCATCGTCGAGCTGGACCCGGTGCAACGGTCGATCACCGTCGAGCGGCGCGCCGAGGGCGGAGTCCAGGTGCTGCGCACAGCCCTGCCCTGCCTGGTCACGATGCTGGAGAACACCAACGAGATGCGCTTTGCCGACATGGACCAGATGGTGCGGGCGGCGCGCTTCGAAGTGCGCAAGTGGAACCGCGAAGCGGCCGGAATCCAGGATCCGGCCAAGATCGGCTTGAAGGGCTCGCCGACCGTCGTCAGCAAGGTATTCGGCCCGGCCGCGCGCTCGCAGAAGTCCGAGACGATTTCGCTGGATCAGTCGACCGCGCGCGACGCCGCTTTCACGATGGTCGAGAGGATCTTCACCCGCAACCCGTCGCTCAAGCACGACCTGGAAGAGCGCATGCAAGCCTGAACGTCCGATCGAACACCTGACGGGACATGCACCGATGAGCGAAACACCGATTGCCAGGAAGCCGGCCGGCCGGGCGGGCCGCAGCTTCGAACTGCCCGAGCACCTGAAGGTCTACCGGGGCGTGTGGGTCTTCATCGAGCACGACCGCGGCACCGTGAATCCGGTTTCGTGGGAGCTGATCGGCGAGGGACGCAAACTCGCCGCCACGCTCGGCGTACCGCTGGCCGGCGTGCTGATGGGCGGCCCGCAGGAGCCGCTGGAACGCTTCGCCTCAGAGGCGTTCGGATACGGCGCGGACCTGTGCTACGTGATGCGTGATGCGGTCCTGGCGGGTTACCGCAACGAGCCTTTCACGCAGGGGCTGACACATCTGGTCCAGCAGTACAAGCCCGAGATCGTGCTGCTCGGTGCCACGACGATGGGCCGCGATCTGGCAGGTTCCGTCGCCACCACGCTGCAGACCGGCCTGACGGCCGACTGTACCGAGCTCGCGATCGACGCCAGCAATCGCGCACTTGCCGCGACCCGCCCGACCTTCGGCGGATCGCTGCTGTGCACGATCATGACGCTGGCGTACCGGCCCCAGATGGCCACGGTACGGCCGCGCGTGATGAGCATGCCGGTGCGCACCATCGGTCGCGAGGGGTACATCGTGGAGGCCTCGCTGGACCTGCCAGAGCACGCCATCGTCACCAAGCTGATCGACTTCATCGCCGACGCCAGCAGCAACCGCATCAACCTCGCCTACGCGGACGTGATCGTCTCGGGTGGCAAAGGCCTGAAGAACGCCGACAACTTCCGCCTGGTACGCGAGCTCGCCCAGGTACTGGGCGGCGAGGTGGGCGCGTCGCGCCCGGCGGTGCAGGCGGGGTGGGTCGAACCGGAGCGACAGGTCGGGCAGACCGGCAAGACGGTCAGGCCCAAGCTCTACATCGCGGCCGGCATCTCCGGCGCGGTGCAACACCGTGTCGGCATGGAAGGCGCCGACGTGATCCTGGCCGTCAACACCGACCCGAATGCGCCGATCTTCGATTTCGCGCACTACGGCATCGTGGGCAACGCGATTCAGGTCCTGCCGGCGCTGACCGAGGCCTTCCGCAGGCACCTGTCGGCGCGCCAGCGACAGGCCGCCTGATGTGCACGCCCCTGGGGAGACCGAGATGAAGGAACGCTTCGATGCGATCGTAGTCGGCGCAGGTCCCTCGGGCAATGCCGCCGCCTACACGATGGCCAGGGCCGGGCTGAAGGTGCTGCAGATCGAGCGCGGCGAGTCGCCCGGATCGAAGAACGTCCAGGGCGCCATCCTGTATTCGGATGCCCTGGAACGGATCATCCCGGATTTCCGCGACGATGCGCCGCTGGAGCGTCACATCATCGAGCAGCGCATGTGGGTGCTGGACGATCGCTCCTTTGTCGGCACGCATTTCCGCTCCGACGACTACAACAAGCCGCCATTTAACCGCTACACGATCATCCGCGCCCAGTTCGACCGCTGGTTCTCGCAGAAGGTGCGCGATGCCGGCGCGATGCTGATCTGCGAGACCACCGTCGAGCATCTGCTGATGGACGGGGGACGCGTGGTTGGCGTGCACTGCGACCGCCTCGGCGGCGACGTCATGGCCGACGTGGTGGTGATGGCCGACGGCGTGAACTCGACGCTGGCGCGCAAGGCCGGCTTTCACCCCGAGATCCCGGCGCAGAACGTCGCGCTGGCGGTCAAGGAGATCCTGTTCCTGCCGGAGGAGACGATCCAGAGCCGCTTCAACGTCGGCGAGGAGGAAGGCGTCGTCATCGAGATGATCGGCAAGATCACCGAAGGCCTGGTCGGCACCGGATTCCTGTATACGAACAAGGATTCGCTGACGATCGGCGTGGGCTGCATCCTGGATGACTTCAAGAACAATCCTCAGCGAACCGCCCCCTATGCAATGCTGGAGCGGATGAAACGGCACCCGTCGATCGCGCCGCTGATCGAGGGTGGCGACATGAAGGAGTACTGCGCCCACCTGATTCCGGAAGGAGGGTTCTTCGCGGTGCCGCGGGTGCACGGCGACGGCTGGCTGATCGTCGGCGACTCGGGCGGATTCGTGAACGCGGCGCACCGGGAGGGATCGAACCTCGCCATGACCACCGGCCGGCTGGCGGCCGAGACCATCATCGAGGCGCGCAAGGAAGGCTGGCCGATGACGGCGGCCACGCTGAAGGGCTACAAGGATCGCATCGACGACAGCTTCGTCATGAAGGATCTGCACAAGTACCGGCACCTGCCGGCGGTGCTGGAGAAGAGCCCGCAGTTCTTCTCGACCTACCCCGAACTGGTCAATCGCGCGGCCCAGACGATGTTCACGGTCGACGGCGGGGACAAAGCGAGCAAGGAACGCGAGATCCGCTCGAGTTTCCGCGCCAGCCGCTCGCTGATGGGCCTGATGACCGATGCTTACCGCCTCTGGAGGGCCACACGATGACCGCGCTCGTCAATGTCGAGGAAAAGCTCTTCCAGAATCGCTACAAGATCGACGCCGGGCGCCCGCACATCCAGATCAAGGATCCGGACCTGTGCAAGAACCGGTGCCGCGCGCAGGCCTGCACCTACGTCTGCCCGGCGGCCTGCTACAAGACAGAGGGCAACGGCGCCGTGACGCTCATCACCGACGGCTGTCTTGAATGCGGCAGCTGCCGCATCATCTGCCAGGATCTCGCCAACGTGCAGTGGGAGTACCCGCGCGGCGGCCACGGCGTGCTGTTCAAGTTCGGCTGAGGCGCCCCGCCCGCGCCCTCTCCGCGAAGCGGCAAAGGGCGGTACTGGTCATGGCCGCAGTGACCGGCGGCGCAGCGCGGTCACGCAGGCTGATCGACCGGCAGCGGCTTGCCGTCGCGATGCATCGCGAGCCAGCGCTCCAGTTCGGCCACATGCTGGGCCTCCTCGTCGGCGAACTGCGCCGCGAACTGGCGCACCTGCGGATCTGTGGTCGAATCAAAAATGCCGCGGTAGTAGGCGAGGCTGGCGCTCTCGGCGTCCAACGCAACCAGCAGCGCCTGTTCGCGCCCGATGAAGGGATCGGCGGCCCAGATCGCCGCCGCCTCCGGGCTCTCGATGTCCGGCCACTGGAATTCGCTCGGCTTGATATCCGGGATCTCGCGGAAGCCGGCACGCTCGCGGGCGTCGCTCAAATGAAGGCGCGAGTAATGCGCAAGGCGGCGGAACAAGCCTCCGACCTCCCTGTTGCCCCCGCACATCATCGCGTCGGCGAGCTGGCCGAAGCGCAGCGCCGCCTCCTCCTCCAGCTTGATCGAATGGGCGAGGAAATGCTCGACCGAATCCATGGTATCCACCTGAATGCGAAGCGTTCGATTGAGGATGAGCGGGCGCAGGCGCGTGGCGGCGACGCCCTCATCCGCATTCAAGCAAGAACAGCGCCATCGGCCACCCCCCGATGAAAGCGCCGATGGATTGCGCGTCGGCGTGGCAACGCCACGCTGCGCCGGTTCGAGGTGGTTGGCGGGGTACGCCAAAGCGCGCGGGCTTGTCGCGTTCCAGACAATTTGAAGCCTCGCCGACCGACATTGCGCGTGCGAATGATTGAATTTCGGGAAAAACGCCCGCGGCACGTTTCATGCTCCAAGGTGACCGAGACTTCACTGACGGAGGAATCGAACATGGCCAACGTGACTTTTTCCTCCCCTGACATGCCGCGCGACGTGACCGTGTATGCCGTTGCGGGGGACAGGGGCACGCTGCTTGCGCTTGCCAAGGCGCACAAGATCCGGATCCCGTTCGACTGCCAGGACGGCGAATGCGGCTCATGCGTGGTCCAGGTCGAGCATCTGACGCCGGCGGAGCGCTACGGCGTCGCGCTCACCGAGAAGGAAAAGGAGATGCTTCGGCAGCTCGGCAGGATCACGCGGGAGGAGATCCTCGACGCCGAGGTCAGGGACATGCCGCCGCGGTTCCGCCTCGCATGCCAGTGCTTCGTGCGCAATGAGGACATCCTGGTCCGATTCACCGGCGATCGGACCGCGCCGGCCAGGGGGCCAGCGCTGTCGATCGCCGCCCCGGTCTACAAGGGCGGGGTCGAATTCAACACGCTTGATTCATTCCTGAGCTACGCGGTCAAGGTCGAAGAGGACGCGGCGGTTCATTTCGAGCGACTCGCAGACACCATGCTGGCCTGCGGCAACGTCGACGTGGCCGCGCTGTTCCGCCAGCTGGCGAGTTATTCGCGGCTGCACCTGGAAGAGGCCCGATCCAGATGCGTCCGGTTCGAAGTCGTGGCGGCACTTCCCGCCAGCACCGCATGGCCCGACAACGAAACGCCCGAACGCACCGAGCTGTGGGCCGGCGACCCGTCGCTGACGCGGCTTGGAGCGCTCAAAGCCGCACTGGTGGGCGAACAGCGGGGCCACGACTTCTACTACACGGTCGCTGGAACCTCGAAGGATTCGACGATCCGGTCCGTCGCCAGCGAGTTTGTGCGCGAAGAAGCCGAGCACGTTGCAACACTCCGGAACTGGATCGAACGCGAGCAGGTCTCGCGCGGTGGCCAGGGCGACGCAACATAGGCGGGCCGCCGAGCGGCCCGCGGCTAGAGTTCGTAGCCGAACGACCTGATGATGGCCACCGCCTGGTCGCTGCGCAGGAACTTCAGCAGCGCCTCGGCGGCCGGCTTGCCGCGACCTCTGGCGAGGATCACCGCGTCCTGCCGGATCGGTTGATACAGACCGGCCGGCACGATCCACGCCGATCCCTCGGCGATACGGCCATCCTTGGAGACCTGCGACAGCGCGACGAATCCGATCTGCGCATTGCCCGAGACCACGAACTGGTAGGCCTGGGTGATGTTTTCGCCCTGCACCAGCTTCGGCTGCAACGCGTCGAATACGCCGAGCGCCTGCATCGTCTCGACGGCGGCTGCGCCGTAGGGCGCCAGCGCCGGATTGCAATAGGCGACATGGGCGATGTCGCTGCGCTTCAACACCTCGCCCTTGTCGTCGACCAGCCCTGGATTCGCAGACCACAGCACCAATTTGCCGATGGCGTAGGTCATCCGGCTGTCGGCGACCGCATTGCCCTCGGCGACCAGCCTGCCTGGCGTGGCGGCATCAGCGGCCAGCAGCACCTCGAACGGCGCGCCATTGCTGATCTGGGCGTAGAACTTGCCGGTGGCGCCGAATACCAGCACCGCCTTGTGGCCGGTGGCCTTTTCGAACTCCACGGCGATCTGCTGCATCGGCGCGGTGAAATTGGCGGCGACGGCGACCTGGACCTGGTCGGCGCAGGCCGGCCGGAAAAACCAGCAAAGCGCCACTGCGAGCAATGGACGCAGCAGGAAACGACGGTTCATCGGCGTGGTTTCAGGCCATCTGTTTGGGTGATGGTGAACGCTGGCGGGCGCGGTCTGCGCGGCGGCAACGACCAGGCGCAATCGCATCGAAGGATGTTATCCGCAGCCGTGCGGCGTAGCGCGCCGGCCGACGCGCCGCATTGCAGATTGTGGGGAAGTGTGGCGTTCAGGCCATATGGCCTGCATGCAATATCGCCCCGGAGTTCCGCGGTTCGGGAACACCGGCAGGTCAGGCCGATGCCGGTCATCCGGCCGTGGAACGGACCTCAGTGGGCCTTGGCCAGGTTTTCCTGCAGGAATCGCTCGACTCGATTCCAGAAGTCGATATTGTCGTCATCCTTGTACCAGCCGTGGCCCTCGTCGGGATACTCGATCCACTCGACGTTCCGGTTGGTTGCGCTGACCGCGTCGCGAAACTTGATGCCATGTTCCCGGGGCACACGACGGTCCAGACCGCCAGACGCCATCAACAAGGGTTGCGAGAGGCGGGATGCATTGGCCAGTGGGGAGGTTTCCCGAAGCTGGTCGGCATCCTTGTACCGGTCGCCGACGATGCGCGGGAATTCGTAGGTACGCACCTCGTCGGACATATCGCTGCGGGCAAGGCTGTACATCAGATCGATGTCGGTCACGCCCACCCATTCGAATCCGCAACGAAAAAGCTCCGGGTTCTTTATCAGGCCCATCAGCGTCGCGTAGCCTCCATAGCTGGCGCCCCCGATGCCGATCCGCTTGGGATCGGCAATCCCTTTGTCGATGGCCCACTTGGCGGCGTCGGCGAGGTCATCCTGCATCGCAAGACCCCATTGGCGCCAGCCGGCCTCGAACAGCTTGAAGCCATAACCCAGGCTGCCGCGAAACTCCGGCTCGAGGACGGCATAGCCGCGTGAGGCCAGAAACTGCGCCTCCCCCGACCATTCCCAGGTCACGCCGCGCACCCAGGGCCCACCGTGCACGAACACGATGGTCGGCAGCGGACCGGTCGACCTGCCCGGCGGCAGCGTGACGTAGAGTGGAATCGACAGGCCGTCGCGCGCCTGGATGCGGAAGAAGTTGCGCTCCCCCATTTGCGCCGGTTTCACGCCGGACACATGCAAACGATCTGCGCCTACCACTTCACCTCGACCTGCTGCTCACGATTGTTTACTGCATCGCAGACGATTTCCTGCCCAAACGGCCGGGGAACGCGCGCCGCAAGATCACCGACCCGGAGATCGTCGCCTTGTGCGTTGCGCAGGCGATCATGGGAATCCCCTCCGATCCCCGGTTCTTGGCGGTCGCCGCCAAACGGCTCGTGCACCTGTTCCCGGCGCTGCCCGCGCGCGACGCGTTCCACAAGCGTCATCTGCGGCTCTCGCCTCA
>Ga0209698_10007297_pt1 | contig 11614 bp, 12 predicted proteins | sample LitLauG_LLR_2012_FD_187203 | JGI IMG/M metagenome (GOLD analysis project Ga0209698, IMG submission 187203) | Freshwater sediment microbial communities from Pennsylvania, USA - Little Laurel Run_MetaG_LLR_2012 (SPAdes) (version 2) | ecosystem: Environmental > Aquatic > Freshwater > Creek >... | reverse complement strand
CCGTCGTTGTCCCCCCGCCCGGCGAGTACGTCGCCGACGGGGCGGCTCGTCAGGCAGCATGGGTGCTCGAGGGTGGCGAGCAGCCGCCGGTGTGGGAGGTCGGCGCGGGCACGACCCATGAAGCGGATGGGACACCCCTCGTGCGTCGCGCCTACGCCGAGTGGCAGGAGCAGCTCGGCCCCCGCCGGCTGAGCTGAGCGCTCCGACGCGGTCGTGCCCGGGCGGAGGACCGTCCGCGGCGCCGCCCCGGACTTGACGGCGCCCCACGAATAGGTTTGTATGGACAACAATCAAACTCGGTCAGCCCTTGGGGGGGCCGCCCAGCTTCTGGAAAGGAAGGCTCTATGCGCCGGTTCGCTCTGGCTCCGCTCGCCGCCCTGGCGGTGGTCGCAGCCTCGTGCAGCAGTAGCAGCAAGTCGGTCTCCGTCTCCGCCAACACCACGGCCACGACGGGAGCCCCGACCTCGAGCGCGAGCACGCCGCCGTCCGCCCCGCCGGCCAGTACCGCTGCGGTGTCGGGCAAGGTCGGCGTGATCCTGCCGGACTCCAAGTCGTCGGTCCGGTGGGAGACGGCGGACCGCAAGTATCTGTCGGACGCCTTCACCGCGGCCGGCGTCCAGTTCGACATCCAGAACGCCGAAGGCGACAAGACCAAGATGGCCACGATTGCCGACCAGATGATCACCGAGGGCGTCAAGGTGCTGATGATCGTCAACCTCGATAGCCCGTCGGGAGCGGCAATCGAGCAGAAGGCGGCGGCCGCCGGCGTCAAGACCATCGATTACGACCGCCTCACCCTGGGGGGTAGTGCGTCCGTGTACGTATCGTTCGACAACGTGCAGGTGGGGACGCTGCAGGGACAGGGCCTCGTGAAGTGCCTGACGGACAAGAACGTCGCCAGTCCCCGGGTCGTCGAGCTCAACGGGTCGCCGACCGACAACAACGCGACGCTGTTCAAGCAGGGGTATGACTCGGTGCTGACACCGAAGTACTCGGCCGGCTGGACCAAGGTGGACGACCAGAGCGTCCCCGACTGGGACAATCAGCAGGCGGGACAGATCTTCGAACAGATGCTCACCAAGGCCCAGGGCAAGATCGACGGCGTACTCGCCGCCAATGACGGCCTCGGCAACGCAGCGATCGCCGTGCTCAAGAAGAACCATCTGCAGCTGCCGGTCACCGGCCAGGATGCTTCGTTGCAGGGACTGCAGAACATCCTGAACGGCGATCAGTGCATGACGGTGTACAAGGCGGTGAAGAAGGAGGCCGACGCCGCGTCGGCGTCGGCCATCGCGCTCCTCCAGGGCGGCCAGCCGCAGACCACCGGGACCGTGAAGGACACGCAGTCGGGCAAGGACGTGCCCTCGGTGCTCGCCACGCCGGTCGCGATCTTCAAGGATAATGTCAAAGATGTCATTGCCGACGGCTACGTGACCAAGGCCGACCTCTGCGCCGGGGCCTACGCGGCAGAGTGCGCGTCCGCCGGAATCAATTGAGCGAGACCCCCTTCCGGTCCCGACGACGCGCTTCGGCGCGGCGTCGGGCTCGGAAGGCAACGGGCCCGACCGCTCGATCGGCCCCGCGGTGAGTGGCGCTCCGCCCGGGGGAGCGAACCCGGAGCCTCTCGTCTCGATGCGCAGGATCAACAAGAGCTTCGGCCCCGTGCACGTGCTTCACGACGTCGATTTCGACATCTACCCCGGTCAGGTAACTGCTCTCGTCGGGGACAACGGGGCCGGGAAGACGACCCTGGTGAAGTGCCTGGCGGGCATCCATGCTGCGGACTCGGGCCAGATCCTCCTGGAAGGTGTTCCGGTGGCCATCCACGGGCCGAGGGACGCTGCTGCGATCGGCATCGAGGTCGTGTACCAGGACCTTGCCCTCTGCGATAACCTCAACGTCGCGCAGAACATGTTTCTCGGTCGTGAACGGAAGAAGGCTCGGCGACTCGACGAGATCACCATGGAGAGGTTGGCGTTGGAGACGCTGAGCAGCCTGTCCGTGCGCACGCTTGCGAGCGTCCGGCAGCGGGTCTCCAACCTCTCCGGTGGGCAACGCCAGACCGTGGCGATCGCCCGGGCGGTGCTCTGGCAGAGCCGGGTCGTCGTGCTCGACGAGCCGACCGCAGCCCTTGGCGTCGCCCAGACCCGGCAGGTTCTCGACCTGGTCCGACGTCTCGCCGAGCAAGGTATCGGAGTCGTCGTCATCACACATAACATGAATGACGTCATGGAGGTAGCCGACCGCGTGTGTGCGCTGTACCTCGGCCGCGTTGCCGCCGAGGTGCGCAGGTCGGAGACAACCCACGCGCAGGTCGTCGAGCTCATCACTGCCGGGCGCTCCGGGGCCATCGGACTGCAGGCGGCCGACCAGGCGCAGATCTGAGGAGCTGCTCAGGTGGCGACGGAAGTATCCATCCAGGACGGGTCGGCCACGAAGGCCGCCGCCGACCCGACGACCGGCGCCGCAGGTGACGGTGCCGGTCGCTCGACCAGGTCCTATATCGGCCTCTATGTCCGCCGGACCCTTGCCGGCGAACTGGGGGCGCTTCCGGCGGTTCTCGGATTCCTCGTCCTGTTCACGTTGTTCAGCCTTAGCGCGCCGGCGTTCCTGTCGACCCGGAATATCGCGAACCTGCTGACCCAGGCCGCGCCTGTCGCCATCATCGGGATGGGTGTCGTCTTCGTGCTCGTACTTGGTGAGATCGACCTCTCGGCGGGGGCCACGGCCGGGGTGTGCGCGGTGTCGATGGCCTGGCTTCTCAGCCACGGCTGGTCCCCCTGGATCGCCATCCCCGGGTCCATCGTGATCGGTGCCGCCATCGGCCTGTTGACAGGGTTTCTGGTTGCCAAGGTGGCTATCCCTTCGTTCATCGTGACCCTGGCCTTCTTCCTCTCATGGCAGGGCGTCGTGCTGCTGCTGGCGAAGGAGGGCGGCACCATCGCGGTGACCAATCGGCTGATCCTGTCGATCGCCAACGACAACATGTCACCGACCTTCGGATGGCTCCTGCTCGCCGCACTGGTCGCCGGGTATGCGTTTCCTGCCGTGTTGCGGATCCGGGCCCGCCAACGGGCTGACCTCCCGTCCGAACCGTACGGCGTCGTCGCCGCCAAGGCGGCGGGCCTGGCCGTGCTCTGGGGTACGGGGACGTACTTCCTGAACCGAAACCGTTCGCTCGGCGGTCGGTACGCCCTGCGAGGCGTTCCGGACGCCGTGCCGCTCGTGTTGTTCCTGGTGATGGTCTTCAGCTACCTGATGACCCGGACCTCATGGGGCCTGCATCTCTATGCCGTCGGCGGCAACCGGGAGGCCGCCCGACGGGCGGGCATCAACGTCGCCCTGATCCGGATGTCGGGGTTCGTGACCTGCAGCAGCCTGGCGGCAATTGGCGGGATGGCGCTGGCGTCACAGCTCAACTCGGTGAGCCCGCAGACCGGTGGCAACGACACCGTGTTGTTGGCCGTAGCGGCCGCGGTCGTCGGGGGTACCAGTCTGTTCGGCGGTCGGGGCCGCGTCGTTGACGCCGTCGTCGGCGGCCTGGTGGTGGCCCTGCTCCCGAACGGCCTCGGGCTTCTCGGCAAGAAGGGTGGGATCGACTTCAGTGCGTCCGGCCCGAAGTTCATCATCACCGGATTGGTCCTGCTGCTGGCCGCGAGCGTCGACGCCCTCTCGCGCCGGCGGGCGACCAGCAGTTGAAAGGGGCCGACTGATGACCGCCCCGGCCATGGGACCAGCGGACCACGCAGGTGTGCGGCGCAACAACCTGTCGTTGGTGCTCCGCCTGCTGGGGACGGAAGGGACCCGGTCGCGAGCCGCGGTCGCGGCGGAGACCGGACTCAACAAGGCGACGGTATCAAGCCTCGTCAATGACCTCATCGATCGCGGCTTGGTGCGGGAGCTGGGCTTCGACGGGCGAAGGCGGCTCGGACGCCCGGCAACCCTCATCGAGCTGGACGGCCGTCAGGTGGCCTCCATCGGACTCGAGATCAACGTCGACCTGGTGACCGTCGTCGGCATGGATCTCGGCGGACGGATCCTCTTCGAACGGGGCCGGGCCATCGACGTCGCCCGCCGGCCCCTCATCCGCACCCTGGCGACGGTGACGGCCATGGCGAGCGAGGCGTACGAGGAGGTCCGTCAGATCTCGACGACGGTGGCCGGGATCACCGTCGCCGTACCGGGCCTGGTCGACGCGACGACCCGCACGGTGGCCATCGCTCCGAACCTTGGTCTGCACGACCTCGAGCTCGGTGAGCGGCTGGCCGAGGCGCTCGGAGGAGACCTGAGGGTCACCATTGACAACGACGCCAACCTTGCGGCGTTGGCGGAGTACCGCATCGGCCAGTGCGCGGGCACGCAGAACCTCATCTACATCACCGGCCAGACCGGCGTCGGTGGTGGTCTGATCGTCGACGGACGTCTGGCCAGAGGAGCCTCGGGGTTCTCGGGGGAGATCGGACACATGCGCGTCGGGCCGGCAGACCGGATCTGCGGGTGCGGGCGACGAGGCTGTTGGGAGGCGCTGGTCGGCCTGCAGCAGCTGATGCGCGATGCCGTGCCCGATCTCGCGGCCCGGCTCGGTGCCCAGAAGGACAAGGGGCCCGAGGCGAAGGTCGCCGCCATCGTCGCCCGGGCGGAGGCGAGGGACCCGGTCGCGCTCAAGGCGCTCGACCGGCACGCCGGCTGGCTGGGAACGGGTCTGTCGATACTCGTGAACATCTTCAACCCGCAGGTGGTCATCCTCGGCGGGTTCTTCCGCGAGATCGGTCCGTGGGTCGTCCCGACGGCGGAACGGATCATGCACGAACAGACCATGGCGCCCGACGCCGGCGGCTGCCGGATCGTCACCTCCAATCTCGGCTACTCCGCCGCCGCGATGGGCGCGGCGATCCATGCCGCGGAGCGGGTCTTCGACGACCCGACGACCGTGCCCATCGCTGACGCGACACCGCTCCACTAGACCGACAGGAGTCGACATGCCCCCCACGTACCAACCGACGCCCGCTGACCGGTTCTCATTCGGACTCTGGACCGTCGGTCATCAGGGCAGGGACCCCTTCGGAGACGTGACCCGTCCGTGGTTGGACCCGTCGGAGTCGGTGCGGCGCCTCGGCAGCCTCGGGGCTTGGGGGGTCTCCTACCATGACGACGACCTGTTGTCCCCCCGGGAGAGCTGGGCGGACCGCGGACCGGCGGTGGCGCGATTCAAAGCTGCGCTGGAGGAGACCGGCGTCGTGTGCTCCATGGCCACGACGAACCTGTTCTTCCATCCGGTGTTCCGGGAAGGTGCGTTCACGGCGAACGACCGGGCAGTGCGGCGCTTCGCCGTTCGCAAGGTCATGGACAATCTCGACGTGGCGGCGGAGCTCGGCGCCCGGGTCTACGTCTGCTGGGGCGGCCGGGAGGGGGTCGAGACGGATGCCGCCAAGGACGTGCGCACGGCGCTCGCCCGCTACAAGGAGGCCTTCGACATCCTCGGCTCCTATGTGCTCGACCGGAACTACGACATCCGCTTCGCCCTCGAACCGAAGCCCAACGAGCCGCGCGGCGATATGTTCCTCCCGACCGTGGGCCACGCGCTCGCTTTCATCACCACCCTGGAGCATCCCGAACTGGTGGGTGTCAACCCGGAGGTCGGCCACGAACAGATGGCCAACCTGAACGTGGTCCACGGGGTGAGCCAGGCCCTGGTCATGGGGAAGCTCTTCCACATCGACTTGAACGCCCAACGGGGAACCAGGTTCGACCAGGACCTACGGTTCGGGTCGGAGGACCAGAAGGGCGCGTTGCTGCTGGTCGATCTCCTCGAACGGGCCGGCTACGACGGACCGCGTCACTTCGACTGTCGGGCCTACCGCACCGAGGATGCCGACGGCGTCTGGGAGTTCGCCCGGGGGTGCATGCGCAACTACCTGATCCTGCGTGAACGGGCCGCGGCGTTCCGGGCCGACCCCGCTGTCCGGGAGGCGCTGGCCGACGCCGGCGCCGATGAGCTGGCGGTGCCGACGCTCTCCGCGGGGGAGACGTGGGCCCACCTGCGCAACGAGTCGTTCGATGTGGAAGAGCGGGCCAAGCGGGGCGCAGGCCTGGAGAAGGTCGATCAGCTGCTGCTTGAGCATCTCTTCGGTGTGCTCTGAGCCCGGTCGACCTCTCCTTCTCGGCGGCGTGGCGCCGCCCCCCGGTACCGGTCCTACCTTGCGGTCAGCGGCCGCGGAACGCGGCTGCCGGTTCAGCAGGGCACGCATCCCTACGGGCCCCGGACCCGGCCTGCCTATCGGGCCCCCGCCACCGTGGAGATGCTGGTCGGCGCGTCGCGTGCAGAAGGCACAGGCGCCTGACCAGCGGTGTCGCGTTCGGCCGAGGCGGAAAATCGGGGGTCATGGGGGCTTTGTCTCGGGACCTACTCAGCCTCTGGTACGGCTGCCCTACGCACGAGCTTCAGCTGAACTCGTCGCCGTCTCCCGCGAGCGCCCCGTCCCGGCCGAAGGCTTTCCGCCTGCGCCGAGCGGTACCGCTGTCGTGGGGATGGCGTTGTCGACGAGGACGGCCGCGATGGCGGCGGCGGTGGCGAGGGTCTCGGTGTTGAGGACCCGGCTGCGGGCCGAGGCGCCATCCAGCAGCAACGCCAGTTGTTCGCCGAGCTGTTCGGGGTTGGTGGCGCCAGCCTCGCGGGCGGTATCGGTGAGCCGCGCGGCAAAGGCTTTCTTGTAGTCGCGGGCGTGAACGCGTGCCGGGTGGCCCGGGTCGGGGATTTCGACGGCCGCCGCGATGAACGGGCACAGCGGCGCGTGGACGTCGAAGGCGGCGAGGAGTCGTTCGCGGGGTGCAAGGTCGGTGCGGTCGAACACGTCAGGCAGGATGTCGGGATCGAATCGGCGTAGGCATTCGGCGATCAGCTCGTCCTTGCCGGTGAAGTGCTGGTACAGCGTGCGCTTGGACACCTCGGCCACCGCGCAGAGCTGGTCCATGCCGGTGCCGTTGATGCCTTGATCGCGGAACAGTTGCTGTGAAGCGCTGACGATCCGCTCTCGTGCACCCCTGCCGCGGCGCAGGCCTCGCGGTCCCTTCTCCAACTCCGTCACATGCCCAGCGTAGCCCCATCGGGTACCGACCGGTGTGCATAGCTTGCGCTCCCCGTCACCGGCTGGTAGGTTAAGCACTCAGATCGGTGTACATAACATCGGCAAGGCGAGTGGACGGAGTACCTGTGGGAAAGCTCGATGGCAAGGTCGCGGTGATCACCGGCGGGACAAGCGGTATGGCGCTGGCCGGTGCCAAGCTGTTCGTCGACGAAGGGGCTCACGTCTTCATCTCGGGCCGACGGAAGGACGCGCTGGACGAAGCCGTCAAGCTGATCGGCCGGAACGTGACCGGCGTGCAGGCCGATTCGGCCGACCTCGACGATCTGGACCGATTGTTCGAGACCGTCAAGCAGGAAAAGGGCAGGGTCGACGTGTTGTGGGCAAGTGCCGGCATGGGCGAACAGGGCCGGCTCGGTGAGATCACCGAGGAGCAGTTCGATGCCGCCTTCTCGCTGAACGCGCGCGGCACGCTGTTCACGGTCCAGAAGGCGCTGCCGCTGTTCAACGATGGAGGCTCGATCTTCATGACCGGGTCGAACGCTTCGCTCCGGGGTTACCCCAATTGGAGTGTGTACGCCGCGAGCAAGGCCGTGCTGCCCGCCTACGCACGAGTGTGGGTGTCCGAGCTGAGAGATAGGAAGATCCGGGTGAACGTGCTGACCCCCGGCCAGGTCGCCACACCAGTGCTGGAGGAGGTGATGGACGAGGAGATGAAGGCGCAGTTCGAATCCTTGATCCCGCGGAGAAAGATGGGCCGCCCTGAGGAGATCGCAACGGTGGCGTTGTTCCTCGCCTCGGACGACTCGAGCTACGTCAATGGCATGGAGCTGGTCGTCGACGGCGGCACCACCGTGATCTGAGCGCCTCGCCAGCAGGACCCCACGACAATTTCTGATCCAGACACCATGGAGGAACACCCGTCATGACCATCATCAGCATCATCGGCTCGGGCAACATGGCCACCGCCATCGGCACCCGGGCGGCCGATCACGGCCACACCATCGAGTTCATGAGCCGCAACAGCGCCAAGGCCCAGACGCTGGCTGACCAGATCGGCAACCGAGCCACCGTCGGCGCGTTCGGCGCTACGCCCCTGGGTGACATCGTCATCATGGCCGTGCTGTACACCGGCGCGGTTGACGTGGTCGCGAACTACGGCGATGCGCTGGCAGGCAAGATCCTCGTCGACATCACCAACCCGTTCAACGCCGACGTCAGCGGACTCGTGACGACGGCGGGTGACTCGGTGTCCCGGCAGATCGCCGCCGCCGCCCCCGAGGGTACACACGTCGTGAAAGCGTTCAATACGATCTTCCGCGACGTCCTTGCTCAAGACAAGCCCGTGGACGTGTTCTTCGCCGGCGACAGCGCCGAGGCGAAGGCACGCGTCGCGGCGTTTCTGGAGAGCTTGGACATGCGGCCCCTCGACGCCGGAGGGCTCGAGATGGCCTCGGTCCTTGAATGGGCCGGCATCCTCCTCGTGGGCCTGGCACGCAACGGTGCCGGCTTCGACATCGCCTTGGGAGCCAAGGCGCTCTGAACATGGTTTTGAGGCGTGAACATGTCCGCCGTTGTCGTCATCGACCCGGTTCGAGCCGGGCGGACGGTACGACGCTCGGATCGGCCTGGCGACGCGAGTTCGCCGAATCGAGTAAACGCCGACCCGGCATGCCTCACCTGGTCGGTTCACGAGCCCATCGATGACGAGGCCGAACCCTTGAGCCTCATCCAGGCCTACGGTTCGGTCGCCGGCTTCGAGGAGCACGGCCAATGGATGCAGCCGAACGTCGGGCGACCGGTCCCGGTGCTCGCGCCCCCGCCCGACCCTCCGGTCCTGCTCCGGTCGGCATCGCCGGGCGGAGATCCGAAAGAGTCGGTAACTGCGTAGTCGGCGACCGGGTCCTCCCAGGGGTGCCGTGTCGGCTACCTCCGCGTCGTCGGAGCCGGTGAGGAGGCGGCCGCCGTATCGTGATCGATGAGCCCGATCGAAGGGGAGCACCAGATGCGTGTCTTGTTCGTCGGTGGTACCGGTCTGATCAGCTCCGCCTGCTCGGTCGCCGCCCAGGCGGCCGGTCATGAGCTGTGGCTCGTCAACCGGGGCCGGTCCACGCTGCCATCGGCCGTCCCGGACAATCGGATCCTCATCGCTGACGCGACGGACGCGGTGCGGCTACGCCACGCGTTGGGCGAGATGGAGTGGGACGTCGTCGTCCAGTGGGTCGGATTCCAGCCGGACCACGTCGCCGACGACGTCGAGACCTTCGCTGACGCCGGTCAGTACATCTACATCTCCTCGGCCTCGGTCTACCAGAAGCCCCCGTCGAGTTGGCTCATCACCGAGCGGACTCCGACGGTCAACCCGTTCTGGGAGTACTCGCAGCGAAAGATCGCCTGCGAGCAGGTGCTCCGGCGGGCCCACGACGAATCGGGCTTTCCCATGACGATCGTCCGGCCTTCGCTCACCTACGGTGTCTCGCAGATCCCGGTCATCGTCGGCAGCTGGGCCAGGCCATTCACCATCGTCGAGCGGATGCGGCGCCGAGCGAAGATCCTGGTTCCCGGGGACGGCACGGCGATCTGGACGCTGACCCACAACTCCGACTTGGCGAAGGGCCTCATCGGCCTGTTCGGCCACCGGGCGGCCATCGGCGAGGCCTTCCACATCACCTCCGACGAGGCGCTGACCTGGAACCAGATCTACGGGCTCGTCGGCGAGGCAGCCGGCGTCGAGCCCGACATCCTCCACGTCCCGAGCGACGCGTTCGTCGCCGCCGACCCGTCCGTGCTCGGCAGCCTGTGGGGCGACAAGTCGAACAGCTCGGTGTTCGACAACTCCAAGCTCCGCGCCGTCGTGCCGGGCTTCGCGGCGACGACGCCCTTCGCCGAGGGGATCCGCGAAACGGTCGCCTGGCTCGACGCCGACCCGGACCGCCAGGCCATAGACGAGGCCGCGAACGCCCTCTGGGACCGCCTCGCAGCGATCTACACGGAGGCTCTGCGCCAAGCAGCGGTGGCCGGGCGGGCGATCGATCGGCGATAGAGGCTGCCTCTAGCCGTCGCCGCCGTCCGTCGGCACACCCCGAGCAGGCCGCGGCGCTCATCCCCGTCGTAGTCGACCGCGAGGACCTCGACGTCGGCGCCGACGACCTGGCCGCGGAAGGGGAACCGTCCTCGGTCCTCGAACACCTGGCGGAACGACCACAGCTGTTCGTCCTCGCCGTAGGCGTCGACCAGAACCTCGTCGATCAGCGCGTCAATCGGGTCGGTCACCGGCGACGACCCTACCGACTCGTACCGTCCGCCTGGCGAGGCTCTCCGCCTTGGTGGGCGGTCGGCGCGAGACTGGTGGCGTGATCGTCGTCCGCGGGCGGACGGACCGTGCCCGACGAGGCTGTCCATGCCGTGGGTGACCGGAAAGGCCCGCTCAAGAGATCCGTTTGGCCTTCTGGGTCAGGTCGGTGAGCGCGGCAATGATGTCGGCCACCTCGGTGCGGGCGGTGAAGTCGGGCTGGACGTCGACGAAGCGCACCCGGCGATCCTGATCGACGACGAGCACGGTGGGTCGGGGCAGGCGGACGGCACCCTCGGCGTTGACTTTCGTGAGGTCGACACCGATTTTGCGCTGGGCGGCGAGGACATCGTCAGCCTGCTCGAACGCGATGCCGATCCGATCGGCCAGACGAGCGCCCGGGTCGGACAGCACGGTGAACCCCAGCCCGGCCTTTTCCACAGTGGAGAGCGACTCGTCCGGCGGCTGGGGGCTGATGGCCACCAGCCGGGCACCGAAGGCGGCCAACTGGGGCAGGAGCTCCTGCTGGTAGGTGCGCAGCGCAAGGTTGCAGTACGGGCACCAGCCGCCCCGGTAGAACACGATGACCGCCGGGCCGTGCCCGACGATCTGGTCGAGCCCGACCGGCGTGCCGGCGGCATCATCGAGGGTGAACTCTTCGAGGACGTCGCCGGCCTGGACGCTGCCGGCGGGGATCCCTTGGTCGAGGAAGTCCTGGATGCTCCGATCGAACACCTCGACCACGTCGGCGGGCAGGCGCTGGGCGGCCGCGGCCTTCAGTTGTTCGGACTGCTCGCGGATGGTCACGGGCATGGGTCCTCCCCCGGCTCGGGTGCGTCGGATCACAAGTGGACTGTTGAGTCCAATAAGCATCCGACCATGCGGCGACTGGACTGTCAAGTCCAACTGTCGGGATACTGGGGGCCATGGGAGAGCCGCCGACCACCGACAGGGGACGCCGGACCCGCCAGCGCATCGTGGCGGCGGCGACCGAGGTGGTTGCCAAGAAAGGGGCGCTCGGGGCCAGCCTCGACGAGGTCGGCGCCCGGGCGCCCGCCTCGCGCAGCCAGCTCTACCACTACTTCGACGACAAGAACGACCTCTTGCTGGCGGTCGCCGAAGCCACCAACGACGCCGTTCTCGACGGCCAGCGGGATCTCTTTGACCACCTCGACACCTGGGACGGACTGGTCCGCTGGGCCGATGCGCTCGTCGCCCTGCAGGAGGCGCGGGGCGGCCA
>Ga0209698_10007296_pt1 | contig 11615 bp, 10 predicted proteins | sample LitLauG_LLR_2012_FD_187203 | JGI IMG/M metagenome (GOLD analysis project Ga0209698, IMG submission 187203) | Freshwater sediment microbial communities from Pennsylvania, USA - Little Laurel Run_MetaG_LLR_2012 (SPAdes) (version 2) | ecosystem: Environmental > Aquatic > Freshwater > Creek >... | reverse complement strand
CTGGCCAGGCTCGATGTGCCTTATCTCTCCGCGCATCCCGTCGAATTCCAGACCCTCGAACAATGGGGCGCTTCGGATCGCGGCCTGATGCCGGTGGAGAGCACCATCATGGTGGCGATCCCCGAACTCGACGGCGCCGCCGGACCAATGGTCTATGGCGGCCGCTCGGACGGCGCCGGGGCGGCCTGCACCGGTTGCGAGCGCGCCTGCATTTTCTCCCCTTCCGAAAGCGGCGGCGAGATGCAGGTCTGCAGCGAGCGCGCGGACATGCTGGCGGCGCGGACCGCGCGTCTGATCGCGCTGCGCCGCGCCGAGCGCAAGGACCGCAAGGTCGCTATCGTGCTGTTCAATTTTCCGCCCAATGCCGGCAATACCGGCACGGCCGCATTCCTCTCCGTCTTCGAGTCGCTGCATCGCACCTTGGGCGCGATGCAGCGCGAGGGTTATCAGGTCGAATTGCCCCCAACCGTCGGCGCGCTGCGCGAGCGCATTGTCGCCGGCAATGCCTCCCGCTTTGGCGCCGACGCCAACGTCCACGCCCGCATTGCCGCCGGCGATCACGTGCGCCGCGAGACATGGCTGCGCCAGATCGAGGCGCAGTGGGGGCCGGCTCCCGGCAAGCAGCAGAGCGACGGCAGTTCGATCTTCGTGCTCGGTGAACGTTTCGGGAATGTCTTCGTCGGAATCCAGCCCGCCTTCGGATACGAAGGCGATCCGATGCGGCTGTTGTTCGAGAAGGGCTTTGCGCCGACGCACGCCTTCTCGGCATTTTATCGCTGGCTGCGCGAGGAGTTTGGCGCCAGCGCGGTACTTCATTTCGGCACCCATGGCGCGCTGGAGTTCATGCCGGGCAAGCAGGCGGGCCTCTCCGGTGCCTGCTGGCCGGACCGCATGATCGGCGACCTGCCCAATCTCTATCTTTACGCCTCGAACAATCCATCGGAGGGCACGATTGCGAAGCGACGCTCGGCGGCGACCCTCATCAGCTATCTCACGCCGCCGGTCGCGCATGCCGGGCTCTACAAGGGGCTGGTTGAACTCAAGGCATCGATCGAACGCTGGCGCGGCCTGCCGCCGGGTGAAGATTCGGAGCGCCTCGGCCTCGCGGAACTGATTCAGGCACAGGCCAGCGCGCTGGATCTTGCCGACGCGGAGCCTGCATGGACGGATCGGGCCAAAGCCGTCGGCAAGCTTGCCGACGCGGTCCTTGAACTCGAATATTCGCTGATCCCGCACGGGCTTCACGTCGTCGGTGAAGCGCCGTCGGTCCAGCAACGCGTAGAGATGCTGCAGGCGGTGGCTGACGCGTCGCATGGTGCGCGCCCGGACCAGGCGCCGCTGGAAGCGATCGTGCGTGGCGAGCCGGTAGCCGCATTGCCGGCCGCCGACGATGCCGGACGGAAGCTTCTTGAGGAACTTGCCGCAATCGACGTCTTGCTGGCGCAGGATCACGAGATCCCGAGCATCCTGCGCGCGCTCGACGGCAAGTTCGTGCGACCCGCGCCCGGCGGAGATCTGCTGCGGACGCCGGCGATCCTGCCGACGGGGCGAAATCTGCACGGCTTCGACCCATTCCGGATCCCGAGCGCCTACGCGGTGCAGGACGGCGCGCTGCAGGCGCAGCGGCTGATTGACAAGCATGTTGGCGAAGGCCACGGGTTGCCGGAATCGGTCGCGATCGTGCTGTGGGGCACCGACAACCTCAAGAATGAAGGCGCGCCGATCGGACAGGCGCTGGCATTACTCGGCGCAACGCCGCGCTTCGACGGTTACGGACGCCTCAGCGGCGCGGAACTGATGCCGCTCGAGCAGCTCAAGCGGCCGCGCATCGACGTCATTATTACCATGTCCGGTATCTTCCGCGACCTGCTGCCACTGCAGATCAAGTTGCTCGCGGAGGCCTGCCTGCTGGCGGCCGCGGCCGACGAGCCGCCGGAACAGAATTTCGTCCGCAAGCACGCGCTGGCCTGTCAGGCCGCGCACCATTGCGATCTGGAAACCGCAAGCTTGCGGGTATTCGGCAACGCCGACGGCGCCTATGGCTCGAACGTGAACCATCTGGTCGCGAACGGCCGCTGGGACGACGAGGACGAACTCGCCGAGACTTATACCCGCCGCAAGAGTTTTGCCTACGGTCTCAAGGGGCAGCCGGTACAGCAGACCGCGATGCTGAAGAATGCGCTCGCCACCGTCGACCTTGCCTATCAGAATCTCGACTCGGTCGAACTCGGGGTCACCACCGTCGATCATTATTTCGACACGCTGGGTGGCATCAGCCGCGCGGTGCGGATCGCCCGGGGCGGCGCCTCGGCGCCGGTCTATATCGGCGATCAGACCCGCGGGCAGGGCGCGGTTCGTACCTTGTCGGAACAGGTCGCGCTCGAGACCCGCACCCGCATGCTCAATCCGAAATGGTACGAGGGCATGCTCAAGCACGGCTACGAGGGCGTGCGCCAGATCGAAGAGCACGTCACCAACACCATGGGCTGGTCGGCGACTACGGGCGAAGTCGCACCTTGGGTGTATCGGCAGCTCACCGAGACCTTCGTGCTCGATACCGAAATGCGCGAACGGCTGGCGTCGCTCAATCCGGTGGCCTCGGCGAAAGTCGCGAACCGGCTGATGGAAGCGCACGAGCGCAAATACTGGTCACCCGATCCGGAGATGCTCGATGTCCTGCGCAGGGCAGGCGAAGAGCTCGAAGACCGCCTCGAAGGTGTGGGAGTAGCCGCATGAACATCCAGACCAAGCCATCACAGCTCAAGAGTCCGTCGTGTTGCGGCGACGGCGAGGGCAGCGTCCAGGTCCAGCTCGATCCGAAACTCAAGATCGGCACCGCGAAAGTGTTCTCGGTCTATGGCAAGGGTGGCATCGGCAAGAGCACGACGTCGTCGAACCTGTCGGTAGCCTTCTCGAAACTCGGCAAGCGCGTGCTGCAGATCGGCTGCGATCCCAAGCATGATTCGACCTTCACGCTGACCAAGCGGCTGGTGCCTACGGTGATTGACGTGCTGGAGTCCGTGAACTTCCACGCCGAAGAACTGCGGCCGGAGGATTTCGTGTTCGAAGGGTACAACGGCGTGATGTGCCTGGAAGCGGGGGGGCCGCCGGCGGGAACCGGCTGTGGCGGCTATGTCGTCGGCCAGACCGTGAAGCTCCTGAAGGAACATCATCTGCTCGAGGACACCGACGTGGTGATCTTCGACGTGCTGGGCGACGTTGTGTGCGGCGGCTTTGCTGCTCCCCTGCAGCATTCCGATCGCGCTTTGATCGTCGCCGCAAACGACTTCGACTCGATTTTCGCGATGAACCGCATCGTCGCCGCGATCGAGGCAAAATCCAGAAACTACGGGGTGCGGCTCGGCGGCGTGATCGCCAATCGCAGCGTGGCGACCGACCAGATCGACCGTTACAGCGAGAAGGCCGGCCTGAAGCGGGTTGCGCATTTCCCGGACCTCGACATCATCCGCAAGAGCCGCCTGAAGAAATCCACGCTGTTCGAAATGGATCCAACGCCGGAATTGGTCGCTGTCCAGGACGAGTACATGCGGCTCGCGACCGAACTTTGGGCCGGCACGATCGAGCCCTTGCCTGGAAAGTCGCTGAAGGACCGTGAAATCTTTGATCTGTTGGGGTTCGACTGATGTCTGTCGCCACATATCTGGAACGGCGTGGAGAGTTGCAAACCTATTTCGATCGCACCGCGGTCGATGCCTGGGCCCGGCTGACGTCGGATGCACCGGTCGGGCGAATCCGCGCCACCGTGCGTGCGGGCCGCGACGAGATGCGCGAGACGCTGTTGTCGTGGCTGCCCTCGAACATGAGCGGCGCGCGCCTGCTGGACGCCGGTTGCGGCACCGGGGCGCTGTCGATCGAGGCGGCCCGGCGCGGCGCGCGCGTGGTCGCGGTCGATCTGTCGCCGACGCTGGTGTCGGTGGCGCGCGAGCGAATCCCTGTCGATCTCGATGCGTCGGCGCTGGAATTCAGGTCAGGCGACATGCTCGATCCCAAACTCGGCCAGTTCGATTTCGTGGTCGCGATGGATTCGCTGATCCATTACCGCCCGGCGGACACCTGCCGCATCATGGCGGGACTGGCCGCGCGTACCAGTGTCGCACTGCTGGTGACGTTCGCCCCGAGAACACCGGCGCTGGCGATGATGCATGCGGTGGGCCGGCTGTTCCCGCGCGGCGATCGCGCGCCCGCGATCGAGCCGGTCGGCGAGCAGAAGTTGCGGCGGCTCTTGTTATCTGAAGAGAACCTCGATCGCTGGCAGCTCGGCCGCAGCCGCCGGATTACCAGCGGCTTCTACAAATCCCACGCCTTGGAGCTGATTCCGCGATGAGTCGGATTTCAAAGACATTGGCGAAAGGCTGGATGCGGCTAGGAACCCGCTTTCTGCCGTTTGCGGACGCGGCCACCAAGGAGCTTCCGCTCCCGCGTCTGCTGCGGCTGTCGCTGTTTCAGGTCTCCACCGGCATTTCCATCGTGCTGCTGAACGGCACGCTCAATCGCGTGATGATCATCGAGCTTGGCGTCTCGACGCTGCTAGTCTCTCTGATGGTCTCGCTGCCGCTGGTGTTCGCGCCGTTCCGCGTGCTGATCGGCTTCAAGTCGGACAACCACCGTTCGGTGCTGGGCTGGCGACGCGTGCCCTATATCTGGATGGGCACGCTGGTGCAGTTCGGCGGTTTTGCAATTCTCCCGTTTGCGCTGCTGGTGCTTTCCGGCACCGGGGAATATCCGGCAGTTTACGGACAGTTCGGCGCCGCACTGGCCTTCCTGCTGGTCGGCGCTGGCATGCATACGACCCAGACCGCCGGTCTTGCGCTGGCGACGGATCTGGCACCGGCGGAGTCGCGGCCGCGCGTGGTCGCGTTCCTGTACGTGATGCTGCTGTTCGGCATGGCCGGCAGCGCGCTGATTTTCAGCGAGCTTTTGCGCAATTTCAACGAAATCCGCCTGATCCAGGTGATCCAGGGCGTCGCTGTGACGCAGATGCTGCTCAACATCGTGGCGCTCTGGAAGCAGGAAGCGCGCGACCCCTCGCTGACATCGACCGCACGTGAGCGGCCAGAGTTCCAGGATTCGTGGGCCAAGTTCCGCGGGTCCGGCGGATCGATCCGCGTCCTGGTCGCGCTGGCGCTGGGCACGGCAGGGTTTTCGATGCAGGACATCCTGCTGGAGCCGTATGGCGCCGAAATCCTGAAATTGACAGTGGGCCAGACCACGGCACTGACGGCGTTCTTTGCGCTGGGCACGCTGGCGGGTTTCGGTCTCGCCGCCCGCACGCTGGGGCGCAACGCCGACCCGTACCGGATTGCTGGCTTCGGCGCGGCGGCAGGCGTGTTTGCCTTCTCGGCTGTGATTTTCGCCGCGCCGTTGAATTCGGTATTGCTGTTCCGGATCGGGACGGCGCTGATAGGCTTCGGCGGCGGGCTCTTTGCCGCTGGCACGCTCACCGCGGCTATGGCGCTCGCCAGAGACGGCGAGAGCGGCCTGGCGCTGGGCACATGGGGCGCCGTGCAGGCGACCGCGGCTGGCGGCGGCATCGCGCTTGGCGGCGGCATTCGCGACGTGGTGGCGTCCCTGGCTTCGAGCGGCATGCTTGGCCGCGCGCTGACCGATCCGGCGACCGGATACAGCGTCGTCTATCACATCGAAGTTGCCCTGCTGTTCGCCACCCTGATTGCGATCGGCCCGCTTGTGCGCACGGCACGGACCGGCTTCTCGCAACCGCCATCCAAATTCGGCCTCGCCGAATTTCCAGGTTAGTCAACGAAAGGGAGATCGTCCCATGCAAGAAGGCGCCTATTTGGACGTAGCACAGGTCACGCTCTACGTTTTCTGGATCTTCTTCGCGTGTCTGATTTTCTACCTCCGCCGCGAGGACAAGCGCGAAGGCTATCCGCTTGACTCCACGGCGAGCGGTGGCGGGGTCGTTCACGGCTTCCCGAAAATGCCGGATCCCAAGAACTATCTGTTGCGCGACGGGCACGTCGTCACCTTGCCGAACCACAAGAACGACCGCCGCGACGTCGCGGCGGCGCCGATTGCGGTATGGCCGGGTGCGCCGCTGGAGCCGACGGGCAATCCGATGCTCGACGGTGTTGGACCGGGATCCTGGGCCGACCGCGAGGACGTTCCGGAACTCAACATCGATGATATTCCCTGCATCGTCCCGTTGCGGCTGGCGGAAGGCACCTGGCTCGAACCGCGCGATCCCGATCCGCGCGGCATGAAGGTGATCGGCGCCGACAACGAGATCGGCGGCGTTGCAACCGACGTCTGGGTCGATCGTGCGGAAGGCTTGATCCGCTATATCGAAGTCGAAGTTACGACATCCGCCGGCGCGAAGCGTGTGCTGCTGCCGATGCCGTTCGCGCTCGTCAATCACAAGCGCGGCCGCGTCACGGTCGAGGCTATCCTCGGCAGCCAGTTTGCAGACGTGCCGACCACCAAAAGCCCGGACCAGGTGACGAAGCTCGAGGAAGACCGGATCTGCGGCTATTTCGGTGCCGGAACGCTGTACGCCACCCCCTCGCGACAGGAGCCGATGCTGTGAAGCAGGATCATCGTCAATTCAGCGACGCGACGTTCAAGGAGCTTCCGGCTCCACTGCCGTTTGGCGAACGCGTGATCTGGCAGGGCAAGCCGTCGTTCAGTGGGTTGGCGCTTCGCGCCTTCCATATCAGGGAGGTCGTTGGCTATTTCGGGCTGCTCCTGATCTGGAGATTGTGGTCGAACTGGTCTCATGGCCTGTTGGCGGGAGAGGCGGCCGTGTCCGCGCTGTGGCTGATCGTCCCAGCGGTCAGTGCCGTCGCGGTGCTCGCCGGCCTCGCGTGGCTGTTCCGGCGGGCGGCCTGCTACACCATCACCAGCAAGCGGGTCTTGTTCCAGTTCGGCGTGGCGCTGCCGATGACCATGAACATCCCGCTCGGCAAGATCGCCGTTGCCGCCCTGAAGACCTACCGCGACGGCAGCGGTGATATTCCGCTCCAACTCTCCGACAGCGACCGCGTATCCTATTTGCTGCTCTGGCCGCATATCCGCCCGCGGCGGCTGCGCGCGCCCGAGCCGATGCTGAGTTCGATCCCGGACGCCGCCAAGGTCGCTGCGAAACTCGCGGAAGCGCTGACGGGACAGCCCGGGCCGTCCGCGATCTCGCAGGCGGCATTCGGCAACGCTGGAACCGCGCCGAATGCAAACACGCCACCCAACTCGGTAGCTGCCTGAACGGAGAAAAACGCATGAGCCACGCCATTCATGAGCCGGTCGTTCCCAAAGGAGGAGTGTTCGCCGCGGCGGCGCTCATCCTGTTCGCGCTCGCCGCCGTCACCACGGTGCGCTTGACCGGGGTCGGCGGCATACATATGACGCTGCCGGCCGCAGTCGAAAGCCGCGATCTCCAGTTCGAGGACGGCCAGAACGGCGCTGTATTGGTGTTCGATGCCGGCGATCATCGGCTGGTGGATACGCTCGCACCCGGCAGCAACGGCTTTATTCGCGTGGTGATGCGGGGCCTCGCTCGCGAGCGAAGGCTCGGCGACATCGGGGCGCAGCCGCCGTTCCGGCTCACGCGATATGCTGGCGGCCAGATCACCCTCACGGACACCTCGACCGGCAAGCAAATCGACCTCGGCGCCTTTGGTTCGAGCAACACCGAAGCCTTTGCGCGCCTGATGAATTTACGGAGCGCGAAATGAGCAGGACCTGGATAAGTGCGCGCCTGCGGTTCGACGTGCCGTGCACAATAGAGATCGAGCAGACCGCCGAGACACTTCATGCCCACGTCGTGCTCGACGGGGACGTCCGAATCGAGCCCGGCGATGAAGTCATGGTCCATAACGCCCCGACGCATGTCGAGTTCGGCGAGCGGCTCGTGGTCCGACGGATCGCCACCGTCGTCCGCGCCAGCCTGCTCGACCGGCTGCGCGCGCGGATCGAGGGCTATCTCGAATTGACCGAACTCTATGAAGTCAGTTTCTCGGATGGGAGGGCAACATGATCCCGATGGACGGTGGCACCCAGGGCCAGCTCAGGGCGAGCGTCAAGGGCAATGCCGACAGCACCGATCTGGCGCGGCAGGACACCATCCTCAGCCCGCGCTTCTACACCACCGATTTCGATGCGATGGATCGTCTCGACGTGAGTCTGGTGCGGTCGGAGTGGGACGCCGTGATCAGGGAGTTGCGCGCCGACCACAACAAGTCGCATTTCGTCAAGTCCGATGAGTTCAAGAACGATCTTGAAAGTCTTCCGCCCGAGCTGCGCAAGGAATTCAAGGACTTTCTCGTCAGCTCCCTGACGGCCGAATTCTCCGGCTGCGTGCTCTACGCCGAAATCAAGAAGCGCATCAAGAACAGGGAAATACAGGAACTGTTCGGCTTCATGAGCCGCGACGAGGCCCGCCATGCCGGCTTCATCAATGAGATCCTCAAGGATCACGGCATTGGCGTGGATCTTAGTTTCCTCGCCCGCGCCAAGAAATACACCTACTTCAGACCGAAATTCATCTTCTATGCGACCTATTTGTCCGAGAAGATCGGTTATGCTCGGTACATCACCATCTTCCGACAGATGGAGCGCCATCCCGAGCGCCAGTTCCACCCGATCTTTCGCTGGTTCGAACGGTGGTGCAACGACGAGTTTCGCCACGGCGAGGCCTTCGCCCTGTTGATGCGCGCCGATCCCGCGCTGTTGCGCGGCCACAACAAACTCTGGATAAAATTCTTCCTGCTCGCGGTATTCGCCACGATGTATGTCCGCGACCACATGCGGCCGGCGTTCCACGAAGCGCTCGGCATGCATCCGACCGACTACGACAGGCAGGTGTTCCAGATTACCTCGGAGATATCCAGGCAGGTATTTCCGGTCATGCTGGATATCGACAACCCGCGTTTCATGGCCGGCCTCGACCGGCTCAGCCGGATCTCCCAAAAGATCGCCGACGCGCGGGCCCAGGGCGGCCTTGTTTCGAAGCTGAAGCGGGCGGGGTACGCAGCCTCGGCAGCGCTGACATTGGCGCGGCTCTATCTGCTGCCGGCGAAGCCGAACGCATTGCCCCGCGAAATCTGTCTGCAACCGGCGTGGTGAAAGAGCGGGTTCATGGCCTCCTACATCGTCCCACCGGTCTATGCAGCCTTCGTGTGGTGGTTCAGCACCGGCGCCGTGCTGTTGCTGGTGGGGCGTTCGCGGCGTTCTGATCTCGTTCGCATGGTATCGGCGGCGGGCCTGGTCGCCATTGCGCTGGCGGGTCTTGTGCTCACCGCCAATGACACGAGCGTCGGCGCTGCCTATATCGCCTTCACCTCGACCATCCTGCTGTGGGCCGCGCAGGAGATCGCATTCCTGGCGGGGTGGGTCACCGGCCCGCGTCCGCTGCCTTGTCCCGCCGGCGTTCGCGGATGGAAACGCCTCGGTCCGGCGCTGCAGGCGATCCTTTACCATGAGCTGACGCTCGTGGCGTGCGGGGCGGTTGTCGCCGCGGTGACGTGGACCGGGTCGAACCAGGTTGCGCTGTGGACCTTCGCGGCGCTGTGGGTGCTCCGGCAAAGCGCCAAGATCAACCTGTTCCTTGGCGTGCCTGTCACCAATGACCAACTGATGCCGGACGCGGTGCGGTTCCTGAAGTCGTACTTCATCCGGAAGCCCGTCGGCGCCTTCTTCCCGCTCTCGGTGACGCTGGCGACGGCCGCCCTTGTGATCATGGTTCAGCGGATCGTCGAAGTCGCCGTGACGCCGTTCGAGGTGGCCGGCCTGACGCTGGTCTCGACGCTGTTTGCGCTCGGCGTGGTCGAGCATTGGTTCATGCTGCTGCCCTTCCCGGCGACGACGCTGTGGGGGTGGGGCGTGCGTTCAGGTTTCCCGCCGGAGGACACCGCCATGGAACAGGGCCCAACCGTCAAAAACGTCACCGCGTTGCCGCTGCGTTGCATGACCGCGCAAGCTTTAGAGCCGGGCACGAATGCGTCCAGCGGGCTCGCTGCCCAGTCCCAGCTCGTCGTGCTGGCGAGCGTGCGCGCGGAGATCGCGCCAGCCAAGCCGCGGCAAGTCGGCGCGCGACAGCGCCTGGAAGACCAATTCCGCCAGCTATTCATCGAGCAACACGCGAGAAGCGATCTGGCGACGGCGTCGCTCGGCGCGGGCACTGAGCCGCCGGCAACGATTAACGGGAGGACGTCATGAACTACGAAGCCTATTTCCGCAGGCAACTCGATGGCCTTCATCGCGAAGGACGCTATCGCGTCTTTGCCGATATCGAGCGCAAGGCGGGAGCCTTCCCGCGTGCCACGCATCACCGTCAAGGGGGTGCCGGCGAAGTCACAGTGTGGTGCTCTAACGACTATCTCGGGATGGGCCAGCACCCGGCGGTGCTGGCGGCGATGCACGAGGCGCTCGACAGTTGTGGCGCTGGCGCGGGTGGCACCCGCAACATTGCCGGCACCAACCACTACCACGTGCTGCTGGAGCGCGAGCTCGCCGATCTTCACAGCAAGGAAGCCGCGCTGTTGTTCACGTCGGGCTATGTCTCGAACATGGCTGCGATCTCCACGCTGGCGTCGCGCATGCCGGGCTGCATCATCCTGTCTGACGAACTCAACCATGCCTCGATGATCGAGGGTATTCGGCACAGCCGCAGCGAAACGCGCATCTTTTCCCACAACGATCCGCGAGATCTCGAACGCAAGCTGGGCGATCTCGACCCGGACGCTCCGAAATTGGTGGCGTTCGAATCGGTCTATTCGATGGACGGCGACATCGCGCCGATCGCGGAACTCTGCGATGTCGCGGAAGCGCATGATGCCATGACTTATCTCGACGAAGTGCACGGCGTCGGCCTCTACGGCCCGAAAGGCGGAGGCATTGCGGACCGCGAAGGCCTCAGTCATCGCCTTACCGTGATCGAAGGCACGCTGGCGAAGGCGTTCGGCGTGATCGGGGGTTACGTCGCTGCCTCCGCCACCATCTGCGATTTCATCCGCAGCTTCGCGTCCGGCTTTATCTTCACGACGTCGCTGCCGCCGGCGGTGGCGGCCGGTGCGCTGACCAGCATTCGACACCTGAAGGCCAGCTCGCAGGAGCGCGAGCGGCACCAGGACCGGGTCGCGCGGCTGCGTTTGCGGCTCGACCAGGCGGGCGTCGCGCATCTCGCCAACCCCAGCCATATCGTCCCCGTCATGGTGTGCGATCCCGTGCTGTGCAAGGAGATCTCCGACCTCCTGATCGACCGCTACGGCATCTATGTCCAGCCGATCAACTATCCGACCGTACCGCGCGGCACCGAACGGCTGCGTATCACGCCGTCGCCTCACCATACCGATGCCGATATCGAGCATCTGGTCCAGGCGCTGGCGGAAATCTGGGCCGAGGTCGGCCTCGCCAAGGCGGCGTGACGCCGCCCCCGCCCGCAGTGTCAGCCGCGCTTGGCGCGCGCCGCGGGCCGGGTGAGCCGGAGCCTGCCGTGAGTTCGCGGCAGGTATTGGGCGCCCTTGGCGCCGAGGAAATCCAGCATCGCCTGCGCCGGCGGCAGCAGCACCTTGTCCTTGCGGGAGAGCACGAACCATTGACGAATCACCGGCAGGCCCTCGACATCCAGCGTCACCAGCCGCCGC
>Ga0209698_10007295_pt1 | contig 11615 bp, 13 predicted proteins | sample LitLauG_LLR_2012_FD_187203 | JGI IMG/M metagenome (GOLD analysis project Ga0209698, IMG submission 187203) | Freshwater sediment microbial communities from Pennsylvania, USA - Little Laurel Run_MetaG_LLR_2012 (SPAdes) (version 2) | ecosystem: Environmental > Aquatic > Freshwater > Creek >... | reverse complement strand
GAGTTCGCTGCCCGGAGTCTCGATAAAGAGCCCACCTACGTGCCGTAGATGCTTATTATTTTCGATCAGGCAACGCCTGTGCCGATCCGTCCGTATCTCGCAGACCACACCGTCCGCACAGCGGCACAGCAAGGGTGGTTCTCGGCCGCAACTTCGGTGTCACATTCAGCGAGTCGTAGAAGCTGTCAATGCGGCTAGGCCGGGCAGCTATGCTGAGGTGGAGATCCCTTTTGGGTAAAGTCCCGCACGGACCTTTCTGAAGCAGCGCGGATGCACTGTAGTTCGCGTCCCCGCCCAAAAGTGAAGGGCGGCGGGGGCCCGCCCTTCCGATGTTGCCCGGGAGAGCAACAACTCTGGCAGCCGTCGCCAACTCAGCGCCATTTGGGTTGTCGACGGCGTTATGTATACTCCAACTATAGGACCGGTGGCCGGTTTGACCTATACGGCAAAGACTGTATTCTCGTCTGGCTCCCTGGTGGCGATAAACTGACAGAAGGGTGCCTCGTGTGTGGAGCAAACGCGCCGTTTTGCGAGCCGGTTACGGCGCGGTGATTGCCGTTCTCGTGTTCTCGGCGGTAGAGGCATACCGCATCCAGGTGAACGTTTCCCGCCAACATCTGGAAAGCTACCGGCACTACGTGGAACACGACGAAGCGCTCGCCACCCTGCGCCGCAACCTCTGGCTCGCCGGCAACTATGTTCGCGATTTCTTCATCGACGCCACCCCTGTCCAGGCCGGCGCCCTTCGCACGCAACTGGAGACGCTCAAGAGTGAAGATGAAAAGGCGCTGGATTACCTGTCGCATACCTCCAGTCAAGCCGGCGTGGTTCCCATGTTGCGCAAGAGCCTGGGAGAGTTCTGGGCCGTGGTGGACCCGCTTCCTGACACCATGGTTGGCTCCGCCACGCGCGAGCGAATCGATTTTCTCGAGCGCGAAATCGTTCCCCGCCGCGGGCAGTTGTACAGTGCCCTTCGCGACCTGACGGCCGCCGGCCAACAAAAGCTGCAGAACAGCGAAGGCGAGTTCGCCGAAACCAGGAGACGTGGCGCCGAACGATTAGTGATCATGCTGGGCGTGAGTGTCCTGCTCGGTTTCCTGGTGGCACGCCTCAGTCTCCGCCACGCTGAGAATCTCGAACGCAAGGCCGAGCGCCACTACGCCGAAGTCGAACAGACCAAGCGGGAACTGCAGCAGTTGTCGGCTCGCCTTTTGGAAATCGAAGAGGAAGGCCGCCGCAAGCTGTCGCGCGAGTTGCACGACGAAATCGGCCAAACCCTCGCCCTTCTGCAAATCGAGATTTCCCATGCGCAGGCTCTGACTCCCAGCGTTTTGGCATCCGCCAATTCCGCCGCACTGAGCCAAAGGCTCTCGCGTGCCCGCGAACTTGCCGAGCGCACCGTGCAGACCATTCGGCACATTTCTTTGCTGTTGCGGCCCGCCCTGCTCGACGACCTCGGACTGGTGTCGGCGCTGCAATTTCAGCTCGAGGATTTTCTGCGGCGGAGCAACGTCACTTGCGAATTCGCCGAGGAGGGCGTGGCCGATTGCCTCCCGGATAACGTCAAGACCTGCGTCTATCGCGTAGTGCAGGAGGCCCTGCACAACTGCGAAAAGCACTCCGGTGCATCGAGGGTTCGGGTGGCCGTGCGCCAGTTTCCGGAATGCCTGCTGGCCGAGATCGAGGACAACGGCCGCGGCTTCCAAATGAACGAACAGGGAATGCCGTCCAAAACCACGGGCCTCGGCCTGCTCGGAATCCGGGAACGCGCCGCGAATGCCGGTGGCATGCTGGCGATCGATTCGGCGCTGGGACGGGGAACCCGTGTCGCCCTTCGCATTCCGCTGGCGCCTCAGCAACCAGAAGCGCCGGTGGCTAGGGAGATCACGGCGTGATGCCCATTCGAATCCTGCTGGCAGACGATCACACCCTGATGCGCCAGGGACTGCGGCACATCCTGGAAAGCCACGCCGATTTCGACGTTGTGGCCGAAGCCAGTTCAGGCATTGAAGCGGTGGAGGCATCGCGCCAGCACAGGCCGGATGTGGCCATTGTCGATGTGGGAATGAAAGAGTTGAACGGGATTGAAGCCACCGCCCAGATTCTAAAGCATTCGCCGCACACGGCCGTGCTCATCCTGAGCATGTATAGCGATGAGCGTTATGTGGTGCGCAGCGTCAGGGCGGGAGCGCGCGGCTATGTGCTCAAGAACTCCGCCGGCGAAGAGCTGATTCAGGCAATCCACACCGTGCACAAGGGCATGGCCTATTTCAGCCCCGGCGTGGCCCGCATCTTCCAGGATGGTTTTGCCCGTCTCAAGGACGCCCGCGAGGTCGGCGATCGCTTCGACCTCCTGACGGACCGTGAACGGCAGGTCTATCAACTTCTGGCCGAAGGCAACAGCAACAAGGACGTCGCCAACCGCCTCAACCTCAGCCTCCACACCGTGGAAACTCACCGCTGGCGCATCATGGAGAAGCTGGACCTGCACAGCACCGCCGAGTTGGTGCTCAGCGCCGTGCGCCGCGGCATGGTGACGTGACGTAGGGTAGGCCTCCGGGCCAGCATAAGCGCTAACTTAAGATCGCACTGGATTTCGGTCGGGGGATTGTTTCCGGATAGCGAGTATTCCGCCCGGAGCTTACACATCTCTAAACGCTGCGCGACTACTCGTGGGTAATCGGCCTCCGGCGCTTTCCCAACTTCCGCTTGGCTGACCATCCACTCGCGAATTCGTAAACATTCCCGTAACCGGAGATCATAGGGGTACGAGTTCATCGTCCCAGTTATCGTGCCCGGGCCCGATTGGGGCGGGACAGCCGTGGTGGCTTGGATCCTGAACTGGCCCCCCATCTTATGGCGGTGCGTTCGAAAGCGTTCCTCTCGCTGCACAACCCGCTACTCCGCTCTGATGTGTTGCTTCACGGACGGAGCAGGGCCTTGATCGCGCGGCGCTCATCCATAGCGCGATATCCCTCAGCCACTTGATCGAGGGGTAGTGTCAGATCAAAGACCTTGCCAGGGTCGATCTTCCTGTTCCAAACCAATTTGATCAGATCAGGCAGGAACTGGCGCACTGGGGCGGGGCCGCCGTGCAGTCGCACGTGCGTCCAGAACAGCGCCCCGACATCGAGAGAGGCGTCGTGGGGAACTCCGACATAGCCAACGCCCCCGCCGGGGCGAGTAGAACGAATCGCCTGCATCATCGATTCCTGTGTGCCGACACATTCAAGTACCGCGTCCGCGCCGATTCCGTCCGTCATGTCCTTGATGCGTGTCACGGCTTCATCGCCGCGCTCGGCAACGATGTCCGTGGCGCCGAACTCGCGGGCCAGTTTCTGCCGGGCTGCGTGGCGGCTCATGGCGATAATCCTTTCGGCGCCCATTTGCTTCGCGGACAGCACGCCCAGCAACCCGACAGCACCATCGCCGACCACCGCGACCGTCATTCCCGGCTTCACATTTGCGGCGAATGCGGCGAACCAGCCTGTTCCCATTACATCGGAGAGCGTCAGGAGACTCGGAACCAAGTCGTCCGGGGGCAGATCCGGCGTGGAGACGAGTGTCCCATCGGCTAGTGGAACTCGCACAAGTGGCGCCTGCGCTGTGCTCATCACCTCTTTTTGAACGCACGAGGACTGATAGCCGGCGCGACAGTTGGGACACGTGTTGTCCGAAACGAAGAACGATCCGATGACGAATTGTCCCGGTTTGACTGTCCGGACCGCGCTACCAACCTCTTCAACGATTCCGCAATACTCGTGTCCCATCGGCGTCGGCCCGTTGATGCGGCTGATTCCGCGATACGGCCAAAGATCGGAGCCACAAACGCACGTTGCCGATGTTCTGATGATGGCATCGGTCGGTTTGATGATTTTCGGCGCTTCTCGATCCTCGAAGCGCACATCGTGCGGCGCATATAAAACAGTCCCCTTCATTGATTACCTCCTCCTCGTCACTCGCCCGGCAGGAAATCGGTAGAAGCAGCCACGTCCGTCTGTGCTTCGAAATCCTCGATCCTCTTCCGCAGGGTTTTGATCGTGCCTTCCAGCGCCTGCGAGCCAAGAACTATTCGCAACGGCGCAGGCTCCACATCTACGCTCTCGATGATGCGTGCGGCCATTCTTGCCGGATCGCCCGGCGCCAATCCATTCTTAGGGTCGAGCATGCGTAGAAAGGCGTGAGCCGGCGTCTGGTCGTACACGGGAGTGAGGTTTGCCACCTGCGCTCCACCATAGCGGAACTCCGTCCGTGCGCCGCCGGGCTCGACGATTGTCATGCCGATTCCGAACGTCGCGACCTCCTGCGCGACCGACTCCACGAATCCTTCGATGCCCCATTTGGTAGCGTGGTACATCGAGTTTCCGGGATATGCGACCTGGCCGCCATAGGACGAGATCTGGATCACGCGCCCGCTGCCCTGCGCGCGAAGATGCGGCAGTGCGGCTCGGATGAGGTGGATTGGGCCAGCCAGGTTGGTCGCGATGATGTGCCCCACTTGATCATCTGTGAGCTCTTCGGCCGCGCCGAATAGGCCGTACCCAGCATTGCTGATGATCACGTCGATTCGCCCGAGTCGCGTGAAGGAGCGCTCGACCACTTTGCGGATCGCAGCATGGTCGGTCATGTCGAGGATCTCGGCTTGGAAAGTCTCGGGATAACTCTTAACCAGATCGGATACCTTCTTGGGGTCGCGCACTGTTCCTGTGGCGGTATCGCCGCGCTGTAGCAGTTGCTCTGTAAGATGGCGGCCGAAACCGCTGCTGACGCCAGTAATGAGCCATGTTCGTTTGGACATCGTAAGTTTCTCCAATAATTCGGCTAACCGCCCGAGTGGCGAGCTTTGATCGCATCGAGATCATTTCGCACACGCGCGGGCTCTTCGTCGAGCGGCATGTTCGCCATGTCCCGCACACCATCGAGGACGCCTTTGGAGTCCTGTTCGAGAGCCGCGAAAAGCGCGTCGAAGTCGTCGGATGCCGGACCCTTCGTCGCGATGAGTTCGAAGGTCTTGCGCAACGCCTGGTCGGACGTTAAACTGCGAACGAGAACTTCGGCCAGTTGCCGGCGCGCAATCACGCCATCGCTGGAATTGCCCGCCTGGCGCGTATCGCCCTGCAAGAGAACGAGCTTGTGCTCGTCCGGACGGTTGTAGTCGAACCAGCCGGGGCGAACGATCGTGTATGGCAGCCCGCTCGAGCGGACCAACCTTTCGGAGCGACGCTTCCAGTCATGAGCTTCGGTGGTGCGGTTGTAATCACCAGTGCGATTGGTGACCCCGATCGCAGTCATTAGCGCGATCCGTGCCGTCCGCGAACCCAGTGCATTCAGAACATTTCGCACACCACCGTAATCGACGTTCTCCGCGCCGACCTTTCCCGCTCCATCCGATCCGAGCGTGAAAACGATGCCTTCTACACCCCCCACCGCAGCCGGGAGCGTGTCCGGGCGCGTCACGTCACCGATGACTACCTGCGCGCCCGCGGGAAGGTGACGGCCCTTGGCTTCGCTTCGCACCAGGGCGCGAACGGCATGCCCTTGAGCGAGTGCTTCCTTCACAACAAGGTGGCCGATGCTGCCTGTGGCTCCCACAACAAGTACGATCATGAACCGGTTACCTCATCTACTGCGCGCAGGCCGTTGAGTGTGCGGGGATATCCGATGAATGGCAGCAACTGGGTCAAAACATCGATCAGCCGTGCGCGATCGTTGCCGACGTGCAGGTTTGCTGCAACATGCCCCTTGACCTGCGGCTCGCATCCACCGAGCGAAACCAGCATGCTGAAGGTAAGCAGCTCGCGTGTGCGCACGTCGATTCCCGTCCGCGTCAGATGGTCGCCGAAGCAATTGGACGAAAGAAAGTGCTGGATGTGCATCTCGTCCTTTGGCGACGCGGCATAGAGCTTGTCTACAACTTCATCGCCGATGATCTCCTTCTGGACCGCAAGGCCCTTCTCCATACGGTTCTCCGGTGTTGTCGTGGATTGAGGCGGAAGCGGCAACTCAATTCCGCGCTCTTTCAGCACTTCATTGGTCGCGTGCAGGAAGTCGAAGACCTTCGCCATTCCCACGTACGGCACGGCCTGGTACACGATCTCCTTGATTTCGACAGGTGTGACGCCAACCGTGAGAGCCGCGCCGAGCATGACCCGGTATTCGCGCACGGCCTGCGACGCGATCATCGACGCGAGTTGGACCATGAGCCTCATCCGGGTGTCGAGACTGCCGGGGCGAAGCACTTCATCGAAAGCGAAGTTGTCGAAAATCTCAATCAGTTCGGGGTCTGTTACGGCCAGAGTCGAAACGTGGCCGGGGAAGAGTTCGTCGTGATTCTTTTGTGCTCGCGAATTCGAAGGCATAGTTGTCCATTCCCTTAACCATATTGTTCGTTGCCGGTCCCTCTTGCGCCGTGGATCTGAACGCTTGAGGCGGCCTGATTGATGCCCGCGAGATCTTCGGGCGTAAGTTCAATCCTGGTACTTCCGAGGTTCTCCTCAAGGCGCTCCAACTTGCGGGTGCCGGGGATCGGCACAATCCAAGGCCTTTGCGCCAGTAGCCAGGCGAGTGCGATCTGCGCGGGCGTCGCCTTTTTTCGAGCAGCAACGCTTCCAAGAAGATCAAGGAGTGCCTGATTGGCCTTCATGGCCTCCGGCGTGAACCGCGGAAATCTGCTTCGGACGTCCGAGTTTTGAAACGATAAGTTGGGGTCGACTTTGCCGGTAAGAAAGCCTTGACCAAGCGGGCTCCATGGAACGAAACCGATGCCGAGTTCTTCGCACGCCGGCAACACCTCCGGCTCCGGATCTCTTGCCCACAATGAGTATTCGTTTTGGACGGCCGCTACCGGTTGGACGGCGTGGGCGCGGCGGATGGTCTGCGCGCCGGCTTCGGATAACCCAAAGTGCTTGACCTTGCCTTCGGCGATTAAATCTCCCACGGCGCCTGCGACCTCTTCGATTGGCACCTTCGGGTCGACCCGATGCTGATAGTAGAGGTCGATGACGTCCGTTCGTAGACGTCTCAGGGACTCTTCAGCGACTTTCCTTATGTGATCCGGACGGCTATTCAGACCCTTTCGTTCCTTTGTCTGCGGATCGATATCGAATCCAAACTTGGTTGCGATCACCACCTTCTCGCGAACGGGTGCCAGGCCTTCTCCCACCAGATCTTCATTGTCGAAAGGCCCATACACTTCCGCTGTGTCAAAGAACGTGACACCCCGATCGACGGCGGCTCTCATGAGCGCGATCATGGCCTGCCTGTCTCCCGCCGGACCATAGTTCGTGCTCATTCCCATGCAACCCAACCCGAGGGCACCCACGTCGAGGCCACTCTTGCCTAACTTGCGCTTTTCCATTACTTCTCCGTCCTTTCTCGCATTAAGTGGCGAAGCCGGGCCCTACGCGGGCGTGGGCAATAATCCGGCGCGCATAGCCGAGATGACCCCGCCATCGATGAGGAGGTCGCTGCCGGTAACGAAGCCCGCATCTGGACCGAGCAAGTACGACGCTGCCACCGCGACCTCATCGGGTGAGGCCATACGTTTGGCCGGGGATGCCTCGATCATTGCCCGGTACACGTCACCGATCGGCGAATTCAGCTCATGCTGTGCGAGGGGCGTCGCAACAATGCCGGGGCTGATGGAGTTGACGCGTGCGCCGCGCTTCCCCCAACTGATGCTGGCTGCTTGAACACGAAGCTGATTCGCGCGCTTGGAGAGAATATAGGCGACCATAGAGTTCGGCACCGCGTTTGGGCCGAGAAACGGCTTTTTCATGAGTTCGTCGGCGGGTGCGAATGCCAAATCATGCTCCTGCTCTGCAGGGAGTGCGGATGCCATATGCCCCGCCATGCTGGAGACGATCAAGCCAGCACCGCCCGGGGCGATCACGCGCTCGAACTCCTCGAAGACTACCGCACTGCCGTACAGATCCACAGCGAGGATTCGATCGGGGGGAGCCATGTTCGGCGAAACGCCAGCGGTATTGATCACTTGGACTACTGTGCCCAGGGACGCAGCCTCATCAGCCAGCGCGCGCACGGACTCACGCGACGAGACATCGACCTTGCGGGATGAGACCTTGTAACTGGCAATCTCAAGTTCTTTTGCAGTGGCCTCAAGTAACTTCTCGTTAAAGTCCGCCAACAGAATGCGTCTGCCGAAGCCCTGACGGCGGGCAATCGCCATACCAATGCCACCAGCGCCGATAACAACAACCACTTCCGTTTTCACAAATGTTCCTTCCTCTCTCCGAGACTCGAATTAATGCTCACGGTTCCAATACGTGAATATCTTCGCTATTCACTCATCTTGTATTGTTTGTCGCTAACCTGCTCCAACCAATCGGCGCTCTTGCCGTCAAGCACTTCCACGATCGCAATGTGGGTCATCGCCGTCGTCGGCGCTGCGCCATGCCAGTGTTTCTCGCCGGGAGGGAACCAGATCACATCTCCCGGACGAATTTCCTCGATTGCGCCGCCCCAACGCTGCGCCCGGCCGCAACCCGCCGTCACAATCAACGTCTGGCCCAGGGGGTGCGTGTGCCAGGCTGTACGCGCGCCCGGCTCAAAGGTCACGCTAGCGCCGAGAATGCGCGCTGGGGATGGCGCGGTGACCAGCGGATCGACGCGTACCGCGCCTGTGAAGTACTCTGCCGGCCCCTTGCCGGAAGGTGTTGAGCCAACTCTTTGGATCTCCATTCCTCAGCTCCTTTGATCTCGGACTACTTCGTAACGAACCCACAGCGTGCCGCTTTTGCGTTCCTCAACGGACTTGAGTTTCAGGGTAACGGCCACATTTCTATCTGGGCTGAGGCCGTCGAATACAGTTGCGACGCCGCGGCGACCGTCGATTCCAGGCACGATCAGGAGACTGATCTCGTCGACGAGGTCCGCCTCGAGGAAGGCCCCGTTGATGTGACCGCCGCCTTCGAGCAACAACGTACGAATGGCGAAGTGCTCACTCAGCAGTTCCGCCGCTTCACCAAGATCCACCGACGTCTCGCCGGAAACGACGTATGAGATTCCTTTCTCGCGCAGCATGTTGAGGTAATCCTCCGGCGCCCGCTCGCTGACGACGCAGATCAGGTGATCGCCGTCAAGATCGCCGCCTTGCCACCCGAGTTTCCCCAAGGTATCCACCGAGATGGCATATGATGGCGCACGCCGCGCGACGTGGACAGGTTGAGGCCCGGCAGGCCGTTTCGAGACGGATGTGAAAGGCTCGTGTTCCACGAAGTGCTGCTGCATGGTAACGCGGCCACAGATCCAGGCATCGCCTTTCAGCTCTGCTCCGGTTTCCTCGTACTCGCCCTTCCCTATCACGCTTTGCAGGACTCCGCCGTCGATCCTTCCGTCCACCGAAGAAAGCATATGGCAGATGATGTGGGGTTTCATCTTTCTCAACGTCCGGTTAATTGCTGCAGCCTTTCGGGGTAGCGTGCGCCCTGCACGGTGATCGTCGAAACGGCTTCGTTGATCGTAAGGAGGTCCTCAGAGCTAAGTTCCACCGCGGCAGCAAAGATGTTTTCCTCCAAGCGGTGGCGCTTGGTGGTTCCCGGAATCGGAACGATCCATGGCTTTTGCGCTAGCAGCCATGCCAGCGCGATCTGAGCGTTCGTCACGTTCTTTTGCGCCGCGATTCGACCAAGGACCTCGACCAGCGGCTGATTGGTCTTGCGATTCTCAGCCGAGAAACGAGGAACGATATTGCGAAAATCCGAGCTGTCGAAGGCGGTGTTCTCATTGATTGCGCCCGTCAGGAAGCCTTTCCCGAGCGGGCTGAAAGGAACGAAGCCAATTCCGAGTTCCTCCAATAGCGGCAGGATCTCGTTCTCTGGCTCCCGCCACCAGAGGGAGTACTCGCTCTGAAGGGCCGCGACTGGCTGAACGGAGTGGGCTCGGCGGATCGACTCAACTCCAGCCTCCGACATGCCGAAGTGCTTTACCTTTCCCTGTCCAATGAGATCTTTCACTGTCCCGGCGACGTCCTCCATCGGCACGTTCGGGTCAACACGGTGCTGGTAGAACAGATCGATGACGTCAGTCCGGAGGTGCTTCAAGGCCGCGTCTGCCACTTCGCGAATACGTTCCGGCCGGCTGTCCAGTCCGTTCGTCGGAATCCCGTCCTTGAAGCCGAACTTGGTTGCGATGACAACTTCCTTGCGGAAGGGTTCCAGTGCCTCGCCCACCACCTCTTCGTTCAGAAATGGACCATAGGCTTCGGCGGTGTCAAAAAATGTCACGCCGTGGTCGAACGCCGTCCGGATCAGCGTGATCGCTGGCTGCCGCTCTGTCGCGGGGCCATAACCGAAGCTTAGACCCATACAGCCAAGGCCAAGGGCCGAAACCTCAAGATTGCTCTTTCCCAGTTTACGCTTCTGCATATTCTGCTCCTGAATAATGCTCATCTCCAGGTTAGAGTCTGAGGGGCTTCGAGCGGTATCCTAATCCTTCCTACTTATTGCCTATTCCTCTCGATCGCTAGCGCCACTGTGGGACACCGCGCTATGCTGATGTTGAACAGAAAGGAGCCTCGTACGGGTGAATAAGCACATTTCACGTGCACAGGCCGCCGATATTGCCGCCAGCTTGCTGGCTGAACTGGCTGATAGAATTGCTACGTTCGTTGGCCCAGCAGAGAACCGGGCAACGGGCATTCCCGGCCTGACGCTTCATCGCCGAATCGCGGCTACCGCCCCGTGTTCAATGACTTACCAGCCGAGCGTGACTGTGATGGCGCAAGGCCGGAAGCGAGTTGACCTCGGCTCAACCAGTTTCACGTACGGTCCTTCCCAATTCCTGCTGACCGCCGTTGATTTGCCGGTCATCAGCCGGATTGTCGAGGCGAGTGAAGATACGCCCTGCCTGGCGTTGTCACTCAAGATCGAGATGCCTGTAGTCCGGGAACTTCTCAGCCGTGAAGAGATCCATGTGATCGAGGCGCCCTCCGACAGCCCTGCGATGTCCGCCGGCAGGACTAGCGTGGAATTTCTGGATGCATGCTGCCGGCTGCTCCGTCTTCTGGAAACGCCCCAAGACGCTCCGTTCCTGGGAGGCCTGATTCAACGCGAGATCATCTACCGGCTGCTTCGAAGTGACGAAGGAGCGCGCCTACGGTCGATCGCCACACTTGGAGAGCAGAGTCACCGAACGGCAAAAGCAATCGCGTGGATCACGGCGAACTATGCGAAGCCGTTTCGAGTGGAAGACCTCGCTGAGATCGCTGGAATGGGAATCTCCACTCTGCACCATCATTTCCGCGTGCTGACGTCTATGAGTCCGCTGCAGTATCAAAAACAAGTACGACTGCAGGCAGCTCGAGCGCGCATGCTAACGGATGATCTCGACGCCGCGACTGCGGCTTTCGAAGTGGGATATGAAAGCGCCAGCCAATTCAACCGCGAGTACAGCCGATTTTTCGGCCAACCGCCGCTGCGAGATATTAAGGGACTTCGCTCAGCGGGCGCACCTCAATTGGAATCCGTTAATGCGCCCCAAAGTGCGATGTGACGCTTCGTTCTGGATGGATACGCTCGGGAAGTTGCGCCTGGAAGCGGCGATGCCGGAATACCATTCTCGATTGACGGCGGATTGTGAACGATGACGCGCCACTC
>Ga0209698_10007294_pt1 | contig 11616 bp, 8 predicted proteins | sample LitLauG_LLR_2012_FD_187203 | JGI IMG/M metagenome (GOLD analysis project Ga0209698, IMG submission 187203) | Freshwater sediment microbial communities from Pennsylvania, USA - Little Laurel Run_MetaG_LLR_2012 (SPAdes) (version 2) | ecosystem: Environmental > Aquatic > Freshwater > Creek >... | reverse complement strand
TGTACCACAAGCGGACCAATTCCGGAGCGTTATGGATGCCATCGCAAATCAGCTCCGCAAAGATTGTGTTGTCGGTGAGTACGACACCCAGAATCCCCGGCTCGCGGTTGTCGAGTGCGCGCATTGCGTTGAAGGTATGTGTTGCGCTGGTCGTCCCGGCAGCGATCGCGGCTCGTGTTTCGGCCGCGGTTGCGTTCGAGTGCCCCAGGGAGACGCGCACGCCGCGGGCAGTCGCGTGTTTGGTCAATCCGACTGCGCCAGGGAGTTCGGGAGCCAGGGTCATCAGGCGGATCTTGCCCTCGGCTGCCTCAAACAGCCGGTCGAAGACCGCGATGTCGGGCGCCAGCATGTGCTCGCGCGGCTGCACTCCGCATTTTTCGTGGGAAAGAAAGGGTCCTTCCAGATGAATGCCGACGGGCCGCGCTGTTGGCTGGCCGCTTCCATCGCGCGCCGTAATCAACTCAGGCTTTTCAATCAGTTTTGCCAGGACCGCAACGGCGCGCAGGGTCGCGTCCAGCGGAGCGGTGACCGTGGTGGCGAGAAAACTCGCCGTTCCGTGCGCCGCCAGAAAGCGCCCGATGGCGCTCAGTGCCTCGGGCGTCGCTTCCATCACGTCGTGCCCGGCTGCGCCGTGGATATGCACATCGAAGAATGAGGGGGCCAGCGTGGCTTTCGGATAGGCGAGGACACCGTTCTGAATTCCCGCCCCTCGGTCGCTGCCTGTGCGGGTGGCAATCGACGCGATCCGACAGTCTTCGATCGTTACCTCAGGGTCTTCAAGCAGGCTGGTCCCGTTCCACAGCCGCTTCGCCGTCAAGACCGTGCGCATGGTTCAAATTATGGCAGGTAATCCGGCGGACCGGGAAATGTGGAACTAGCAGGGAAGTGAGCAGGGGAAATGCATGCATCGACGTGCAATCTGCCGTTGTTCATGATCTTCGCACGCAATCCTCCGCGCCCTTCCAAAGCCGCCTGCGCGCCGGGAGCGATTGCGAAATCCATCCACGAACAGGGCTTGCATTCGCAGACGCCTTCAAACTCGACGCCCTGGACGGTGAAGCGCCTGCCGATGAGGGAGTTCAGGTCGATTCCTTGGGTGATCGCATTGCGACGAGTTACACCGGGCGATCCCGGGTTCGCGCCCAGTGTGCGGCAAATGTCCTCGAAGACCTCCTGCGCAAAGAAGGTGATCTGTCCCTTGTAGTCCTGTTTGTAATCGAAGAAACGGTCGCCGCGGACGCCGCGTCCGGCCACACATTCGATCTCACCCATTTCGTGCAGGGGATTGGTGCCGGCCTCTTCGCCGTAATGGCCGAAGAAATTGTGGCCGGGAGAGATGAACAACTGCCGAATTGCTAGCTCATTCATCGGATTGGTTCTCGGGGCAACTATTCAAGGTAATCGCATGAATGAGGGGATTGTGTAAAGGACAGCATTGAAAGGGCACGGCTTTAGCCGGGCCGACAGCTTTGGCGGAAACTTTCTCGGGCTTCAGCCCTTGATGGAAGGTACTTGTATGCAAGAAACATCCCTCAGCGGTTAAAGCCGGAGCTATTTCGCCGGATTATGCGGCACGGCTGAAGCCGTGCCCTTTCAATACCATCCCTTCTAGCGGTTCTTTCATTCACGCGATTGCCAAGGCAACTATCTGTACTTTCGCAGCACTCCGAGGACGCGGCCCTGAATCGCCACTTGCGCTGCCGGAACGTAAATCGGTTCCATCTCCGCATTGGCGGGTTGCAGCCGCACCATGGCGCCTTCATTGAAGAGGCGCTTCAGCGTCGTTTCCGCCCCATGCACCAGCGCCACGACGATCTCGCCCTGGCGAGCCGTCCGGGTGCGCTCCACAAGCACATAATCGCCGTCGATGATGTGCTCGTCGCGCATGGAGTCGCCGCGCACTTCGAGGGCGAACACATCCCGATTACCCACAACGTCATGCAACGAGATGCTCTCAGGCGTCTCCATGGTCTCCACGGGAAGGCCGGCGGCGATGCGCCCAGCCAAAGGAAGCCTGGCGCTGGAGCGGGTCCGCGTTCCCGGCGGCAACAGGTCAATGGAGCGGCTGCGATTGTGCACGCGGTCCAGTAACCCCTTCTTTTCGAGGTTGGTAATGTGCTTGTGCACGGTGGCCAGGCTCTTGAGCCCCATGCCGCGCGCAATCTCTTCAAACGACGGAGAGTATCCGTTGCGGGCGACAAACGACTCCAGAAAGTCGATTACTTCTTTTTGTCTTCGGGTGACAGCCATGGGCGCATTATAGCGAATAAAAAGCGAATTGCAACCGTTCTTTTTTTGCAGAGGATTGACTTCGGAAGTACCCACCCGGAGTGGGACCCACTTTCCTTCATGTAATTTCTATCCAATAGACGGCATGGATGGCTCTTACAATCATGGGGATGATACTCGAGACTTTTCCGGTTGGACTTCTCGCATGCAATTGCACTGTGCTGGGCGATCAGCAGGCTCATGAGGCGATCGTCATCGACCCTGGCGACGAGGTGAGCCGGATTCACCGCAGGCTGACCCAACTTGGCCTCAATTTGAAGCAGATCCTGGTGACCCATGCACACATTGACCACATAGGCGGCGCCCTCAAATTGAAACGCCTCACCGGGGCTCCAATCCTTTTGAACGAGAACGACTTACCTCTGCTCAAGATGATGGAGGAACAGGCCGAGTGGATCGGTGTACCGACCCCCGAGACCGCGCCCCCTGACGAGAGCCTGACCGACGGACTGATCGTCGGCCTCGACAGTTCCAAAGCAAAGGTGCTGCACACCCCCGGCCACACCCAAGGCTCAGTGTGCCTTCACTTTCAATCGCTCAAGCTGCTTGTGGCAGGGGATACGCTCTTTGCCGGAAGTATTGGGCGGACCGACCTGCCTGGCGGCAACTTCGACCAGATCATCGACTCAATTCATTCGCGGCTGCTCGCTCTCCCGGACGAGACAAAAGTGCTGCCCGGCCACGGCCCGGCGACAACCATCGGGGAGGAACGGGTCAGAAATCCATTTCTACGCACAATGTGAGATCGTAAACAATAAAACAAATGGCTATTATTCTGTATGTTATTCCGATTACTTCAAGCGATGCTTAATACGCAGAACGGGTCATATTACTACCCTGATGCGTTTGAAAATAATCAACAAGCCTATTGACACCTGTGGAAAACTCTTCCTCGGGCGCAAGCAGGCTCACCACAAGCCAGCCAGACTCCGCCATCCCGAAAAAGTATCCGGGATGGACCCAGACTCCATGCTCCAGCAGCGCCAGCACCGTCCGATCGTCGGGCGCGAGAGCGGGAATTCTGAGGACGGCGTACCAACCGCCCTCAGCTTCCAACCTTTTCACTTCTGGAAGCCGGACCAACTGGCTGTCCAGCTCGGCAAGATTCCCTGCCACACGCTTTCTGATCTGGCTCTGGATCGCTGCGCGGCCGTCAAGCCAAACAGGCAAAGCGCACTGCACTGGAGCATTCATGGAGAGAAAGGTATCGGCAATTACCTCGAGGCGCTCCATGGCCTCTTCTTGAGCAGGCCCGGTCGCGACAATCCACGCCGACTTCATCTGCGGCAGCCCGGCAATCTTGCTCAGCCCGCTGACTACGAAGACAGGAACTCCTTCAAGGCCGGCCGCAAAACTTTTTCCGGGTCCTGAGAATCCGTAGTCAAGAAAGACCTCGTCGACGATCAGCGAGAGGTTGAACTCGTGGCACATCCGGGCCAGTTCCATCGCCTCCCACGGCCTGGTGAAATGCCCGGTTGGGTTGTTCGGGTGGACCAGAACAATAGCCCGGGTTTCCGGTCCGATCGCTCTCCGGAAACCCTCCGGATCGATCTGCCAGCCCTGGTCATAGAGGAGCGGCACGGGCTTGATGAGCACATCGTCGAGCACGGCGAGAAAGTCGAAGAGCGGGTAACCTGGCTGCGGGACGAGAATATCGCTGGCCGGTTCGCATAGCAGGCGGAAGAGGAAACTGTAGGCCTCGCTGGTGCTGGTGGTGAGAATCATCTGGCCTGGGTCGACAGCGATGCCGAGCCCGGAGTAGTAATCGCATACGGCTAGGCGCGCATTCAAGCTGCCCCTGGGTTGCGGATCGTAGTTCAGGGCCTCGGAGTTAGTGAGCGCATGAAGCAACAGAGGATCGTATTGGAAGCCGCACCTGGTGGGGTTTGAGGCTGTCAGGTCGGCAATGGGCAGACCCGCCTGCGCGCGAAGCCGGTGGGCGCGCGATAATCCGCTCTCTTCCGTATTCCAGTCTGTCCTTCGGGAAAAACGCATATTTCGTATCCGATCAACGGCACTCACGGGTCCACTGGCCCCATCGTGCACAATATGCAGAGGAGTCTTTCTCCACCATACACGGGCGTCGATGGGGAGGCACATTGGGTTTGCGCGCGGTTGTCTTCGATTATGGAATGGTGTTGAGCGGTCCGTCGGACCCCGTTGCTTATGACCATTTGTTGCGAATAACGGGGCTGACGCGGGCCCGCCTGGACAGCTTTTATTGGGCGGATCGCGATGCGTACGACGAAGGGAAGCTGAGTGGATTTGGCTTCTGGCAAAAAACCGTTCGCGATGCCGGGCTCGATCTGGAAGAGCCGGCAATCGAGGATCTGAATCTTTGGGATGCGCGGATGTGGACGACGCAGAACGACGCCATGCTGGCCTGGCAACAGCAGGTGAAAATGCACGGCTTTCTCACCGCAATTCTGTCGAATATGGGCGACAGCGTGCATGCAAATATGGAACGCACGTTTAACTGGCTTTCGCGTTTCGACCTGCTGGTATGGAGCTATGAGCTGGGAATGGTGAAGCCCGATCCGGCGATCTTCCGTTATACGCTCAAGGAACTCGGCACGCGGCCCGAGGAGACGCTTTTTATTGACGACAGACAAGCGAACGTCGAAGCCGCAAACGCGCTGGGGATGAAGGGTCTCAAGTTCACAACTGTGGACCAATTGCGCGCCGACCTGATTGCCGAAGGACTGGATGGGGTTCTTCCGCTGCCCGGGTAAGAACCGGTTGGCAGCGGCGGAAGGATTTAGGACGCCATGCCCAGCCCCACCAGGTTGGCCGCAGCGATGATAACCAGCACGCCGGCCCAGAGGAGTCGAACCGGTCTGCTCGCGACGCCCTTCCATTCGCCAAGAGCGAGGCCCACCAGCCCTCCGCAAAGCACATAGATGCTCATATGGAGCATCCAGTTCACATAAAAGAGGCGTTGGGGAATGTTGGCCGCGCCCCAGGCGTAGAAGAAGAACTGCAGGTACCACATGATTCCGCCGGTCGCCGCAAGAGCCGCGTTCCTCATCAGCGTTGGCCGTGGCTGTCCCAGATCTGCGCGGAGAGAAAGGCGCTTGAGCGCTGCGAGGCGGATGAAGCAGTAGCTCAGATTGACGATTGCACCTCCGCCCATGATGATGACGTAGCTCGGCAGAGCCGCATAAAGTGGGCTCACGCCAATCGACTTTGCGGCGGCTTCCATTGGCCGGGCGGCGTCAATGGCGAAGGACATGCCGGACGAGAAGATCCCGCACATGACGGCGAGCAGGAGCCCGAGCTTGACGTTGAACTCCTTGACCTCGCTGCCGAGTTGGACTTCTTTCTGGTGACCGGCGTAGGAGACAATGGCAACGCCAATCAGCGCAACCAGAACGCCGGCCATGGTCAGCAGACCGCTCCGGGTGGCAAAGAGGGCCGCGAACTGACCATGCATCAGTGGCGGGACCAGGGTGCCAACCACGAGCGTGACCCCGATGGCCACTCCGATGCCGAGCGACATGCCGAGATGGCGCATGGTGAGGCCGTAACTGACGTTGCCGACGCCCCACATGGCGCCAAACAAGGCAACCCGGAGTAGCAGGTGGGAGCCCATCGAGGCGTAAAAGGCGTCAAAATCCGGCAATAGTATCAGGCTGACGCCGATTGGCAGCAGGATCCAGGAGAAGAAGCCGGCGATGGCCCAGGTGGTCTCCCACGACCAATTTCTCACTCTTCCAATGGGCGCGTAGAACGACGCAGCCATTGCTGCGCCGAGGATGTGCCACCCGATTCCAGCGAGGATCATTACCGGCATTACTACTCCGTTTCTGTGTGATGCGAGCGATTGCCGCATCAGGACGAAAAGCAAACTCAGAGCCTATTGGCTGGGCAACTACCTTGTACAGCAGTCGATGAAGCTAGTCATGATTCGGTTTCGCAGTTGGCACCGATCCAGTTGAAGTCACCGACGTGATCACAGGTGGGTGAATCGCAATCTCAAATGTGTAGCTTCCGGGTGCAAGTTCAAAGCCATCCTGACCGTCGCGATTACCTGACGTAGCCAGCGTGTTTCCGGTGAGCGGTGAGCTTTCCAGTTTGTAACTGGCGGCCTCGGACGCGCTCAGGGGCAACCATCCGGTTGAGTTGGCAGGGATCGTTACGTGCCATTCCGCGCTTCCGGTGTTGAATGTCCAATCGGAATGAATCTGGCCATAAGCCGAGGCGTAGTCAAAGGAGACCTTCCCCAGTCGCTGATTAAACACCGGATGGAGAACGATGGTGTGGAAGCCTGCGTCAAGCGGGGTGGCGTCAATTCCAGCGGCATAACGGTAGATCCAGTCTGCGACTGCGCCATAGGCGTAGTGGTTGTAAGAGTTCATGCTGGGATCGTCGCGCATCTGGTCGCCATTCCAGCGTTCCCACATCGTAGTTGCGCCATGGTCCACCATGTAGCCCCAGGAGGGGTAGTCAGTGTTGAGCAGCAAATTGAACGCGAGATCGGCGTGGCCGGATTTGACGAGTTCTTCGAGCAGATAAGGCGTACCCAGGAAGCCGGTGGCCAGCATTTTGTTGTTGGCTTCAATTTTGGCAACCAGTTTTTGAGCAGAAGCGGCGCGCAACTCGTCCGGCAGCAGGTTCATGTGCAAAGCGAGGACGTAGCCGGTTTGCGTGTCTCCGCCGTGGCTCTTGGCATTGGGGTTGTTGATTCCGCCGAAGGGAGACGGGGTGTTGTCGGCTCCGGGGACGAACCCGTCGCTTTGCACAAACTGCTTTTGAAAGGCGGCGCGAATATCCTCGAAAAGCTGCTTGAACTTTTGCTCTTCCATATTCCGGCCCGTGGCGTGAGCCATGCGCTGCATGAGAGTCACGTCCCAGGCCCAGTAGGCAGTGGCGATGAGCACGAAGTTCGTCTTGCCTTCGGGGGAAAGCCAGTCGCCGAAGGGAGTACCCGATTGATTGCGCCACAGGTTGTCTGGATTGGCGGTCTCGATGGCGTCGACATATTTCCGCATCGCGCCCCAGTTCTCGTCGATGATTCTGGTGTCTCCAGTCTGCAGCCAGGACGTGTAGGGAATGATCACGCCGGCGTCGCTCCAGGCCGCGCCCATTCCTGCATTGGGCTTGACTGTGCCTGGCGCGTAGATGCCATAGTACGGAGTTCCTACCTGTGTTCCGCGCATGTCGCCGGCAAATTTGCGCGAGAAGGCGGCCAAGTCCATGTTGTAGCCGGCGGCGCGCCAGAAGACCTGTGCGTCCGCCATCCATCCCAGGCGCTCGTCGCGCTGCGGGCAATCGGTGGGCAGGCCGACAAAGTTCGAGCGCTGGCCCCACAGAATGTTGTTCCACAACTGATTAATCAGCGGGCTGCCGGTATCGAGTTTAGCCGTGAAAGGAGCATCGGTATGGATGACCAGGGCGGTGAGCGTGTCTTTGGCAGGCGCGGTGGGCAAGCCGGTCAACTCCGCGTAGCGGAAACCGTGGAAGGTGAACTGCGGCGTGAATTCTTCCACTCCGCGTCCGTCGAGAAAGAAATCGTCGGTAGCCAGAGCTGTGCGCAGGTTGTCGGTGTAGATGGTGCCGTCCGGGTTGAGTACCTCGGCGAAGCGCAACCGCACCTTTGCGCCCGCAGGCCCCGCTACGCGCAGCTTTTCAATTCCTGAGAAGTTCTGGCCGAAGTCAAATACCCACACCCCGGGCTTGGGTTGTGCGACGGATTTCGGGGTCAGCGTGCGCTCGACGCGAATGGGAGGGAAACTCTGCGCTTCGATGTTGACTGCCGCCGGCTCGATTCCCGACGAATGCTCCCAACTCCTGGCCGAAAATGCCGCAGTGTTCCAGCCCGCCTGACCTTCTCGCGCATCCTGGGTTTCGCCATCATAAAGTTCGGAGTGAACGATGGACGACGTGTGCGCCTGCCAACGTGGGTCGGTGTTCACCCATTCCACGCTCCCGTCTGCATGTTCTATGCGCAGTTGGGCGCGCAGGGCGGGCGGCGTGTCGCCGTAGTTGTTAGGCTGCTGGAACCACTCAAGAGGGGTAGAATACCACCCCGGCGCAAGAAGGGCGGCTATGGCGTTCGCGCCCTTGCCAAGCATCGCGGTTACATCGTAGGTCTGATATTCCACGTGCTGGCGATAGTCAGTCCATCCGGGCGCGAAGACCTGGTCGCCGATCCGCTTGCCGTTCAGGAAAAGTTCGTATTCTCCTAGCGCCGTCGCGTAAATGCGCGCGGATTTTACGGGCGCGGCTATTGTGAAGGTTTGCCGCAGCGCCTTCACCGAATCCGGAATCCACGGATGGCCGAGCAGATCACCTGTTGAACCCGGCAGAGGCGCGAAGGCGAGGGCTCTCTTCCAGCCTGAGTCGTCGAAACCCTTCATCTGCCAACCCCCATCGGGATGAATGGCGACCTTCCAGTCCGGACTACTCGCGAAGCTTGCCCAACTGCCGTCTGAATACTGGACCACTAGGGTTGTGATCATCGCAGGTGGATCCTCGGTGGCCATCCCGTTGGGATTGGCGACATAGTGCACCGACTCTATGGCTATGGTGTTGACGCCCGCACTTAGCTGTGATGTCACATCGGCGCGAACAAATTTCTTCCACGGCATTTGCTTCCAAGCAGGGAGCTGATTTGCAAGCAGAACCTGTGTGCCGTCGACCCATGCGGAGACTGAATCCTGCCCGGTGGTGTAGAGCGCGGCAAATTGCACAGGATGGGCAAGGGTGATTGTGGTTCGCCACGCAAAGTGCTGTTCTGGTCCCTTTTCGTCGGCGAGCGCTTTTGCATCCGGGCAGGCGATCCAGACTGCGGGAGCGTGACGAACAGCCGACTCCTCCGGGGTTTCGTAACCAATCCATTGCGCGTGCCAGCCGTCCGCGTTCAGCAGACCCGTTTCCCACCAACTGCTTTCGCTTGGAGTGTAGTTCTTTCCGGTTGCATCCCACACCTGCACGCGCCAGAAGTAGCGCGTAGATGACTTCAGAGCCGGTCCCGCATAGGGCACGTTGAGGGATTGGCCGGAAGCAACACGGTCGCTGTCCCATACGTCAGTCTTATTTTGCTTGAGAAGATCGGCGCTCGAGGCCACTTGCACCTGATAGGAGGTCTGCCTGGCTCCGTGTGCTGGATCCTGCAACTGCCATGAGAACCTCGGCGACGCGTCGTCAATGCCGAGCGGCGTTTTGAGGTCGTTCACTCGCAACTCGACCGGCCCGGTAAACGTTGCGGATTCGGCCAGCGATACCGTGGCACTCAAGAGGAATGCAACTGCGATCCAAAGCAACCTTTTGTTCTTCAATTTTGAGCTCGCTTCCGAGGACAACGCTGTCGATCGGGGATTATTCAGCCACTTCAAGTAGCGCTGAAGTTCATTTCTGCACCAGGATCGCCAATTTCCGGGCGCGAATTCATCGAGAATTTTCTCAAATGAAAGAGTTTACAATCGAAACCACATTATTCAAGGCAGCCTGCGCTTGTCAATTACCACCTGGAAGGTCGTTGCTGCCAATCTTTGCTGTTGTGCCTTCGTATCATATAACTGAAGCCCAAGCCGTTACACTCTCACCATGGCTCTCCGCCTTCTTGCCGCCACGACCAGCCAGGGCAAACTCCGTGACTTCAGAACCGCGGCACATGCGTACTCCATTTTCATCGATCCGCTACCCGCGGTTGACACAATTTCTGCCCCCGAAGAAGACGGCGAAACTTTCATAGCCAACGCCACTCTCAAAGCAGTTTATTACTCCCGGTTTGCTCCAGGTCAGTTGGTTCTGGCCGATGACTCCGGTCTCGAAGTCGACGCTCTCGACGGTGCCCCGGGAGTAAGGTCCGCGCGTTTTGCCGCCGATTCAGGCCTGGTGGATTCGCCTGACGCCAACGACAACTCGGACGTATGGAACAACATTGTACTTTTACAACAGCTAGCCACCGTTCCTGCCTCGCAACGCACGGCGCGTTACCGATGCGTGCTGGTTGCCGCTCGCGACGGTCAGGCCTTGCATGTGGCAGAAGGTGCGGTCGAGGGGCTGATCCTGGAGGCGCCGCGCGGCACAGGTGGGTTTGGATATGATCCGCTCTTCTATCTGCCCGCGCTGGATCGATCGATGGCGGAGCTTGATCTGGAGACAAAGCTCTCGCTGAGCCATCGCGGGCGAGCGATCGCGGCACTGCTGCCGATGCTGCTTTCGTGAAGTTGGAATTCACTAGTTCCACGACCGTGTAATTTGGCAATTGCTCTGGGCTAGCGCGGACGAGGACGTCCGCGCCACTGCCGGCCGGGAGGCTGGCGATACGGTCCGGTCGATACAGAATCGTGCGGTCGTGATGCCAGTCCCAAGAGTGAAACCGCTCTGAGCGGGTTGACGGGGGTGATGCAGGACACGAATAATGCATGAGGCAACAAGCAGAGATCATTCGTCTCTCAATCTGGAACAGCCTCCACCCGCAGCCAACAGGAGCCAATATTCATGGCAACAGTTCAACAACCTGCCGCGCATTCCGTTCGACGCGGCGTGCAGCCATTGCGCGCCGGCCAGGGCATATCTTTTATCTGGCGCAAGCTGCACTCGCTGCTTGGCATCGTTCCCATCGGCGCCTTTTTGCTGGAACATTTACTTTCGAACTTCGAAGCATTGAAAGGTCCGGCGGCTTACGGGGCGCAGGTGAAGTTTCTCAACAGCCTGCCGCTCGTGCGCGTCCTGGAGTGGGGGTTCATTTTTTTGCCGATCCTTTATCACGCCGCTTATGGAGTTTGGATCTGGCTGCGCGGCCAGTCGAACATTGTGTACTATCCGTGGGCAGGGAACTGGATGTACCTGGTCCAACGCTACACGGGATTGATCGCTTTCGCGTATATCCTGCAGCATGTGATTCGGCAGCGTTTTATGGGCGTGAGTCTGCCTGAACATCCTTACGCGGCGTTTGCCAAGGTACAGCACGAGCTGTCGAATCCCTGGATGGTCGCCGTTTATGTGATCGCGATGATTGCGATCTGCTGGCATTTTGCTTATGGCGTGTGGCTGTTCGCGGCCAAGTGGGGCATCACTCCCGGCGAGGTGGCGAGAAAACGTTTTGGCTATGCATGCGCGGCGCTCGGGATCGTTCTGGCGGCGATGGGTTTGGCGAGTATCTGGGCGTTCGTCGGCGGCGCATATCCCAACGTGCCGGAGAATCTGCCTCAAGCAACATTGACGGGATCGGCTATTGCCGGCGTCGTCCTGAACGGATTCCAGGCCCAGAGGGCCGGCCACACCGAGTACATAATTGCGGGCTGCGGCTTCCTTTTCCGAGGCGCGCGGAATGGCCGCGAGAGCAGCGAAATGCTTCCAGACGGCGCTGGGTTCGAG
>Ga0209698_10007293_pt1 | contig 11616 bp, 11 predicted proteins | sample LitLauG_LLR_2012_FD_187203 | JGI IMG/M metagenome (GOLD analysis project Ga0209698, IMG submission 187203) | Freshwater sediment microbial communities from Pennsylvania, USA - Little Laurel Run_MetaG_LLR_2012 (SPAdes) (version 2) | ecosystem: Environmental > Aquatic > Freshwater > Creek >... | reverse complement strand
TCCTCGGAGCGGACCCGGTCGTTGGGGAACCGCTCGGCCAGCAGGCCGACCAGCAGCTCGTGGGAGCGGCGGTCCCCCTCGGCCCCCAGCTCCTTGCCCTCGAGCCCGCCCCGCTGCAGCTCGGCGAGGACCTCGCCGGCGGCCCGGGCGAGGTCGGCGGCCGCCCCGTGGTCACTCCTGCTGTAGCCGCTCGACACCGCGTCGTTCCCGTCGGTCACCGCACCCCCATCGCGCACTCCGGCACCGGTCGGACCCGGCCTGCCCGACAGTCTGCACGACCCGGGACGCCCGCGGTGACCGTCGTCCCCGGTGGCTACCATCGGCCACCGTGCCACCGGTGATGGACGTCGACGAGCTGCAGGTGTTCCTGGACGGCGCGTTCCCCGCCGACCTCCCCTACACCGTCGAGGAGGCGACCTCGACCGGGGTCCGGCTGCGCCTCCACGTGGACGAGTCGAACGTGCGGCCCGGCGGGACGGTGTCGGGGCCCTCGCTCATGGCGCTGGCCGACTGCGCGGCGTGGCTGGCCGTGGTCGCCCAGATCGGCCCGGTGGCGCTGTCGGTCACCACCAGCCTGCACATCGACTTCCTGCGGAAGCCGGCCCTGGTCGACGTGGTCGCCGTCGGGACCCTGCTGAAGCTGGGGTCCCGCCTGGGCGTGGTCGACGTGGCCCTCCACTCGGTGGCCGACGACGCCCTGGTGGCCAAGGCCCAGGTCACCTACTCCATCCCCCCGCGCTGACCCCGGCGCCCGGACCACGGGCGTTGCACCACCCGTGCCCGCGTGCCAGCATCGGCGGACGTGTCCCGTCGGGACGCCGGAGGGGGAACCACACATGCACGACCTCGTCATCCAGGGCGGCACCGTCGTCGACGGCACCGGGGCGCCGGCCCGCACCGCCGACATCACCGTGAGCCGGGGCGTGATCACCGGGGTGGGCGACCACCGGGGTGAGGCGGCGGCCCGCACCGTCGACGCCGACGGCCTGCTGGTCACACCGGGCTGGGTGGACATCCACACCCACTACGACGGCCAGGCCACATGGGACGAGGTGCTCGCCCCGAGCAGCTGGCACGGGGTCACCACCCTGGTGACCGGCAACTGCGGCGTCGGGTTCGCCCCGGCCCGGCCCGACCGTCACGAGTGGCTGATCGGCCTGATGGAGGGCGTCGAGGACATCCCGGGGACGGCGCTGACCGAAGGCATGACGTGGGACTGGGAGACGTTCCCCCAGTACCTGGACGCCCTGGGTCGGCGCCGGTGGACGGTCGACATCGGCACCCAGATCGCCCACGGTGCGGTGCGCTCCTACGTGATGGGCGAACGGGGGGCCCGCAACGAGCCGGCCACGCCCGAGGACATCGCCGCCATGAAGGCCCTGGTCAAGGAGGCGATCGCCGCCGGCGCACTCGGGTTCTCGACGTCGCGGACCATCGCCCACCTGGCCATCGACGGCGAGCCGGTGCCCGGCACCTACGCCGCCGAGGACGAGCTGTTCGGCATCGGCGCCGCCCTGGGCGAGCTCGGCACCGGGATCTTCGAGCTGGCACCGGCCGGCACCGCCGGCGAGGACGTCATCGCCCCCCGGACCGAGGTCGACTGGATGCGCCGCCTGTCCGCCGCCATCCACCGGCCGGTCACCTTCGCCCTGGTCCAGGTGGACGCCGCCCCCGAGCTCTGGCGTGAGCTGATGGACGAGTCGCTGCGTGCCGTGGACGAGGGTGCCGACCTGTGGCCCCAGGTGGCCGGACGCGGGTTCGGCCTCCTGTCCGGGCACTTCACCACCTACAGCCTCCTCGACCAGATCCCCGCCTACCAGCAGCTGAAGGCGAAGGGGCTGTCCCCCGACGAGCTGGTGGCCGCCCTGCGGACCGCCGAGGTGCGGGAGTCGATCGAGTCCTGGGTACCCGACGAGGTCACCGCGGCGGCGATGGACAAGGCGTTCCTCACCACCTACGTGCTGGGCAGCCCGCCCGAGTACGAGCCCGGGCCGGAGCGCTCGCTCGCCCACCTGGCCGCCACCTCCGGCCGCTCGGCCGTCTCGATCGCCTACGACGCCATGCTCGAGGACGACGGGCGGGGCCTGCTGTACGTCCCGATCCTCAACTACTCCGACGGCGACCTGCACGCCACCCGGGAGATGCTGCTCCACCCCCGCGCCGCCTCCGGCCTGGGCGACGGCGGGGCCCACTGCGGGATCATCTGCGACGCGTCCCAGCCCACCTTCATGCTCACCCACTGGACCCGCGACCGGGTCCGGGGTGAGCGGCTCCCCCTGGAGTGGGTGGTGAAGAAGCAGACCCACGACACGGCCCGGCTCTACGGCCTGGGTGACCGGGGCACGATCGAGGTGGGGGCGCTCGCCGACCTCAACCTCATCGACTACGACCGGCTGCAGCTCACCAACCCGCAGGTGGTGGACGACCTGCCGGCCGGCGGCAAGCGCCTCCTGCAGGGTGCGGTGGGCTACGTGGAGACCATCAAGTCGGGGGTGACCACCTTCGCCGAGGGGGTCGACACCGGCGCCCGGCCCGGGACCCTGGTCCGGGGCGCCCGCTAGCCCGGTCCTCCCGGACCCGTCCGGCGTGGCCGAGCCGGCTCGGACCGGTCAGGCCGCCGGTGCCGGCCCGTCGGCTGCCTCCGCCGTGTCGAGCGGCACCGTGTCCCCGGGCGTCCCGATCACCCCGGCCACCTCGTACTCGTCACGCATCTGGCGGTAGACCCGGTGCTCGACCACGAAGGCCAGGAAGGGCACGAACCCGGCGGCCACCACCGCCAGGATCCGCCCGATCCGCCAGTGGGCCCGCCGGGCCAGGTCGGCCGACAGGACCAGGTAGAGCAGGTAGAGGTAGCCGTGGACGGTGCCCACCACCTGGACCACCACCTTCTGGTGGGCTGCGAACTGCAGGGGCATGCCCACGAAGACCAGCAGGACCAGGCCGACACCGACCACGAACGCCATGATCCGGTAGCGCACCAGGGCGCCGATCCCGTCCCACTGGACGAGCTTGGCCCAGGTGGGCCGGGCCAGCTCCTCGAAGGGGACCGGCTGTCCACCGGACCCGCCCGTGGACCCGCTCATGCGCCGGTCACGACTGGGCCCCGGCGTCCTCGGCGGCGTCCTCGGCGGCCAGGGCGGCGAGGTAGCGGTTGTACTCGGCCAGCCGTGCGGCCTCCTCGGGCGTCTGCGGACTGTAGCGCTCGCCCCGTCCTCCCCGCTCCTCGTCGATCGGCGAGGCGGCGGCGATGGCGACGTTCTTGGCCCGCCCGCCGGTCAGGGCCCACCCGGGCGGACGCTCGGCCGACGGAGGGACGGTCGCCGCACCACCGGCCCGCTCGGCGGCGGACGGCTCGGTCGGGGCCGGCGTCGTGGCCGCCGGACGGGACCGTCCGGGCAGCCGGGTCCCCTGGTCGTGGATCAGCTGCCACCACGTGTAGACGGCGTAGGCCCCGAACGCCGGCCACAGGACGACGTAGGCCCAGCTCAGCGTGTTCCCGCTCTGGGCCCGGTTGTACTGCCACCAGGTCAGCCAGGCGAACGCGGGCAGCAGCACCAGCAGGGTGACGTGCATGCCCATGCTGCGGGGCGTGAGGTAACGACGCACCCCGCCATCGTACCGGGGGTCCCCGGCCAGTCCCATTCGGCGCCGCATCCACCGGTGGCGCGCGGCGGGTGTTTAGCCTGGACGCAGCCCGTCGCCACCCGCCGGGACCGACCGGCGCCGGCGCGCCACACGAAAGGAACGCCACCATGAACGAGTCCGTCCGCATCGGGATCGCCGAGGCGATCGGCACGATGATCCTCGTGATCGGCGGCCCGGGCACGGCCATCCTCGCCACCGGCCACTTCACCGGGTCGGCGAGCACCGTCGGCATCCTGGGCGTGGCGCTCGCCTTCGGGCTCAGCCTGCTGGTCGCCTGCTACGCCATCGGCTCGATCTCGGGCTGTCACATCAACCCGGCGGTCACCATCGGCCTGTGGGTCATCGGCAAGGCCAAGTCCAAGGACGTCCCGTTCTACCTGGTCGGCCAGATCGTGGGCGGCCTCGTCGGGGCCCTGGTGATCTACGTCATCGCCAGCGCCAACCGGGTGGCGTCGAGCACCGCCACCAACCTCGGCACGTTCAGCGCCAAGAGCACCGGCTTCGCCTCCAACGGCTACGGGGTGCACTCGCCGGGCGGGTTCCCGCTGGCGGTGGTCATCCTGGCCGAGATCTTCTTCACCGCCGTGTTCGTGTTCATCATCGCCTCCACCAGCCGCAGGTCGATGCCGGTCGGCCAGGTCGGGCTCACCGTCGGCCTGGCGCTGGCGGTCATCCACCTCATCTCCATCCCGATCGACAACACCTCGGTGAACCCGGCCCGCAGCCTGTCCACGGCCGTGTTCCAGGGCAGCTGGGCGCTCAGCCAGCTGTGGGTGTTCATCGTGTTCCCGATCGTCGGCGGCATCCTGGGCGCCGGCATCTGGCGCCTGGTCCGGCCGGAGTCGGACGAGGAGACCGAGGCCGAGTCCGAGGCGGTCGCACCCGGTCCGTTCGGCAAGCACGAGTGACCACCGGACCCGGGGGGCCCGCCCGACACGGGACGGCCCTCCGGGGGTACGGTCACAACCCGGCCGTACCGTGACGCCATGACCACCCCCACCGACCCCGCCGTCCCGTACCACTCCGCCGTCGAGGTGCGCGTCTCCAAGCGGCGCAAGAAGACGGCCGGGGCCCACTGGGAGGGCGACCGCATCGTCGTCGTGGTGCCGGCCCACCTGCGGGGCGCCGAGCGCGACGACATGGTGGACCTCCTCACCCGCCGGCTCACCCGCCACCGGCCCAACCTCCACGCCTCCGACGGCGAGCTGGCCGAGCGGGCCCGCCGACTCGGCCGTACCTACCTGGACGGGATCGAGCCCGCCTCGATCCGCTGGGCCACCAACCAGACCAAGCGCTGGGGCTCGTGCACCCTGGGCTCCCGGGAGATCCGCATCTCGTCCCGGCTCAAGGTGGCCCCCACCTGGGTGCTCGACGCCGTGATCGTCCACGAGCTGGCCCACCTGCTCGAGCCCGGCCACGGCCCACGCTTCCGGGAACTGGAGCAGCGCTACCCCCGTCAGCACGAGGCCGGACTGTTCCTCGACGGCTACGCCCTCGGGATGCAGATGGAGGTCGCCACGGACCTCGACGGTCCCGAGGACGAGGGTCCGGGAGTCGGCATCGAGGCCCCGGACGCCGACCTGCCGGCCACCTGACGGCTCCGCCTGATCCCGGCGGTTGACGCCTGCGCCCCACGCCTCCGACTGATCCCGGCGGGCCGCCGTTCGGCCGCGATGCGGGCGCCGGTTCCCGAACGCGACTACAACTGGGCCGTGGCCATCGCCCTGGCGGCCCTCGCCGCCTTCACCAACGCCGTCACCTCGGTCCTGCAGCGGATCGGCGTGGAGTCTGCCCCCGAGTCCTCGACCATGAAGGCGAGTCTCATCGGCCACGCCGTCAAGCAGAAGATCTGGCTGATCGGCTTCGCCCTGATGCTCGTCCAATTCGGCATCCAGGCCACCGCCCTCAAACACGGCGAGCTGAGCACCGTGCAACCGGTGCTGACCACCGAGCTGCTGTTCCTCCTGCTGATCCTGGCCGTCTGGTTCCGCTACCGGCTCGGCGCCCGGGAATGGCTCGGCGGGTGCATGGTCGTTGCGGGCCTCGGCGGGTTCTTCCTGGCCGCCCACCCCCACGGGGGCCAGGTCCTCCCGTCCACGTCGCAGTGGGTGGTGGCGACCGTCGTGCTGTTCGCGGCCATCGGCGGGTGCATCCTCGGCGGACTGCGCGGACCGCGCTGGTGGCGGGCGGCCGCCTTCGGTGCCGCCACCGCGGTGACGGCGGCGTTCGGCGCCGCGCTGACCAAGGCCATCACCGGGTACCTGAACCAGGGCTGGAGCGCCGTGTTCACCCACTTCCAGCCCTACATGCTGGCCGTCACCGGGATCGGGACCGTGTTCCTCCTGCAGAACGCCCTGCACGCCGGCCCGATCACCGCCTCCCGCACCACCCTGGTCACGGTCAACCCGCTGGTCAGCATCGTGCTCGGCATCACCCTGTTCGGCGACGTCCTGCGCAGCGGTCCGCTGTGGATCGCCCTCGAGGTCCTGGCCCTGGGTGTCCTGGTGGTCGGTGTCGTGGTCCTCACCCGGTCACCCCTGGTGGCCGGGTCGCCCGACGGCGAGACCGATGACGAGCGGCTGGGCGGGGCACGCGAGCGGGCGATGGTGGTGCCGCCGATCGAGGCGATGCCCTGAGCGGAGGCGCAGCGGGTGCGGCGCTGGTCGGCGCGGCGCCCGGTGCGGTCAGCCCGACAGTGCCCGGGCGCGGCCGTGTGCCGGCAGGGGCGTGTCGACGCCACCGGGCCAGTCGGTCCGGGCCCCCTCGGCCAGGCGGCGGTCCACGGCCAGCAGGTCGTCACCGAGTTCGGCCCGCATGGCCCGCAGCAGGTCCGCAGTCACCCGGGCGTCCCCCAGGGCGCTGTGGTGGTCGTCCCACGTGAGCTCGTAGTGGTCGCAGCAGTCGACCAGCCGGGCCTTGCCCGGCAGGTCGAGGTACGACTGGGCCAGCCGGAGCGTGTCGATGGTGACCACCGTGTCAGGGGCGAGGTCGTCACCCAGGCGTCGGACCTCGGCCAGCAGGAACGCCAGGTCGAAGCGGTCGATGTTGTGCCCGACCACCACCCGGCCCGACAGCAGGCCGGCGAGGTAGGGGTGCACGCCGGCGAACGTCGGGGCACCGACCAGCATCTCGGCGGTGATGCCGTGGATGTGGGTGGGGCCGGGGTCCCGTCCGGGGTCGACCAGCGTGCAGAACGCCCCGACCTCCGTGCCGGCCTCGTCGAGGACGACGACCGCCACCTCGACGATCCGCTCCTCGGTGGGTGAGAACCCGGTCGTCTCGAGGTCGACCACGGCGAACCCTGGCCGTCGACCGGTGCGCTCCTCCATGGGGGACACCGTAGAGCCTCGGTGTGCCGTGCCGCCCGGATCGCCGGTCGCCCAGCCGTGCGTGGTGCCCGGCGCATGGCGAGCGCCGGGTGGCGAGCGCCGGGTGGCGAGCGCCGGGTGGCGAGCGCCGGGTGGCGAGCGCCGGGTGGCGACCCCGCACCTTTCCTGGCCGACAAGTGATAATGATAATCATTATCACTACATGGGAATGATTATCATTATCGTCCCCGCCGCAGACATCCACCGCAGCGGCCGACCGCGGCATCCAGGCCGAAGCCCCGGCCGGACACCGGTCCGGGCCTCCGCCCCCGCCCTGCCATAGCCTCGACGCCGAAGGCCGACCGATCGGGTTCGGCCGGACGGCTCGGGGGACGGATGACGGACAACTGGCTGGTGCACCACGACCTGCGGGCCCCCGGGTTCGGCACGCCCCGCGTGCGCCTCTACGCCGAGGCACTGGCCATGACGACCTGGGCCGAGGAGCACGGCTGCCCCCGGGTGGTCCTGTCGGAGCACCACGGGGTGGAGGACGGCTACCTGCCGGCCCCGTTCGTGTTCGGGGCCGCGGTGGCCGCCCGGACCTCCACCATCCGCATCATGGTGTCGGCCCTGGTGCTGACGCTGCACGACCCCTTCGCCATGGCCGAGGAGGTGGCGGTGCTCGACGCACTGTCCGCCGGCCGGGTCGAGCTCACGGTGGTCCCCGGCTACGTCGAGGAGGAGTTCGCCATGTTCGGGATCCCCTTCCACGAGCGCGGCGCCCGGTTCGAGGCCGCCCTGGAGGCCTTCACGACCGCCCTGACCGGCGCCCCGGCCACCTTCGGGGGGCGCACGGCCACGGTCACCCCCGGGCCCACCCAACGGCCACGCCCGCTGGTCATCGTCGGCGGGGCCGCCCCCCGCCGGGCGGCGCGGCTGGGGGATGCGTTCCTGCCGGCGGTCCCCGACCCGGCCCTGGGGGACGCCTACGTCGCCGAGTGCCGGCGTCTGGGCAAGGGCGACGGGATCCTGCTGTGGCCGTCGGGGCCGATGTGGGTGTTCGTCACCGAGGACCCCGACCGGACGTGGGGCGAACTGGGACCCCACGCCCTCCACGAAGCCAACGGGTACGGCCGGTGGGCGGCGGCCGCTCCTGGCGCGAGCCCGTACCGACCGGTCGACTCGGTCGACGAGCTCCGGGAGTCGGGACGGTTCGCCGTGGTCACCCCGGACGAGTGCGTGGCGCTGGCCCGCGACCTCGATCCGTTGGCCGCGCTGCAGCTGAAGCCGCTGGTCGCCGGGCTCGACCCCGACCTGGGGTGGCGGTCGCTCGAGCTGTTCGTCGACCGGGTGCTGCCGTCCCTGGCCGACCCGCCGTCGACCCCCTGAGCAGAGGGCCGACCGGGCGGGCGGACCGGATCAGGCGTTGGCGCCGACGAGCTCCTTGAGCTCGGCCTGGACCTCGGCCTCGTGCTGGCGCTCGTCCTCACGGGCCTTGGCCGGGTTCCACCGGCCCCGGTTGAACCAGATCGTCGGGATGAACACGATCATGCCGCCCAGGCACACCCAGAACCAGTTCTGCCACTGCTTGGGCGACTTGTCGACGCCGTTCAGCAGGTTCACCAGCTGGTTCTGGTGCTCGGCCAGGTAGCCGAGCTGGGTCTGATAGGGGACGACCAGCGTCTTCAGCTTGGTCAGGTTGGCCGCCACCTTGGCGAACACCACCGGGCCGACGGCCTTGGTCAGGGCGGCGATGTTGGCCGCGCTCGGGTCCGAGTTCGCCGCCGCCACGATCGGCGCGTTCTCCGGCTTCTGGAGCACCTTCAGCCAGCTGGCGTTGGCCTCGGCGAAGGCCACCGACTCGGGGTGCTCGACCTGGAACTGCTGGACGTTGAACGGCGCATGCCCGTTGGGGGCGGTCTGTGCGTACTGCAGGTTGTCGACCACCGGGTTGACCGAGTTGACGACCAGCGGCAGGAAGATGAAGGACAGGCCGACCGTCAGGCGGAGGATCCATCCCCACAGGGCGAGGCCGGTGCCCACCAGGGCGGGGTTCTTGGCCTCGACCATCTCGGTGTAGCCGGCCATCCACGGGGCGTAGCAGAGGGAGATGCAGGCGGCCAGGAGCACCTCGAGCGTGATCAGGGTGTCGAGGCCGGTATGCGGGTTGTCGGCCGCGTGGATGAACAGCACCAGCATCACGATCGACCCGAGGGCCCCGGCCAGCATCAGCGGCTTGCGCACCTTGAGCAGGTCGGACAGGACGCCGAAGACGATGAGGGCCACGATGTCGGCCCACCAGAACCAGGCGTTGAGGCTGTTGGCCTGCGAGGTCGAGAGGTTCACGCCGCTCGGGTCCTTGAAGACGGTGGCCCAGTAGATGGTGAAGAAGGCCGAGGCCGCGTAGTAGAGGAGCAGGAAGAGCGAGATGCCGATGGCCGACCCGATCAGGTCGACCTTCAGGATCTGACGCCACGGGTGGGCGGTGGCGGCGGCCACGTCCTGCTCGGACAGGCCGCGGGCCCGGGCCTCGACCAGGGCGCGGTCGCGCTCGCTGACCATGAGCTGGTCGCGCAGGTTGGACGAGAGATCCTTCAGGAGGAAGAGGGCGAGCACGAACACCACCAGGGTGGCCACGCCCGAGATCACGAACTGGCTCTTCCACCCGTCGATCCCGTTGGTCTTCAGGAAGTGGTCCAGGGTGTGGGCGGCCACGATCGACGTGATCAGGCTGCCGGCCACCGGCCCGACGGTCCAGAATCCCATGGCCGAGGCCCGGCCCAGCTGGGGGCTGAAGTCGCGGACCAGGGCCGGGGTGGCCACCAGGATCGCGCCCTCGACCACGCCGAGCAGGCAGATGACGAAGAGGAACTGCCACTGGGTGCTGCAGGCCGGCACGCCGAAGCCGACCAGGAGGCCGATGATCAGCAGACCGTAGATGACGACGTTCGACCGGCCCAGCTTGTCGGTCTTGGAGGCCGGCAGCGAGGCGAAGGCGCCGAGCAGGTTGGAGATGACGACGATCCACACGTAGAACGAGAACGACATGTGGTACGACACCAGGATCTGGGGCGTGACCCCGGTCTGGGTGAAGTACGTGTAGTACAGCATGATCGTCGCCAGCACGGCGAGGGCCAGGTAGGCCGTCCGTTTGCCGTTGCCCGGGTACTCGTCGATCTCGTGGACGAACAGGAACTTGGACAGTCCCCCCCGCTGCTTGGTCACGCTGGTCGGCTCCAGCGCCGTGGGCGCATCTGCTGCCATCTCATTCCCCCTGGGTCAGCTGCCGCCCTCCCCGGGCGCAGGAACGACCGTAGCGCAGGCGCGGCCCGCCGTACCTCATCGGAATCCGCTGACGCGTGGATTTCGGGACCTTCGGCCCTGCGCGGGTCCGGCCGGGCCGACGGGCGGTCGGCGGGCGCCGGCCCGTCGGCTCAGTGGTCGAGCACCTGCGCGGCGATGAGCTCCTCGAGCACCCGGGGCTCCCACCACGACAGCTGGAGCTGCTTCGCACGGCGGAAGTACAGCTGGATGTCGAACTCCACGGTGAACCCGATGCCGCCGAAGATCTGCTGGGCGGTGGCCGTCACGTCCCGGAAGGTCTGGCAGGCGTAGAGCTTGGCCATGGGGGCGAGCTTCGCCACCGGCCGGCCCTCGGCGCGGGCCCAGGCCGCCTCGTGCACGAGCACCTCGGCGCCGTCGACGGTGGTGGCCGCGTCGGCCAGGTAGTGGGCGAGCGCCTGGAAGGCGCCGAGCGGCTTGTCGAACTGGTGGCGGTCCTTGGCGTACTGGACGGTGATGTCCATGGCGTACTGGGCCCCGCCCACGGCCTGGGCGGCCGCCAGGATGATCGCCTCGTGCATGACGGCGTCCCAGGTGATCCAGCCGGTGCCGGCCGCACCGATCCGGTCGGCCTCGGTGACCCGCACGGCGTCCAGGTCCACCCGGTACTGGGCGTCGGAGGCGATGGTCATCTGCTGGGTCAGGGTGACGCCGGGACCGGCCGGGTCGACCAGGAACAGGTCCACGTCCTCGGGCGCGTCGCCGGTACGGGCCAGCACGACCAGGCGGGTGGCCGACGAGGCGAAGGCGACGTGGCGCTTGGCGCCGGTGAGGGTCCAGCCGTCGCCGTCGGGCACGGCCCGCAGCTGCACGCCCCTCGGACCCGAGCTGTGCTCCGGCTCGAGCCAGGCCGGGGTCAGGATGGCCTCGCCGGACACGATGGCGGGCAGCCAGGCCTGCTTCTGCTCGTCGGAGCCGGCCCGGGCCAGGGCACCGCCGGACAGGACCGAGCTGACGAAGTGGGGCGACGGGGCGATGGCCCGGCCGAACTCCTCGTAGACCACCACCGTCTCGAGGGTGGTCATGCCCGAGCCGCCGTACTCCTCGGGCAGCTGCAGGCCGATGAGGTCCAGGTGGCCGAGCTGCTTCCACAGCTCCGGCGAGTACCCCGTCGGGTCGTCCTCGAGCTCGCGCACCACGCTGAGCGGGCTGGTGGTGGCGAGGACGCCCCGCACCGTCTCACGGAGCATCTCCTGCTCGGGGCCGAAGGTCAGGTCCAACATGTCGTGCTCTCCTCTGGTGGTGCGGGTGGTGGTGGTGCGGGTGGTGGTAGTGCGGATCGATGGGTGGCGGGTCGTCGGGTGTCCGGGTGGACGGGGTC
>Ga0209698_10007292_pt1 | contig 11617 bp, 8 predicted proteins | sample LitLauG_LLR_2012_FD_187203 | JGI IMG/M metagenome (GOLD analysis project Ga0209698, IMG submission 187203) | Freshwater sediment microbial communities from Pennsylvania, USA - Little Laurel Run_MetaG_LLR_2012 (SPAdes) (version 2) | ecosystem: Environmental > Aquatic > Freshwater > Creek >... | reverse complement strand
CTGCGAGCCCGGTCCAACCGGTCTGCAGGCGTCCCCCGATGGAAGCGTTGGGCGCAGGCGGGGCATCGTCGGGATCGCCGGCGGCGCGGAAATAGTGGGTCGGCGGGCTGTCGCCCACGGGCGCGCGCGGCGGCAGCGGAGCTGGCGTTTGGGCCTCGTCCTCTGCCTCCAAATCCGCTTCGTGCAAATCCGGCTCGGGCGCGGCTGCTTCGCCCCCAATCGGCGCCTCAGCGTCGGCTCGGTCCTCAGCAGATCCGCTTGCCGGCGGCGCCGGCAAAGCCGCTTGTTCAACAGGGGGCGCTTCTTCGCCCGCCGCCTCGAGCCCCGGCCCATCACCGCGCTCTGCATCGACAGCCAGTTCGTCAACAGCCGGTTCTTCAACAGCCGGCTCGTCAACAGCCAGTTCGTCAACAGGCGGTTGGTCAACAGCCAGTTCGTCAACAGGCGGTTGGCCTGCAGCATCGGCCGCTTCTTGAGGCTGCTCTTCAAAAGGGGGTTGCGCAAAAGCTGGTTGTTCAGCGCGCGGCTCTTCACCGGGCGCGCGTTCAGCATGCGGTTCAGCAGAGGGCGCGGCGGCTTCAAACCCGGGCGCCTCCGGCGAGGGTGGAGTAGGGCTCCGCGGCGCCTCAATTGCCCAAGTTTCAGGCTCTGCAGGTTGGCCCGGGGCTGGCGGCGCAGCCTCGATCGGCGCCTCTGGCGCAGCCTGCGCCGGCGCCGTTTCGGTCAGCGGCGCCTCGGGCTCAGTTGGATCAGGTCGCCCGGCTATGGGCGCGGTTGGCGTTTGCAGCGCTTGCAGCTCTGGGAGCGGCTCTGGAGGTTCTGCGAGCGCCTGCGCCGGCGCCTCTTCAGGCGCCAGTGGCGGGATCGCCTCAAGCCGGCTGGGTTCTGGAACCTCTTCTGGCCCCGCCTCGATCGCGGGTTCTTGAGGCTCGCCCGGCAAGCGGCCGGGAGCTTCCGGGTCGGGTTCGGAAGCCGAGGCAAGCAGCGGCTCATTGGCCGGCAGCGAAGACGAGACCTCCACAGCCGGAGGCGCGTCCTGCGTCTCGCCGTCCTTGGGCGTCGCGGGCGGAGGCTTCTCCGGGCCCGTCGGTTCGTCTTCCTCAGCCACCCCTGGCTCAACCTCCGCGCCTGTGCCTAGCGCGATTCGACCGCGCACCCTCCGTCGGCGGGCAGCCGCCACATTGCAAGCGCAACGCTCTGAGGGCGGCGCCCGTTTCCGTTAACCGCCACTTTATCGCCTAATTCTGTGACGGGCAGGTTTGGCGCGCAACCGTGCTTAACACCGCTTTTCCTTGCTCCCGCTGACGGGCGCCGCCATATATCAGGCTGCGCCGTTCGCATTACCGAATGGCAAGGAGGTTTTGGATGAGCGACTACCATCCTCAGGCGCGCAGCATTCCGGCTGCGGGCGCCGACATGTCGGTGGACGCCGGCTTACGGGCGTTCATGTTGGGCGTGTACAACAAAATGAGCTTGGGTTTGCTGGTGTCGGCGGCGCTAGCTTACGGCGTGGCGGTAACGCCAGCCGCACTCCAGTTCTTCTTCACCGGTCCCATGCTGTTTGTGATCATGTTTGCGCCGCTGGCGCTGATCCTGATTTCAAACTTCTTCCTGCGCAATCCTTCGCCAACCACCGCCAACCTCATCTATTGGGGCATCGTGGCGACCATGGGCATCAGCCTGGGTTTGACGGTGTTCGTCTACGCCGCCGGCGCGGGCGGTTTTTTCACCATCATCAAAGCACTCCTGGTGACCTGCGCCACGTTCGGCGCGCTGAGCCTTTGGGGATATTCGACCAAGCGGGATCTGAGTGGGTTTGGAACTTTTCTCTACATGGGCGTGATCGGCCTGATCCTCGCCATGCTGGTGAACCTTTTCCTGCACAGCTCGGCGCTCGACTTTGCCGTCTCGGTGATCGGCGTGTTGATCTTTTCAGGGCTTACCGCGTTCAAGACCCAGCAAATCAAGTGGTCGTATTATCAGCTTGGCGGTGATGCACGCGCGCTGGCGGTGGGCACCACCTATGCCGCGCTCAGCCTCTACATCACCTTCATCAACCTGTTCTTGTTCATTCTGCGGTTGATGGGCGGGCGTCGCTAAACCTGCTGCTTGTGGATAACACCATAAAAACGCCCCGGCTCTGCCGGGGCGTTTTGATTTTCAATCGCCGACCACGCGCATGCGCGCCGGTTCGAGCACTTGCAACACGCGCGCAAGATCATGCCCGCGTCGCAACACCCTGCCATTGACGGCCTTCACGCAATAGGCGCCTTGCTTGCGCGCATCTGCGGGCCGCTTTTCGATTTGATAAAGCGGCGCTTCGTGGGCGCGACGGTAAACCGAAAACAGCGCGCGGTCGGGCAAAGCGTCGAATGCGTAGTCGCGCCATTCGCCGGCGGCGACCATGCGACCATAAAAGCGCAGTAGGCGATCAAACTCTCGACGATCGAAAAACAAAAGTTGCTTCCGTTACAGACTGTGGGAAAAACACGAAAGCCCAACTCACTCCAGATTACAAATTGGCTGAGGTCGGGTTTTGGCCGCACTTTGCGCTTGCCTACGCCTAATTGAGGCGCGAGGTTGGACTTGTGGCCAGCCGGAGAATTGGCGGTTCTCAGGTATCCATCAGCCCCCCCAGCCCCCCTGGGATCCGCGCTTCGGTTGTGCCACACTAGTTTTTCCAACGCCCGCGCCAGTCGCGGGCGTTGCTGCGTTTGAGACGTTTTCTCCGCGAAAATAAAGAAATTTGCCGCCCTCGCAGTGTTGCGAAGCGCAGAGCGCCTGTGGAAAACGCGGTCCTTTTCGTCGCTCTGCGACGGGGGAAAGATTGGCGCGGCGTCGGCGCGCTCAAGGCGAGACGAGAGCGCGCAATGGCCGCAGGTGATTCGCCCCCGCGGCGTTGCATCTGTGGATAAGAAGCGGTGGCCTTTTCCGGGAAGGCGCCTTAAGAGCGGCGCCTACTTTTGAGGGGCTGACGTCTTCAGATGCTGCTGCAAGTCGACGGCTTACGAAAATCGTTTGGCCGCCGGACCGCCGTGGACGGCATCGGCTTCTCACTCGATGTCGGCGAGATCGTGGGCTTCCTCGGCCCCAATGGCGCCGGCAAGACCACCACCATGCGCATGATCGCGGGCTATCTTGAGCCCGACGAGGGCGTCGCAAAGATTTTCAATATCGATGTCGCCCAGGACCGGCGGCGCGCCCAAGAGCGGGTGGGCTATCTGCCCGAAGGGGCGCCGCTTTATGGCGAGATGACGCCCTGGAGTTTTCTGCGCTTCATCGCCGAGGCTCGCGGCATGGCCAAAGAGGGCGCCCGCCACGCGGTGCGGCGCGCCGCCCAGGATGCGCGCCTTGGCGACACCATCGATCGGCCCATCGAGACCTTGTCGAAGGGCTATCGCCGGCGCGTCGGGTTGGCCGCGGCGCTCTTGCACGATCCGATGCTGCTTATTCTAGATGAGCCCACCGACGGGCTTGATCCCAACCAGCGCCATGCCGTGCGCGACCTTATTCGCAAGCTCGGCGAAGAACGCGGCCTCATCATTTCCACCCACAGTCTTGAAGAGGTGGATGCAGTATGCACGCGTGCGATCATCATCGATCGCGGCCGCATCGTTGCAGATGAGACCCCAACTGAGCTGTGCGCCAAGCACGGCAGTTTGGAAAACGCCTTCGCGGCGCTGACCCGCGGGGAGGAGCGCGTTTGAGGAATAACAAGCGTCCTGGCCTTGCGAGCATGGCCGCGATTTATCGCCGTGAGCTCTTGTCTTATCTCACTACGCCGACCGCTTATGTGTTCGTGGCGGTGTTCTTATTCGCCATTGGGCTGTTCACGTTCCAAGTCGGCGGCTTCTTTGACGCCAGGCGCGCTGATCTTTCGTCCTTCTTTGCGTTTCATCCCTGGCTCTTCATGGTGTTTCTGCCAGCCATCGCCATGCGCTTATGGGCTGAGGAGACCCGCTCAGGCGCGCTTGAATTGCTGCTGACATTGCCGGCTCCCACCTGGTCGCTGGTGTTGGGGAAATTTCTGGCGGCTTGGACGGTAGCGGGTGTGGCGCTGTTATTGACCACGCCGCTTTGGATCACTCTCAATTTCCTGGGCGCGCCAGACAACGCCGCGATCTTCACCGCCTATCTCGCAAGCCTGCTGATGGCTGGGGCCTACATTGCGATCGGCTCGGCCATGTCGGCGCTCACGCCTGCGCAAGTGGTGGCGTTCGTGTTGTCGGTGTTGACGGCATTCTTGTTGACCGCGCTCGGCTTGCCGCTGGTGTCAGATTTCTTCGCCGGCTTTGTCGGCGGCTCGGTCGCCGAAGCCATTTCGCACTTCTCGATCCTTACCCATTTCGACGCCGCCCAACGCGGCGTCATCGAATTCCGCTCGGTCTTCTATTTCGTGTCGCTAATCGGGCTCTGCCTTGGGCTGACGGTGGTGGCGGTCGATGCGCGGCGGGGGGGCTAAGAGATGAGCGCACGTCGCTTCTCCCTGCTCGCCGCTCTTGCGTTTGTGATCATGTTCGTGGCCGCCAACGTGATCGCCAATGTGTGGTTTCGCGGTTGGCGGCTCGATCTGACCGAAAGCCGCCTCTATTCGATCAGCGAGGGCACCCAAACCACGCTCGACCATTTGAGCGAGCCGGTTGAGTTCAGATTCTATTATTCGCGCGACGCCGCCGCGCGCGTCCCCGAAGTGCAGGCTTACGCCTCGCGGGTCCGCGAGATGTTGGAGACCTACGCTGCGCGCTCGCACGGGCGCGTGCGTTTCGTCGAGATCAACGTGAAGCCCTTCACCGACCAAGAAGACGATGCTGAGGAGGCCGGGATCGAGCCGCTGCGGCCGTTCCAAGGCGCTGACCCGATCTATTTTGGCATGGTTGGCTCAAACGCCATCGATGACAAGCGCAGCATTGCTTACTTTGACCCCCAGCGAGAGCCGTTCCTCGAATATGAAGTGACGCGGCTGGTGTTTGAACTTGAGCATCCCGATCGCACCAAGATCGCGCTGTTGACCTCGCTGCCGATCGATCCGCCAACCGGGGACGCAAATCAGCCGAGTAATGGCCAAACTACTTTCGCCACCGAACTTGGTCGGCTGATGGAAGTGACCAAGCTCGCCCCCAATTTCACTGCGGTCCCCGCCGACGCCGACGTCTTGGTGATCATTCACCCCCCGGTGCTGACGGCGGCGCAGAGCTATGCCATCGACCAGTTCATCCTGCGCAAGGGGCGCGCCTTCATCGCGCTCGATCCAGCCTCCATGGTGGCCCAGCAGCTCGCAAGCCAAGCCCAAACCCCGATGAGCGGACCAGCGCCCCCGACCGCCTCGAACCTTGAGCCGCTATTGTCGAGCTGGGGGGTGTCGATGTCCAACGATGTAGTGCTCGACGGAGACGGGGCGCTGCCGATCCAGGCTCAGGACCCAAGCGGTCAGGCGGTGCAGGTGCGCCAACCCTTGTTCTTCGCAACCCCGCCCGAGCAATTGGATCGCACCGATCTGATGACCGCAGCACTCTCGCGCGGGATTTATTTCGCCATGTCGGGCGCCTTCAATGTGAGCGAACGCCCAGGCCTTGCGAGCGAGATTTTGGCCAGGACCAGCGGCCAAACCATGCACATCCCCGCCCAACAGGCGCTGACCCGTCCGTCTCCCTTTGAGCTGATGCGCGATTGGGCGCCGGGGGGACGGGTGGAGACTATTGCGGTGCGGCTGTCGGGCAATCTGACGACCGCGTTTGCGAACGGACCGCCCCCCGATGCGCCAGCCCCGCCACAGGGCGTGCAGCGGCTGACCCGCTCGGCGACGCCAGCGCAGATCGTTCTGGTCGCCGATACCGATTTTCTGGCTGATGATTTCTACATCAATCCCCAAACCGGCGCCTCGTTTGCCGACAATGGCTCGTTTGCCTTAAACGCCATCGACGTGTTGGGCGGATCCAACGCCTTGGTGTCGCTGCGCTCGCGCGCGCCTTCTGCGCGCCGCCTCGATGTCATCGATCGCATGGAAACCGACGCGCAGCGTCAAATGCAGCAGCGCCAAGATCAGTTGCAGGCCGATATCGACGATACCGAAAGCCAACTCGCCCAATTGCAGGCGCACGGGCACGGGTCGGGCTATTTCTCCGGCAATTTGGGCGCGGCGCTGACGCCCCAGGAAGCGGCCGCCATCGATCGCTTCCGCAAACATGTGAACGATGTGCGCACCGAGCTTCGTCACCTGGCGCGAGATCTGCGCGGCGACATCACGCGGCTGCAGACCCTGGTGGTGTTCATCAATGTTTGGTTGGGCCCCATCCTGGTGGCGGGAGCGGGCCTCATTATGTTCTGGCGCCGGCAGCGGCGCGTGCCCGTGGGAGCGCGGCGATGACCACTGAATTGGCCGAGCGGCGCCGCGGTCAGGCGCTGAGCTTGATGATCGCGGCCGCGGCTTTGGCGGGGGTTGCTGCGGTGACGGTCGCCATCGACGTGCGCGCCTCCCACCCCGATTTGGCTTCGGGCCCGGTGGCGCCTGGGCTGAGCGATTCTATCGGCAACGCCCAACGCATCATCGTCATCAGCGAGGATGCAAGCTATCGCATCGAGAAGACCCAACGCGGCTGGGCGATGATCGATCGCGGCGATTTTCCCGTCGAGCGCCAGCGTTTGGAACAGCTCACCCAAGCGCTCGAGCAGATGCACTATACCCGGCGCATGACCACCGATCCTGAGAAGTTCGATCGGTTGGGGGTGGGCGATCCACGCCATGGCGGGCACGGCGTGCTGCTGCAGGTGGAAAGCGGCGCCGGCGCACTTTTGGTCAACACAATCATCGGCACCGCGCCCAACCTGGGTCCAGGCATGGTCTATGTGCGCCGTCCCGATCAGGATCAGACTTGGGCCGCCGAGACCTCGGCCAATGCGCAATTGCCGCCGCTTCGCGACGTTGCGTCCTGGTTGGATTTGAAGCCGCTCGATTTGAGCCCTGATGCGCTCTTGGCTGTGGCGATCACGCCTAGCCAAGGACGACCCTACCGCTTGTCGCGCGCCAGCGCGCTTGAGCCTTGGCGCATCACCTCGCCCCCGCTCGGCGCGCCGGCGCAAACTTCGCTCGACGCCACCGCCCAGAAAATCACCGATTTGACGCCGGTCGATGTGCAGCCCGCGCCCGCCATTCAAGGCCCCGCCAGCGCCCAAGTGGCGGTGTCTACAACCGATGGCCTCACCCTTGACGGCGAACTCATCGCCAGCGGCGCCAAGACCTGGCTGAAATTGGTGGCGCGCGCGCCTGAGGCGGCGACGCCTGCCCAACAGAGCGCAGCTTTAGCGATCAATAATCGGGTGGCGGGATGGGCCTATGCGTTGTCGGAGGTCGATGTTGAGGCGCTGGTCCCGCCTTTGAGCACGCTCGCGCCGAGCACCGCGCCTGCGCACGCCCCAACGCCTGCGTCAACGCCGACCCCAGAGCCGGCGCCTGCGGCGTCGCCGGGAGGACCCGGCTAATTGTTGCGCCGGTCGGCGGCTGGGTCGTAGGTCTCGGCCGCCGCCAACACCGGTCCGCCATTGGGGATTTGGATCAGCACCGCGCATTCCGGCGTGCAAGCCCCGCGCTCGAACCATTTCGCAGCACCGTCCCATTGGTCGACGTGGTCGATCGACTCAACCAGATTGAAATGCTGGATCTCGCTGTTGACGTTGTCGCCAGCCCCGATGAGCACCGTAACCGGGCCCGGGTCGAACCGCACATACCAGATATCGGCGGCGATCGGAGCCGCGCCCGCCGCTAGGGTGACGCGGACCCGTTGATCGCGCAGTCGCACCATCGACACTTCCGGCGCCCCGCCCGGCCTTGCAGCGGCGGCCATCTGATCGAGCATGGTCTTGGCGTCGTCCCAATCGGCGCCGCTGATTTGGGCCGAACCGTTGAAGATCAATTGCGGCGTGACCCGTCCGCGCACCCTGAGGCTTTGGGCGTAAGCGCGCTGACGCAGCGAGAATTCCGGCTGCGCCAGCGTGTCGCGCCAGCCGAGATAGTCCCAAATCGAGACCGGAAAGGTCAGCGCCAAGACATCGCTGCGCCGGGCCATGACCCCCAGCAAGCGGTTGGCGCGCGGACACTGAAAACAGCCCTGGCTGGTGAATAGCTCGACCACGACGGGTGAACCCCCGCCGCCGCCCGCAGTTTGGGCGAAACCATCCCCGGTGAGCGCCGCCAAGCCCACCAGGATGGCCGCGAAGAGGCCGGCCTTCATGGCGCCAAGCATGACGGTCCCGTCCGCGCGGTTCGAATCAAACCGGCGTGACGGAACCCCCATCGGCTAGGCGGATTTCGCCAATCCCCGCAGCACATAGTGAAGAATACCGCCGTTTCGGAAGTATTCGACCTCGTTCTCGGTATCGATCCGGCATTGCGCCTCGATGGTTTCGACGCCGCCGGCCGCGCGGGTTATGGTCACCGCCACGCGTTGACGCGGCTTGAGCGCGCCCACCCCGGCGATGGCGACGGTCTCTGCGCCGGTGAGGCTAAGGGCTGACCAGCTCTCCCCGTTGAGGAATTGCAGCGGCAGCACGCCCATGCCGATCAGGTTGGAGCGATGGATGCGCTCAAAGCTCTCAGCGATCACCGCCCGCACGCCTAAAAGGCGCGTGCCTTTGGCCGCCCAATCGCGTGAAGAGCCGGTGCCATATTCCTTGCCGGCGAAAATCACCAAGTCTTTGCCCTCTTTTTGGTAGCGCATCGCCGCATCATAGATGGCCATGCGCTCGCCTGAGGGTTGATAGAGCGTATAGCCGCCTTCAATGGCTGCGCCATCTGCGCCTTTGACCATTTGGTTCTTGATGCGGATGTTGGCGAAAGTGCCGCGCATCATCACTTCATGATTGCCGCGCCTGGCGCCGTAGGAATTGAAGTCGCTTTGGGCCACCTGGTGCTCGGTCAGATAGATGCCCGCCGGCGAGGCCTTCTTGATCGAACCTGCGGGGCTGATGTGATCGGTGGTGATGGAATCGCCGAATAGCGCCAAGACCCGTGCTGCGACGACATCGGTGATGGGCTTGGGCTCGATGCTCATGCCCTCGAAATAGGGGGGGTTTTGTACATAAGTTGAACCCATGTCCCACTTATAGGTGCGCCCCTCGGTGGTTTGGATGCCGCGCCATTTGGCGTCGCCGTGGAAGACATCGCCGTAGCGGGCGGCAAACATTTGCGGCGTCACCGCTTGGCGCACCGTCGCCTCGATCTCGGCGTTCGACGGCCACACATCACGCAAATAAACCGGCTTGCCGTCGCTGCCTGCGCCCAAGGGGTCTTGCTCGAGATTGACATAGACCGAACCAGCGAGCGCATAGGCCACCACCAGCGGCGGCGAGGCCAGATAATTGGCGCGCACGTCTTGGTTGACCCGGCCTTCGAAATTGCGGTTTCCAGAAAGCACCGAGGCGACCACCAGATCGCCGTCGCTGACCGCTTGGGAAATCGCCGGCGGCAGCGGGCCGGAATTGCCGATGCAGGTGGTGCAGCCATAACCCACCAGATTGAAGCCCAGCGCATCAAGGTCGTGGTTGAGGCCGGCCTTGGCCAAATAATCGGTGACCACTTGGCTGCCCGGGGCAAGCGAGGTCTTGACCCAGGGTTTAACTTGGAGCCCGCGGGCGCGGGCGTTGCGCGCCACCAGGCCCGCCGCCAACATCACCGAGGGATTTGAAGTGTTGGTGCACGAGGTGATCGCAGCGATCACCACATCGCCGTGACCGACATCATATTGGGCCCCTGCAATAGGAACCCGCTTCTTCAATTCGGCGCTCTTGCGGAATTCGGTTTCCATCGACTTCGCAAAGCCCGCCGCCAAGTCGCCCAGCACAACCCGATCTTGGGGCCGCTTTGGCCCCGCCAGCGAGGGGCGCACGTCGGAAAGCGAAAGCTCAAGCGTGTCGGAAAACTCAGGTTCGGTCTCGCCGCGCCAAAGCCCCTGGGCCTTATTGTAGGCCTCGACCAGCGACACCCGCTCGCTCTGGCGTCCAGTGGCGCTAAGATAATCGATGGTCTTGGCGTCGACGGGGAAGAAGCCGCACGTGGCCCCGTATTCAGGCGCCATATTGGCGACCGTGGCGCGGTCTTCGACGCTCATAGTGTCGAGCCCGGGGCCGAAGAACTCGACAAATTTTCCCACCACGCCTTTCTTGCGCAGCATTTGGGTTACGGTGAGCACCAAGTCGGTGGCGGTGGCGCCTTCCTGCAATTTGCCGGTCAGACGAAAGCCGATCACTTCCGGGATCAGCATGGAAATCGGCTGGCCCAGCATAGCCGCTTCGGCTTCGATGCCGCCCACGCCCCAGCCCAATACGCCGATGCCGTTGATCATCACCGTGTGGCTGTCGGTGCCGACCACGGTGTCGGGATAAGCGATGGTTTCTTCCCCGGCTTGGCGCGTCCACACGGTTTGACCGAGATATTCAAGATTGACCTGGTGGCAGATGCCGGTGCCGGGCGGCACGACGCGGAAATTCTTGAACGCCTGCTGGCCCCAACGCAGAAATTTGTAGCGCTCGCCGTTGCGCTCATATTCGAGCGTCACGTTCTTGCTGAACGAATCCGCGTGCGCAAAATTGTCCACCATCACCGAGTGGTCGATGACGAGATCGACCGGCACTAGCGGATTGATGCGTTCAGGGTCGGCGTTGAGCTTGACCGCCGCATCGCGCATGGCCGCAAGATCAACCACCGCTGGCACGCCGGTGAAATCCTGCATCAACACCCGCGCCGGCGTGAAGGCGATTTCGACTTCCTTTTTGCCTTTGTTCGCCAGCCACGACGTCATGGCCACGATGTCGGCCTTTGTTACAGCAACGCCGTCCTCGGTGCGCAGCAAATTCTCCAGCAGCACTTTGAGCGAGACCGGCAGTCTGGAGATGTCGCCAAGTCCATTCGCGGCGGCGGCTTTGAGATCATAATAGACATAGCTTTTGGCGCCGACACGGAGCGTGCGGCGAGCGTCGAACGAGTTCAAATATGGCATGAACGTGCATCCTCAGGTCTGAAGGGACAGAGATGCAGACGCGTTGGGGAGCGCCCCAATCCGGAATCAAACCGGCGCGCGGCAAAGCCTTATGAGCGCTGTTTTGCGAAGGCGCAATTAACGGGCCGATATTTAATTGCGAACCCGACGCAACTGGCGGCTAGCCATCGGATTTTGCTTGCGGCTTGGGCTTTGAACCAGGGCCAAAGAAGCGTCCCCCGCGCGCGCTCCGCCATCTCAGCAACAGCCATATGATCGGAATGAGCACGACGGCGAACGGGGTGAGACCCGCAATCAGCGTGACAATGGCCGCAAAGCCGATCACCACCACGCCCAGGAAGCCGGCCAAAGCTTGCCGCAACGGCTCGAAAGTGTCGCTGCCGAGCGAGCGCGGCGCAGAATCGTAACTGAGCGTCAGCTCCGACATATCGACGCGGGTGCGCATCACCGCCAGTTCCGATTGGGTGGCGTCAAGATCGCCTTGCACGCGCGCCAGTTCGCGTTCGACATCCAACAGATCAGAGAGCTTGCCAGGATGGCTTTGCAGCATCTGTTGCAGCCGATCGCGGAGCGCGCTCTCGGCGCGCAGGTGGGCTTGGGTGTCGACGATGTTGCGGGTGAGATCCTCG
>Ga0209698_10007291_pt1 | contig 11618 bp, 9 predicted proteins | sample LitLauG_LLR_2012_FD_187203 | JGI IMG/M metagenome (GOLD analysis project Ga0209698, IMG submission 187203) | Freshwater sediment microbial communities from Pennsylvania, USA - Little Laurel Run_MetaG_LLR_2012 (SPAdes) (version 2) | ecosystem: Environmental > Aquatic > Freshwater > Creek >... | reverse complement strand
GAAGGCTCCCGCCAAGAAGGCCGCCGCCAAGAAGGCTCCGGCCAAGAAGGCCGTTGCGAAGAAGGCTCCGGCGAAGAAGGCCGTAGCCAAGAAGGCTCCCGCCAAGAAGGCTCCGGCGAAGAAGGCAGTAGCCAAGAAGGCTCCGGCCAAGAAGGCCGTTGCGAAGAAGGCTCCCGCCAAGAAGGCAGTAGCGAAGAAGGCTCCCGCCAAGAAGGCCCCGGCCAAGAAGGCCGCGGCCAAGAAGGCCGCGGCCAAGAAGTAATCGTAACGCTCTCATTAGAGAGTGTGAAAGATGAGGGGGTCGCGAGACCCCCTCATCTTTTGTTAGTCGACGATGTCGTCAGGTTCGTCGACATCGAATCCCCAGGGGCTGTCGCGCACCACGTGAACGTCGAGACCGATGCGCTGCGCCTCAATCATGTGAGCGTACGCGGAGTCGGGCCCGAATTGGAAGGCGAAGTCGAGACCGGTGGGGATGACCAACACGTTCGTCCCTTGACCGTGGTGGTCCGTGACGATCGTTGCGTCGCCGGGTGGGTCGAATGATCCCAAGCCATCGGGCCGACGCAGGTCGGCGTGGACGATCATGAGCCGACGAAAGCGCCGGGAAAGCTTTTGATACGCGTCAGCGACGGCTTCGTTGAGGGAGCTGGAGGACGACCTCAAGCAAGCGACGGAACATTCCCTCGCGAACTCCTCGACGTCATCGGATTCACAACTTACGAAGACCGGCCGCGGACTCGAGGCGGCGAGGACATCCCTCGCCATCTGGCGGATCCTCTCGTCGACATCAACGATGCCGCCCTCACGTAGTCGGGTCTTGGCGCGCACGAATTCCTTGAGTGGAACGACGATGGCGAGGTCTTGCACCGGGCCAATCCTAGGAGGTGACTACGGCAATGGATCTGGCCGGACACCTGTCGAGGGGCGCCGAAAAACCCGGCGCACGAGGAGAGGAGGTGGCCCAGAAGACTATGATTTGACGATAATGACATCGTTGCTGTCGGTCAATAATCTGTCCGTTCAATTCCGAACCGGCAAGAATGTCGCTACGGCGGTCAGTGATTTCTCGATCCACCTCGAACCGGGTGAGTGCGTCGGCCTGGTGGGTGAGTCCGGCTGCGGCAAGACGACATCGGGGTTGGCCATTATGCGCCTTCTTCCGAACAACGGCTCGATATCTTCGGGCAGCGTGGTGCTCAATGGCGTCGACTTGGCGTCACTGAGCGAGAAGGAGATGCAATCCCATCGCGGAAAGTCGGTCGCGCTGATTCCTCAGGATCCGATGAGTTCACTCAACCCGACCATGCGCATCGGCCGACAGATCGGCGAGGGACTTCGCATCCACGAGGGCGCGACTGAGGCCGACGCGCGTAAGCGGGCGCTCGAAGTACTGGAGATGGTTGAGATGCCACGGCCGGCAGAGCGCCTGGATCAATATCCGTTCGAACTCTCCGGAGGATTGCGTCAGCGTGTCATCATCGCCATGGGCCTCGTCTGCAATCCGATCCTATTGATCGCCGACGAGCCGACGACCGCCCTCGACGTCACGATCCAGGCACAGATACTCGACATCCTCGAGACCCTGCGCAAGGAGCTCAAGATGTCGATGCTGTTGATCACGCACGACATGGGAGTCATTGCCGGGCGCACGGATCGCGTGGTCGTCATGTACGCCGGCAAGAAGGCGGAGGAGGCGGCGACCGACTCCCTCTTCAGCCGGATGCGTCACCCGTACACGCAAGCCCTCCTCGCCTCGATGCCCAATCTTGAGAACGCGTCGAAGCACGAACTGGCCTCGATCGCCGGAATGCCGCCCGTCCTGACGAAGGAGATCATCGGCTGTCGATTCGCCCCCCGGTGCGAATTCGCCACGGATCAGTGCCGCCAGCAGGACCCCCCCCTCACCTTGGAGGCGCAGCACGAGTTCGCGTGTTTCCACCCGACGTCGGGCCCCAAGGAAACCAAAGTAGTTACGGTGGCGCGGGATGCACTCCGATCCGCGACGGCGCCGAAGGAGCTCCTGCGGGCCACTGGGCTGGTCAAGGAGTTCGACATCAAGGGGGGCGTCATCCGCCACAAGGTGGGAGCCATCCACGCCGTGTCTGACGTCAGTTTCACGCTGAACGCCGGAGAAACGTTCGGCTTGGTGGGGGAATCCGGTTGCGGCAAGACCACAATCGGTCGCATGCTGGTGGGTCTCGAGACGCTGACCGCTGGCGAGGTCTATTTCGACGGGCAACTGGTGACCGACGAACACCACAAGCCCACGCGGGAGTCTCGACGCGATCGTCAGATGATGTTCCAGGACCCCTACTCGTCGCTGAACCCCCGCATGAAAGTGGCTCAGATCCTTGAAGAGCCGCTCTTGATCCAGGCTGAGGGGTCCAAGAGTGACCGCCTCAATCGCGTGAAGGACCTCTTGACGTCGGTGGGACTTGATCCGCTGGCCGCCGACCGCTATCCGCATGAATTCTCGGGCGGGCAGCGCCAGAGGATCGGACTCGCGCGCGCACTGGCCTTGAATCCACGCCTCATCGTTGCCGATGAGCCGGTGTCCGCACTGGACGTCTCGGTGCAGGCCCAGATCCTCAATCTGATGAAGGGACTCCAACAGCAGTACGGGATGTCCTACGTGATGGTGAGCCACGACTTGGCAGTCGTGTACTACATGGCTGACACGATCGCGGTCATGTACTTAGGGAAGATCGTCGAGATTGGTGACGCCGAATCGGTGTTTCGATCACCCGCCCACCCCTACACCCAGGGATTGTTGGATGCCGTACCAGTGCCCGACCCGGTGATCGCGCGTGGTCGCCGCGGGATCCAAGTGCGAGGTGAGTTGCCGTCCGCGGTGAACCCGCCCTCGGGATGCCGCTTCCGCACGCGGTGCGCCTCCGCACAAGACATCTGCGCGGCTGAAGAACCGGCGTTCCGTGACTTCGGCGAGCGTCAACAGGCGGCGTGTCATTTTCCGATGAAGTCACCAGTGGCGATCGCGGGTCGACACCCCGATGGTGAATCCTCTCGAGGCTGAATCAACGCTCGAGAAGTCGTACCTCGAAGGCGTCGCGAAGCGCCTCACCGATATAGGTGATCGCCACAATCACGAGAATGAAGATGATTGCGGTCGGATAGATCTGCCACCAGAAACCGTTGGCCAGGTTCTGAGAAGAATTTGAGAGCATCGTTCCCCAATCGGTGCCCGGTAGGGGGATCCCGAGTCCGAGGTAGCCGAGGGTCGTGAGGAAGAGGATGGCGTCCGCCACGGAGAAGGTGGCTACCGTGACGATATTGCTCATGGAGTTAGGAAAGACGTGTCGTCGGATGATGTGCCAGCGACTCGCGCCCATCGCTTGAGCCGCCTGGGTGTATTCCAATTTTCGAATGAGCAGGGCGTCACCTCGAATAATACGAGCGTTGGCGAACCAACCAGTGACCCCAATGATGGTGATGATCACAGCGGTCGACGGCGGGAAGATCGTCACCAACGTAATGAGCAGAAACAAGAGCGGAATCGACAGGAATGCGTCAAGGAGACGCATCAATATCGAGTCGGTTATGCCGCCCACGAATCCAGCCACCATCCCGTACAGGGTTCCGACGACGATTGTGATCAGACCCGCGACCGCCCCCAGGGTCAAGGAGTATTCACCGCCGTACATGATGCGCCCAAGTACGTCGTACCCCGAGATGTCGGTGCCGAGCCAATCGTGTGCCGACGGCGCAGCGTTGATGGTCTGCAGCAGAGCTTGGGCCTGGTTGGTTTGGTTGGTTGGATGAATCCTTGGTCCGAGGAAGCAGAGCAGGACGATGAAGACCAGGTAACCGGCTGAGGCCATGGCGAGCTTGTTCTGGCGGAAGATTCGAAGCCGTTGCCGCCACATCGGGATGACGGCCGTCGATTGAGTCGATTCGTCAGAAGTCTCCAACGTCAAAGTGTCCGCAGGAGGGAAGGGTAGATCGCCGAGTCCGGACATTACTTGCCCTCCACTCGTACGCGCGGGTTAACCACACCCAACATGATGTCGGCGAGCAAGTTGCCCAACAATGTGAAGATCGTGACCAATAGTGTGATTCCCAACACGGTGGGTGTATCGAGGTTCAGCGCGGACGCCACCGTCTCGTAACCCAGTCCCTGGTAGTTGAAGGAGTACTCGATGATTAGTGCACCGCCGAGGAGGCCAGGCAAGAAGACGCCCAGAATGATGATGATGGGACCGATGGCATTGCGGAATGCGTGACGGGCCAGCACCCGCAACTCCGAGCAGCCCTTAGCCTTCGCGGTCCTGATGTAGTCCTGCACCAATACGTCCAGGACGGCGCTTCGCATGAAGCGGCTGAGGAACGCCAAACTCAAAAGGGTCAACGACGCGACGGGCAAGATGAAGGGCACCGGATCAGTGAAGATCTGAAATGCGTTGATGCTCGTCGGCGGAAGAGGAAGGTGGGTGATGCCATAGGAAAAGAACGACTGTAGGAGCAGGCACAATAGGAACGCCGGAATGCCGTACATGATGAAGAGAACACTGGTCGCGCTGTAGTCAAGAAAGGTGTTGCGCCGCGCCGCCTGGATCAAACCGAGGGGCAAGGCGATGACTATGGTGAGGACCAAGGAAATAAGGGCCAGCCAGATGGTGCGTGGCACATAGATGCCGATAATTGTCCACACGGGTTGTGACGTCTTATACGAATAACCGAGACTCCCGTGGAAGATGAGGCCGTCGACATACTGCCAGAGGCGAACAAAATAGTTCTCCGTGAACCCGTTCGTCACGTTGAACGCGTGGATGGTGGCGGGCGGAGCGTGGTTACCCAAGATATCAATGGCGATCGCATTGAGTCCGCCAGGTTCGAAATACGGCAACGAAAAAGTGAAAATGAGCACCAGGAAGAACACGAGTATCGATTGAAGGAAACGTCGAATGAGGTAGGCACCCACGGGTGAAGTTTATCAATGCCGACAATGGTTTCTTGGGGCCTGATCTCCTGGTTCTCACTCAGTCGCGGTGCGACGACGCGAATCCGCGCACATGTCAGAAGCCCTCCCCCAAATAGGGGAGGGCTTCTGACATGTGCTTCAGCACAACTTCACGTACGACCTAGAAGTGGAAGTACTCCGGCATGAAGTTGGTCAGTGTGTTGGGCGTGAAGCCGTTGACACTCTTCAACGTCTTGAGAGCTTCACCAATTCCGCCACCCGAATACGAATTCGTTTGGTTGGGCTGGTACAGCACCGGTAGGTAGAACGCCGCCAAGTTCGAGTAGTTAGCCAAACTCGCCGTACCGAAGTCCGTCGCCTTGACGGCAGCCGTCAAGATCGGGTTGGAGTACAAACCGATGTTGAAACTGGCACCTGGGACGAAGAGCGGCTCGCCCGACGGGTAGTAGCCGGGTGAGTAGATCCAACCCGCACCCCAGAAGCAGATTCCCCACGTCGTGGGCTTGGAGATGCAGTTGCCGACGATCAAGTTGAATGGCGCGCTCGTGGTCGTGACGTTGATACCGATGGACTTCCATTCGGATACCTCGGCAGCGACTTCGATCTGGATGGCGGGCGAACCACTTTCGTATTCCATCGCCAGCGTCAACGCCTGCCCCTTCTTGATTCCGGCGCCGCATTCGGTTGCCGCGGTTCCCGGACTCTCACAGGTTTGAACACCGCCGACCCGCTTCCAACCATGCGTTGACAGAAGTGTTGACGCAGTTGACGGACTGTAGGGATAACGGACCGCATTCGACGCGCCGCCGGTGATCGACGTTGGTGCCGCGGGCGGCATCGGATTGTTCGTCACGTAGCCGTAGCCCTTGAACACCTTGTTGATGATCAGATTCTGATTCAACGTGTCTTGCAAGGCTTGTCGAACATAGAACTGGTCGAGGAAGACCGATCCGGTGTACTTGGGGTTGAAGTTGTAAGCCGCGTAGTCGACAGACCACGGTGCGCCGACCTCCAGGTTGTACTGGCTCGCGATGGGGGCCCAGTTGGCGCCAGGATGCGCCGCCGTACCATTCGAGGTCAGAACGGTGCTGTCGACATATCCGAGGTCCACTGATCCACGTCGCAACGCGGTCTGCTCGGCCGAGGCTGACGCAAAGGGAATCTCAACGACATTGGCGACCTGAGCCTTCTGGGGGCCAGAGTACGCCGTGTTGGGAACGTAGCTCACGTTGCCCAAGCTGTCGAAGTGCGTCAACTTCCAGGGACCCGTGAGTCCACTCTGCCACAAGGAGTTGGAGGCGTTGGCCTGCACCTGAGACGAAGAGTCCAAGTATTTGTACACCGCAGCACACGCGGCGTCAGTGGCCTTCGAACCAAAAGCTCCTGTTGCGCAGGTCGATGGCTTACCGGGTGCGGTGACGTCCCATGAGTCGGGCATCGGAGTGATCGATGACAGGCTGTTGTAGAGGAACCAGTTCTTGTTGACCGGAGTCTTCATGGTGATGGTTACCGTGTTGCCCGATCCGTGCGCGCTCGCGACCTGGTCGGGGATACCGTATCCGGCGACGTAGCCACAGTAGTCAGTCGGCAACGCCTTCTCCATGTTCAACCAGAACATCACGGACTGAGCATTCACCGTCTGCCCGTCAGCGAACTTCCAACCCTTGAGGCTGATCGTGACGGTGGTGCGACTTGCGTTGTACGTCGGAGTATTGGCCGACGACAGCGACGGAGTGTACGCGGCGTTATTGCCGATTCCGAACCAATAGATGGGACGGTACATCAGATAATCGAAGTCGCTGATATTGGCTACCGAGAAGTACTTACACGACATGTAAGGGAAGATGTACGTGGGCGTCGTTGAGGGCGCTTCCGCGTAGGTCAACGTTCCGCTAGGGGTGGCTGCACCACTCACGCTCGGTGCTACGAGACCCAGCGTCAACGCGCCGGCCGACAAGCCGAGCGTCATCGCAAGCCTGAGCTTGTGTTTGATTTGCATAGTGTTATTTGCCTCCCTAAACCACCTGAGTGGTTGATTGAACCTACCCACCAGTAAGACGGGTTGGAGTTCACTGTACCGGCAGGCGGGGTGGTTCACAAGAGAACGGTGTGAAGATCGTAAGAATTAATCAAGAAGAAATTCCGTCGTACGAGCAGGACCAATCGGGGGACAACGTTGTCAAACGAGAGAGGGAAAGGCTTTTGCCACGAGGACGCGAGGTGGGCGGAGGAACGATGGATTCCGGAATAACCAAAGTGTGAGAAAAAAATTGTTAACTCCCAAACGAATTTGAACGCGAGCCGCGCAACCCCATCACGCTCTCGATCGGCTCGACTCGACGTCGAAGGGTCACATCGTCAACGTCCTGACTCACGGTCGATGTCGAGCTCGCGGGACGTCAGGCGAATCTTCGACAGTTGAGGGCGACGGGAATGATCACGGGGCGCAACTCATCATTATCGCCAGCGCCCGATCACTCGGCGCGTTGCAGATTCGTGAGTGAGACGAATTAGACGACGTCGGCAACCTCGGGGAAGTGGCAGGCCACGGGGTGACCACTGCCACGATCGACGAGTGCGGGAGTCTCGACGGCGCAGACCTCCTGGGCCTTCCAACAGCGGGTGCGGAATCGGCAGCCGCTGGGCGGGTCCTCGGGACTGGGCACGTCACCCGTCAGCACGATGTGGTGCCGGGCACGCTCCTTGCGCGGGTCGGGTACCGGCACGGCCGAGAGGAGGGCCTGGGTGTAGGGGTGCTCGGGGCGCTCGTAGACGTCCGCCTTTGAGCCGGTCTCCACGATCCGGCCGAGGTACATCACCGCGACCCGGTCCGAAATGTGTCGAACCACCGAGAGGTCGTGCGCGATGAAGAGGTACGAGACCCCGAGCTGCTCTTGAAGGTCCTCGAGCAAGTTGACGACGCCGGCGCGTATCGACACGTCGAGCGCCGACACCGGCTCGTCGAGGATGAGCAGTTTCGGCCTGAGGATGAGTGCGCGCGCGATGCCGATTCTCTGGCGCTGCCCACCAGAGAACTCGTTGGGGAAGCGGTTGATGAAGCGCGGGTCCAGTCCGACCAATCTGAGGGCTTCGGCCACCCGGTCACTGCCCGAGGATCGGTCCCACTCGCCGTGGATCTGCAACGGCTCGGCGATCGATTGGCCGACCGGCATTCGCGGGTCGAGTGAGCTGAAGGGGTCCTGGAAAACGACTTGGATCTTCTTGCGCACCGCTCGCAGGGAACTCTGATCCAGGTCGACCAGCTCTTGACCGTCGAAGGTGACGGTGCCCGACGTGGCGGGGACCAACTGCAACACCGACCTGCCGGTGGTCGTCTTGCCACACCCCGACTCTCCCACGAGGCCAAGGGTCTCGCTGTAATTGATGTCGAAGGAGACGTCACAGACCGAGTGGATGGTGCCCACGTTGTGCTTGATGAAGGCGCCACCGCGCTTCGAGAAATGCTTGACCAAGTTGCGCACCGACAACAAGGGAGGGGTGTCGGTGCCGTCCGCGCTGTCGGGTCGCGCCGCCCTCTCATCGATATTCGTCATGCGGGTCCTGATTCGTAGTCGGCCGACGTGTCGGAGAACATGGAGGCGACGTCCATCGCGGCGACCTCGTCGGCGAAGTGGCAGGCCGAAAGGTGCTCGCCGTCGACCACGTCGACGTGGTCGACGCCGGACGAACGGATCGTCACCGGTCGCAACTCTGGTTCCTTCTCGCGGCAGATGTCGCGGCGAAGTGGGCATCGTGGCGCGAAGGCGCAGCCCTGATGTTCCCCCACGACCGAGGGCGGTGAGCCCGGGATCTGTCGCAGCCGCGTGCCACCTTGATCATCGAGGCGCGGGACCGAACCGAGGAGCCCGTGGGTGTAGGGCATCGATGGCCGGTAGAAGATGTCGTCGGCGGACCCGAGCTCCACGATGCGGCCCGCGTACATCACGATCACACGATTGGCGAGCCCCGCGATGACCCCCAGGTCGTGGGTGATCAGGATCAGCGACGCCGATGTCTCATCCAATGCGGTCTTGAGCGTCCCCAGGACCTGGGCCTGCACCGTCACGTCCAAGGCGGTGGTGGGCTCGTCGGCCAGAATCACCGTCGGGCTGTTGGCCATGGCGATAGCGATGACCACGCGCTGGCGCATCCCGCCCGAGAACTGGTGCGGATAGTCATTGGCACGCTCGTCGGCGGAGGGGATGCCGACGAGCTTCAACAGTCGAACGGCCTCGGCGTGGGCCTCGGGCTTGGAGATATCGCGGTGCGCGCGCACCGCCTCGGCGATCTGCCAGCCGACGGTGTAGACGGGGTTCAACGAGGTGAGTGGGTCCTGGAAGATCATGGCGATCGATTTGCCGCGCAGCGACGAGAACGACTTGTCCTTCAGACCCAGCAGCTCGGTACCCTCGTGCACGATGGAACCGGTGACCTTGGCGCTCGACGGCAGAAGACCGATCGCCGCGAGGGCGGTCATCGACTTGCCTGATCCCGATTCGCCGACGATGCCCAGCACTTCTTGGGGGGCGACGGAGAAGGTCACACCCCGCAGGGCGTGCACGACGCCCTCTTCGGTGTTGAACTCCACCGCGAGATCGGTGATGACGAGAGTGCTGTCGGTCACGTCACGCCCTCACGCGGCTCTTCTTGGGATCGATGGAGGACTGCAGTCCGTCGCCGATGAAGAAGATCGCCAGGATGAGCACCAGCAAGAAGGCGACGGGGAACACGAAGAGCCACCATTCGGTGGTCGCCGAATCCTGACCCTGTTCGATCAGCAATCCGAGAGAGGTATTGGGCGGCTGGATCCCCAGACCCAGGAACGAGAGAGTCGCTTCGAGGACGATGCTGCCCGCCACGGTGATGGTGGCGTTGACGATGATCGGTCCGATGGCGTTGGGGAGCATGTGTCGCAAGATGATCCGCGCGTCACTCGCGCCGAGCGCCCGCGAGGCTTCGACGAAGTCGCGTTCACGCAGCGAGAGGAAGTCGGCGCGAACCAATCGCGCGATGTACGTCCACGAGAGCGCCCCGATGATGACGGCCAGCCATATCCAATTGTTCGCTTGCTGGGCCACGACGTGAGCCAGCACGATGAGCACGACGAGCGTCGGGATCACCAAGATCAGGTCCACGAAGCGCATGAGGAGGCTATCGACCTTGCCGCCGTAGTACCCGGCGAGCGCTCCGATCAAGGTCCCCAGCACGGTGGCCATGAAGGCGACGGTCAGCGCGATCTCGATGTCTTGGAGGGTGCCGTGCATGACTTGTGAGAAGAGATCCTGACCAATCGTGGTGGTGCCGAAGGGATGGCTCCATGACGGCGGGGCATTGAGGGTGTTGGTGATCTCGGAGTAGTTGTAACTCCAGAACCAACCCACGACGAGCGCGACGACGATCATCGCGACGAAGACCGACATTCCCAACAGCGCCTGTTTGTTGTGGAGCATGCGATGTAGCACGGTCGCCCACTGGCCTCGCGACTCCGCTTGCAGGCCGTACTCCTCGTCCTCGGAGAGGGCGAGGGGCGGTTCCGTCGGTGGCGCCGCCCGACCGGTCTCGGACATCTCGACCATGTTGATGAGCTCGTCGCGGGTGGCGGCGTCGTCAGTCATAGCGGATCCTCGGGTCCAAGATGGCGTAGAGGATGTCGGCCACGAGGTTGAACAGCACCACGATCACGGCGGTGATCAGCAGGTACGCCAGGGTGATGTTGACATCGATGTTGTTGACGCCTTGGAGGAACCACACCCCGAGACCCTGCCAGCCGAACACGATCTCGGAGATGACCGCACCCCCCAAGATGCCCGCGAAGTCGAGGGCGATCACCGTGGTCACCGGAATCAGGGCGTTGCGCAGGATGTGACGAAACAGCACCCGGCGCGGGGAGATTCCTTTGGCGCGAGCCAGGCGCACGTGATCGCTGTCGATGACATCGAGAAGCGTCGAACGCTGGTAGATCGCCCACGACGAGTAGGTGGCGAGGATGAGCGTGATCGTCGGCAAGATGGTGTGTTCGGCGTAGTCGGGGAGACGCGTGATGAATGGTCCGCTCAGGAGGGGACTCTGGTCGCCGTCGGTGTAGAGCAGGATCCGGTGCAGATGCAGGTCGATGGGGATCGCCACGAACTCCTTGAGAAGCAGACCGACGACGAAGACGGGCGCGGCGAGGAAGACGAAGTTGGTGACCGTGGCCACGCGATCGGTGGCCTTGCCGTGACGCAGAGCGGCGATCACGCCCACGGAGATGGCGAGGAAGATCGAAAGGACGGTCGCGAGAATCACCATGCGCATCGTCACGAAGAGGTGGGCGGTCAACTGGGGTCCGACGGCCTCGCCAGCGACGGTGACCCCGAAGTTTCCGTGGATCGCCCCAGTGAACCAGATCCAGTACCGCTGCCACAGGGGATCATTGAGGTGCAGCAGCAGCTCGCGGGCCCGAATGGTCGACTCAGGGGTGTGGGGGTTCAGCCGGAGGAGCGCCAACGGGTTGCCGGAATACGACACCAGCAGGAAGACGAAGACGGTCGCCAAGAACAGCACGACGCAACTGACGACCAATCGGCGAATGATGTAGGCGAGCATGGGGGGACGAGCCAAGAATCACGGCTGAGCACCGAGTCACCGCGGGGCTGGCGCCCCGCGGTGACTCGGTGCTGGCGTGACTCGGTCTAGC
>Ga0209698_10007290_pt1 | contig 11619 bp, 11 predicted proteins | sample LitLauG_LLR_2012_FD_187203 | JGI IMG/M metagenome (GOLD analysis project Ga0209698, IMG submission 187203) | Freshwater sediment microbial communities from Pennsylvania, USA - Little Laurel Run_MetaG_LLR_2012 (SPAdes) (version 2) | ecosystem: Environmental > Aquatic > Freshwater > Creek >... | reverse complement strand
CTCGCTGCGCTCGCTCAGGACTCGCATCCTCAGCGGGTGCTCGGTTGCTGCTGGGTCATGCAGTGCAAAGTGCCGAGGCCAAGGACGAGGTCGCGGCAGGGGATGCCGACGACTTCGCGGCCGGGAAATAGAGTGGCAAGAGTGTTCAGGGCTTCGCGGTCATTCGAATCGTTGAACGTGGGGACGATTGCGAGTTTGTTGGCGAGGTAAAAATTCGCGTAGCTGGCGGGGAGACGCTGGCCGTCGAAATACACCGGCGCGGGCATCGGCAAAGTTTCGACGCGGAGCGAGCGGCCGTCCTGATCTTTCATGGATTTCAGGAGGGCGAGATTTTCCTGGAGCGGGGCGTAGTTGGGATCGAGGGGATCGTTTTCGACGATGGTTACTACCGTTGACGGGTTGACGAAGCGGGCGAGGTCGTCGACGTGGCCGTGGGTGTCGTCGCCCGCGATTCCGTTCTTCAGCCAGAGAACATTGGTGACGCCGAGATATTCGCGGAAAATCTGCGCGTAATCTTCTTTGGTGAAACCGGAGTTTCTTTCCTGAACTTTGCTCTGCAGACATTCTTCTGTGGTGAGGAGCGAGCCGCGGCCGTTTACGTCGATGCTGCCACCCTCGAGAACCACCCGGCGGCCCTTGTGCACCGGTTGGAAAACGCGGCGTCTGAGTTTCTCGTTAGCCTTCGAAACCACGGCGGCGTCCTTTTTGTGATCGGAATACTTAGCCCAGCCATTGAAAGCGAAATGATTGAAGGCCACATTACCGGCTGCGTTGCGAACGCAGATGGGACCGGAGTCGCGCATCCAGCCGCGATCGGTGGGAACGCGGAAGAAGTCGACGGCGTCGAGATTGGCGCCGGACTTTTTCAGGATGGTGCGAACGCGGGATTCGGCGGCGCGGTTTTCGACGAGGAGATAGACGCGCTCGACTTTGGAGAGATGGCGGACGATTTCGGCGAACGCCCACGGGATCGGGGCGAATTTTCCGGGCCAGTCAGTGAGTTCGTGAGGCCAGCCGAGCCAGGTGGCTTCGTGGGGTTCCCATTCGGCGGGCATACGGAAACCGAGAGAGAAAGGAGTCGGTGTATTTTGAATGCTAGACACCGGCGGGACCTCGATTGTCGGTCGGTGCACATGCTGAAGCATGTGCTACTGGCGGCACGTGGAAGCCGAGGGAGTGTGGCGTTTCAGTTTGGGGGTGAGTCTTCATTGGGAAAGAGAATTTAACACAGAGCGCACGGTGGACGCGGGGAGCGCAGAGAAATCAGTGTGCATGAAAGAGGGTGAAAAATGGGGCACTATTCTTTGTCTAGCCAGCGGTTGAGGATTGGTGGATAGGCGTCGATGCGGCGGTCGCGGAGGAAGGGCCAGTTGCGGCGGGTTTCCTCGCTTTTGGCGGGATCGCATTCGACGACGAGAATCTCTTCTTTGTCGTTCGAGGCTTCGGAAATAATTTGGCCGAAGGGATCGGCGACGAACGAATTTCCCCAGAATTCCAGTCCCGGGTCGCCCTTTTCCGGTTTGCCTTCGAATCCCACGCGATTCACAACCGCGGCATATACGCCGTTGGCAATGGCGTGGCCGCGTTGGATGGTGCGCCAGGCGTCGAGTTGAGCGGCACCGAACTCCGCCTTCTCGTGCGGATGCCAGCCGATGCTGGTGGGATAAAAAATAACTTGAGCGCCGCCGAGGGCGGTGATGCGCGATCCTTCGGGATACCACTGATCCCAGCAAATCTGGACGCCCACGCGCGCGTACTTCGTGTCGAAATTCGGGAAGCCGAGGTCGCCGGGAGTGAAATAAAACTTTTCGTAATAGAGAGGATCGTCAGGAATGTGCATTTTGCGGTATTTGCCGAGAAAAGACCCGTCGGCGTCAAGAACCGCGCAGGAATTGTGATAAACGCCGGGAGCGCGGCGTTCGAATAGCGAAACCACCAATGCCACTTTTTTTTCTTTCGCGATTTGAGCGAGGTTTTCCGTCGCCGGTCCGGGAACGGCTTCGGCGAGACTAAAAAGCTGGGCGTCTTCGGTGCGGCAGAAATATTCACCAAGAAACAATTCGTGAAGAGAAATGATCTGGGCGCCGCGCGCCGCTGCTTCGCGGATTTTCCCGATAGCGCGTGCCAGATTGTCTTCCGCGTTGGCCGTGCATTTCATCTGCGCGAGTCCGATCGTAAATTTGTCCGACATAATTTTTTAGTTTAGCATGAGCGCAGAGGAAATATTTGAATGCGTTTTGTACTATCTTTTGCGCTCTATTTGTAATATCAATCTGCAATAAGTTTTAGCATTTTATTTGCGCAGCGATAATTTATTTCCGGTAAGCGATTTATAAGCAGTCGAGGAGACGCGATGGCGAAGCAGCAAAAGAAAACTGTGACCGGGAGAGTGCTCCATGATCCAGTGAAGGATAAACTCCGGCCGATGCTTCCGCTGGACTTATCCAAATGCCGCACCATCGACGAACTGGTCCGCGCCATGGGAGACACGGCGTTTACCGGGCGGCAGATCGGCGACGCTGCCGATGTTTTTGAAGCCATGGCTCGGGATCAGGATTGTTTTGTAGTGATGACGCTGTCCGGTGCTTTGACCGTCGCCAAGATGGGACTCGTGTTTTGCGATTTGATTGAATCGGGAGTCGTCAAGGCGATCGTTTCCACCGGCGCGCTCATGGCGCACGGACTTGTCGAAGCCACGGGTTACTCTCATTTTCGGTACAACCCCAAGATGGGTGACAGCGAACTCTTCCAGGCCGGGTACAACCGCGTTTACGACTCGCTCGAGCCGGAGACGAATCTCGATCATGTTGAAGAAGTGATGGACCACGTCCTCGACGAATGGGAAGCGGAAGATGTCGCGTGCAGTTGGAAGATCCACCGGCGCATCGGCGAGCATCTGCACAAGACGGCGCCGGGGCGGGGAATCCTGAAGTCCGCTTACGAGCACAATGTTCCCATATTTGTTCCGGCGTTCAGCGATTCGGAGCTGGGAATCGATTTTGCGCTGCACAAGATTGCGCGACAGAGAGACAAACGCCCGCTGCTGCGTTTCGATCCGTTCGAGGACTTCGAGAAATTTGCCGACACTATGCTGGCGACGAAGCGCATGGGGATTCTGACCGTGGGAGGTGGCGTGCCGCGCAACTGGTCGCAGCAATTCGGCGTTTACGCGGAATTGCTGGCGCGGCGCGGTTACAAAAAACTTCCGTTGAAACGGTACAACTACGGAGTGCGGATTTGCCCGGAGCCCGTCCATTGGGGCGGGCTGAGCGGAAGCACGTACACGGAAGCGGTTTCATGGGGGAAATTCGTTCCACCGGAAGAAGGCGGACGCTTTGCGGAAGTCTTCGATGACGCTACGGTGGCGCTGCCGCTGATCGTGGGAGCGGTGCTGGATCGCATCGGGTATTTTAAGCGAAACTAATTGGCGGACGGCAGGTCCGTGTACGAGAGGTGGCCATGGCAAGTGCCAAAACAGCGAGGAGTGCATCACGGTATGACGTGCATCCGGGCGTGGCAATGATGGAGAAGTGGGTAGCGGAATTGAAAGGCAAGAGCGGACGCTCGGTTGAAGAGTGGATCATGTTTGTAAAAAAGGAAGGCCCGAAGGACGAAAAATCGAGGCGCGAGTGGCTGAAGAGCAAGCACAATCTTGGGACGAACAGCGCCTGGTGGATTGCAGAACGCGCGGGAGGAAAGAGCGGGGAGGAAGACACGCCGGAAGGGTACCTGGCGGCCGCCGTCCGTTATGTCGAGGAACAATATGCGGGGCCGAAGGAAAAGTTGCGATCCATTTATGACGAGCTGCTAACGCTGGGCAAATCGATGGGCGGCGACGTGAAGGCCTGCCCGTGTAAGACGATGGTGCCGTTGTACCGAGAGCATGTATTCGGGCAAATCAAGCCGACGACGAACACGCGAATCGATCTGGGGCTAGCGCTCACGCATTACAAGGGAAAGTTACCGAAGCGCCTAATTGATACAGGTGGGCTCGCCAAGAAAGACCGCATCACTCACCGCATTGAAATTACGGCGGCGGGGCAGATCGATGACGAAGTGAGGAAGTGGTTGAAGACGGCCTACGATTTGGATACCTAATAATCTTCCAGCACAAAGAAAACGAACTTGGCAGAGTTTTTGCCAGTTTAGAAGAGCGGCCCGCCTAGGAAGGCGAGAGCTACAGCCATGCGTGGAGTTAATCGTCTTCGCCGATGAGGATGGCGGCGCCGAGGACGGTGGTCCACAGGCCGCGCTTGTCGCCGACGGCGGATTGCGTGATGTTCATGGTGCGGACAATTTTGTTGGAAATGCGGTAGACCTCTTTTTTCTCATCGAAGCTGAGATCGGGATCGAATTCCACGTTTAAGGTTGTGGCGAGCATTTCCGCGGCGAGCTCTTCCGCGTATTCGCCGGCGACTTCTTCCGTTTCACCGAAGGAATGATGCTCGGACAAATATCCGTACATGGTTTTGTCGCTGGGTAGCGCAAGGCCGATGCTCGCGGCGATGAGGCGGTGCGCTTCCTTGGTGGAGTTTTCGCTGATGACGGTGAAAGCGACCTGGCCCGGCTTAATGTGTTTCAAACCTTCGCTGCGCGAGATCAGTTTGCAGTTGGGAGGAAAGATCGAGGAGACGCGGACGATGTTGCAAGCCGCAATTCCGGCGTTCCGCAATGCGAGCTCAAAGCTCGACAGCCTTTCACGATGTTTACCGACGCCTTTGGTGAGGAAGATTTTCTTAGCAACGAACGCCATGGTGCCGGTTTGCCGTGCCTCCGTGAGTGGTGTGCGAGCGAAAAATTTTCTTGCAGTTGAAAAGTAACAAGAAGGTATTGCAGTGTCAACTGATTCCAGCGCCTGAGGGCAGAGCTTCGCAAGGATTATGAACGAGGGGTGACAGCGAAGGGGAGAGGAAGTGCTACTCGGCGGCGGTGAACTGCAGCAGCTTGCCGAGCGGCTTGCACAGCGCCAGGATTTTGCCGAGGTCGTCGGCAGTGAAGTCCGGGCCACAGTGAAATGAATCTGAGCCTTTTCGGCTGACTTGAATAACGCCGATGACCTTGCCGTCGGAGAGGATGGGAGCGCTGATCATCTTTTGAATGGCTTCGGCGGCTTCGGCGGTGATTTTCACGCCTTCAAAGACAGTGGCGTGTCGGGCGGAGGTGAAATTATTGTCGATCTCCGGACGGCTGTCGCGGGCGGTACGCGCCGCCAGCGCCGAATTGCTGGACAGGGGAATGAAACCAACCTTCTTCAAGACTTCCGGCACGAGGAAATGGAGGTGTTTCCAACGCGTGGACACGGCCAGGATGGCCACCTCATCGTTTCGGACGCCCAGACTTCTGGCGATTTTCTCTGCTACCGAGGATAAAGAGACCTGGGACGCGGCCCCTTCTTCCGGGGTGAGGGCATTGGCGATGCGTTCCAGTTCCGAGACAAGGTTGAGAGTCGTGCTCATGGCTGGCTCATGAATTTTGGGGCATGCGGCCAGGAGGGGGAGGCACCCGGCGAATCCCGTTCGTCTTCTCCATCATTTTCCGGCACGGAACTTGGTCCAGCAAGCTAGTTTCGGAAGTTTGTTTCTGCTGAGAGACTGTCCGAAAGAACAGGGAGATGGAGCGGCGCAACTTGCATCCACGGACGCATCTGCCTATACTGGCGTGGTCGCGATTTCTCATCGCTCCTCCGGCTTCGTTGAGTGTGAACCGGCAAGGAATTGCGCGGCGGAGAGGGCATGTCTTCAACGGCGACCCAGCCAGACACGAGTTATCTCCTCAGAAAGCTTCACTCGTTTACCGGAATTCTCCCCGTTGGCGCATTTTTGGCGGAACATTTCTGGTCGAACAGCTCCGCGCTGGTCAGCCCACAGAAATACGACACGGTTTCCCAGGAGCTGCAAACCATTCCGTTCCGGCTAATCGTGGAATGGGGAGCGATTTTCCTGCCGATGCTCTTTCACGGGGGCTACGGCGTGTATATCTGGCTGCGCGGGAAATCGAATGTCTCCAACTATCCGTGGGTCGGCAATTGGCTGTATACGACGCAGCGGTATACAGGCTTGATCGCTTTTGCGTACATCGGCTGGCATCTCTACACGGAGCGCTGGCTCACACATGGCAGGTCGACCTACGCGAACGTCGCGGAAGACATGCGGAATCCGTGGTACCTGGCATTCTTCGTCATCGGCGTGCTCGCGTCTTCTTTTCATTTGGGGGCGGGCATTTGGAATTTTCTATGTAAATGGGGCTTGGCCGCTACCGCCAAGGCGCAGCAAGCTGCCGGGCGATTCGGGGCGGTTGTGGGAATTGCGTTCGGCATCGTTGGAATACTGGTGATCATCAGTTTCCGGTTTGACTGGCATCCGTTTTCAGCTTACTTGCCAAATAAATGAGACAGCCAAAGATCATTGTCGTGGGTGGTGGTCTGGCCGGCCTGATGGCCACGATTCGCGTTGCGGAGACGGGAATTCCGGTGGACCTATTCTCGATCGTGCCAGTGAAACGATCGCACTCCGTTTGCGCGCAGGGCGGCATCAATGCGGCGAAAAACCAGAAAGGCGAAGGCGACACCACCGACAAGCACTTTGACGACACGATTTACGGTGGAGACTTTCTTGCGAACCAGCCGCTGGTCAAGCGCATGTGCGAAGCGGCGCCCGGGATTATCGATCTTCTGGACCGCATGGGCGTGATGTTCAACCGCACGCCGGAAGGATTGCTGGATTACCGGCGGTTTGGCGGGACTCTTTATCACCGCACGGCGTTTGCGGGTGCGACGACGGGACAGCAACTGCTTTACGCCTTGGATGAGCAAGTGCGGCGGCACGAGGCGGAAGGAAAAGTCAAAAAGTTTGAGGGAGCGACGTTTCTCTCCGCTGTCATCGATGAGGGCGGTGTGTGCCGCGGCATTTGCGCGATGGATCTTCGCAGCATGGAAGTGAAGACGTATCCTGCCGATGCGGTTATTTTTGCCACGGGCGGCAATGGCGCCATCTTCGGGCGTTCGACGAATTCGGTGGTATGCACCGGGTCCGCGCAATCGGCGCTTCTGCAGCAAGGCGTGGACTACGCGAACGGGGAATTCATTCAAGTCCATCCCACGGCGATTCCTGGCGAAGACAAGCTGCGACTTATGAGTGAATCGGCACGCGGCGAAGGAGGGCGCGTGTGGGTGCCGCGAAATCCCGCGGAAAAGCGGCCGGCACGAAGCATTCCCGACGCGGAACGATTCTATTTTCTTGAGGAGTGGTATCCGAAGTACGGAAACCTCGTGCCGCGGGATATTGCCACGCGCGCGATTCATCGCATTGTCTATCAAGAGAAACTCGGCGTCGACGGGCAGCCCGCCGTATACCTCGACGTGACGCACATTCCGCGCGAAACGCTGGACCGCAAGCTCGAAGGGATACTGGAAATTTATGAGAAGTTCTGCGGAGTGGACCCTCGCGAAGAACCCATGAAAGTTTTCCCTGCCATGCACTACACGATGGGAGGCATCTGGGTGAATGGCGAGGATCAGGCGTGTAGCGTTCCGGGAATTTACGCGGCGGGAGAATGCGAGTACCAATATCACGGCGCAAACCGGCTGGGAGCGAACTCGCTGGTGTCGTGCATTTTCGGCGGAGGCCTGGCCGGCCCTGCTGCGGTGAAGTACGCCAAGAACCTGGAAAAAGGCGCGGAATCCACGGCGTCGAGCGTGTTCGAGGCGGAGAAGAAGCGCCAGGAAGAAAAAAATCAGAAACTAATCACCCAGGATGGTTCGGAGAATCCGATCACACTTTGGCGGGAACTCGGAGACGTGATGACGGAACACGTCACCGTCACGCGCATCAACAAGAATCTGGAAGCGGCGGAAGCGAAAATTCGAACGCTACAAGAACGCTATAAAAAGATCAATCTCAGCGACCGTGCGAAATGGTCGAATCAGACGCTGAATTTCGCGCGTGAACTGGAGAATATGATTATTCTTGCGCGTGTGATCAGCATGGGCGCGCTGGCGCGCAATGAGTCGCGCGGCGCGCATTACAAGCCCGATTTTCCCGATCGCGACGATGTCAATTGGCTGAAGACCACGCGCGCCAAGTGGGTAAACAACGATATCCAGCTTACGTACGAGCCGGTGGACATTTCGCTAATCAAGCCACGGCCACGGCGTTATGACGCGGCGAAATAGAGGCTGTGGCTCAGGGTTTCAAGCCTGAAGCTTCTTGCAGGTTGAGGGTTTATGGCAGAAACGAAGCAAGTCATCGTTAAGGTGAAGCGGCAGGGCGGACCGAAGGAAGCAGCGCGCTGGGAAGAGTTCGCGCTGAAATGGCGACCTTCGATGAACGTCATCATTTGTTTGCGGGACATTGCCGAGAATCCGGTCACGCGCGATGGGAAAAAGACGACTCCGATCTCGTACGATTCGAATTGCCTTGAAGAGATTTGCGGTTCCTGCGCCATGCTCATCAACGGCAAAGCGCGCATGGCCTGTTCCGCGCTTGTCGATCAGCTGGAACAGCCGATTCGAATCGAGCCCATGTCGAAGTTTCCGCTGGTGCGCGATCTTACCGTCGACCGCCAGTTCATGTTTGAGAGCTTGAAACGCGTAAAAGCATGGATTCCTATCGATGGAACCTACGACCTGGGCGAGGGGCCGCGCGTTTCCCCGGAAATTCAGGAAAAGGGCTACCCGCTTTCGAATTGCATCAGTTGCGGAAGCTGCCTCGAAGTCTGCCCGCAAGTGAATGACAACAATCAGTTCGTCGGCGCGGCCATCATCAGCCAGGTTCGGCTCTTCAACATGCACCCGACGGGGGCGATGAATAGGAATGAACGCTTGAAGGCCTTGATGGAGCCCGGAGGCGTTCACGAATGCGCGAACGCACAGAACTGCGTGCACGCCTGCCCGAAGAACATTCCCTTGACCGAATCCATCGCCGAGGTAAACCGCGAAGTGTGGAAACAGGCACTACTTGAATGGCTTGTAGGGTAAACTCTCACCGCAATCTGCAATCTGGGGGAAATCAATGCGCCGTTTACTTGCTCTTCTTGGAGTTTGTTCGGTTCTTTGTGTCGGCTTGTTGATCGCGCGTCGAGCTTCTGCGGATGACATTGCCGAGCGCGCTCGCAAGCTGCACTTTTCCTCGATCGTCCTCGATACGCATGACGACACCACGCAGCGCTTTTTCTCCAAGGACTATGATCTCGGCAAGCGCAATCCCGACGGCCACGTGGACATACCGCGCATGCGCGAAGGCGGGATGAACGCCATTTTCTTCTCGATCTGGATTGATGGGCGAATCATGGGCCCTCCTGCGGTGCAGAAGGCACTCGATCAGATCGACGCGGTCCACGAAAACGTGCAAAAGTATTCGAACGACATGATGTTCTGCCGCACCGCAGCCGAAGTGCGTGAAGCGCACAAGCAAGGCAAGATCGCCGCGCTTATCGGCGTCGAGGGTGGCCACATGATTGGAAACGATATCCGCGTGCTGCGGATGTTCGGCGATCTGGGCGTCCGCTATATGACACTTTCCCACTTCTACAACGACGAGTGGGCGGATTCCTCCACTGACAAGCCGGCGCACAATGGTCTTACGGACTTCGGCAAGGACATCGTGCGGGAAATGAACCGGCAGGGAATTATGGTGGACATCTCGCACGTCTCGGACAAAACATTTTACGACGCGCTGGAAGTCAGCAAGGCGCCGCTGATCGCGTCGCATTCTTCGTGCCGGGCGATCTGCAATCATGCGCGCGACATGTCCGACGAAATGATCAAGGCGCTGGCCGCCAAAGGCGGCGTGATTCAAATCAATTACGAAAGAAGCTTCATCGATCAGGCGTACAAGGACGCGTACGACAAAGCTTCCGGGGGTGTCGTGGCGGCCATGGAAAAAGTGACCAAGGAATGTGCGGGCGACGAGGCCTGCGTCGGGCGCAAGGTAAAAGATCTGGAGACGCAATTGGAGGCCTCGGGCGCTCTGCCGCGTGTGAGCTGGGAGAAAATCATCGAACATATCGACCACGTGGTGAAGCTGGTGGGTCCCGAGCACGTTGGACTGGGATCCGACTTTGATGGCGCCACCATGCCGGATGGAATGGAAGACTGCTCCAAGCTGCCGAAAATTACCGAGGCGCTGATGCGCAAGGGCTACAGCGACGACGACCTTCGCAAAATCCTTGGCGGAAACATTCTGCGGGTGATGGAGCAAACGGAAAAAGTAAGCAAGGAACTGCAGGCGCACTAGCTTGTTTTTACTGCGTCGTGGAGAACACGGGAATTGAAATGCTGCGAACATTGCTTACGGCTGGACTGTGCATCTCAGCCTGGTCGTTCTTGGCGGCGGCCGTGACGGCGGACGATATTTCAGAGCAGGCAAAGAAGCTGCATTTTTCTTCCATTATTGTCGACACGCACGATGACACGACGCAGCGCTTACTGGATGCAAAATTCGATATTGGGTTGCACAGTGCGAGCGGCAGCATTGACATTCCCCGCATGCGGGAAGGCGGGCTCGGCGCGATCTTTTTTTCGATATGGATCCCCAGCAAAGTCACTGGCCCTAATGCGGTGAATCGCGCGTTAGCGCAGATTGACGCGGTTCGCGAGCAAGTTCGCCGACACCCGAAGGATCTAGTTCTCGCCACGACCGCCGGCGAAATCCGCGAAGCCCGCAAGAACGGCAAAATCGCAGCCCTGATGGGGGTCGAGGGCGGGCACATGATCAATTCGGACCTCGGCGTCCTGCGCAAGTTTGCTTCTCTGGGCGTCCAGTACATGACACTGACGCACAGCGGGAACGACGAATGGGCCGATGCTTCCACCGACAAGCCTGCGCACAACGGCCTCACGGATTTCGGGAAGGACGTGATTCGCGAGATGAACCGGCTCGGTGTCATGGTGGACATCTCCCACGTCAGCGACAAGACGTTCTATGACGCGCTGGAAGTCAGCAAAGCCCCGCTCATCGCTTCACACTCTTGCTGCCGCGCGCTTTGCGATGCCCCGCGCAACATGACCGACCGAATGATGAAGGACCTTGCCGCGAAGGGCGGCGTCATCCAGATCAACTATCACGTGGGCTTCCTGAGCCAGGAATTTCGCAATGTGGAGAAGGCCCATCCCGAGTGGGGGCAGGACATCGCCGCCGAAATAAAACGGCGTTGCGGCGACAACGAAGCTTGCCTATTGATCGAAGGCGACCGCATTACACGCGAATATGTCGCACAGGGAAAGCTTCCGCGAGTAGATTGGGCAAAAATCATCGAGCACATCGAGCACGCTGTTAAAGTCGTGGGCGCGGACCACGTGGGGCTCGGCTCGGATTTCGATGGCGCGAACATGCCATATGGCATGGAAGATGCGACGAAGCTCCCGCACATTACCGAAGCCCTCTTGCAGAAAGGCTATTCCGAGCGTGACATCAAGAAAATTCTCGGCGAAAATACTCTGTTGCTCATGGCAGAGGTTGAGCGCGTGAGCCGCGAACTGAGTCTGCCGCCGCGGAAATAGGTTTTTGTTTTAACATGCGCATTCGAAGATGAGAGAGGGAACCGCAATGAGAAAACTGACTATCCTGTTTTTGACGGGAAGCTTCGGCTTCATCGCACACGCAGCAGCGCAAACACCGGCGC